>RCUP01000076.1_pt1 | contig 110710 bp, 89 predicted proteins | sample 2166341 | NCBI WGS metagenome assembly RCUP01 (sample SAMN09932325, study PRJNA488358) | compost metagenome | isolation source: compost soil in succinonitrile-enriched | place: Germany: Experimental Botanical Garden | reverse complement strand
TGGACGCCGCCCGCCCGGCCCAGATCGAAGACGCCCTGTCGCGCGGCTACGCCAAAGTGGCCGAACTGGACGAAGGCGGCGTGCCCAAGGTATTGCTGTACAAGGCGGTCGATCAGTTGCGGCAATGCCTGGACACCATCCACGAGCGGCCCGGCGACCGCCGCATCCTGTTCCACGGCTGGAACTGGGCCCAGATCGAGGAAATGGCGCTGCCTCCCTGCCATCTGCTCTATCAGTTCCTGCCCAACGCGACGACCCGCGAAATCTCGCTCTGCCTGTACATCCGTTCCAATGATGTCGGGCTGGGCACGCCGTTCAACCTGACGGAAGGCGCGGCGCTGTTGCATCTGGTCGGACGGCTGACGGGCTACACCCCGCGCTGGTTCACGTACTTCATCGGCGACGCGCATATCTACGAGAACCACCTGCCGATGCTGCGTGAACAGTTGACGCGCGAGCCCTACGAGTCGCCCCGGCTCGTCCTGTCTGACCGCATTCCGGATTTCGCCGTTACGGGCCGCTACGAACCCGAGTGGCTGGAAAAGGTCGAACCTGGCGACTTTACGCTGTCCGGCTATCGCCATCACGCTCCGCTGACGGCGGCCATGGCCGTGTAGTACCGCTGGCTCGCAGCGGCACCAGGTGAAGATTGGTGAGCTTCTGGAAGCCCGATTTCGGTATAACCCATCCCTTAGCCTCGGACGCGCGTCCAGCATCCCGCGCGCCGCCGTGGCTTCCGACCGGCCCCTGGCGCGCCGTGCCCGTGGCTCGCCGCGAGCCCGGGCCCCCGCCCGCGCAGCGCCGACCGCTGCCGTTGCCCTGCCGCATCCCCCGTCCTACAAGAGAGTGTGAGAATCGCCAGCGTCGAGAGCAGGATCCCCCTTGCGACCGGCATGCACTGTTGACTACCAATTGAATCAAGGCCCGCGCGGCGGCTGTATGCGCTCAGGACAGGACCCCACAAATGCTCGTTGGAACTTATAACCCTTCGCTCGTCCTCGTATCCCTAGGGGTCGCCATCCTGGCGTCATACACGGCGTTGGGGATGGCCAACCGCGTGCGGGCCTCGCACGGACTGCCCGCGGCGCGATATTGGCTGGCGGGCGGCGCATTCGCCATGGGCATCGGGATCTGGTCCATGCATTTCGTGGGCATGCTCGCCTTCAGCCTGCCCATTCCCATGGGCTACGACCTGCCGCTGACCGTGCTGTCCCTGGCCATCGCCATCGGCTGCTCGGCCTTCGCCCTGTGGATAGTCTGCAAGGACGAACTGCCCTGGCGCCGGCTGGCCGCCGGCGCGCTCCTGATGGGCTCGGGCATCGCCGCGATGCACTACATCGGCATGGCGGCCATGCGCATGGCGCCCGGCATCGACTACGACCCCGCGTGGTTCGCGCTGTCCGTCGCCATCGCCATCGCCGCCTCGGGCGCGGCGCTGTGGATCACCTACCGGCTGCGCCATGACGGGCCCCGCGTGGCGCTATCGCGACCGCTGGCCGCCGTCATCATGGGCGTGGCCATCGTCGGCATGCACTATACGGGCATGGAGGCAGCCAGCTTTCCGGCCGGCAGCATCTGCATGGCGGCCGACGCCGGCATATCCGCCGGCTGGCTGGCCATCGCCGTGACCGCCGTGACGCTGAGCGTGCTGGCCATTGCACTGGTCGTCGCGGTGCTGGACAACCGTCTCGAAGCGCGCACGTCCGCGCTGGCGTCTTCGCTGGCGGAAGCCAATGAAGAGCTGGTGCAGCTTGCACTGCACGACACCCTGACCAAATTGCCCAACCGCATCCTGCTGGAAGACCGGCTGGAGCAGGCCATCGAAAGCGCCAGCCGCCGCAGGGGTTACTTCGCGGTGCTGTTTTTCGACCTGGACGGTTTCAAGGCGGTCAACGATGCCTACGGACACCACACGGGCGACGCCCTGCTGATCGACCTGGCCCAGCGCATCCGCCAGGCCCTGCGCACGCAGGACACGGTCGCCCGCCTGGGCGGCGACGAATTCATCGTGCTGAGCGAAGTGCTTGAACCCACCGACGCGGCCAACGTGGCCGACCGGCTGATCGACGCCATCGCCCGCCCCGTCACGGTGTACGGACACGAAGTCCTGGTCACCTCGAGCGTGGGGATCGCGGTCTACCCGAACGACGGCGAAGACACCCACGCCCTGCTGACCAACGCCGACGCGGCCATGTACCACGCCAAGCGGCTGGGCGGCACCGGCTACAGCTTCTTCGAGCCGTCCATGAACGCGGACGCGCACGAACAGATCGAGCTGCTGCACGACCTGCGCCTGGCGCAGGAGCGGGGCCAGTTCGTCCTGCACTACCAGCCCAAGTACGAAGCGCCCGCCGGCCCCATCCGGGGCGCCGAAGCGCTGCTGCGCTGGAACCATCCCACGCGCGGCCTGGTGGGCCCGGACCAGTTCATCCCCACGGCGGAAAAAACGGGTTTGATCCTGTCGATCGGGGAATGGGTCATCAACGAGGCCTGCCGCCAGATGCGGGAGTGGATCAATGCCGGCCAAGGGCACTGGACCATCGCCGTGAATATCTCGGCGCTGCAGTTCGGGCATTCCAGCCTGGTTGAAACGGTGCGTTCGGCGCTGGTGCGCCATGACGTCCCGCCCGCGTGCCTGACGCTGGAAGTGACCGAATCCACCGCCATGCGCGACGCGGAGGCCAGCCTGGCTGTGCTCAAGCGCCTGTCCGGCCTGGGCGTCACGATCTCGATCGACGACTTCGGCACGGGCTATTCCAGCCTGCTCTACCTGAAGCGGCTGCCCGCCACCGAGCTGAAGATCGACCGCGGATTCGTGAATCAGCTGGACAACGACAACGAGGACGCCGCCATCGTCTCGGCCATCGTCGCGCTGGCGCAGCAGTTGAACCTGCGCATCGTGGCCGAGGGCGTGGAGACCGCGGCGCAGCAGAAATTCCTGACGGGCCTGGGCTGCGACTCGCTGCAGGGCTTCCTGCTGGGCAAGCCGATGCCGGCCACCGAATTCCTGGAGCACGCGTCGATCTGAGCGGCCGGCCCGCCCGGGCCCGGACGCCAATTTGCTACGCTATGGCGTCCAACCCGCCGAACCCTACCGTTGCAACGCCGTATGCCTGCCAGCCTTACCCTGATCGTCGCCTATTCCACCAACCGCGCCATCGGGCGCGACAATGCCCTGCCCTGGAAACTGCCGGGCGATCTTGCGCATTTCAAGCGCAGCACGCTGGGCCATCCCATCATCATGGGGCGCAAGACCTGGGATTCGCTGGGCCGTCCGCTGCCCGGCCGCAGCAACATCGTCATCAGCCGCAATGCCGCCTTCAACGCTCCGGGCGCGATCCTGGCGCCCACGCTGGAGGCCGCCGTGGCCGCCTGCGGCGACATCGATGAAGCCTTCGTGATCGGCGGCGCGCAGATCTACGCGCAAGCCCTGCCCCTGGCCAGGCGCGTGCTGGCCACCGAAGTCCACGCCGAGGTCGAGGGAGACGCGTTCTTTCCGCTGCTGCCCTCGTTCCAGTGGAAGGAAACCGCGCGCGAGCCCCAAGCCGCCGAAAACGGCTACGGCTACGACTTCGTCACGTACGAGCGCGCCTAGGGTCGGGCCGCACGCGAGGCGCGTCGAACCGGCCCTGGAGGCTACGCCGCGCCGGCGTTGCGCATGAAGCGCCACAGCGCGGGCGCGGCCGAGTACGCCACATTGAAGCGCACCCAGGGCGTGTCGGCCTCGTCCGCCTCGAAGTAGGAGCCGGGGGCCAGCCAGATCCCGTCCTTGAGCGCCAGTTCCGCCAGGCCATTGGCCCCGCGTTCGCGCCACTGCCCGGCCACCTTGGCCCAGAGGAACAGTCCGCCCTGCGGCCGTCCGTAGATCTCGAAACCGTGTTGCCGCATCTGCTCGGCCACGCCCGTGTGGGCCTCGGCCAGCCGTTCGCGGGTGCGCGCGATGTGGGAGCGGTACCGCCCTTCGCGTATGACCTGATGCACGATGCGTTCCATGATCTCGGGCGAGGTAAGGCCGACCGCCATCTTCGTGCGGGCGATGTCGCGCGCAAGATCGCGGTGCGCCACCACGTAACCCACCCGCACCGACGGACTGATGACTTTCGAGTAGCCGCCCAGGTAGACGACCCGGCGCGCGCCGTCCAGGGCGGCCAGCATCGGCGTCACGCCCGGCGCCAGCTCACGCGAGATATCGTCTTCCACGACCCACAAACCATGCCGCTCGGCCGCCTGCAGGATGCGGAACGCATTGGCCATGCCGATGCTCGCGCCCGAGGGATTCTGCAGCGCGGTATTGATGAACAGGGCGCGGGGCCGGTGCTGGGCCGCCACGCGATCCAGGGCGTCGCAGTCCAGCCCATCCAAGGTCCGGGGCACCGACAGGACGCGCAGGCCGGCCAGCCGCAGCATCTGCAGCAGATTGGCATAGGCCGGCTGCTCCACCACCACGCTGTCGCCGGGCCGCAGCAGGGTACGGATCACCATGTCCAGCCCGTGCGTCACGCCCTGCGTCAGCAGCACCTGCGATACCTCGACCTCCATGCCTTGCGCGCTCAGGCTGGCCGCGATGGTCTCGCGCAGCGGCGCATAGCCGTAGGGATGCCCGTAGTTGGCGATGCGCATCGCCGGCACGCGCCCCATGTGGCGCAGCGCCATGTGCAGCCCTTCCTCGTTCAGCCATTCGCCGGGCAGCCAGCCGCAGCCCGATTTGATGGGAATGGAATGGTCCGCGAAGATATCCGACAGGAGCCAGCCCGCGTTCAGCCGGGGCGGCTCCCAGGACGGCGCTTCGACCCGCCGCGCGGGCGCATCGGGCGAGGCCACGCGGTAGCCGGCGCCGGGCCGCGCCGCCAGCCAGCCCTGGGACACCAGCCGGCTGTAGGCGCTGGCCACGGTGAACGTGCTGACGCCGTACTGGCGCGCGAACTCGCGCACCGAGGGTAGGGACATACCCGGACGCAGGGTCTGTTCTTCAATGGCGCGCAGGATGGCGGCCACCAGTTGCTCGACAAGCGTCGGCGCGGGGCCGCGGGCGCGGGTGGGCTGGAAATCGATCACGAGATAACTATACAGTTGTGCTGCTCACAACTATACAGTTAGCGGCAAATGCGCAGATTGTATATTTTCATTCCCCGCAGGACGTACCAGAATCGTTTGAATCCCGCCGGCCGCGCCCCCGTCGCGCAGGCCCGGCGGCTTTCCATCCCCTGGAGTCACCATGAACGCCCCCGCCCAGTTGCCCGATCTGTCCCATCTCTGGATGCCCTTCACTGCCAACAAGCAGTTCAAGGCTCACCCGCGCATGCTGGCAACGGCCAAAGGCATGTACTACACCTCCACCGATGGCCGCCAGATCCTGGATGGCACCGCCGGCCTGTGGTGCGTCAACGCCGGGCACGGCCGCCAGGAGATCGTCGAGGCGATCTCCCGCCAGGCCGGCGTCATGGACTATGCCCCGGGCTTCCAGCTAGGCCACCCGCTGGCCTTCGAGGCCGCCACCGCGGTGGCCGGCCTGATGCCACAGGGCCTGGACCGCGTGTTCTTCACGAATTCGGGTTCCGAGTCGGTCGATACGTCACTGAAGATCGCCCTGGCCTATCATCGCGCCCGCGGCGAAGGTCAACGCACCCGCCTGATCGGCCGCGAACGCGGCTACCACGGCGTCGGCTTTGGCGGCATCTCGGTGGGCGGCATCTCGACCAACCGCAAGACCTTCTCCGGCGCGCTGCTGCCCGCCGTGGACCACCTGCCCCACACGCACAACCTGGAGCACAACGCCTATTCCAAGGGCCAGCCCGCCTGGGGCGAGCACCTGGCCGAAGAGCTGGAGCGCATCGTCGCCCTGCACGACGCCTCCACCATCGCCGCCGTGATCGTCGAACCGATGGCCGGCTCGACCGGCGTGCTGATACCGCCCAAGGGCTATCTGGAAAAGCTGCGCGAGATCACCTCCAAGCACGGCATCCTGCTGATTTTCGACGAAGTCATCACCGCCTACGGCCGCCTGGGCGCAGCCACGGCTTCCGAGTTCTTCGGCGTGACGCCGGACATCATCGCCATGGCCAAGGGCGTCAGCAATGCCGCCGTCCCGGCCGGCGCGGTCGCGGTCAAGCGCGAGGTCCACGACGCCATCGTCAACGGCCCGGCCGGCGGCATCGAATTCTTCCACGGCTATACCTATTCCGCGCACCCCCTGGCGGCGGCCGCCATCCTGGCCACGCTGGACATCTATCGCCGCGAAGACCTCTTCGGCCGCGCGCGCAAGCTGTCCGCCGCCTTCCAGGAAGCCGCCCACGGCCTGAAGGGCGCGCCGCATGTCATCGACGTGCGCAACCTGGGCCTGGTGTCCGGCATAGAATTGGCGCCACGAGCCGGCGCGCCGGGCGCGCGCGCCGCCGAAGCCTTCCAGAAGTGCTTCGACAGCGGCCTGATGGTGCGCTACACCGGCGACATCATCGCCGTCTCGCCCCCGCTGATCATCGAAGAGGCCCAGATCGGCCAGATCTTCGAACAGATCGGCAAGGTCCTGAAAGAAATTGCATAGCCCCATGCCGAATCCCGCGCCGCGCCGCGTGCGCGTCTCTTGACACACCAGCCCCGCGGGCGGCCTGCAGCCGCCCGCGGGCATTTTTGACGAATCTCCGCAGCGAGTCTTGCATCCATGAAGAAGATCCCTCATTTCATCAACGGCCAACCCTATGACGGCGGCAGCAGCCGCTATGCGGACGGCTTCAATCCCGCCACCGGCGAGATCTGCTCGTCGATCCCGCTGGCCTCCAATGAAGACGTGGCGCTGGCCGTGGCCGCCGCCAAGCAGGCCTTCCCGGCCTGGTCCGAGACCCCGGCGCTCAAGCGCGCCCGCGTCCTGTTCAATTTCAAGGCGCTGCTGGACCAGCATCAGGACGAGCTGGCCGAGCTGATCACCCGCGAACACGGCAAGGTGTTCTCGGACGCCAAGGGCGAAGTGATGCGCGGAATCGAGATCGTCGAATTCGCCTGCGGCATCCCGCAATTGCTCAAGGGCCAGTATTCCGACCAGATCGGCGGCGGCATCGACAACTGGAGCATGCGCCAGGCCCTGGGCGTGGTGGCCGGCATCACGCCGTTCAACTTCCCGATGATGGTGCCGTGCTGGATGTTCCCGGTGGCCATCGCCTGCGGCAATACCTTCATCCTCAAGCCGTCCGAACGCGATCCGTCCGCCTCGCTGCGCCTGGCGGAACTGCTGACCGAAGCCGGCCTGCCCCCCGGCGTGTTCAACGTGCTGCACGGCGACAAGCTCGCCGTCGACGCACTGATCTCGCACCCCGACGTCGAGGCGCTGTCCTTCGTCGGGTCCACCCCCATCGCGGAATACATCTACGCCGAAGGCACCAAGCGCGGCAAGCGCGTGCAGGCGCTGGGCGGCGCCAAGAACCACCTGGTGGTCATGCCCGACGCGGACCTGGACCAGGTCACCGACGCGCTGATGGGCGCCGCCTACGGTTCCGCGGGCGAACGCTGCATGGCGATCTCGGTCGCCGTCGCGGTCGGCGATGTGGCGGACAAGATCGTCGAGCGGCTCACGCCGCGCGTGAAGGCGCTGGTCGTCAAGGACGGCATGCAGTCCGACGCCGAAATGGGCCCGCTGGTGACCGCGCAGCACCGCAAGAAGGTGCTGGGCTACATCGAAGACGGCATCGCCAGCGGCGCCGATCTGGTGGTGGACGGCCGCGGCCTGCAGGTGCCAGGCAACGAAAAGGGCTTCTTCCTGGGCGGCACGCTGTTCGACAACGTGAAGCCCTCCATGAACATCTACCGCGAAGAGATCTTCGGACCGGTGCTGTGCGTGGTGCGCGTGCCCGACTTCGCCAGCGCCGTCGAACTGATCAATGCCCATGAATTCGGCAACGGCGTTGCCTGCTTCACGTCCGACGGCGGCGTGGCGCGCGCGTTCGCACGCCAGATCAAGGTGGGCATGGTCGGCATCAACGTGCCGATCCCGGTGCCCATGGCCTGGCATTCCTTCGGCGGCTGGAAGCGTTCGCTGTTTGGCGACCACCACGCCTACGGCGAAGAAGGCATCCGTTTCTACTCGCGCTACAAGAGCGTGATGCAGCGCTGGCCGGACAGCATCGCCAAGGGCGCCGAGTTCACGATGCCTGTGGCGAAGTGAGGCCCCCCCCGAAGCGCTGCGCGCTTCCCCCCCAGGGGGGCGTCTCTGCGGACCGGCGGAGCCGGATCCGCGAGACCGCGCTCTTGGAGCGTATTGCCAAGTTGTGGCGCTTTAGCTGTTTGCGGGGCGGAGGGGGCGTCAACGCCTTGACGCACTGAAACAAACGCGGCGTTTCGCCGCGCTTTCCGGACATCAGTACTACAAGGGGAAACCTGATGCGTATCGGGATCGGCGGCTTTCAGCATGAGACCAACACGTTCGCGCCGTCGCGCGCGACGTGGGAGGATTTTGCGGACAAGGGCGGGGGCTGGCCCAAGCTGGTCAGCGGGCCCGCGATGTTCGAGGCGGTGGCCGGCGCCAACATACCGGTCGCGGGCTTCATCGAGGCCATGGGGCAGCACACGCTGCTGCCCACCACGTGGGCCGCGGCAAGCCCTTCCGGCCATGTCACCCGCGATGCGTTCGAGCGCATCAGCGCAATGATCCTGCAGGGCCTGTCAGAGGCCATGCCCCTGGACGGCGTGTACCTGGACCTGCACGGCGCCATGGTGACCGAACACCTGGACGATGGCGAAGGCGAACTGCTCAAGCGCGTGCGCGAGCTGGTCGGCCCCGGCGTGCCGGTCGTCGCCAGCCTGGACCTGCACGCCAACGTGACGCGCGCCATGGTGCGCCATGCCGACGCGCTGGTCTGCTACCGGACCTACCCCCACATCGACATGGCCGAGACCGGCCAGCGGGCCGCCAGCCTGCTGGCGTTGCGGCTGGCCGGCATGCCGCGCCACTACGCGGCGCTGCGCACCCTGCCCTTCCTGATTTCGCTGTGCTGGCAATCCACCGACATCGAGCCGTCCCGCAGCCTTTACCAGTTGGTGAGCGACCTCGAAGCACGCGGCGCCGCCAGCCTCTCATTCGCCACCGGCTTTCCGGCCGCGGACTTTCCCGAATGCGCGCCCACCGTGTGGGCCTATGGCGTGACGCAGGCCGACGCCGACGCGGCGGCGGACGAAATGGCGCGCGCGGTCCTGAACGCGGAACGCGACTTCGGCGGCAGGCTCTACACGCCAGACGAAGCCGTGCAGGAAGCCATGCGGCTGGCGCGCGACGCGGCCAAGCCTGTGGTCATCGCAGATGCGCAGGACAATCCCGGCGCGGGCGGCAGCTCGGACACCACCGGCGTATTGCGCGCGCTGATCCGCCACGACGCGCGCGACACCGCCATCGGACTGATTGTCGATCCCGCCGCCGCGCTGGCCGCGCATCGCGCCGGCACGGGAAACAAGGTGCGGATTGCATTGGGTGGACACTCGGGTATTCCCCACGATGAGCCGCTGGACACCGAGTTCATTGTCGAGAAAACTTCAGAGGGCCGTTTCGATACGCACGGCGCGTTCTATCGCGGCTTTCACATGGACCTGGGCCCCAGCGCCTGCCTGCGCATCGGCGGCGTGCGCATCATCGTCGCCTCCAACAAGGTGCAGATGGCGGACCAGGAGATGTTCCGCTTCGCGGGCGTGGAGCCCACCCGCGCCGCGATCCTGGTGGTGAAGAGTTCCGCGCACTTTCGCGCGGATTTCGCGCCCATCGCACAGACGATCCTGGTTTGCGCCGCCCCTGGCTCCATGCTTATGGATGCGGCAAAACAACCATGGACACGGTTGCGTCCCGGCATCAGAATGGCGCCTTGCGGACCGGTGTTCGACGGCCGGCCCGCTACCGCCTGACCCTCGCGCGCCGACCTTGCGCGGCGCGTTAACGACGTAGCGGCCGCCAGTGCCGCTCACAACGCTTCAAGGGGAACTACATGCTCAAGTTTGTCCGAGCGGCCGCGTTGGCCGGCGCAACCCTCGCGATGGCTCACGGCGCCTACGCCGAAACCGTCATCAAGACGGTCATGCACTCGCCTCTGCGCCTGACCGATCCGCACGCCACCACCGCGTACATCACGACGTGGCACGGCTACATGATCTACGACACCTTGCTGGCCACCGACGCCGACAACAAGGTGCAGCCGCAGATGCTTGAGAAGTGGGAAGTCTCGCCCGACGGCAAGACCTACACCATGACGTTGCGCGACGGCCAGAAGTGGCATGACGGCAAGCCGGTGACATCCGAAGACTGCGTCGCGTCGATCAAGCGCTGGGCCGCCGGCGACGGCATGGGCCGCACGCTGCTCAAGTTCACGGACAAGATCGAAGTCATCGACGACAAGAGCTTTCGCATCGTCATGAAGGAACCCACGGACCTCGCGCTGCGCGCCTTGTCCAAGCCCACCGGCACCGCCCCCTTCATGATGCCCAAGCGCATCGCGGAGCAGGCTATCGGCCAGCCCATCACCGACATGACCGGATCGGGTCCGTTCAAGGTCATCGAGTTCAAGCCGGGCGTGAAGACCGTCTACGCCAAGAACACCGACTATGTGCCGCGCAAGGAGCCCGTCAGCGGCCTGGCCGGCGGCAAGGTCGTCCATGTCGACAAGGTCGAATGGGACGTCATGCCCGACGCCCTGACCACGGCCAACGCGCTGCTCGGCGGCGAGATCGATTTCGTCGAGCAGTTCCCGTATGACCTGCTGCCGATGATCGAAGGCAACAAGGACCTGAAGGAAGAGTCGCTCAGCCCGGTCGGCTACTTCACGATGTACCGCTTCAACTTCAAGTACCCGCCCTTCAACAACAAGAAGATCCGCCAGGCCGCGATGTACGCGATCGGCCAGGAAGACGTCATGAAGGCGCTGGTCGGCAATCCGAAGTACTGGAAGACCTGCGCTTCGCTGTGGGGTTGCGGCACGCCGCTGGAAAGCGATATCGGCAAGGACATGGTCGTGCCTTCCAACATCGAGAAGGCCAAGGCGCTGCTGAAGGAAGCCGGCTACGACAACACGCCGATCCTCGTCATGCACGCCACCGACGTGGGCACCCTGTCGGCCCAGCCGGTCGTGATGGCCCAGGCGCTGCGCAAGGCGGGCTTCAACGTCAACCTGGCGGCGATGGACTGGCAGAGCGTGGCCACGCGCCGCGCATCGAAGTCGGCGCCCGCCGAAGGCGGCTGGAACGTCCACAATACCAACTGGTACGCCACCGACGTGATGGATCCGGTCCGTTCGGCTCCGGCCGCGGCCAATGGCGACAACGCCTGGTTCGGCTGGCCCGACTTCCCGCAGATCGAAGAACTGCGCACGAAGATGGCGCTCACCGCCGATCCCGCCGAGCAGAAGAAGATCTCCGAAGAAGTGCAGCGTATCGGCATCGACGAAGGCCTGTATGTGCCGCTGGGCCAGATGTCCGTGCCCACCGTCTACTCGACCAAGCTCTCGGGCCTGGTGCACGCGCCGGTCTTCGCGTTCTGGAACGTCAAAAAAGCCCCTTGACGGGCAAAGGGCCTGCTCACACTGAAAACGTGAACAGGCCCTACTAGTACTGGGGGAATTACATGCTGGCATTTGTCTCACGCCGGCTCCTCGCGACCATCCCCGTTCTGGTGATGGTCGCGGTGGTGGTCTTCGCGATATTGCGTTTCAGCCCGGGAGATCCGGCCATCATCATGGCGGGCGACGGCGCCACGCCCGAACGTATCGTCCAGATACGTCAGACGATGGGCCTGGACCAGCCGGTCATCAAGCAGTTCTTCATATGGGGCGGCAGGCTGCTGCAAGGCGATCTGGGCACGTCGCTCATGTCGGGCGTGCCGGTCACCAAACTGATCGCGCAGCGTCTCGAGCCGTCCATGAGCCTGGCGGTGCTGACCCTCGTCTTCACGTTGATCGTCGCCATCCCGCTGGGCATCCTGGCGGCCTGGCGGCAAGGCAAGCTGCTGGACCGCGCCGTGATGGGCTTTTCGGTGCTGGGCTTTTCAGTGCCGGTGTTCGTCACGGGCTACCTGCTGATCTGGCTGTTCGCCATCAAGCTGGGCTGGTTCAACGTGCAGGGCTACACGCCGCTTGAAAAGGGCTTCTGGCCGTTCCTGCACCGGCTCATCCTGCCCTCGCTCGCCTTGTCCACGGTCTACGTGGCGCTGATCGCGCGCATCACGCGCACCAGCGTCATCGAGGTCATGGGCGAAGACTTCATCCGGACCGCGCGCTCCAAGGGCCTGGGCGAAACCGGCGTGCTGCTGGGCCACGCCCTGCGCAACGCCGCCGTGCCCATCGCGACCGTCGTGGGGCTGGGCATCGCGCTGCTGATCAGCGGCGTGGTCGTGACCGAATCGGTGTTCAACATCCCCGGCCTGGGCCGGCTGGTGGTCGAAGCCGTGCTGGCGCGCGACTATCCCGTCATCCAGGGCCTGACGCTGTTCTTCGCGTTCGTCTACGTGTTCATCAATCTGGTTGTCGATTGCGCCTACACGGTGTTCGACCCGCGGATCAGGTACTGACGCCATGCAAACGCCAACCGACTCCGCCGCACAGGCGGCCGCCGACCTCCCCGGAGGCGGCAATCCCCAAGTCACCGCCTGGCGGCAGATCCGCCAGGGACTCAAGAGCTGGCCCGTCATGCTCGCGCTGGTGGTGCTGGCGGCAATCGTCGTCATCGCCCTGTTCGCGCCCCTGGTCGGCACGGTGGATCCCACCCTCCTCAATCCGGGCTCGCGCCTGAAGCAGCCGTTCACCGACTACCTGCTGGGCACCGACGCCTTCGGCCGCGACGTCTGGTCCCGCGTGGCCTACGGCGCCCGCATCTCGCTCATCGCGGGTCTGGGCGCCGCGGTCGTCAGCGTGGCCATCGGCCTGGTCATCGGCGTGATCGCCGGCTGGTTCCGTTCGCTGGACGGCCCGATCATGCGCACCATGGACGCCATCATGGCCATCCCCGGCATCCTGCTGGCGATTGCCCTGGTGTCGGTCACCGGCGCCAGCATCACGACCGTGCTGGTCGCCATCACCATCCCCGAGATCCCGCGGGTGGTGCGGCTGGTGCGCGGCCAGATCCTGACCGTGCGCGGCGAACCCTACGTCGAGGCCGCGCTGGCGCTGGGCACGCCGCTGCCGCTGCTGCTGTGGCGCCACATGGTTCCCAGCACCATCGCGCCGCTGACCGTGCAGGGCACCTACGTGTTCGCATCGGCCATGCTGACCGAAGCCATCCTGAGCTTCCTGGGCGCGGGCATCCCGCCCGAGATCGCGTCCTGGGGCAACATCATGTCCGAAGGCCGCATGTACTTCCGCATGCTGCCCGGGCTGATTCTGTTTCCCGGACTGTTCCTGTCGCTGACCGTGCTCAGCGTGAACATCCTGGGCGACGCCTTGCGCGACGCGCTGGACCCGAAAATGGTGCGCAGGATCTGATGCCGATGACCTACTCTCCCACTCCCCCCGCGGGCGATACCTCGTCCGCCATCCTGGCCATCCGCAACCTGTCGGTGGAAGTCGCCGGCGCGGGCAACCGCGTCGTCCGCAATCTGAGCCTGGACGTGCATGCCGGTGAAACCGTGTGCGTGGTCGGCGAGTCCGGTTCGGGCAAGTCAGTCACGTCGCTGGCCGTCATGGGCCTGCTGCCGCAGGGCATTCTTGGCATCAGCGCCGGCTCGATCCGCGTGGAGGGCGAAGACGTCGCCACCGCCACGCAGCGCCGCCTGCGCGAAATGCGCGCCACCCGCATGTCCATGGTGTTCCAGGAACCCATGACCGCCCTGAATCCCGTGCATACGGTGGGCAAGCAGGTCGATGAAGTGCTGCGCCTGCATCGCAGGAACATGTCGGCGGCGGAACGCCGCGCCAAGGTGCTGGACATGTTCCGGTCGGTGCACCTGCCGGACGTCGAACGCATCTTCGAGGCCTATCCGCACCAGTTGTCTGGCGGCCAGCGCCAGCGCATCGTCATCGCGATGGCGTTGATCCTCGAGCCCAAGCTGCTGATCGCCGACGAGCCCACCACGGCGCTGGACGTCACCACGCAAAAGCAGATCCTGGCGCTGATCAAGGAATTGCAGGTGCAGCACAAGACCGCCGTGCTGTTCATCACCCATGACTTCGGCGTGGTGGCGGAGATCGCCGACCGCATCGTCGTCATGAACCGCGGCGACCTGATCGAAAGCGGCACCCGCAACGAGATCCTGGCCGAACCCAAGCAGTCCTACACGCGCCGCCTGGTCTCGTCCGTGCCCAGCCTGATACCCACGCGCCGCGACGCGCCCGCCGGCGCGCCTGTCCTGCACGTCAAGGGCCTGGGCCGCACCTACGGCGGCAAGAGTTCGCTGTTCTCCCGCAAGGCGGCGCACAATGTCATCGCCGCCACCGACGTCAACCTGACGCTGCGCAAAGGAGAGATCCTGGGCATCGTGGGCGAGTCCGGCTCCGGCAAGTCCACCGTGGCGCGCTGCATCGTCCGCCTGATCGAACCCACGGCCGGCCACATGATGATGGGCGGCGAAGACCTCAGCACCCTGTCCGGCTCCGCGCTGCGCCCCGTGCGCCGCCGCATCCAGATCGTGTTCCAGGATCCGTACCGTTCGCTCAACCCGCGGCGCACCGTCGGCGAGTCCATCATCGAAGGCCTGCTGAACTTCGGCATGCCCCGAGACCAGGCGCTCAAGCGCGCCGGCGAAACCCTGACCGTCGTGGGCCTGAGCCCGGACGCCATGCGCCGCTACCCGCACCAGTTCTCCGGCGGCCAGCGCCAGCGCATCTGCATCGCGCGCGCGCTGGTCATGGACCCGGAAATCCTGGTGGCCGACGAGGCCGTGTCCGCGCTGGACGTCTCGGTGCAGGCCCAGGTGCTGGAGCTGCTGGAACAGGTGCGCGAACGCACGGGCGTGGGCGTGCTGTTCATCACGCACGACCTGCGCGTGGCCGCCCAGATCTGCGACACGATCATGGTGATGCAGCGGGGCAAGGTCGTCGAGACCGGTTCGGCCGAAACCGTGCTGACCGAACCCCGCCATGAATACACGCGCGCCCTGATCGACGCGGCGCCGGGGCGCGACTGGGATTTCCGCAACTTCCGGCCCATCGCGGCAGGCCTGATGCCCGCCGCGGCCCCCGCGACCTGACGCCCCCCGGCCACACACAGGAACCGAGATGCCACAACCGCATGAACTGTCCGCGCAGGAACTCCTGCAGGCGTATCGCAGCAAGACCCTCTCGCCCGTCGAAGCCACGCGCTCGGTGCTGGACCATATCGAGCGCTGGGAACCGCAACTGCATGCCACCTACGCGCTGGACCCGGAAGGCGCGCTGGCCATGGCCCGCGCCTCCGAGGCCCGCTGGATGAAAGGCGAGCCGCAATCCTGCGGCGGCTATACGCTGGACGGCGTGCCCGCCACCATCAAAGAGAACATCGCCACGCGCGGCGTGCCGATTCCGCTGGGAACGGCCGCGACGGACCTTACGCCCGCGGCGGCCGACGCCCCACCGGCCGCGCGCATGCGCGAGGCCGGCGCCGTTTTGCTTGGCAAGACCACCATGCCCGACTACGGCATGCTGTCGTCGGGGCTGTCCAGCTTCCATGCGCTGACGCGCAACCCCTGGGACCTGTCCAAGAATCCCGGCGGTTCCAGCGCAGGCGCGGGCGCGGCGGCGGCGGCCGGCTATGGCCCGCTGCACATCGGCACCGACATCGGCGGCTCGGTTCGCCTGCCGGCGGCCTGGTGCGGCATCGCCACGCTCAAGCCCAGCCTGGGCCGCATTCCCATCGACCCGCCGTTCATGGGCCGATGCGCCGGCCCCATGACGCGCACCGTCGCCGACGCGGCGCTCATGATGGGCGTGCTGTCGCAGCCCGATGCACGGGACCACATGAGCCTGCCGTTCCAGGACTTCGACTGGCTGAACCTGGAACAGGACGTGCGCGGCCTGCGCATCGGCCTGCTGATGGACGCCGGCTGCGGACTGCCACTGGATCCCGAGACCCGCGACGCCGTCGAAGCCGCCGCGCGCGCCTTCGAGGCCGCGGGCGCCATCGTCACGCCCATGCAGCCCTGGATGACGCCGGCCATGCTCGACGGCGTAGACCGCTTCTGGCGCACCCGTTCGGCGATCGACCTGGGCGCGCTGCCCGAATCGCGCCGCGCGAAGATCCTGCCCTTCATCCGCGCCTGGGCCGAAAGCGGCGGCGGCCAATCCGGCGACGCCGTGTTCCGCAGCTACTACGAGACGCTGAACGTGCGCGCCCGGACCGTGGCGGCCTGCGCCCCCTACGACTACGTGCTGTCGCCCGTGGCGCCCGTCGTGGCCTACAACGCGGAATGGCCGTCGCCCACCAACGAGGTCGCGACCACGATGCACCACATCGGCTTCACGCTGCCCTTCAACATGAGCGAGCAGCCCGCCGCGTCGGTCAATTGCGGCTACACCAAGGCCGGCCTGCCCATCGGGCTGCAGATCGCCGGTGCGCGCTTCGACGACCTCGGCGTCCTGCGCGTGGCCCGCGCCTGGGAACGGATGCGTCCGGCGCAGCGGCCCTGGCCCCAGCCCTCCAAACCGAACTGACTTTCCACGGCAACCCACAGGAATTCCCATGCGTTGGCTTTTGGCAATGATCAAGCACGAAACGAACACGTTTTCGCCCGTGCCGACCCCGCTTGAACGATTCTTCCGCGGCAGTCCCGAGATCCTGGCTGGCGACCGCGCCATCAAGGCCTATGAAAACACCGACAGCGGCCTGGGCGGCTACATCGAAGTGGCGCGCCGCGAGGGCGCCCAGATGGTCGTGCCGGTGGCGGCCGAGTCCTGGCCCAGCGGGCCCGCCAGCGCCCAGACCCACGAACGGCTGTGCGGGCTGATCCTGGACGAGGTCAAGCGCGGCGGCTTCGACGCCATCCTGCTGGACCTGCACGGCGCGATGGTCGCCGAGGGCGTCGAGGACGCAGAAGGCGACCTGCTGCGCCGCCTGCGCGAGATCGATCCGACCACGCCGGTGGCCGTGACGCTGGACATGCACGCCAACATCTACGACGACATTGTCCGGAACGCCACGGTCATCAGCGGCTTCCACACCTATCCGCACGTCGACATCCGCGAGTCGGGCGTGCGCGCCGCCAACGTCATCGTCCGCGCCCTGAAGGGCGAGATCAAGCCGGTGATGGCCTGGGCCAACAAGCCCATGCTGCCGCACATCATGTGCCAGGGCACGCATGCCGCCCCGAACCAGCCCCTGCAGGAGCGCTGCAAGGAACTGGAAGCCAACGGCGTGCTGGCCGCGTCCGTCTTCGTGGGCTTTCCGCACGCGGACATCCGCGAGGCGGGCCTGAGCGCCGTGGTCTGTACGGACGGCAACCTGGCCGGCGCCGAACAATACCGCGACGAATTGCTGGAACGCGCCTGGACAGGCCGCGCCGACTGGGTGTTCCATCCCGAACCGCTGGCGCCCACCATCGCGCGCGCCAAGGCCATCGAACAGGGCCCCGTCGTGCTGCTGGACCACTTCGACAACACGGGCTCCGGCGGCACCATGGACACCACCGCGGTCCTGGCCGAAGTGCTGCGCCAGGAACTCGACAACGTGGTCTTCTATGCCATCTGCGACCCGCAGGCGGCGCTGGAGGCGGCGGGTTCCGGCGTGGGCAGCACCATCACGCTGAAACTGGGCGGCAAGCTGCCCATGCCAGCCATCAAGGAGCCCAGCGAACCGCTGGAAATCACCGGCCGCGTCAAGCTGGTGTTCGACGGCGTCTACCTGAACCGGGGCCCCATGTACCGCGGCGTGCGCAATGACACCGGCCTGACCGTCGTCATCGACACCGGCCGGGTGGAGATCGTGGTGGTGTCCCGTCACCAGGAACCCTTCGATATCAATTGCCTGCTGTCGGCCGGCATCGATCCGCAGCAAAAGCGGTATGTGGTGCTGAAAAGCCGGGTGCATTGGCGCGCGGGCTTTTCCGGCATGGCCACCGAAATCATCGAATGCACCGGCGTGGGTGTCACCACGTCGGACTACGGCCAGCTCGAATTCAAAAACGTGCGGCGCCCCATTTACCCCCTGGATCCGCTGTAAATCCACCGAATTGTCGACAAAAAGGCCGGCGCGACAGCGCCGGCTTTCATTTTGAAATCTTCGGTAACTGACGCGTTTCCGGGGAGACACCTGTCTCGGTATACTGCCGCGGGCCTTACAGGCCGATGAATACGTGTATTCCGGACGGCTTGCCCGTGGGCAGCCGGGCGCGGCGGCGAATGCGGCCTCGACCATCGGATATGACTCGATAATCAACACAGAAGCAGACGATGAAAAAGAGCGTAGCGATCACCCTGGGTGTGGTCATAGTGGGAGCGGGAAGCTGGGTAGGCGCCACGTGGTACACCGGCAAACGCATCGAGGAAAGCTCGCAGCGCCATCTGGCCGAGGCCAATGAAAAGCTGGCCAAGCTCACGCCGCTGTTCGGCCTGCGCATCGATCAGTTGAAGTACGAGCGCACCCTGTTCTCGACCCAGGCGCGCTATGGCGTGTCGCTCGTCAAGAACGACAAAAGCCTGGATGACATGCCCACCGGCATGATCGAATTCGACGCCAACGTCGAGCACGGCCCCTTTCCCAAGAGCGCTTTGGCGCGCGGCGCCATCGCTCCCAAGCTGGCGTTCGTCCATGCGGAACTGGCCAAGACCGACAACGTCAAGCCGGTATTCGAACTGACCAAGGACGTTTCCCCCCTGGTCAGCGACGCCATCATCAGCTACGGCGGCGCCTCCTCGTCGACGGCCAAAATCGCGCCGGTCGTCGTCACGCACGACGGCACGACGGTGAACTTCAGCGGCATGCAGATCGACGGCACGTTCGACCGCGACACGCAGGCCGTCACCGCGCAGGGCGTGATGAACGAACTGTTGGTGGACGCCAGCAAGGGCAACGATCCCGTCACCCTTACGCTGGCCGGCATGACGATTGGCCTCGACAGCCGCATGGGCAAGTTCGGCATTTCCATGGGCGATTCGGATCTGAAGATCAAGCGCATCGACGTCGTGCGCCCGCTCGACAAGCTCAAGGTTACGCTGGACAACTTCGCCTATGGCGTAAAACTGTCCGAAGACGACAAGTCGATCAATGCGCAGGCGACCTACCAGACCGGCGACCTTACCGTGAACGACGTGGTGCTGGGCAGCGGCCAGGCCACGCTCAAGGTGGCCAGGATGGACGGTCAGGCCGTCAAGCAGTTCTCCGACACCTACAACCAGATCATGCGCCAGTTCATGCTGGGCGCGTCCGACGAAGGCCTGAAGGACGAACAGTTCCAGGTGCTGCTGGACAACGCCGGCAAGGTGCTGGCCGGCAATCCGTCGTTCAGCATCGATCCCCTGAGCTGGAAGACGGCCAAGGGCGAAAGCAAGCTGACCTTCACGCTGGACCTGGCCAATCCGCCCAACGCCAAGGAACTGACGCCCCAGGAAATCGCTGTCCAGGCCATCAAGAAGATCGACGCCTCGCTGGTGATCTCCAAGCCCATGGTCCGCGACATGATGGTGCAGTACGCCATCAAGAAGGAAGGCCTGACCGCCGATAAGGCGGGCACCGAAGCCGACGAGCATGTGCGCCAGATGTCCGGCATGGCCGAAATGTTCAACGTCGGCAAGAACGACGGCGACAACATCATCGGCAAGTTCACCTTCGCCGATGGCATGGGCGACTTGAACGGCCAGAAGATTTCCGCGGACGAACTGTTCGGCGGCCTGCTGGGCGCGGCCGGCATGGACTCGATGGGCGACGATGACGACATGCCCGGCATCGGCATGGATGCCGAGGAAGAGCCGGCCCCCGCCCCCGCAGTAGGCGTCATGGAAGACTTCAATCTGGAGTCGGTGGCCACCATGCTCGAAGAGATGGGCTACACCGCCAACAAGTCCGACGGCGACGAAGGCCCTGTTCTGGTCCTGAGCGCGGGCAGCACTGGCGCCAGCGATCTGCGCCTGGAATTCCTGTGCAACGACTTCACTGAAAAGTGCCTGGACCTGGTGATGACCGCCACCTACAGCACCAAGAAGCCGATGCCGCTGAAGACCATCAATGCCTGGAACCAGGAATACCGCTGGACCCGAGCCTATCTGGATGACAAGAACCAGGCCGTGCTGCAGATGGACATGAACGCGGAAGGCGGGATTGGCAAGGACAACCTGCAGATCCTGCTCAATACGTTCCTGAGCATCGCGGAAGACTTCGGCACCGCCAGCAAAGGCGCGCCCGCCAAGTAAGACGATCCGTCCCGCAGGCGGCGAGAGCTCGACTCAGCCCCTGCCCGCGTGTTCCTCTGGCGAGGATGGCCCCGGCCATCCTCGCCATTTTGTTGCGCGGCGCGCGGACCGCCCATGCGGGCATGACGCCACAAGCCCTTCATCGATCCACTACGTGCCGGTCCGGTCGGCAGGCTGCGCGTGCTGGCGTTCGAGCAGGCGCCGATTGACTTCCTCTACGAACTTGCGCCCGTTGGCCACGGACCTGAGCACGATCTCGCTGCTCTTGGTGAACCGGTGGCCGACCCGGACGCAATACGAATTGCAGGTCCAGGCAAGAAACCCCTGGAAGTAGCCCGCCCCATCCACATCCCGCCATTGGACGCCGGTGATGCCTTTGGTCCAGGGGAGGATCCCGCTACTGATCCAGATGCCGTGATCATTGAGGTAAAGCCGTACCGCGCGCTTTGCGATGAAGCTGCCGACCAACACAAGCAAGAAGAACAGGAATATGCCCATGCCAGCCCATCGGTTTGTTTCGTGGATCGACAGTGCCAGCATCCAGAAGCACAGCACCACGACGGCAGGCCGGACGTATGCGGTCCACGACAGGCGGTATGCGCTTTCGGCCCCGTCTTTCAGGTAACGTTGGTAGTTGGTCTGTTGATCCATCGGCATTTCCTGGATTGGCCGCGGCGATTCGAGGACAGATCAATGCCCCGCCACGCCCGCGGACCATCCCTGTCTCCTGTTTCAGCTTGAATGTCGAACTAGGTCCCAGCGCGAATCTCACCGAGCGTTGCGCGCAGGAGGCACCCAGATAGTCGCGGAGGAGTCTATTGAGCATTCACCGCTTTCGATAATTCTTTTGCTGAACAGCGCTATAGCCAAACGGAATACCTGAACCGGAAATGGCATCGGGCGGACTGAGAAAGGTGGATCACCCTCTCAGCCCGCCCGATGCAGGCCCTGATTGACGAAGAGACCTTACGCGTAGGCTTCCACCGGCAGGCACGCGCAAACCAGGTTGCGGTCGCCGTAGGCGTTGTCCACGCGGGCAACCGGCGGCCAGTACTTGGCATCGCGCAGGGAAGCCACCGGGTAGGCGGCCTGCTGGCGCGGGTAGTCGTGCAGCCATTCTTCGGCCAGCAGCATCTGCGCGGTGTGCGGCGCGTTCTTCAGGACGTTGTCTTCGCGGTCGCGTTCGCCGCGTTCGACCTGGGCGATTTCCTCGCGGATCGAGATCATCGCGTCGATGAAGCGGTCCAGTTCGGCCACGCCTTCGGACTCGGTCGGCTCGACCATCAAGGTGCCCGCGACCGGGAAGCTCATGGTCGGCGCATGGAAACCGTAGTCCATCAGGCGCTTGGCGATGTCTTCGGCGCTGATGCCGCTGGTTTCCTTGAGCGGACGGACGTCCAGGATGCACTCGTGCGCCACGCGGCCGTTATGGCCGGCGTACAGGATCGGATAGTGATCGCGCAGGCGGGTGGCGATGTAGTTGGCGTTCAGGATGGCCACTTCGGTCGCGCGGCGCAGGCCGTCGGCGCCCATCAGCTCGATGTACACGAACGGGATCGGCAGGATGCCGGCGGAGCCGAACGGCGCGGCCGAGACCGGGCCGACCTTCGCGTCGCCGGGCAGCTTGCCCTGCTCGTTCACCACGCCCGGCAGGTACGGCGCCAGATGCGCGCGCACCGCCACGGGGCCCACGCCGGGGCCGCCACCGCCGTGCGGGATGCAGAAGGTCTTGTGCAGGTTCAGGTGGGACACGTCCGAGCCGAACTTGCCGGGCTTGGCCACGCCGACCATCGCGTTCATGTTGGCGCCATCCAGGTAGACCTGGCCGCCGGCCTGGTGGACCAGATCGCAGATTTCGGTCACGGCTTCTTCGAACACGCCATGGGTGGACGGGTACGTGATCATCAGCGCGGCCAGCTTGTCGCCGACCTGTTCGATCTTGACGCGCAGGTCGGCCAGGTCCACGTTGCCGTTGGCGTCGGAAGCCACCACCACCACGTCCATGCCGGCCAGTTGGGCCGAAGCAGGGTTGGTGCCGTGCGCCGACGACGGGATCAGGCAGATGTTGCGCTGGTGCTGGCCGTTGGCCTGGTGATAGCCTCGGATGGCCAGAAGGCCCGCGTATTCGCCTTGCGCGCCCGAGTTGGGCTGCAGGCTGATGTTGTCGTAGCCGGTGATTTCGCACAGCGCGGCCGACAGGCGGTCGATCAGTTCGCTATAGCCCTGGCTTTGCGAGGCGGGCGCGAACGGATGGATCAGTGCGAATTCGGGCCAGGTGATGGGAATCATCTCGGCCGTGGCGTTCAACTTCATGGTGCACGAGCCCAGCGGGATCATCGTGCGGTCCAGCGCCAGGTCCTTGTCGGCCAGCTTGCGCAGATAGCGCAGCATGTCGGTTTCGGATTGCACGCTGGAGAACACCGGATGCGACAGGATCGCGCTCTCGCGCGCGACCGTGGCGGGGATACCGCCGGCGGCGGCCGCATCCAGCGCGTCGATGTCGAGCTCGACGTCATCGCGCTCCAGGGCGGAAGCGAAGACGTTGACCAGCGCCTGCAGATCGCCCACGGTGACGGTCTCGTCCAGCGAGACCGCCAGGCGGGCGCCGTCGACGCGGCGCAGATTGACGCGGGCGCAGTCGGCGGCGGTCAGGACGGCCGGGGTGGCGGCGCCGGTTTCGAGCAGCAGGGTGTCGAAGAAGGTGTCGTTGACGACCTTGACGCCCAGCTTGATCAGTTCGGCGCGCAGGATGGCGGTGCTGCGCTGCACGCGCTCGGCGATGCGGCGGATGCCGGCGGGGCCGTGCCACACCGCGTACATGCCGGCCATCACGGCCAGCAGCACCTGCGCGGTGCAGATGTTGGAGGTGGCCTTCTCGCGGCGGATGTGCTGTTCGCGGGTCTGCAGCGCCAGGCGCATCGCCGGGTTGCCCTGCGCGTCCTTGGACACGCCGACCAGGCGGCCGGCCATGTTGCGCTTGAACGAATCCTTGCAGGCCATGAAGCCGGCATGCGGGCCGCCAAAGCCGAACGGCACGCCGAAGCGCTGGGCCGAACCGATGGCGATGTCCGCGCCCCATTCGCCCGGGGCGGCCAGCAGGGCCAGCGCCAGCAGGTCGGTGGCGCAAGCGACCACGGCGCCCTGCGCGTGGGCGGCCTCGGCCAGCTTGCGGTAGTCGGAAACGGAACCCGTGCTGTGCGGATACTGCAGCAGCACGCCGAAGCACTCGGGCAGGCCTTCGGCTTCGTCGCCCACGCGGATCTCGATGTCCAGGCCTTCGGCGCGCGTGCGCACGACTTCGATGGTCTGGGGATGCACGTGACGCGAGATGAAGAACACCGGGCTTTGCGACTTGGCGCCGCGGCGGGCCAGCGTCATGGCTTCGGCGGCGGCGGTGCTTTCGTCCAGCAGCGAGGCGTTGGAGATGTCCAGCCCGGTCAGGTCGGCGACCATGGTCTGGTAGTTCAGCAGGGCTTCAAGGCGGCCCTGCGAGATCTCGGGCTGGTAAGGCGTGTAGGCCGTGTACCAGGCGGGATTCTCAAGAATGTTGCGCAACACCACGTTGGGCGTCTGCGTGCCGTAGTACCCCTGCCCGATGTAGTTGCGGTAGACCTTGTTGCGGCCCGCGACCTGCTTCAGTTCGGCCAGCACGTCGGTTTCGCTGCGCGAGGGCGGCAGCGCCAGCGGGGCCTGGCTGCGGATCTTCGAAGGCACGACTTCTTCGATCAGGGCGTCCAGGCTGGGGCTGCCGATCACGTTCAGCATGGCAGCCTGGTCGGCGTCGGAGGGGCCGATGTGGCGGGGGATGAAGTCGGTATGGGTGTCTAGGGCGCGCGACATGGGGAGATCTCGGGTAGCGGGTGTCGTCGTGGGACGGACGGTATTGCAGCCAGCGTGGCGGGCGCGGCGCCTGATCGGCCCCGCGCCCGCCCCGGACCGGCTTAGCCGTTGGCGACGGCTTCGTAGCCGGCGGCGTCCAGCAGCTTGTCGGCGTCGGCGGCGTTGACCGGCTTGATCTTGAAGATCCAGGCGGTGAAGGCCGATTCGTTGATCAGGTTGGGATTGCTTTCCAGCTCTTCGTTGAAGGCGACGATCTCGCCGGCGACGGGGGCATAGATGTCCGAGGCGGCCTTGACGGATTCCACCACGCCGGCGGTTTCACCCGCGTTCAGCTTGGCGCCGACCTTTACGTCGCCAACGAAAACCAGATCGCCCAATTGATCCTGGGCGGTATCGGTGATGCCGACGACGAACACGTCGCCTTCGGCTTTGACCCATTCGTGGGACTGGGTGTACTTGCGATCGGTGGGCAGACTCATGGGAACTCCTGAGGGAATGCGGGTAGATGAATGGTGTTGCGCGCCTCGCGCGGGCGGCCGCCGCCCTGGCCGGGCCGGCGCTCGCGCGAAGCTTCGAGTTTACGAGTGTTCGACGGCTTTGCCGTTACGGACAAAAGGCAGTTTGCAGGCCAGGGCGGGCACCCACTTGCCGCGGATGTCGACCTCGACCGTATCGCCCGGACGCACGCCTTGCGGCAGGCGGGCAAAGCCGATGGACACGCCCAGCGTGGGCGACATGGTGCCGCTGGTGAGCTCGCCCATGCCTTGCGCCGTGCGCACCGCCATGTGGGCGCGCATGACGCCGCGTTCCTGCAGCTTCAGGCCGATGAAGGCGGCGGGCGTGGCGAATTGCTCCAGTGCGTCGCGGCCGATGAAGCGGCGGTCGGCGTTCTTGAGCGACACCGTCCAGGTCAGCCCGGCTTCGTTGGGCTGGGTCAGCTCGTCCATGTCCTGGCCATACAGGTTCATGCCGGCTTCCAGGCGCAGCGTGTCGCGCGCGCCCAGGCCCGCCGGGCGCACGCCTTGCGCGGCCAGATCGCGCCATAGCTGCACCACGTCGGCGGCGGGCAGCACGATTTCAAAACCGTCTTCACCCGTGTAGCCGGTGCGGGCGACCAGCGTGTCGCCGTCCACTCGGGCGGCGACGAAAGGGGTCAGCGGTTCGGTGGCGGCCTGCCAGGCGGGACGCGCGGCCCACAGCTTGGCGCGGGCATTGGGGCCTTGCACGGCCACCATGGCGAGGTCGCGGCGCGGCGCGATGGCCACGTCGAACGCGCCGGCCTGCTTCACGCGCTGCATCCAGGCGACGTCCTTGTCGGCCGTGCCGGCATTGACCACCACGCGCCATTCGTCGGCCGCGAAGTAATAGATGATCAGGTCGTCGATGACGCCGCCCTGCGGGTTCAGCATGCAGCTATACAGCGCCTTGCCCGGCACCGTCAGCTTGGACACGTCGTTGGCGACCAGGCGCTGCAGGAACGCGAAGGCGTCCGGGCCCGTCACGTCCACGTTCAGCATGTGCGAAACGTCGAACATGCCGGCGTCCTGACGCACGGCATGGTGCTCTTCGAGCTGCGAGCCATAGGCCAAGGGCATGTCCCAGCCCCCGAAGTCGACCATTCGGGCGCCGGCGGCGATGTGTTCTTCGGCCAGCGGGGTGCGTTTGAGGGTTGCGGACATGCGGGGGAACTCCGGGGCGGCAGCGATGCCAGGGTTACGGAATGCCGTTGGCGACAAGCGGACTGCGCCCGCACAACGGCTGAATCTTCCGCCCCTCTGTCCTTTTGCCTGAGAGTTGCCCCGCGTGGCGGGTTTGCACCTTCGGCGCCTGGGCTGCTCGCTATGTCCCTAGTTCAGGGGCGGCGCCAGGTCTCTCCAGAGTACCGTTTTGCCTCGTCCGCACGGAAAAACCGGGACGGGGCAAGCATGTGCGGTATCGGTTACCTGAGCGATTCTGGGCGAATTGCGCCTTCGGCGGCGGCCGGAGGTACAGGCCGCTCTCTCCCGCAACATGCGTGACAGCGCCGAAAGCATACAACGAAAGCCGTGCGCCGAAAAGGCGAAAGCAGCCCGCCCCCTAGCCCAGCGCCGTGTCCAGCAGCATCATCAGCACAAAGCCCAGCATCAGCCCGCAGGTGGCATAGACCTCATGCCCCTTGCGATGCGATTCGGGAATGATTTCGTGGCTGATGACGAACAGCATCGCCCCCGCCGCGAAACCCAGGCCCCAAGGCAATAGCGGCGCCGACCAGCCGGCGATGGCGGCTCCGAGCACCGCGCCCAGGGGTTCAACCAGTCCGGACAGCATGCCCAGCGCCACCGCGAAGGTCCGCTTGTAACCGGCAGCCAACAGGGCCACCGCCACCACCAGGCCTTCGGGAATATCCTGGATGGCGATGCCGGTCGCCAGCGCGGTGCCGCGCACGGGGTCGCCGCCGGCGTAGCCCACGCCGATCGCCAGGCCCTCGGGCAGGTTATGCAGCGTGATCGCGAAGACGAACAGCCAGGTGCGGCGCAGCCGGTGCGCCTCCATGCCTTCCCTGCCCTTGATGAAGTGCTCGTGCGGCAGCGTGCGGTCGATGATCAGCAGGACCGCCGCGCCCAACAGCACGGCGGCCGCGACCGTCAGGCCGGCGCCCCAGGGGCCGTAGCCCAGTTCCTTGCCTGCGGCGATGCCGGGCGCCACCAGCGAAAAGGCGCTGGCCGCCAGCATCACCCCGGCCCCGAAACCGAACATGCTGTCCTGCACTTTCTGGGGGATGGTGCGGGCGAAGAGGATCGGCACGGTGCCCAGCGCGGTCGCGCCGGCCGCGACCAGGCCGCCCAGCAGCGCATCGGCCACGTGCGGCGCGCGCACGTCCAGATAGGCCCAGAGCTGATGCAGGGCCAGGCAGGCCACCATGACGGCCAGCGTCCAGACGCTGATGCTGGTGGCCGCGGGCCGCACGCGATGACGGCTGAAGGTATTCATTTGCCGCGGCACTCCTTCAAGAAATGCGCTTAACCCTTGGCTGCCGCGTAGCGGCGGGCCACTTCGGGCCAGTTCACCACATTGTAGAAAGCGCCGATATATTCCGGCCGGCGGTTCTGGTACTTCAGATAATAGGCGTGTTCCCAGACATCCAGGCCCAGGATCGGCGTATTGCCCTGCATCAGCGGGCTGTCCTGGTTGGCGCTGCTCTCCACCACCAGTTTGCCGGCGGGCGTCACGCTCAGCCAGGCCCAGCCGCTGCCGAAGCGGGTCAGGGCCGCCTTGGTGAAGGCCTCGCGAAAGGCGGCCAGCCCGCCCAGCTCCGATTCGATGGCCGCAGCCAGCGCGCCATCCGGCGCTCCGCCGCCTTCGGGCGACATGACGGACCAGAACAGGCTGTGGTTGGCATGGCCGCCGCCATGATTGCGCACGGCGCCTCGAATGGCTTCGGGCAACTGGTCCAGGCGCGCGACGAGGGCTTCGACGGATTCGTCCGTGACGATGCCCGCGCCTTCCAGCGCGGCGTTCAGGCTGGTGACGTAGGTCTGGTGATGCTTGCTGTAGTGGATCTCCATCGTCATCGCATCGATGTGAGGCTCCAGCGCGTCATAGGCGTACGGCAGGGTCGGAAGGGTGTAAGCCATGCATGTCTCCGTCGGATCCGTCCCCCGGGTGGAGGGCAATGATCAAGATCAAAAACATAAATGATATGTATTTTTATTTAATATAACAATGGCGGATTGCCGTTGCCGGTCCACGGCCGCCCGGATCGCCTCCGGCGGCCGCGCCTCAGGCGCCGCCGCCTACAACGCCTGGCCGCACGCCACGCCGGAGGCCCAGGCCCATTGGAAGTTGTAGCCGCCCAGCCAGCCCGTGACGTCGACGGCCTCGCCGATGAAGTAAAGGCCGGGGGTTGACTTGGCCTGCATGGACTTCTGGTCCAGGCCCCGCGTATCCACCCCGCCACGCATCACTTCGGCTTTCTTGTAGCCCGCCGTGCCGCTGGGCACGAGCGTCCATTGATGGATGTCCTGCGCCAGCGCGCGCAGGGTCTTGTCCGGCGCATCCGCCAGGCGCAGCGCCGCCAGGCCGGGCTTGCCACCCTGCTCCGCCAGGTGCAGCCAGCGGTCCGCCAGGCGCTTGGGCCACAGTCCGGCCAGCACCGTGTGCAACTGCTGCCGGTTGCCGGACTTGGACGCCAGCAGCTCCTGCGCCAGGTCGCGGCCGGGCGCCAGGTCGATCACGATCGGTTCGCCGGGCTTCCAGAAACTGGATATCTGCAGGATCCCGGGACCGGACAGGCCCCGGTGCGTGAACAGCAGGTCTTCAAGGAATTCGCCGCGCGTCTTGCCCTGGCCCGTGTGCAGGTTCACTTCCAGCGCCACGCCCGACAACTCGGACAATGCCTGCCATTGCGCGGGATCGAACGTCAGCGGCACCAGCGCGGGCCGCGGTTCCACCACCTTGAGGCCGAACTGGCGCGCGATCTTCAAGCCGAAGTCGGTCGCGCCCAGTTGCGGAATCGCCATGCCGCCGGTCGCCACCACCAGCTTGGCGGCGCGGATCGCGCCCTGGCCGGTGCGCAGCTCGAAACCCTGCTCGCCGTGGGCGATCTCGGCCACCGAACAGCCCATGCGCCACTGCACATTGCCGGCGTCGCACTCGGCGCGCAGCATGTCGATGATGGATTCGCTGGAATCGTCGCAGAAAAGCTGTCCGCGGTGCTTCTCGTGCCAGGCGATGCGGTGGCGCTTCATCAGCGCCAGAAAGTCCTGCGGCGTATAGGCCGACAGGGCCGACCGGCAGAAATGCGGATTATCGGAAAGAAAATTGGCGGGTCCGGCGCCGATGTTCGTGAAGTTGCAGCGGCCTCCGCCGGAAATGCGGATCTTCTCCGCCAGGCGCTCCGCGTGGTCGACCAGCACCACGCGCAAGCCGCGCTGACCGGCCACCGCTGCACACATCATGCCAGCGGCGCCGGCGCCGAGTACGGCTACATCAAACATCAGGACTCCAGACCCGCCGGGTCTTACTCTTCGATCAGGCAATCAACGTAGTAGCGCTTTTCGCCGTCCGGACCTATTTCATCGGCCAGGCCGTGGATATAGGTTTCGAAGCCGGGGAAGCGTTCGTTGAACTCGCGCGCGAACTGCAGGTATTGCACGATGGTGCGGTTGAAGCGCTCGCCCGGAATCAGCAGGGGAATGCCCGGCGGATAGGGCGTCAGCAGCACGCCGGTGACACGCCCTTCCAGCTTGTCGATGTCGACGCGCTCGACCTCGCGGTGCGCCATGCGCGCAAACGCGTCCGACGGCTTCAGCGCGGGCACCATGTCGCTGAGATACATCTCGGTGGTCAGGCGGGCGACGTCGCGCGCGCGGTAGGCCTCGTGGATTTCCTGGCACAGATCGCGCAGGCCCATGCGCTCGTAGCGGCGCTGGCCCCGGCAGAAGTCCGGCAGGATGCGCCACAGCGGCTGGTTGCGGTCGTAATCGTCCTTGAACTGCTGCAAGGCGGTCAGCAGCGTGTTCCAGCGGCCCTTGGTGATGCCGATGGTGAACAGGATGAAGAACGAATACAGGCCGGTCTTTTCAACCACCACGCCGTGCTCGGTCAGGTACTTGGACACCAGCGCGGCCGGGATGCCGGTTTCGCCAAAGCTGCCCGACATGTCCAGCCCCGGCGTGATGACCGTGGCCTTGATCGGATCCAGCATGTTGAAACCTTCGGCCATTTCGCCGAAGCCGTGCCAGTGGTCGTTGGACTCCAGGATCCATTCGTCGCGGTTGCCGATGCCTTCCGACACCAGGCGGTTCGGGCCCCAGACCTTGAACCACCAGTCGTTCTTGCCGAACTCGGATTCCACCTTGCGCATGGCGCGGCGAAAGTCCAGGGCTTCGCGGATGCTTTCCTCGACCAGCGCGGTGCCGCCCGGCGGCTCCATCATGGCGGCGGCCACGTCGCACGACGCGATGATCGCGTACTGCGGGGACGTGGACGTGTGCATCAGGTACGCCTCGTTGAACACGTTGCGGTCCAGCTTGCGGGTCTCGGACTCCTGCACGATGATCTGCGAGGCCTGCGAGATGCCGGCCAGCAGCTTGTGCGTGGAGTGCGTGGCGAACACCATCGCGTCCTGGCTGCGCGGGCGGTCCTGGCCGATGGCGTGCATGTCCTGGTAGAACTCGTGGAACGAGGCGTGCGGCAGCCAGGCTTCATCGAAGTGCAGCGTGTCGACATAGCTGCCCAGTTGATCCTTGATCATTTCCACGTTGTAGATGACGCCGTCGTACGTGCTTTGCGTCAGCGTCAGGATGCGTGGATTCTTGTTCACCGCTTCGCGCGCGAAGGGGTTGGCTTCGATCTTCTTGCGGATGTTGTCCGGATGGAATTCTTCCAGCGGGATCGGACCGATGATGCCCAGGTGGTTGCGCGTGGGACGCAGGAACACCGGGATCGCGCCGGTCATCGTGATGGCGTGCAGGATCGACTTGTGGCAATTGCGGTCCACCACCACCACGTCGCCCGCGGCGACGTTGGCATGCCACACGACCTTGTTCGAGGTCGAGGTGCCGTTGGTCACGAAGAAGCAGTGATCCGCGTGGAAGATGCGCGCGGCGTTCAGTTCGGATTCGGCGATGGGGCCGGTGTGGTCCAGCAACTGGCCCAGTTCGTCCACGGCGTTGCAGACGTCGGCGCGCAGCATGTTCTCGCCGAAGAACTGGTGGAACATCCGTCCGACCGGGCTCTTCAGGAATGCCACGCCGCCCGAGTGGCCCGGGCAATGCCAGGAGTACGAACCGTCCTGCGCGTACTTGACCAGTTCGCGAAAGAACGGCGGCGGCAGGCTGTCGACGTAGCTGCGTGCTTCGCGGATGATGTGGCGCGCCACGAATTCGGGGGTGTCCTCGAACATGTGGATGAAGCCGTGCAATTCGCGCAGGATGTCGTTCGGAATGTGTTCCGACGTGCGGGTTTCGCCGTACAGGTAGATGGGGATGTCGGCGTTGCGAAAGCGCAGCTCGCCGATGAACATGCGCAGGTTCTTGATCGCGCTGGCCACGTCCTCGGGCGAATCCACGTCGAACTCTTCATCGTCGATCGACAGGATGAAGGCGCTGGCGCGGCTTTGCTGTTGCGCGAACGAACTCAGGTCGCCATAACTGGTCACCCCGATCACCTCGACGCCCTCGGCCTCGATCGCGGCTGACAAGGCTCGGATACCCAAACCGGACGCGTTCTCGGAACGGTAGTCCTCGTCGATGATGAAAATGGGGAAGCGGAATTTCATGCAGGCGCTCCTGGGGGCAAGGCGAATCGGACGCGTATCGCGGCGCGAAGGTACTGCTAGTAAAAACCGTCCGATGACAGACGGCGCGAGCACCCGCCGGGAGGCGGGAATTGCGGAATTGTAGGGCTGTTTTTCTTACAGTCCTACGGGAAATCCCCAGAAGGCCGCCAGGCCGTTGTCCTGACGCCAAAAGCGGGGGCCGGCGTGCTCGAGCGCGTAGGAGGGCGGCGTCGGCCCGGCTGGCGTCTTCAGGACGCCGGGGCGGCGGCAACCTGTCGTCGGCGAGGCAGCGCCTGCCTAACGGATGGTCTGGGCTTCGCCGGTCTGCAAGGCGGCCGTGAACAGTTCGAAGTAGGCGGGGATGGCCTCGGCGGCCCCGTAGCGGATGCGCCGTTCGACCTTGGCGATGGCGCCAAAACAGACTTCCGCCCCCGGCTGGCCGCAGACCAGGACCACGGGGTCCTCGTCGTCGCAGACTTCGTACAAGCCGCCGTGCGCGCGGCGCCCGACCTCGTAAAGGTAGGCGGCTGCGCCGACGGTTTGCATGGGGGTCAGAGGCAGCGACCCGAGATGGGCGGCCTCCAGCGCGTCATCCAGCGCATGGATGCTGGACGGCGAGTAGTCCAGCACGGCGCCGGTGGACCCGGCGGCCTGCACAAAATCTTGCGCGGCATCCGCCACACGCGTCACGAATTCTTCCTGCACTTCGTCGCGCGTAGCGTCCTGGTTTATCTTGAGGAAACCAAACATCGTGGGCTCCTTTGTGAAAACCGCAAGCGGCGTTAGCCCCATTATAGGCAAGCCACCCGCCTATACTGCCCAAACTCTCCCAACCGTTCCCAATTCCCAACAGTCAAATGACCTCTGTTCTTGTCCGACGTTTGATCGCATCCGACGCTGCCTCCCTGCGGCAGCTACGTCTGGACGCCCTGGTTGAAACGCCGGAATCGTTCGGATCGAGTTACGAAGAGGAACACACGCTGACATTGGAGGACATCCACGCATGGATCTCGCCCGCCAATGATGGCGCCATGTTTGGCGCCTTCGCCGATGGCGTCCTTGCCGGCATGGTGGGCGTCGGCCGCCAGCGCATGCTGAAGATGCGTCACAAGGCGCATATCTGGAGCATGTACGTGGCGCCGGCCCAGCGTGGCCGCGGGCTGGCACGGCTGCTGATGCAGGCGGCGATCGCGCACGCGCGGACCATGCGCGGCATCCGTCAGGTGCAATTGAGCGTCACCGCCAACAATGCGCCGGCGGCGGCCCTGTACGCGAGCCTGGGCTTTGACGTGTATGGAAACGAGCCAGAAGCGCTGTGCGTGAACGGCAAGCTTTACGACGAAGCGCTGATGAGCCTGCCGCTGGCCGGCGAATAGCCGCCCCGGCGCGGCGTCAGGCGGCGCCTGCCCGCCGGCGCACGCCGTACGCGCACACCTGGTTGCGGCCGCCGTCCTTGGCCTTGTACAGCGCCTGGTCGGCCGCCTTGATCACAGCGTCCGGCGCGCGCAGCGCATCGCCGCGTTCCGCCACGCCGATGCTGACCGTCACCCGCAGCGGCCTCGACCCGCGGCTGCCGCGGCTATTGCGGCGGCGCTGGCCGATCTGATCCGCCTTCGGACGGGCGGGTTTGTCGCGCAACCGCATCTGGTAGGCCTCGATGGCGCGCCGGACCGTTTCCAGGTGCGGCATGGCCTCCGCCGCGGTCTTACCCGGGAACACCAGCGTGAACTCCTCGCCACCGTAGCGGTAGGCATGGCCGCCGCCCGGCACGCGCCGCAACTGCGACGCCACCATGCGCAGCACCTGATCGCCTACATCGTGGCCATGGGTATCGTTGAAGGCCTTGAAGTGGTCCACGTCGGCCATCGCAAGCGTATAGACGCGCCCCATGCGCTGCAGCCGCTCGTTCAGGGCGCGCCGGCCCGGCAGGCCAGTGAGCTCGTCGCGGAACGCCATGTGGAACCCTTCGTGCGCCAGCGAGATGCACAGCGCCGTCAGCGATGCGGCGGACATCAGCGCCAGTTCGATGGGATGGCTCGCGGCGCGCGGCAAGGCCCACGCCATGCACACGAAGCCGAGCCATTGCCCCGCTTGCTGCGGACGTCCATAGCGCAGCAGCAGCAGGGTCAGCGTCAGGCCGGTGGCCAGCAGGGCGACCAGCGCCTCGACCGGCACGCCCAGCCGCGCCAGCATGCCTTGCAGCGCAAGCGTGCCGAACAGATCCCCCAGGCCGTCCTTGCCGGCCAGCGCGATCACCGCCACGCCGGCGGCCATCAGGCCGATGCGGGCCGCCATGTCCATCAACATGCTGGAACGTTCCGACCACAGGGCATTGATCGTGTAGACGAGCGACCACCAGGCCAGCAAGGGGCCCATCGCCCACGGCGCCTGCCGCGCGAGGGTGGGCCAGGCCGCCGTGACCGCCAGCACGCACAGCATCAGCGCCATCGTCTGCGAACGCTGGTACATGAGGCAGATCGCCGCGCCGATCAAGGCCATCACCCACGGCACGAACGGCACGATCAGGGTCAGCGCGGGCGGCCATTCCCGCCAGAACAGAAGTCCCACCGCGGCGGCCACTGGCAACGCGGGATAGAACAGTAGGGGCAGCCAGGGAATATGGGGGTAACGCACGGATCGGGCCTTGCTCACGCTTGCAGAGATGACGTCGCCAAATCGGCAAACACATGTACTCTTTTTACGGACGCATGATGGGGTTCTTTAGCGCAAGCCGCGTAACAGCGGGCGCCGCGTCCGTGCTATGTTTTCCCGCTCCACTCGCAAAACGCCCCTTATGAAATTCCTGATCAATATCGATGTGCCCGATCTTGAACACGCCATCGGCTTCTATCAGCGAGCCTTCGGCCTGACCCTGGGGCGCCGATTGGGTCCGGCCGCCGCGGAAATGCTGGGCGCCGACGCGCCCATCTATCTGCTGGAAAAGGCCGCGGGCACGCCGGCCGCCGGCGCCACGCGCCAGCCGCGCGACTACGCACGGCACTGGACGCCCGTGCATCTGGACGTGGTGGTCGACGACGTCGACCGCGCGGTCGCCCAGGCGGTGGCCGCGGGCGCGCATCTGGAGGACCCGGCCGCCACGCATGCCTGGGGCCGCATCGCACACCTCAGCGACCCCTATGGCCACGGCATCTGCATCGTGCAGTTCCTGGGGCAAGGCTACGACGCGCTGGCGTTGAACGAACCCGCCGCGCCCGGGGCGCTGCGCTTCCCGTCGGCGGCCGAGGCCGATTTCGAAGCGTTGCTGGCGCTGCGTATCGACGCCATGCGCGAAAGCCTGGAGCGGCTGGGCCGCTTCGATCCGGCGCGCGCGCGTTCGCGCCTGCGCGACACGTTCCGGCCGGAATGCACCTGGTTCATCGAGCAGGACGGCCACCGCGTCGGCTTCTATGCCGTGCGCCCCGACGGCGACGGCCTGCGCCTGGACCACCTGTATGTGCAACCCGCCAGCCAGGGGCAAGGCGTGGGCGGCCAGGTCATGCGGATGATTCTGGAAGACGCCGACAGCCGCGGGCTGCCGGTGGCCGTGGGCGCGTTGCGCGACAGCGATTCGAATCGCTTCTACCGCCGGCATGGGTTCGTCCAGACCGGCGCCAGCGAATGGGACATCGACTACCTGCGGCCGGCCCCGGCGCCCAGGCGCTGAAGGCTCAGGTGCGGGGCAGCGTGACGCCGCGCTGGCCCTGATACTTGCCGCCACGGTCGCGGTAAGAGGTTTCGCAGACCTCGTCGCTTTCCAGGAACAGCATCTGCGCGCAGCCTTCGCCTGCGTAGATCTTGGCGGGCAGCGGCGTGGTGTTCGAGAATTCCAGCGTGACGTGGCCTTCCCATTCGGGTTCCAGCGGCGTGACGTTGACGATGATGCCGCAGCGGGCATAGGTGCTCTTGCCCAGGCAAACCGTCAGGACGCTGCGGGGAATCCGGAAGTACTCCACCGTGCGCGCCAGCGCGAACGAGTTGGGGGGGATGATGCAGACACCGCCCTTGAAGTCCACGAACGAGCCTTCGTCGAAATTCTTGGGATCGACGATGGTGGAGTTGATGTTCGTGAAGATCTTGAATTCATCGGCGCAGCGCACGTCGTAGCCGTAGCTGCTGGTGCCGTAGCTGACGATGCGCCCGCCATTGGCCGTACGGACCTGCCCCGGTTCAAAGGGTTCGATCATGCCGGCTTCGGCCTGGCGGCGGATCCAGCGGTCGCTTTTGATGCTCATGGTGGGATGGGTGCTAGGGGATGGAACGGGCCTCATTTTATCCCGACCGCGCCCGGCCTGCCGGCGGGCGGGCGGGACAGCCTGGTCCCGCCCCTGCCGGCGCGCCGGATCAGTTGCCGAAGAGGCTTCGGTAGACCAGGGAGATTCCGTTGACCGACCCGCCCTTCAAATCCAGGGACAGGCCGCGCGCCAGGCGGTAGCTGGCCCGCCCGACCGTGTCGCTGCCCGACAGCGCCTGCTCGACGCTGAGCGTGATGCCATTGGCGAAATTCTTGCTGGCCACCAGGAACTGCGTCGAAAGGTCGCTGCCGATGTCCCGGTTCACGTTGCCGGCAACCGTGCGGTCAGGCAGGATGCTGCCGGAACTGCCCATGTTGCCGGTGCGCACGGCGACGTCGTCCAGCCCGAATTGCTTGAAGAACGGCTGCCCGCCTCCCAGCAGGGCGGTGCCTATCGACACCAGCAAAGCGGCGTCGCCCCCGCTTTCGTCGGGGCCGCGCCCCAGCAGCAGCCAGGAAAGCTTTTCGACGTCGCTGACTTCGGGGTGGGACACCAGGTCGATGCGCGGCCGCTGCGCCGTGCCCACCACCCTGACGCCCGCCTCGACCAGTTCGCCGGTGCGCAGCGCCTCGATGTCCAGGATCGGGTTGTCCAGGCGGCCCTGGAACGTCAGCGTGCCCCGGTTCAACCGCAGCCGCTGGCCATAGGCCTCGATGCCCCCGCCGCGCGTGCGCAACTGGCCCCAGCCCGTCAGGCGCCCATCGTTGAGCCGGATCTGGATGGAACCCAGCAGGCCCGCGTCCAGTCCCATGCCGGTGATGTAGAAACGCGGCCCCATGTCGAACTTGAGGTCCATGCTGGTCTGCAGCGGCGTCGAGACCGCCGAGGGGTCCTCGCCCGCCCGGATCACCCTGACGTCGTCGTCCAGCGAAGGCACGCCCTGCAGGATCTCCAGGCTGAACCAGCCCGCGTCGGCGCTCAGATTGCCGACGATCTCCAGGCGCGGCATGGCAGCCCTGACATCGACAGTGCCGGACACCATGGCGTAGCGGTCGGAGCGCTGCAAGGCAGGGAAGCGGAAGAGCGTGAGCCGCACGGCGCCGCCGCCATCCATGAAATTCCAGTCGCCCTTGGCTTCGGCGTATCCCCCCTTCGCCCCGGGATTGCTCGTGATCCATTCCTTGGTGCGCCATTCCGCCGGCATGACCCGCAGCGACGCCGGGAACCGCAGGCTGTCCAGCACCAGCCTTTCGCCGTCCAGCCGCGCGGAAAGCGTGCCGTCGATCAGACGCACGCCATCATCGATCCGCACGATCCGCAATTTTTCGCCCCGGATATTGCCGGTGGCGGTCCACTTGCCGGCCAGGGTGCCCTGGGCCTCCAGGTTGGCCCGGAGCGTCCCCCCGATCTCCATCGAGTCGCCCACGAACAGGCCCATCCAGGCCAGGTCGGCGATGTCGGCGTTGAGCCTGACGCGCAGCGGCTGGCGGGGATCCAGCGCCATGCCGCCCTGGGCATCCACCACCAGCACACCCGTGCCGGTGCCGCTGATCGAGCCCATCTTGTCGGTGGACAGATCCACCGTGGCGTCCAGCCGGCTGGCGTTGGGGGAGGTGGGCGTGGCGGTCAGGCCCAGCACCAGCGACTTCACGCCCAGCGGGATGGGCGGATCGCCTGGAATCAACAGGTCGCCCGAGCGGCGCGCGATGCGGGCCCTGCCGGCCAGGCGGCCGTCGAACTTCAGATCCCACAGCGCATCCAGCGCAATGCGGCGCTGGCCGTCCGGCACCATCGCGTTCACGCGTCCGGACTTGCGGCCCAGCTTGGCGGCGGCGTCGGGATCGACCGCGGCGATCAACTGGCGCGCGATGGGCGCGCTGATGACCAGATTGTCGACCTGTCCGGCAGTTTCCCAACGCTTGCCGCCCCCGCGCGAGCCCCCATGCGCCAGGGTCAGGCGCTCCTTGCCCGGCAGGGTCAGGCTCACCGAGGTCTGGCCGACCTGCCATTGCCATTGCGGCGCCACGGCGGACGGCAGGAAGGTCAGCGCGACCGGGCGGTCCGCGGACACGGAAAAACCCGCGGTGTTCGCGGTGAACCGGGAGAACGTGCCGCGCCAGCCCACCAGCGCCGCGTCGGGCTGGCCGGCGGATCCCCTGCCCCAGCCTCCCGCAAAAACAAGATTGGCCTGCGCCCGAGACTGGCCGATGATCCCCGGACGCGGGCTGGCAGGGGTGTAGCTGGCGGAGATCTCGCCGCGATGGGCGGCCACGGCGCCGTCGAGCCGGGCCTTTACCTCCGCGCCGCCCGGCAGGTCGGGCCAGAAGGCATCCAGTTGAGGCGCCTGGGCATCCAGCGTCAGCGCGCCATCCGCCGCGCCCAGTTCGCCCGTCGCCCGGACACGGTTACGCCCCAGCCTCAGGTCCACATCCAGGCCCTGGATTCGCAGCCCGGCCAGGAAGGCCAGCGCCGGATCCGGCGCGCCATCCGCGGCCGCCGTGGCGGCCGACGGAGCGGCCGACGTAGCTGGCGTAGCGGCCGGCGTAGCCGCCGACGGGGCTGGCGTAGGGGCTGGCGTAGGGGCCGCCACGTCAACCTGCGCCTTCAACGTGCCGCTCAGGGGCTGCCTGTTCCAGCGGCTGCCCTCTTCAAAGCGCAGGTCGAACGCCGCGCGCCGCAATTGGCTCAGGTTCTCGATCTCGGCCTGCACGTCGGCGCGCAGAGTCAGCAGCGCGGGGGGGATGGCGTTGCCCGCCCAGGGCGCCAGGTCCAGGCGCTGGGCATCGAGCGACCCGACTATCCTGTCGCGCCCTGGGGCATCCCCAGCCTGCAGGTCGAATTGCGCCGCCAGCGTCGATTTGTCGGGTAACTGCGCGCGCGCCCGGGCGCTGCGCAGCACCAGGGGCGTGCGGGGCGCCAGATCGGCAACCACATCCAGCACCAGGTTGGAGCCCGAGCCGTCCAGCTTGGCCTGAATTCCATCCAGGGATCCCGCGGCATCCGCGCGCAACGCGACCAGGCACGCGGGCGCCGGGGGCCCCATCGGGGCGGTCGGCGCCGTCGGGGTGGCCGAGGCGGCCGGCGGATTCTGCGCGGATTTGCCCTTGCCGCCCGCGGCGGCATCGGTGCGCCCCTTGGCGGCCCCGCGCGCGGCTTCGTCGGCCTTGGGCCTGGCCGGCGCGGCGGCCGGTCCGAACACGCCGCTCAGCCGGTCGGCCTGGCACAGCGGCGACTCGGGCCCCGAGCCTCGGGCCGCCACGTCCAGGCGCGCGGTAAAGGGCCAGGGATCGGCCATGCCCTGCAGCTCGGCCTGGCCGCTCACGTCGGCCTCGCCCATTTCGTGGCCCACGCGCAGGCTGGCGATCCGCAACTGCGCGCCCTTCTGCCCGGCCGCGAAGGTGGCGTTCAAGTCTTTCAGCGTCACGGGCAGCGGCTGGCCGTCCTGAATGAGCTGGAATTCCCCCAATGCCATGCGGTCCACCGCGATATCCACGGGCAGGGCCGGCAGGGTAAAGGGTTCCTCGCCGTCTTCGGCGGGCGGCGTCTCGGGCGACGAAGCGATGGCCACGCGGACCGATCCCGCCGAGACATTGCGCACATGCAGCAACCGGTTTCCCAGCGCGCGCCAGTGCACCACCAGATTCAGATCGGTGATGCCGACGCGCGTACCGCCCGTTTCCAGGTCCAGCTTGCCCACCGTCACGCCCCGCAGGATGGAGCCGTTCACGTCCAACGCCTGCCCGTTCAATTGCTGGGCCGCGGTGGTCAGCAGCAGGCGCGTGCCGTTCTGCGACGCCACCAGCCAGAACACGAACCCGGCCGCCAGCACGGCAAGCATGGCCAGCCCAGGCAGCCACCACACCAGCACATGGCGCAGGAATTTACGCACGACCTTCAAAACGCGATCCCCAGCGAGAAATGCAGGCGCAGGTCACGTTCGCGCTGGCCATAGGCCAGGTCCAGGAACAGCGGACCCGCCGGGGTGCGCACGCGAGCGCCGACCCCATAGCCCACCGCCATCGACATGTCGCCGAACGACTCGGCGGCATCGCCCGCGTCGATGAAAACGCCCATGCCCCAGCGCTCATCGAAATAATGGTCGTATTCGATGCTGCCAACCAGCAGCGTGGGCGCGCCCACGACCGCGTTGTCGCGGTTGACGCCGATGCTCTGGTAGCGGTAGCCCCGGATCGAACGCGCGCCGCCGGTACGGAAGCCGAAATCGTCCGGCACCTGCACATCGCCGTTGGACCAGACGCGGCCGACCTCGCCGCGTATCGTCAGCACGTCCAGCTTGCCGATCGGCCACCACTTCTGGCCGCGCAGCCTCAAGCGTGTGTAGGGCTCGCCCGTATCCAGCGTGACGCCTACCCCGCCGCCCAACGAGATCAGGTTGCCTTCGCGCGGGTCGTATTTGTTGTCGACGTCGCGCCGCAGCCATTCGGCGGTGGCCGTCAGCGTGGGCAGCGTGAAGCTGTCGCCGCCGTCAATCTTGACGTGATCCTGCGCCAGCAGCATGCCCCAGCGCGTTTCGTATTCGACCCGGCTGTCGCCCGCGCCCTTGCGCTCTTGCGTGCGGGTGGCGCCCAGCGCGTAGCGGGTCACTTCCAGCCCCTGGATGTCGGAGCGGTCCGCCAGCACCCCGATGGAATCACGGTAGCCGCGCTCGGTCGGCGGCAAGAGAATGTCCATGAAGACGCGCTGGCGCAGGCGGTCTACCCCGAAGCCAGTTTCCATCGTGACGGGCTGGCCAAAAACCACGTTCTGGCGATACAGGGATTCGACGCGCACCCCAGCCTCGTCGTCGACGCCGATGGACGCGGAGAAGCGCTTGGGCGGCGCTTCGACCACGCGCACCTGCACCGGCAGGGTCACCTCGCCATCGGAATCGAACTGGGGCGGCGGTGGCGGCATGGCTCCCGACACCGTCGGATCACCGGCGGGCGCGGCGGCCGCGATGTCGGCGGAGCCCGGCGCGCGCGCGCGGTCCGATACCGGGTCCGTGGGCTGCTGGGTGTCTCCCGGTTCCTGGAGCGACACAAACGCGCCCCGGAAGAAAGCGGTGGACTGCAGGTCCTGCTGCCACTGGTCCAGGCGGTTCTGGTCGAAGGCCGCGCCCACGTTGTAGCGGACATAGCGGTCGATCAGCGTCTCCGGCACCCGCTTGAGGCCTTGCGTGTTCAATTCGCCCATGCGGACCTGCGGTCCGCTATCGATCGAGACGTGCAGGTGGGCGGTGGCGTTGTCGGCATCGATGTCCGCCCGGGAAGAGGTCATGCGCGCCAAGAGGAAATCGCGCGTGGACACGTCGTCCAGCAGCGTCGCCTTGGCCCTGTTCCAGTCGCTGTTGATGAAAGGCTGGCCCTTCCGGAGCCGCCAGTCGTCGCGCAGCTTCTGCACGCGCTGCGCGTACTCGGGACGGGTGATCCGTCCGGCGAACTCCAGATTCACGGACTCGACGGTCGTGCGCTTGCCGGGCACGATGGCGATGTCCCAGGTTTCGCCGCCTATGTCGGAGCCGGCCTCCAGGGTCACCTTGGGTGAAAAATAGCCCTGGGTGGCCAGGGCCGCCAGCGTCGCGTCGCGCGCGCGCCGGCGCAGGCGGTTGATTTCACCGCCGTCCTGGTCCTCGGCCAGCCGCGCAATCGCGTCGACTGCCTGGGTGATGGCCTGCAGCGCGGCCGGGGGCACGCCGCCCGGGTCCACAATGACCTCAGGGCGCTTGGCCAACGCCTCGCCCGCCATCACGCACAGTCCTGCCAAGAAGGCGCGGGCAGCCCACCGCATATGCTTCAGGTCGGTTGCTGCACGACGATGGAGGGGAATTTCCCGGCCATGTCGCGGGGAAGCGCCGCTACGCCCGCCGCCAGTTTTCTTGCGATGGAACGATACAGCGACGCTGCTTCGCTGCCGGCGTCCGACACGACGGTCGGCGTGCCGGCATCCGTCTGCTCGCGGATCGCGAGCGTCAGCGGCAGGCTGCCGAGCCAGGGCGTTTGGTATTGCTCGGCCATGCGCTGGCCGCCGCCTTCGCCAAAGATGTGCTCGGCGTGCCCGCATTGCGAGCAGATATGGATGGCCATGTTCTCGACCACGCCCAGGATCGGCACATCCACCTTCTGGAACATGCGCAGGCCCTTGCGCGCATCCAGCAGCGCAACGTCCTGCGGCGTGGTGACGATGACCGCGCCCACCACCGGCACCTTCTGCGCCAGGGTCAGGGCCACATCGCCCGTGCCGGGCGGCATGTCGACGATCAGATAATCCAGGTCGCGCCAGTTGGTCTGGCGCAGCAGTTGCTCGAGCGCCTGCGTGACCATCGGGCCGCGCCAGATGGCGGGGGAATCGGCGTCGATCAGAAAACCGATGGAGTTGGCCTGAAGGCCGTGGCCGGTGAGCGGCTCCATGCTTTTGTTGTCCAGGCTCTCGGGGCGGCCCGAGATGCCCAGCATCGTCGGCACGCTGGGGCCATAGATATCCGCGTCCAGCAGGCCAACCTTGGCGCCTTCGGCCGCCAGGGCCAGGGCCAGATTCACGGCGGTGGTGCTCTTGCCCACGCCGCCCTTGCCGGAAGCCACCGCGATAATGTTGCGCACGTTGGGCAGCGGCTTCAGGCCCTTCTGCACCGCATGGGCGGCCACCTTCCAGTTGACGGTCACGTGGGCGTCTGGCGCGCCCGCCCGGGCCAGCGCGGACGCGGCGAGATCGCGGATCTGCCCACGGACGCCGTCGGCCGGATAGCCTAGTTCCAGCGTCAGCGTGACACGGCCGCCGTCCAACTGGATGTCACGATCTTTTACAGAAATACCCAAATCCAAACCAGTATTCGGGTCTTGCACGGCGCGCAATGCGGCGCGAATGTGTTCTATCGTTATACTCATATCACTATGGTTCCGTAGGCAGCGCGGCTTCTGCGGGCCGCCATCCCCTAAAGGATAGCGGATACACGGGAACCTTTCGCTGCGTTTTGCATCCGACATTCATGACCAACACTCTTATCCGCTTCTTTCGTGCCGTCCTATTCGCCGCCCTGGCCTTGATCGGCATGGCGATGGCGCTGGTGTTCATGCTTTCCACGGCACTCGCCGTGGCGATCCTGTACGTGGTCGCCAAAGTGCGCGGCAAGCCTTTCGGCGTTCGCGCCTATTGGAGCCAGCGCCAAGGCGTGCGCCCGGGACCGTTCCAGCCCGCCACCGCCCCGTTCGCCACGCAGCCTCGCGGCGACGTGATCGACGTCGAGGCCCGCGAAATCCGCTGACGGCGCTTTTCCCCCGCGCATGGCGCCTTCCGGCGCGCGAGCGGGGCTTGGTGCGCCGGGCGGACCCGGCTGTTCTTCCGTACCCGCACCTGCTTCCCTTTCACCAACCCGCCTGACTCGCCTTGCCGCGATGGGCGGGTTGCGTGCTTTCCGGGAGGCTCGGGGCAAGTCCCCGCGCTTGCCCTAAAATGGCCGGCCAAATCCCTTTTCCCCTCAACCTCTGTCGACAACCATGTCTCGCACCCTTTTTGTCACCACAGCGCTGCCCTACGCCAACGGATCTTTCCACATCGGCCACATCATGGAGTACATCCAGGCCGATATCTGGGTTCGTTCGATGCGAATGGCGGGCCACACGGTGCATTTCGTGGGTGCGGATGACGCGCACGGCGCGCCGATCATGCTGAAGGCCGAAAAGGAAGGCATCACGCCCCAAGCGCTGGTGGCCCGCTACGCGGCCGAACGGCCGCAGTACCTGAACGGTTTTCACATCCGCTTCGACCACTGGCATTCCACCGACTCGGCCGAGAACGTCGCCCTGTCGCACGACATCTACCGCGCCCTGAAGGCCCAGGACCTGATCGAAACGCGCTCCATCGAGCAGTTCTACGATCCGGTCAAGGGCATGTTCCTGGCCGACCGCTACATCAAGGGCGAATGCCCCAAGTGCCACGCCAAGGACCAGTACGGCGATTCCTGCGAAGTCTGCGGCGCGGTCTACGCGCCGACCGAGCTGATCAACCCGTACTCGGCACTGACCGGCGCCACGCCCATCCTGAAGTCGTCCGACCATTTCTTCTTCAAGCTTTCCGACCCGCGCTGCGTGGAATTCCTGCAGCAATGGACCACCGGCTCGAACAAGAACGGCGGCAAGCACCTGCAACCCGAAATGCTCGCCAAGACGCGCGAATGGCTGGGCGCGGAAGACGGCGAAGCCAAGCTGGGCGACTGGGACATTTCCCGCGATGCGCCTTATTTCGGCATCGAGATCCCGGACGCGCCGGGCAAGTACTTCTACGTGTGGCTGGATGCGCCGGTGGGCTATCTGGCGTCCTTGAAGTCGTACTGCGAGGTCAAGGGCCTGGACTTCGACGCCCTGCTCGACCCGAACGGCGATACGGAACAGGTGCACTTCATCGGCAAGGACATCGTGTACTTCCACGCGCTGTTCTGGCCCGCGATGCTGAAGTTCGCCGGCCGCAAGACCCCGGACGCCGTGAACGTGCACGGGTTCATCACGGTCAGCGGTGAAAAGATGTCCAAGAGCCGCGGCACCGGCATCTCGCCGCTGCGCTACCTGGATATCGGCATGAACGCCGAGTGGATGCGCTACTACATCGCCGCCAAACTGAACGCCCGGGTCGAAGACATGGACTTCAACCCCGAAGACTTCATCGCCCGCGTCAACAGCGACCTGGTCGGCAAGTACGTCAACATCGCCAGCCGCGCCGCCAGCTTCATCACCAAGCACTTCGACGGCGTCCTGGGCTACTCGGGCGACACCGCCGCGCTGGCCGCGGAATACGCCCAGCAGGCCGAATCCATCCGCGCTGCGTTCGAAGCCCGCGAGTACAACCGCGCCATCCGCGAAATCATGGCCTACGCCGACGGCATCAACCAGGCATTCGACACGGCTCAGCCCTGGGTGCTGGCCAAGGGCCTCGCCACCGCGGACGATGCGCAAAAAGCCGCGCTGCAGGACATCTGCTCGCGTTCGCTGGCAGGCTTCAAGGCCCTGTCCGTGATGCTGGCGCCCGTACTGCCGGCACTGGCCGAGCGCGTGGCGCTGGAACTCTTCGGCGCCCAGGCGCCCTTCACCTGGGCAGACGCCTCGGTGCTGCCGCAGCGCGTCGCGCCGTTCAAACACCTGATGCAGCGCGTCGAGCCGCAAATGCTGGAAGACCTGTTCGAACCGCCCGCCGCGCCCGTCGTGGTGCCCGGCGGCGAGCCCCTGGCCGAGACCATCTCCATCGACGACTTCGCGCGTGTCGATCTGCGCATCGCGCAGATCGTCAATTGCGAGCACGTTGAAGGCTCGACCAAGCTGCTGCGCCTGACGCTGGACGTGGGCGAAGGCCGGCACCGCAACGTGTTTTCGGGCATCAAGTCGGCCTACAAGCCGGAAGACCTGGTCGGCAAGCTGACCGTCATGGTCGCCAACCTGGCCCCGCGCAAGATGAAGTTCGGCGTATCCGAAGGCATGGTGCTGGCCGCCAGCCATGCGGACGAAGCCGAGGATGCCGGCATCTACGTGCTGGAACCGTTCCCCGGCGCCAAGCCCGGCATGCGCGTGCGCTGAGCGGTTCGCCCCGCGCATGAAAAGAGCCCGCCATCGGCGGGCTCTTTTTCGTTCAGAGCGGCAGGCTAGACGCTGCTGGGCGCCAGCGCCGGATCCAGCGAGATCCGTTCGTCGAACACGAAGCACTTGCCTTCGTAGCCCGGCCCGCCCGTGTCCTCGAAGTACTTGAGGATGCCGCCGTCGAGCTGATAGACGTTCTGGATCCCGGCTTCGTTCATATAGATGGCGGCCTTCTCGCAGCGGATACCGCCCGTGCAGAAGCTGACGACCGTTTTGCCCTCGAGTTCGGCGCGGTTTGCCTGCACCGCGGCGGGAAACTGCGTGAAGCGGTCGATGCGCCAGTCGATGGCGTTCTTGAAGGTGCCCTCGTCCACTTCGAACGCATTGCGCGTATCCAGCATGACCACGGGCCTGCCGGTGTCATCCGCGCCCTGCTCCAGCCAGCGCGCCAGCGTATGCGCGTCCACGCCGGGCGCGCGCCCCGCGGCGGGGCGTATCGCCGGATGATCCATGCGGATGATCTCGCGCTTGATCTTGACCAGCAGCTTGCGGAACGGCACGCCGCCGCTATGGCTGAACTTCACTTCGAGGTCGGCGAAGCGCGCATCGGCGCGCAGCCCCTGCAGGAAGGCGTCTATGCTCGCGGCCGGCCCGGCCAGAAACAGGTTGATGCCCTCTTCGGCCAGCAGGATGGTGCCCTTGAGCGCGGCTGCGCTGGCCTGGGCAAGCAACTGGACGCGCAACTCGGGAAGGGAATCCAGCGGGACGAACTTGTAGGCGGCGATATTGACGGCGGAAGTCATGGCAAAGCAATAAAAGCAGGCGGCGAAGCCCGTAATAGTAATCGCTGGGCGGGTGGCCCCCCCCGGCCGCGCTCAGCGGCTGACGATCTCCTGCTCGATCACGGCGTCCAGCACCCACTGTATGGAGGAGGCGCCGGCCGGTGGATTCGGGTTCTTGACTTCGACCACGCGCAGCCGGTAGCGGATGCCGGGCTGGAAATTGAAGCCGGTGATTTCCCCGTACCAGACCTGCCAGGGCTGCGAGGCGCTGTCCCGCACCTGATAGCACATCGCGTGGCCGGCGCCGGCGTTGCACGGCACGCGATCCGAATTGACGTAGACCAGCTTGGTGGGCCCGATCTGGCCGCCGGCCACGGGATCGGCGCGGCGGCCGAAATCCAGCGTGTCGCCCGTGGCGAGCACCCATGTCATGCGTTGCGGACTATTGGTGTTGTCCAGGGAACTGGCGGTGATGCGCGTGAGGCCGGCCAGGAAGTCCTGCTCCAGTTTCATGGCGGGCGGCGCGCACGCCATCATCGTGGACACGGGGTGCGACCGCACGATCAGCAGGCCGTTGGCAACGGTGTAGGGCGCGTTGTACTGGTTGCAGCCGGAAAACCCCAACATCAGGGGCGAGCCCTGCTGATGGATGAAACTGACCGTGATGGGACGTGAATTCGACGAAGGATGGGGCACGGGCCGCAGGCCACCGCCAGGCAGCGTCCAGCGGGCCAGATCCCAGCTCGTCTGCACCAGCATGTCCGAAGCCGATGCGGGCTGGAACCGCGGATCCTGGCCGTCCGCGGCACGCATGGGCGGCGACGAGCAGGCGGCCAGGCCCACCGACAGCAGGCACGGCGCCAGCCTGCGCAAGAAAGCGAAAAGGGGCATGCAGGTCTCCATGAACTATCCGCGGCGCGGGCGTGGAATCACGGCGTCGGCGGATCCTGGCGGCGCTCGAATTCCAGCACGTCGCCGCCGCGCAGATTGAATGTCAGGTGCCGCGGGGCGCCCCCGCTGTCCAGGGTGAATGTGTCGATGGAGGCCAAGGCCCGCAGGTAGTCGGCTTCCAGCTTGGCGCGCTCGGGCGGCACGCAGGCCATGCGCGTCGTGGCGGGTGCGTCGATGAACAGTTTGCCGCTTTGGAGCTTGTACGTGCCCATGTACCGGTTGCAGCCGGAAAAGCCATTGACGCGGTATTGCTTGCCTTGCGCCAGGAATGTCAGCCGTATGGGCTCGCCGTTATCGCCGTGGGGGATGTCCCGCAGCGCGCCTGCGGCTTGCGTCCATCGCACCAGCTCCCAACTGGTCTGAGCCAGCGAATCCGCGCTGGTGGCGGCGTTGGCGGCGGCGGCGCCTTCGGGGCGGGCGCCCCCGATGGAACCGGCGCAACCCGCCAGCGCCACGGTCAAGAGACTCAGGCAGAGCAGCCGGCAACGCGGGGGCAGTAGGGTAAGCATGAGGCGCGACTCCGAAAAAAAATCAGACCCCTAGACTGTAACCGGCATCGGGCCGACGGGCGATTCCATCCGCCCTACAGCCGTATCCAAAAGCAGCACGAAAACTCGCGCGCACTAGCTCCGATGGCGCGGCCTGCTGCATCGAATGCCGCATGGCGGCCCCTTGCGGCGACGAGCAGAATCAACGGCAGAAGGTAGTTCCGGCCAAGCAGGGAATAAAGGGAAAGAGGACCGGGACAGCCCAGTACCGCAAGCGCAGGTGTCCGGCCCATGGGGCCAAAAAATAATATCAACCGGGGAGACACGGCGATGGGATTCTTGAGAACTCTACTGGCGTTATCGGTGGTGCTGGACCACCTGGGCGGGGGCTACGCCGATCAACTGGTGGGCGGCCGGCTGGCGGTACAGCTCTTCTATGTGATTTCCGGCTTCCTTATTTCCTATGTGCTGACAGCGACCGATCATTATCAGGGCGCGGTGGGCAAGTTCTACGCAAACCGCTTCCTGCGCCTGTTCCCGATCTACCTGGCCATCGCCGCCATGACGCTGATGGCCCACGTGGTGAGCGGCGGCTCTTTCTTCCGCATCTACGACGCCCTGCCCTTCAGTGCCGAGATCTTCCTGGTGTTCTCCAATATCTTCATTTTTGGACAGGACTGGCTGATGTTCTTCGGCATCCAGAATGCCCAACTGGCATTCACCGGCAGCTTCGCGCGCAGCGAAGTGCCGCTGTACCAGGGGTTGCTGGTGCCCCAGGCCTGGACGCTGGGCGTGGAGATGAGCTTTTATCTGGTGGCGCCCTTCGTGCTGGGTTCGCCGCGCCGCCTGCTGGCCCTGCTGGCGGCCTCTCTGGCGCTGCGCGGCGTGCTCATCGCGACCGGCATCGGCCTGTCGGACCCGTGGACCTACCGCTTCTTTCCCACGGAACTGGCGCTGTTCCTGATCGGATCGCTGTCGCATCAGGTTTTGCTGCCGCGCATGAAGGCCTGGACCCAGCGCGTGAAGCGCTTGCCGGAACTGGGCACGGCCGCCTTGTTCGCCTACAGCCTGATGCATTTCTCGATCGGGATAAATCCCACGGTGCGCGATGGCCTTGCCGTCATTCTGTTTGCCGCGCTGCTGCCGCTGGCGTTCCTGTTCCAGTCCCGGCACAAGCTCGACAAGGCGATCGGGGAACTGAGCTATCCGATCTATATCTGCCACATGCTGGTGATCATGGCGTTCAGCTGGCTGCTTCACGACGTCCAGGAGCACCAGCCCCTGCTGTTCGCGGCGCTGGTGATCGCGGGCTGCATCGGATTCTCGGCGCTGCTCAATGGATTGATCGCGGACCCCGTGGAACGCCTGCGCAGCCGCCTGCGCACGGATACGGGCAGCGGCGCGGCGCCCGCGGCCGATGCGCGCCGGCGCCCGCAGACGCCGGCCCAGCCGATGGGGACTATTCGCCGCGTGCCTTGATATAGGCGGCCAGCACCAGTTCTATCTGCCGCTTTTCCTGCAAGCTGAGCCGGGCATAGGTGGCATAGGACACGGTTTCGAAGGGCCACGCGGGCGGGACGGAGGGTTCGCCGATGGTGCCGATGGCGCCGCCTTCGCCTGCATTCAGCATCGGCCCTTCGCCGGTGCTGAGCCACATCGGATTCACGCGCAACGCGCGCGTCAATTTGATGAGGGCGTCGCTCGAGGGCTGCTGGCGCTGCCCGCTTTCGTAGTTGCCGATGGCGCTTTGCGACAGGTTGCTTGCGACGGCCAAGTCCTTTTGAGTCCATCCCTGAAGCATTCTTGCGTTGCGCAGACGATGGCTAAACGTGTCCAATCGATCGACCCGAGACATTAATATGAATTTATTTATTTGATTAAAACATCTCAATACAGCGGCCAAATAAACGGATTACGCACCAATTGCCGGGCTAATCCGTAAATCGCGGCAGTGTCCGCTTGGACCGGCTTGCGTTAAGGGCACAATATGCCACCGCGCAGGACGCGGCCGATTAAAGATCATATCTATCATCGACTTGCGCACACCCCGCCTTGCCTGGAGCGTGCGCGCCGGCCACCGAGCCGGAGCGCCGGACCGGAAAAACCCGACAGAGTTTATGGTCATTCGCCGCGCAATAAGAATAAATAATGTATCGGCAATACATAATAATTTGCAGGCGCAAAGCCAAAAACAAACGCTGTTTCAATGCCTTCAAGGCGCTTTGCCGCCCGCGCGCTGTTACCATCCGAAACTACAGAAACGTATCTTCACAAAAAAACACGCCCGTGTTTAAATGAAACACGGGCGTGACTTCCCTGCGGAACAGCCTGAACAATGGCCGGCAACGGCCCGGCCATGGCAGGCGCCACGGCCCATTTCCGGCGCCGCGCCCTGTCGCGCCGCCTCATTGGAAGCATCAATGAACAACACGCTGGATGTCATATTTCTGGGCGATGACGATGCCAGGCATGCCAGACTGGTGGAGGCGCTCTCCCACCTGGGATTCAATGTCCGCCGCTGCCACGACCTTGCCGATGTCTACGACAGGTATTCCCGCCGGCCCAGCCCCCTGGTGGTGCTGGAAGCGCCCCTGACCGATGTCCACAACGCCGCCGTGCGGCTGCGCGCCATGGACCGCGGACTGGGGATCGTCGCCATCGCGGGCTTCGCCGACTCGGAAAGCCGGATCCGCACATTGCTCTGCGGCGCGGACGCCTGTCTGCCCCCGGACGTCACGGGACTGGAACTCGCGGCGGTACTTCAGGCGCTGGTGCGGCGCGCGGTAGGCCTGGACGCCATGGATGCGGCATCCGACGCCCACGCAGGGGAAGAACCCGCCCGGGAAGGCTGGCGGCTGGCCAACAAGGGCTGGACCCTGATCAGCCCCCGTGGCCGGACCTTGGGCCTGACCACCGGAGAACGCGACTTCCTGTCCCGCCTGGTCCGGGCGCCCGACCGCAAGGTCAGCCGGGACGCGTTCATTGCCGATGGCGCCGACGATACCGACAGCGGCCTCACGCGGCGCCGCTTCGTGGACGTCATGATCAGCCGCCTGCGCCGCAAGGCCACCGCCAACCAGATGACCCTGCCGATACGCGCCGTGCACGGCTGGGGCTATATGTTCGCAGCCGACATCACGCTGGATCTGGACTATCGGGTATCGGGGAAAGACAGCCGCCCGGCTGGCCAGGAGGACTGGCGCCGTGAAACGGCGGACGCGAGCGCGTCTGTGTAGGGTGCGGCCCAAACCGGGCCTGTGCCTCGCGCGCGCAACGGCGCGAGGCGAAAAAAACGCGGCGCTGCCCTCGAAAGGTAAGACGCCGCGCTAAAACAACACGTGAGCCCGGAGTCATCGGCCGGCACCGATGCCTTCTACCTGGATCACGCGATTCCAACATTCGTGCCTCATACTACTCACGCACGGTCCGGCCGTGGACTTGCCCCGGGTCTCTAGTCCCTGCGCAAGCTGCAACGTGATCAACGCCTGGCAATGCGCCCGCCGAGAATACTGGCGGGCTTATCGCCGATATCAGCGGCGTTCCTTCCGGATAGCCGCCTGATGAGGCGAGTTTAGGACTTCGGACGAATTTCCAGTAATTCTTTGTTGATGGTCTTCCATACTTATTTGATATAGGAAGAGCGTGCGCCCCATGCCATTACAACCGCCCTCCCTCAGGCACCGGCTCCGCAAGGTTCTGGCGCTGTTCCCGCCCAATTGGTGCCTGGCCATCCTGGTGGCGCTGGACGGCTACGCCTTCATGCACCCGGTGCTGCGCGAAGTGCGCGCGCGCGAGTATTCATTCTGGCTCGCGCTGGACAACTGGCATGAAATCATGCGCGTGGTCGGCCTGCTGGAGATCCCGCGCCTGGTGCTCGGCGTCGGCTTGCAAGTGATCGCGCTGGGCCTGATCCTGAAGGCCCGCATCGCGTGGGCGTTCTCGCTGGTGCTGCTGATCGGTATCGGCACGTTCGCCATCCTGGGCGACGGCGGCCGGGCCGGGCTGGGCATCTATACGTTGATTCTCGTGATCGCGCTGATCGCGTACTGGCGGCGCTTCGACCGCGCCAGCGTGACCGCCGGCTCGCTGTTCGCGCTGGTCAGCGTGCTGTCGCTGCTGATCTACGCTATCTTCGGCACGCTTTACCTGGGCAACGAATTCAACCCGCCCATCCTGGATGCCGGCACGGCGCTTTATTTTTCCATCGTCTCCATGTCCACGGTGGGCTACGGCGACATCACGCCGCACACCGGCACGGCGCGGCTGTTCACGGCGTCGATTATCATCCTTGGCATTACCGTCTTCGCCACGTCCGTCAGCGCGATCGCCGGGCCGGTGATCGGCGGCAACCTGAAACGGCTGGTCAAAGGCAGGTTTTCCTCCGCCATGAGAAAGAACCACATCATCATCGCCGGCGCGACGCCCCTGGCCCTGAGCGTCTATCAAGGCCTGCGCCGCCGCAACGAAGAGGTCACCGTCATCGTCCCGCCAGGCATGGCGCAGGAGTATCCGGTGGCGGCCGACCTGATCGAAGGCGATCCCTCCAGCGTCGAAGTCCTGCACACCGCGGGCGTGGCGCGCGCGCGCTACGTGCTGGCGCTGCGCGACGACGACGCCGAAAACGCGTTCATCGTGCTGGCCGCCAAGGAAGCCACCGGGGACAACGGCGTCAAGACCGTGGCGCTGGTCAATACCAGCAAGCACCTGGAGAAGATCCGCCGCGTGCAGCCAGATCTGGTTTTCTCGGTGCAGCTCCTGGGAGCCGAGTTGCTGACGCGCGCCATCAACGGCGAACCCATGGACAGCCAGGCCATCACCGATCTGTTCTTCGCCAACGCCGCACCCGCGGCCAAGGCTTCCTGAGCGCCGCTCGGCGTCAGGAAGCGCTGCGGGCGCGCCTGCCCGCCGCCGGCCGTCGCGGACTCGTGCCCGGGGCTTGACGCTCGGGATCGAGCAGCTCGCGGATCAGCGCCACGTGCGCGCGGCGCCGCTCCGGCAGCGGGACGCGCTCATCCGGCCCGAGCAGCGCGGCCATGACGATCGTGTGGACGACAGGGGACAGCAGCAGCCAGGGATGATCCAGCGCCACGCCGGCGCGGCACAGGCCGCGCAGGTGCGCGCGCGCCAACAACCGTCCCAGGTCCGCCTGGTGCGCGGCGGCCGTTTCATGGCGCCAGCGCGCCGCCAGATGCGGCACGCGTCCGCTCTCGGCCAGCAGCAGACGCATGGTGCTGACCATGGCCGGATTGGCCAGGCTGATATACAGGTGGTCCGCAATGCGCTCGGCGAGCTGCCGCGGCGTGGCGGCCCCATCCACGATGCCTTCGACGTCGAGCCGGGACGGGCTCAGGTGGCGCGCAAGCAGTGCTTCGAAGACCGCTTCCTTGCTGGAGAAGTGGGCGTACACCCCGCCTTTGGACAGACCTGCGCGCAGGGCAATGTCTTCCATCCTGGCGCCCGCGTAACCCGCTTGGGAAAACTCCTGCAACGCGGCGTCGAGGATCTGCCCGACTCGCACGGCCGGAGGAAGACGACTTCGCTGCCTGTCCATCCTTGCTGCTCCCTGTTTCGAACTCAAGCCATTAAATACCGACCAGTCAGTCGCTAGCTTTGATTTCGGTCAAAGCATGGTCAAGACAGCATCGGCAGAATAAGTGCAAGACCCCGTGTCGGGTCCGTCCCGGACGGCCGGGCCACAAGCCTGCCTTTTTTCGTGACGCGCCCGGCACCCTTGTGCTGGAGAACCGTTGCATGACTTCCCCCGCGTTTGCCGCCAAGACCGTCGCCCGCCTTGCCCCCGCCGCCCTGTCGGCGCTGCTGACCGCGGGCTGCGCGTCGCTCGCGCCCGACTACCAGCGCCCCGCCCTGCCTGTGCCCGCCAGCTACGCCGAGGCCGGACAGGCCGGGGCCGGATCCGCCGGACAGGCCACCGACCAGGCCGCCGCGCAGTCTGCCGGCCAACCCGCCGCGCAATCCGGTATCGCGGCCCGCGTCGCGTGGCAAACCTATTTCTCCGACCCGACGCTGCAGGGATTGATCGCCACCGCGCTGGACAACAACCGCGACCTGCGCGCCGCCTTGCTGCGGGTCGAAGAGGCGCGCGCGTTGTACGGCATACAGCGCGCGGACGAGTTCCCCACCCTCGGCGCCCAGGCGGACGGCACGCGCGGCCGCGTACCGGGCGACCTGAACCTCACGGGCCAGCCGCAAGTCACCAGCCAATACCAGGTGGGCATCGGCATGGCGAGCTGGGAGCTGGACTTCTGGGGCCGCGTGCGCAGCCTGAACCAAGCCGCGTTGCAGAACTACCTGGCCACGGAGGCCGCCGCGCGCGCCGCCACCTTGAGCCTGATCGCCCAGGTCGCCGACAGCTACCTGACGCTGCGCGAACTGGACGAGCGGCTGGAACTCACCCGCGAAACGATCGAATCGCGCGCGGAATCGCTGCGCATATTCCGCCGCCGCTTCGAAGTGGGCGCCATATCGAAACTGGACCTGACGCAGGTGGAAACGCTGTGGCAGCAGGCCAAGGCGCTGGGCACGGAGCTGGAGCAGACCCGCGCCGCCCAGGCCCACGCGCTGGAACTGCTGGTGGGCGCGCCGCTGAACCTGCCCACGCAGCAGCCCCGGCTTGACGACGACGCCGTCATGCGCGCGCTGCCGGCCGGGCTGCCGTCCGACCTGCTGACCTACCGTCCCGACATCATCGCGGCCGAGCATCAGCTACAGGCTGCCAACGCCAACATCGGCGCGGCGCGCGCCGCGTTCCTGCCCAGCATCACGTTGACCGGCGCCTTCGGCACGGCAAGCGCGGAACTGGACGGCCTGTTCGCGGGCGGCAGCCGCGCCTGGAACTTCGCGCCCAGCATCAATCTGCCGATCTTCGACGCGGGCCGCCGGGAATCGTCCCTGGACCTGACGCAGGCCCGCCGCGACCTGGCTGTCGCAAACTACGAAAAAACCATACAGGCAGCCTTCCGGGACGTGTCCGACGCGCTCTCCGCGCGCCGCTGGCTGGCCGAACAGGTCGAGGTGCTGCGCGCCACCGTGGCCGCGCAAAACGAGCGCGCGCGCCTGGCCCAGCTTCGCTATGACCACGGCGCCTCGCCCTATCTGGAGGTGCTGGATGCCAAGCGTGACCTGCTGGCCGCGCAGCAGCAGCTCGTGCAAACCCGCCGCGCGCTCCTGTCCAGCCGCGTCGGCCTGTACGCGGCGTTGGGCGGAGGCACGCAAGCGTCCGCGTCCGCCGCTCTGGACGCTCCCCACAGTTGATAACCACGGACCAAGGACCCGCCGCCATGCCTCTGCCTTCCCGAAAACTGATATCCCTGCTTGCCGTCCTGGCCGTTGCCGCCGCGGGCTATTACGGATGGCGCCTGCTGGCCGACACCGGTCCCGGTGCAGGCTTTATCAGCGGCAACGGCCGGATCGAAGCGACCGAGATCGATGTGGCCACCAAACTGGCCGGCCGCGTGCAGGAGGTGCTGGTCACCGAGGGAGATTTCGTTGCCGCCGGCCAAACCCTCGCGCGCATGCAGATCGATACGCTGCAGGCCCAGCGCGAAGAGGCACGCGCCCAGCATCAGCAGGCGGTCAACAGCGCGGCCAGCGCGGCGGCCCAGGTGGCGCAGCGCGAAAGCGACAAGCTGGCCGCCGAAGCCGTGGTGGTGCAGCGGGAAAGCGAGCTGGACGCGGCGCGCCGCCGCCTGGCGCGGTCCGAAACGCTATCCAAGGAAGGCGCGTCGTCGATCCAGGAGCTGGACGACGACCGCGCCCGCGTGCGCAGCGCGCAGGCGGCGGTGAATGCCGCTCGCGCCCAGGTGACGGCCGCGGCCGCCGCCATCGAGGCGGCCCGCGCCGCCCGGGTCGGAGCGCAATCCGCCATCGCCGCCGCCCAGGCCACCGTCGCGCGCATCGACGCCGACATCGCCGACAGCGAGCTGCGCGCCCCGCGCGCCGGCCGCGTGCAGTACCGCGTGGCGCAACCCGGCGAGGTGCTGGCGGCCGGCGGCAAGGTGCTGAACATGGTGGATCTGGCCGACGTCTACATGACGTTCTTCCTGCCCGAACAGGCCGCGGGCCGCGTAGCGCTGGGCCAGGACGTGCGCATCATCCTGGACGCCGCGCCCGAATACGTCATCCCCGCCAAGGTGTCTTTCGTGGCCAGCACGGCGCAGTTCACGCCGAAGACGGTCGAGACGGCCAGCGAACGCCAGAAGCTGATGTTCCGCGTCAAGGCGCAGATCAGCCCCGAACTGCTGCTGCAGCATCTGAAGCAGGTCAAGACCGGCCTGCCCGGCGTGGCGTGGATCAAGCTGGACGGCGACGCCCAATGGCCCGCCAACCTTGAAGTCAAGGTGCCGTGATGACCGCCACGGCCGCCGCCCCCGTCGTCACGCTGTCCGATGTCAGCCTGCGCTACGGCAAGACGCTGGCGCTGGACGGCATCACGCTGGACATCCCGGCGGGACGCATGGTGGGGCTGATCGGCCCGGACGGCGTGGGCAAGTCCAGCCTGCTGGCGCTGGTGGCCGGCGCCCGGGCGGTGCAGCGGGGCAGGATCGTGGTGCTGGGCGGTGACATGGCCAGCCGCCGGCACCGCGACGACGTCTGCCCGCGCATCGCCTACATGCCGCAAGGGCTGGGCAAGAACCTGTACCCCACCCTGTCGGTGGAAGAGAACCTGCAATTCTTCGGCCGCCTGTTCGGCCATGACGCGGCCGAGCGCCGCCGGCGCATCGACAGCCTGACGCGCAGCACCGGCATGTCCGCCTTCCTGTCGCGCCCCGCCGGCAAGCTGTCCGGCGGGATGAAGCAGAAGCTGGGCTTGTGCTGCGCGCTGATCCACGACCCCGACCTGCTCATCCTGGACGAGCCCACGACCGGCGTGGATCCGCTCGCGCGCGCGCAGTTCTGGGACCTGATCAATCAGATCCGCCAGGAACGGCCGGGCATGAGCGTCATCGTGGCGACGGCCTACATGGACGAAGCGCAGCGCTTCGACTGGCTGATCGCGATGGACGAGGGCCGGGTTCTGGCCACCGGCTCGCCCGCGGAACTGGAACAACGCACAGGCGCGGATTCGCTCGAAGCGGCGTTCATCGCGCTGCTGCCGGAAGAAAAGCGGCGCGGGCACCAGCCCGTGGAAATCGTGCCGCTGGCGTTGGACGAAGACGCCGAGATCGCGATCGAAGCGCGCGACCTGACCATGCGGTTCGGCGACTTCGTGGCGGTGGACCACGTCAATCTGCGCATCCGCCGCGGCGAGATCTTCGGCTTCCTGGGATCCAATGGCTGCGGCAAGTCGACCACCATGAAGATGCTGACCGGACTGCTGCCCGCCAGCGAGGGCCAGGCCTGGCTGTTCGGCAAGGAAGTCGATCCCCGCAATATCGATACGCGGCGCCGCGTGGGCTATATGTCGCAGGCGTTCTCGCTGTACGGGGAGCTGACCGTGCGGCAGAACCTGGTGCTGCACGCCCGCCTGTTCCATGTGCCCGAGGCCGACATCCCCGCGCGCGTCGACGACATGGCGGGCCGCTTCGATCTGGGAGACGTGCTGGACGCGCTGCCCGAGAGCCTGCCCATGGGCGTGCGCCAGCGCCTGTCGCTGGCGGTGGCCATGGTGCACAAGCCCGAGCTGCTGATCCTGGACGAACCGACATCGGGCGTGGACCCCGTCGCCCGCGACAACTTCTGGCGCCTGCTGATCGCGCTGGCGCGGCAGGATCAGGTCACGATATTCATCTCGACGCACTTCATGAACGAGGCCCAGCGCTGCGATCGCATGTCGTTGATGCACGCGGGCAAGGTGCTGGTCAGCGCGTCGCCCGCCGAGATCACGCGGATGCGTGGCGCGAAGACGCTTGAAGAGGCCTTTATCGCCTATTTGATCGATGCGGGCGCCGGCGCGGCGCCGGAGGCTGGCGGCGCGCCGCCCGCGCCAACCGCGCCCCGGGCCGCGGAGGAACCGCGGCCCGGGTTCAGCATGCAGCGCACGTGGAGCTACATGTGGCGGGAAGCGCTGGAGTTGCGGCGCGACCCCGTGCGCGCCACCCTCGCCCTGATGGGATCGCTGCTGCTGATGTTCGTGATGGGCTATGGCATCAGCCTGGACGTCGAAGACCTGCGCTACGCGGTGATGGACCGCGACCAGACCACCCTGAGCCATAACTACAGCCTGAACCTGTCCGGGTCGCGCTACTTCATCGAAAGGCCGCCCATCGCCGATTACGCCGACATGGATGCGCGCATGCGCAGTGGCGAACTGTCCCTGGCGATCGAGATTCCGCAGGGCTTCGCGCGCGACGTGCAGCGCGGCAAGCCCGTGCAGATCGGCGTGTGGATCGACGGCGCCATGCCGCAGCGCGCCGAGACCATCCGCGGCTACGTGATGGGCATGCACCAGGGCTGGCTGGCGCAGCAGGCGCGCGAAAGGCTGGGCGCCAGCGCGGCGTCTTCGGTCGGCATCGAGACCCGGTTCCGCTACAACCCCGACGTGCGCAGCCTGCCCGCCATGGTGCCCGCGGTGATTCCCCTGCTGCTGCTGATGATGCCGGCCATGCTGACCGCGCTGGCGGTGGTGCGCGAAAAAGAGCTGGGCTCGATCATCAACCTGTATGTCACGCCCGTGACCCGGCTGGAATTCCTGCTGGGCAAGCAGGCGCCGTACGTGGCGCTGGCCATGCTGAATTTCCTGCTGATGACACTGCTGGCGGTGACGCTCTTTGGCGTTCCCATCACCGGCAGCTTCGCCACCCTGCTGCTGGCCGCGCTGATCTACAACGTGGTGGCCACCGCCATCGGGCTGCTGGCGTCCACGTTCACGCGCAGCCAGATCGCGGCGCTCTTCTTCACCATGATCGGTACGCTGGTGCCCGCCGTGCAGTTCGCCGGGCTGCTCAATCCGGTGTCTTCGCTGGAGGGCGGCGGGCGGCTGATCGGGCAGATCTATCCCGCCACGCACATGCTCACCATCAGCCGCGGCGTGTTCAGCAAGGCGCTGGATTTCCCGGACCTGCAGGGTTCGTTCTGGCCGCTGCTGGCTGCGATACCGATCATCCTGGGCGCCTCGGCGCTGCTGCTGAAGAAGCAGGAGACCTGACATGAGGCATCTGGCCAATATCTACCGCCTGGGCGTCAAGGAGCTATGGAGCCTGGCGCGCGACCCGATGATGCTGGTGCTGATCGTCGTGTCGTTCACGCTGATGATCTACACGGCGGCCACCGCGGTGCCCGAGACGCTGCACAACGCGCCCATCGCGGTCGTGGACGAAGACGTGTCCCCGCTGTCGGCGCGGATCGCCTCGGCCTTCTATCCCCCGCATTTCACCCCGCCCCGGATGATCGGCTCGGCCGAGGCCGACGCGGGCATGGACGCTGGGCGCTACACGTTCTCGGTCAATATCCCGCCGAATTTCCAGCGCGACGTCCTGGCCGGCAAGCCGGCGGAGATCCAGTTGAACGTGGACGCGACCCGGATGAGCCAGGCGTTCACCGGCAGCAGCTACATCCAGCAGATCATCACCGACGAGATCAACGAATTCGTCAGGCGCTACCGCGCCCCCGCCGAACCGCCCGTGGACCTGGCGGTGCGCATGCGATTCAACCCCAATCTGACGCAGGCCTGGTTCGGCGCGCTCATGGAGATCATCAACAACGTCACGATGCTGTCCATCATCCTGACCGGGGCGGCGCTGATCCGCGAGCGCGAACACGGCACCATCGAGCATCTGCTCGTCATGCCCGTGACGCCGACCGAGATCATGGTCGCCAAGGTCTGGTCCATGGGGCTGGTCGTATTGGCGTCCGCTGCGCTATCGTTGACGTTCGTGGTGCGCGCCCTGTTGCACGTGCCGATCGAAGGCTCGGTGGCGCTATTCCTGACCGGCGTGGCGCTGCACCTGTTCGCGACGACCTCCATGGGCATCTTCATGGCCACGCTTGCTCGCAGCATGCCGCAGTTCGGCATGTTGCTTGTACTAGTGCTTCTGCCCCTGCAAATGCTGTCAGGCGGCACCACGCCGCGCGAAAGCATGCCGGAGTTCGTACAGAACATCATGCTGGCCGCCCCCACGACCCATTTCGTGGAACTTGGCCAGGCCATTCTCTATCGCGGCGCGGGCATCGGCGTCGTGTGGCAACCCTTCCTGGCGCTGGCGCTGATCGGCACGGTCCTGTTCTCGCTATCCCTGGCACGCTTTCGCAAGACCCTCAGCCAGATGGCATGAGGCCCAGGTTATTCGTTTCCCCTTACCACGCTATTTTTAAAAGGACGGATGATGAAGAAGACTACAGCCTCCATGCCCCAAGGCCTCGCGGGCGCTAATGCGGCCTATTGCCAGCGCCTGGCCCAGCTTGCCCAGGAAAGCCAGCAGCGCTGGATCGAACTGGGCCAGCGCCTGGCCGGCGACAGCACCAGCCAATACCTGGCCACCCTGGCTCCTCTGACGCCGGCCGGCAACTGGCAGGAGATCGCCCCCGCGCTGGGCGAGCTCACGCGCAAGCGGTGGCAATGCCAGCTTGACGCCAGCCAGGCCATCACCCACGCCGCGCTGACGGAGCAGGCCGCGCTGGCGGCCGGCCTGGGCGAAGCAATGAGCGAATGGTTCAAGCGCGCCACCGATGTCGGCGCGGGTGCCGATGCGTCTCCGCTTACGCAGATGTGGTCCACGATGTCGAACCAGATGGCGGCCGCATGCTCGGCCATGCGCGACGCCAGCCAGCCGGGGGCCCATCATGACAGTTGACCCACGCACGGCCCTGATCACGGGCGGGGCCGGCTGCCTTGGCCGCGCCATCGCCGTGGCGCTGCACGACGCCGGCCATGACGTGATCGTCACCTACCATTCCAGCGAAGCCGCCACGCGCGAGTGGGTCGAAGAAGAGGCGGCCAAGGGGCGCAAGTTCGCCATGTACAAGGTGGACGTGGCGGACTTCGACTCGTGCCAGGCGCTGGTCCAGCGCCTGGCGCAGGACGGCCGCCAGATCGACATCCTGGTGAACAACGCCGGCATCACCCGCGATGCCAGCCTGCGCAAGATGACCGCCGATAACTGGGCCGAGGTCATGCACAGCAACCTGGATTCCATGTTCAACATGACGCAGCCCTTATGCGGCGCGATGGCGGACCGGGGCTGGGGCCGCATCGTGAATATCTCGTCCGTGAACGGCAGCAAGGGCGCTTTCGGGCAGACCAACTACGCCGCGTCGAAGGCAGGCATACACGGGTTCACCAAGTCGCTGGCGCTCGAATTGGCGAAAAAGGGGGTGACGGTGAACACCGTGTCGCCGGGCTATCTGGCCACGCGCATGGTGCAGGCCGTGCCTGAAGAGGTCATGAAGGAAAAGATACTGCCGCAGATTCCGCTGGGGCGTCTGGGCCAGCCCGAGGAGATCGGCGCGCTGGTGGCGTTCATCTGCAGCGACGCCGCCGGTTTCATGACGGGCAGCAACGTGGCCATGAACGGCGGGCAGCACATGTATTGACGGCAGCGCGGCGGGCCCGTCCGGGCGGGCGCCTGGCTGGGCACGCGCCCGAGCGCCCTGGATGCCCCAACCGGGCGGATCAAGCGATACAACAGCGCAATCTGCGCTGTTTTTTTGTAACTTCAGAGAATTTGAATTCCAGGAAACACAGCGGATTCTCCTATGCATGGCCTGTGTTTCTCGTGCCGCGCGCCCAAACTGATCCGCTTTTTCCAGATGTCTCTGAATCTGTACTGTCTCTAGCCAAAGTCCTACCTTCGTGGTGCAGGTCAACACCCCGTCAGCGCCCGCCGTCTTGTGGCGGTCCGCCAGCGCTGGCAACGAAAGTCAGGAATACCACCATGGATAGCGACGCGCTATTGCTAGCCCGAATACAGTTCGGCTTCACCATCTCGTTTCACATCGTCTTTCCCGCCATCACCATCGGTCTGGCCAGCTACCTGGCCGTGCTGGAAGGCTTCTGGCTGCGCACGGGCAAGACGGTCTACCGGGATCTCTATCACTTCTGGACCAAGATCTTCGCCGTCAACTTCGGCATGGGCGTCGTGTCCGGCCTGGTGATGGCTTACCAGTTCGGCACCAACTGGAGCTTCTTCTCCGATTTCGCGGGCAGCGTCACGGGGCCGCTGCTGGCCTACGAGGTGCTGACCGCCTTCTTCCTGGAAGCCGGTTTCCTGGGCGTGATGCTGTTCGGCTGGTCGCGCGTGGGGCCCGGCCTGCATTTCTTCTCGACCGTCATGGTGGCACTGGGCACGCTGGTGTCGGCCACCTGGATCCTGGCGTCCAACAGCTGGATGCAGACGCCCGCCGGGTACGAGATCCTGGACGGGCGCGTGGTGCCCACCGACTGGCTGGCCGTGATCTTCAACCCGTCCTTTCCCTATCGGCTGGCGCACATGGGCATCGCCGCCTTCCTGGCCACCGCGCTGATGGTGGGCGCGTCCGGCGCCTGGCACCTGCTGCGCGGCGACCGCAGCCCGGCGGTGAAGAAGATGTTCGCGATGGCGATGGGCATGCTGCTGCTGGTGGCGCCGCTGCAGGCCGTGGTGGGCGACTTCCATGGCCTGAACACGCTCAAGCACCAGCCCGCCAAGATCGCGGCCATCGAAGGGCACTGGGAAAACGAGCCGGGCGCGGGCGTGCCGCTGACGCTGTTCGGCATTCCGGACATGGAGCGCGAGGAAACCCGCTACGCGGTGAACATTCCGCGCCTGGGCAGCCTGATCCTCACGCATAGCTGGGACGGCCAGTTCCCCGGCCTGAAATCCTATCCCCCCGAAGACCGGCCCAATTCGCTGGTGGTGTTCTGGTCGTTCCGCGTGATGGCCGGGCTGGGCGTCCTGATGATCGCGCTGGCCGCGTGGGCGCTGTGGGCCCGCTGGCGCCATCGGCTCTACGAGTCGCGCTGGCTGCACCGCTGCGCGCTATGGATGGGGCCGTCCGGGCTGGTGGCGATGCTGGCCGGCTGGTATGTCACCGAGATCGGGCGCCAGCCCTGGATCGTCTATGGCGTCATGCGCACGGCGGACGCCGCCACGCCGCACGGCCTGGGCGAACTCACGCTGACGCTGGCGCTCTTCGTGGTGGTCTACCTGCTGGTCTTTGGCGCGGGCGTGTCCTACATGCTGCGCCTGATCCGCATGGGCCCCAGCCCCGCGCCCGGCCACGCGCCGCTGTCCGGCGGCCCGGGCGAAGCGCGCCAGCCGTCGCGGCCGCTGTCGGCCGCGTCCACCCTGGCGGGCATCGAGCCCGCGCCACGCAAGCATTCGGGAGTCTGAGCCATGGGCGTAGACCTTGCATTGATTTGGGCCGTCGTCATCCTGTTCGGCGTGATGATGTACGTGATCATGGATGGCTTCGATCTGGGCATCGGCATCCTGTTTCCGCTGATCTCCGACTGCGAGGAGCGGGACGTGATGGTCAATACCGTGGCGCCGGTCTGGGACGGCAACGAGACCTGGCTGGTGCTGGGCGGCGCGGGGCTGATGGCGGCGTTTCCGCTGGCCTACTCGGTGATCCTGAGCGCGCTGCATCTGCCGCTGGTCTTCATGCTGCTGGGGCTGATCTTTCGGGGCGTGGCGTTCGAGTTCCGCTTCAAGGCCGACGAGCACCATCGTCCGCTGTGGGATTTTGCCTTCGTCTTCGGTTCCCTGTGCGCCACGTTTTTCCAGGGCGTCACGCTGGGCGCCTACATCGAAGGCATTCCGGTCGCCGGGCGCGCCTACAGCGGCGGCCCCTGGGACTGGATCAGCCCGTTCTCGATGTTCACCGGCGTGGGCCTGGTGGCCGCTTACGCGCTGCTGGGCTGCACCTGGCTCATCATGAAGACCGAAGGCCGGCTGCATCGCCACATGTGCGATATCGCGCGCCCCCTGACGCTGGCGCTGCTGGCCGTCATCGCCGTGCTGAGCGCCTGGACGCCGCTGGCGCAGCCGCAGATCGCGCAGCGCTGGTTCAGCCTGCCCAATATGTTCTGGTTCTTTCCGGTGCCGCTGCTGGTGGCCGCGGCGGGCTTTGAACTGATCCGCCGGGTCAAGGGCATGCCTGCCGCCGGCCCCTTCGTGCTGTCGCTGGCGCTGGTCTTCCTGGGATACAGCGGCCTGGGCATCAGCATCTGGCCCGCGATCATTCCGCCGGACGTATCCATCTGGACGGCGTCCGCGCCGCCGCAGAGCCAGGGCTTCGCGCTGGTGGGCGCCCTGGCGATCATTCCGATTATCCTCATGTACACCGCCTGGTCGTATTACGTGTTCCGGGGCAAGGTGCGCGCGGGCGAGGAGTTCCATTGATGAACGGCACGCAACCCTCCCTGCCCTCGTGGCGCAGCCGCCTGCTGTGGCTGGCGGCGATCTGGGCCTGCAGCGTCGGGGCGCTGGGCGTGGCGGCCTATGCCCTGCGCCTGGTCATGAGATCCATCGGCATGTCGGCCTGAACCTCAGTATCCTGCACACGGATTCTCCATGAAGCGCTATGAACGCCTGACCGAAGAAATCACCGCCTCGATCCTGTCCGGCCTGCTGCAGGTGGGCGACCGCCTGCCCTCGGTGCGGCAGACCAGCGCCAGCCGCGGCGTCAGTCCGTCGACGGTGTTCAAGGCCTATTACCTGCTGGAGGCGCGCGGACTGATCCGCGCGCGCGACCGGTCCGGGTATTACGTGCAGCGCGCCCCGCGCGCCGCGCTGCCCGAACTGGACGGCCTGTCCAGCGCCACCCCGGGCCGACATCCGGTGGACGTCAGCGACAACGTGCTGCGCGTGCTCAATGCCACGTTGCGCCGCGACATGCTGCCGTTCGGTTCGGCCTTTCCCAGCCCGTCGCTGCTGCCCTACGGCCGGCTGGCCAGGTTCATGGCGGCCACCGTCCAGAAGCTGGATCCGTGGGGTTCCATCGACGACCTGAGCCCAGGCGACGCCGCCCTGCGCCGCGCGATTGCGCTGCGCTACCTGGCCGATGGCCTGTCCGTGCCCGTGGACGACATCATCATCACCAATGGCGCGCTGGACGCGCTGAACCTGTGCCTGGCGGCGGTGACCCGCCCCGGGGACGCTGTCATCGTGGAATCCCCCACGTTCTACGCCGCGCTGCAATCACTGGAGCGCAGTGGGCTGCATGCCATCGAGGTGGCGACGCATCCGCGCGAAGGCATTGACCTGCGGGCGCTGGAAGAAGCCATCCTGCAGCACCACCCGCGGGCCTGCTGGCTGATGACCACCTTCCAGAACCCGCTGGGCAGCCTGATGCCGGATGAAAAAAAGGAGGCGCTGGTCAAGCTGCTGACCCGCCACGACGTGGCGCTGATCGAGGACGATGTCTACGGCGAGCTGTACTTCGGCGATACGCGGCCGCGGCCGGCCAAGGCCTTCGACACGGAGGGCATCGTGATGCACTGCGCGTCGTTCTCCAAGACGCTGGCGCCGGGTTACCGGGTGGGCTGGGTGGCCGGCGGCCGCTACACGCGCCAGATCATGCGCAACAAGCTGACCACCAGCCTGGCCACTGCGGCCCCCACCCAGGCGGCCATCGCGGCCTATCTGGAGAAAGGCGGCTTCGACCGCCACCTGCGGCAATTCCGCCAGGCCCTGGCCTTGCAGCAGGGCGAACTGCTGCAGGCCATCGCGCGCTACTTTCCCAAGGGCACGCGCGCCACGCGCCCGGCGGGCGGCTACTTCGTCTGGGTGGAGCTGCCGGCGCATATCGACACGTTGAAGGTACACCGCGCCGCGCTGGACCACGGCATCAGCATTGCGCCCGGCCCGCTGTTTTCATCGTCGGGCGCCTTCGGAAATTTCCTGCGCCTGAACCACGGCCATCCCTGGAACGATGCAATGGAACAAGGGATGGCGACGCTGGGGAAACTGCTGGCTAGCGGATAGCGCCGTTTGTCTTGGGCAGCGATCCACGTTATAAATGAGTGTTATTCCTATTAACATTCATTCATACGCCGTCCATGGACTCCCCCGCGTACAAGAACGTTCACCAGCTTTACGCGGAACACCACGACTGGCTGTTGGGCTGGCTGAACCGGCGTGTGAACAACCGCGCCGACGCTGCCGATCTGACGCAGGACACGTTCTGCCGCGTCCTGACGTCCGCCAGCGCCACGCCCATTGCCGAACCCCGGGCCTACCTGCTGACCCTGGCGCGACGGCTCACCATCGACCTGTGGCGGGCGCGCGATGTCGAAGCGCGCTATCTCGAAGCGCTGGCGCACGAACAGGAGTCCGTGGCCGTGTCGCCCGAGACCCTGGTGATGCTCAAGCAGGCCGTCATGGAGATCGACGCCCTGCTGGACGGGCTGCCCGTTCCGGTCAAGCATGCGTTCCTGTTGAACCGGCTGGACGGCATGACGCACCCCGCCATCGCGCAAGCGCTGGGGCTGTCGCTTGCCACCGTCGAGCGCCACGTGAAACGGGCCTTTCTGCATTGCCTTGCCGCGCGCCGCGCCGTGGTCGCGTAATGAAGGCGACGCCCGCCACCGGCGCGCCGATGGAGCTCGCGGTCGACTGGATCGTGCTGCTGACGTCCGGGCAGGCCTGCGATCGCGACCGCCAGCGTTTTGAACACTGGCTGGCCAGCCACCCCGACAACGCGCGCGCCTGGGCCGAGGTCGACGGCCTGATGCGCCAGCCGCTGTCCCGGCTGCGCACGGCCTCGCGCGACGCCCCCGGCGCCGCGCGCGCCGCCCGCGCCACGCTGCTGCAAACCAGCGGCCTGGACCGGCGCCGCGTGCTGAAGCTGGCGATGCTGACGGCTGGTGTCGGCGTCGGCGCGCTGGTCACCAACCGCTATGTGCCGCTGGCTGGCCTGACCGCCACCTATTCGACGCGCACTGGTGAACGCCGGACGTATGCGCTGGCCGACGGCTCGGTGCTGACGCTGAACGCGCGTTCGGCCGCCGACGTGCATTACGACGACGCGCAACGCACGGTCGTTCTGCGCCAAGGCGGCCTGTACGCCGAGGCGCACGCCGACCGCCGGCCCTTCGTCGTGCGCACGCCCCTGGGCAACGTATCGGCCGAGGCTTCCCGCCTGGCCGTCAACCTGTTCGACACCTACGCGGTTGCGAGCGCCATCCAGGATGCGCTCACGCTGCGCCCTGAACGCGGCCAGCCCATGGCATTGCAGCAGGCCGCTACGGCGGCGTTCGACCGGGACCGCGTCTGGATGCGCGACGATGTCGCGCAGGCCAGTTGGCGCGGCGGCATCCTCACCGTGCGCGACACCCGGCTGGACGAAGTGGTGGAGCAGTTGCGTGCCTATCAGCCCGGCCTGATCCGCGTGTCGCCCCAGGCCGCCTCGTTGCGCGTCTTCGGCGTCTTTCCGCTGGACGATCCGCGCCGGACGCTGCTGGCGCTGAGCGAGACGCTGCCCATCCAGGTGCAGCGCTACGGGCCATGGCTGACGCTGGTGGATGCGGCCTGAAAAAAAGCCGGCCGGCAGTGAGGGGATTTCGAATCGGCAGCCGTCATGACTTATGACGCAACCGAAATCCTCGCAACCGACCCTCTGCAATCATGAAATTCCCCTTGCCCCCCGCCGCGGCGCTTGTCGCCTGCGCGTTGAGCGCCTGCGTACTGGCGCAACCCGTGAATGCCCAGGACGCTGCCCCCGCCGCCGAGCGGGCCGCCCTGCCCTACGATCTATCGTCCGCCCCCCTGGCCGACACGCTCAGCCAGATCTCGCTGCGTAGCGGTCAAACCATTTCAGCCGGCGCCGAACTCGTGGCGGGCAGGCAAGCCGCGCCGGTGCGCGGCGTGCTGACCGCCGAGGCGGCCGCCCGGCAGGCGCTGGCAGGCACGGGACTGGAGCTCGTGGTCACGCGCAACGGTGTGCTGACCGTACGCCCCGTGCCCGCGGCGGGCGCCGTGACCGCGCTCGAGCCCGTGGTGGTCACCGCCAGCGGCATGATCCCGCCCAGCGAAGGCACCGGCTCATACACCATGCCCGAGTCGTCCTCGGCCATGCGCATGCGCCTGACGATGCGGGAAACGCCGCAATCGGTCAGCGTCATCACGCGCCAGCAGATGGACGACCAAGGCATCGTAAGCGTGGCGGGGGCTCTTGAGCAGACACCCGGCATTACCGTCGTCCAGGACAATTCCGAGGGCTACAGCTTCTACTCGCGCGGCTTCCAGCTGGAGAATTTCCAGTTCGACGGCCTGCCCAGCCTGTCCAGCGACGGCGGGAACGTCCGCGACAACTACAGCATCACGAACACGGTCATCTACGACCGCGTGGAAATCCTGAAGGGGGCCACCGGACTGGTCAACGGCGCGGGCTATCCCTCTGGCGTCGTCAACTTCATCCGCAAGCGGCCCACGCAGGAATTCCAGGGCAGCCTGAGCGCTGGCGCCGGGTCCTGGGACCGCTTCCGCAGCGAAGTGGACCTGGGCGGCCCCCTGAGCGAAAACGGCAAGGTGCGCGGCCGCGTGGTCGGCGCCGCCGAGACCCGGGGCAGCTTCATGGACTACGCCCGAGGCAAGGAATACGTCGGCTACGGAATCCTGGAAGCCGACCTGACCGCGCGCACCAAGGCATCCATCGGCGTGGACTATCAGCAGAACCGCAACAACGGCACCACCAACACCCATCTGCCTTCGCTGTTCTCCGACGGGTCGCCGGTCACGTTTTCCCGGTCCACGAACCCGGCCGACAAATGGGCGTGGCGCAACCAGGACACCACGCGCGTCTTCGCTGACATCGAACACAAGCTGGACAATGGCTGGAAATTCAAGCTGGCCGCCGCCCATCGCAACTACAGCTCGCGCGAACTGATCTCCGGCATGAGCGGCGCCCTGGTCGACGTGGATACCCACAGCATCGACCACGGCTTCTATGCGGGCGGCGCCTCCCGTTTCAACACCGACTCGCGCGAGAACACCGTCGACTTCCAGGCGTCCGGACCCTACAGCCTGTTCGGTCGCCAGCATGAGCTGGTGCTGGGCTACAGCGCCGCCCGCACCCATTCGCAATCGAACCGGTATGACGGCGAAACCGATTTGCTTATCGACGACGCCTTCAACTGGCGCAACAACGCCGCCGAGCCCGGCTCGTACGAATGGTGGCTGACGCACAACGTGCTGGTGAACCAGAAGATCCTGTACGGGGCGACGGTGCTGCGCCCGGCCGACCGTCTCGCACTCATTCTGGGCGGCCGCTTGACGGACTATTCGTGGAGCCTGGACGGACGTCTGGGTAACGGCCGGTCCACGCACTACGCTTCCAGCGTCGACAACAAGTTCATCCCCTATGCCGGCATTACCTATGATCTGGATAGTTGGAACACGCTTTATGCCAGCTACACCGATGTATTCAAACCCCAGGCCTACAACTTCGACGCCAGCAACCGTCAACTGGATCCGCTGACCGGCAAGAGCTACGAAATAGGCGCCAAGGGCGAATACCTGGATGGCCGCCTGAACGCCAGCATCGCGCTGTTTCAGCTCAAGCAGGACAATGTCGCCGAACCCGATCCCAGCGGCGCGTCGACCCCTACCGGCGGCACGGCCTACATCGCGATTCCGGGCGTCACCACGCGCGGCGTGGAACTGGAGGTCTCCGGCGAAGTGATGCCGGGTTGGCAGGTGAATGCCGGCTACACCTACAGCCGGTCGCGCGACCGCGACGGCAAGCGGGTCAGCGCCACGCAGCCGGAGCACCTGTTCAAGGTGGCCACGGCCTATCGCCTGCCCGGCGACTGGCACCGCCTGACCGTCGGTGCGAACCTGCATTGGCAAAGCGGCACGTACTTCACGCAAGAGGTCGAATCGAGCGACCATCGCTTCACGCAGGACAGCTTTGGCGTGCTGGGGCTGATGGCCGGCTATGACTTCAGCAAGGACCTGCGCCTGACCGTGAACCTGAACAACGTGCTGGACAAGCACTATTACTCGGGCATGGGCAACTACAACTCGGTCTTCTACGGCGCGCCACGCAACGTGTTCGCACAGCTTCGGTACAAGTTCTAAGGCGGGTCAGCGCAAGGCGGATCCGGCGGCGGCGCGCGCCGCCTCCACGTCCCCGTGCAGGGACGCCGCATCCGGCCGCAGGGGCAGCACGAGCCGCCCCTGGCGGTCGATCGCGCCCCATTCCCCGCCCACGACATAGCTGTGTTCGCCATCGGGCGTGCGTTCCAGGCGGCAGCCCTTGCATACGGCGGCCAGGCCGCCGCTGAAGCGGTCCACCCAGTCATAGGGCGTGGCCAGCACGCGGTTGAGCTGCTTGTCGTAGTAGGCCATGCCGCCCTGCCACGGGCCGCGCGTCAGGCCCGCTTCGAAGTCGTCGGCGCCGTTGTCGAAGGTGACGACCGCAACGGCATAGCCATCCGGACGCACCCAATGCCATGACCCGTTGGCGGTGGCCGGCGACAGGCCGTCGCCTGCGAAGTCCATGCGCGCCAGCACATCGGGCCGGAACGCCACGGATTCGCCGGCGGGGCGGGCGCAATGCTCGGCGTATTCCAGCGATCCGCCGGCGCCCTTCTCCGCGTAGAAGCAGGGCAGGCCGTAACCGGCGGCGTTGCCCGAGGCCAGGGCAAGCGAGGAAAGCAAGGCGGCGATGAACATGCGGGCGATCCTAGCACGGGGCGGCACCGGCTTTTTCCGATGGCCGCCCGCCGCCCGCCGCCAAAAAATGGCGGCCCCGCAGGGCCGCCATTCAGATCATTCAGGTCATTCGGGTCAGTTGGCGGTGGCGCCCGAGTCCTTGACGGCCTTTGCCCAACTGGCGATCTCGGTCTGGATGAACTTGCCGAATTCGGCGGTGTTCACGCCGGACGCGCGCGCGCCCTCTTCGAGCAGGCGCTGCTTGACTTCCGGCGCGGCCAGGGCGCCGCTCAGGGCCTGGTTAAGCCGCGCCACCACCGCGTCCGGCGTGCCGGCCGGCGCCACGATGCCGTGCCAGGACACCGCCTGGAATCCGGGCAGACCCGATTCCGCCATCGTCGGCACGTCGGGCATGGCCGACGAGCGCTCGGGCGACGTGACGGCCAGCGCGCGCAGCGTGCCCGCCTTCACGTGCGGCAGCACGCCGGGAATGGTGGTGAACATGAAGTCGATCTGGCCGCCGATCAGGTCCGTGATGGCGGGGCTGCCGCCCTTGTAAGGCACGTGCGTGAACTGCAGCTTGGCTTCGCTCTTGAACATCTCGCCCGCCAGATGTCCCGGCGTGCCCGCGCCCGCCGAGCCCATGTTGATCTTGTCGCCCTGCGAACGGATGAACGCGATCAGCTCCTGCACAGTCGTGGCCTTGACGTTCGGGCCCACCACCAGCACGTTGGGCACCGTGGCCAGCAGCGTGACCGGGGTGAAGTCCTTCACGGCGTCGTAGGAAATGCGCGAGTACAACGACGGGTTGATGCCGTGCGTGCTGGCGGTGGCCAGCAGCAGCGTGTAGCCGTCCGGCGCGGCGGAGGCCACCTGCTTGGCCGCGATGGTGCCGTTGGCGCCGCCCTTGTTGTCGATCACGATGGTCTGGCCCAGCGTCTTGGCGGCTTCGGCGGCGACGGTGCGCGCCAGGATGTCGGACGTGCCGCCGGCGGAGTGCGGCACGGACAGCGTGATCGGCTTGGCCGGGAAGGATTGCGCATGCGCCGCCGGCAGCGCCGGCGCGAGACAGGCGGCCAGCGCGACGCGCGCCAGCAATCGAGTACGGAACATTGGAGTCTCCAGGGTTGTTGTCGGTTGCGGCGCCTTCCTGGGCGCCGTCATAGGCGTGATAAGGCCGGTTCAGTCCGATCCGAGCTGCAGCTTGTTGGGCTGGCGTTTTTCGATGGACCATTTCAGCAGCGCGGCCGACCGATAGATGCCATGCGCGAACTTGCCGTAGGGCAAGGTCAGGAACAACGCCATCACCACGCCCAGGTGGATCGCCAGCAGCAGCGCCATCGCGCCGCCGTCGCGGCCCGCCAGCAGGGCCAGGCCCGTGGCGCTGGTCAGGAACAGCAGCACGATGAAGCCGCGGTCCATCGGCTTTTGCGCCGCGTCGCCCTGCTGCGGATGACGCTTGATGTTCAGCCACAGCAATCCGGCCGGCCCGATGAGCAGGCCGATGCCGCCCACGGTGCCCAGCAGCACCGGGGCGCTCAAGAGCGGATAGGGGGCCTGCAGGCCGAGCAGGTAGTGATACAGCGTGGCCACGCAGGTGGCCGCGAAGCACAGCATGAAGCCGTAGAACGTGAAGTGATGGAAGCGCCTGCGCCACAGCGTGAAGGCGTCGTCGGCGTTGTTGCAGCCCTTGCCGTGGCCGCCGTCCAGGTAGCGCAGGCGCAGCGCGTCGTGCGCGGCCTCCGCCACCGCCGCGCCCGACGCCGCCCCCGGGCTCACGTTGCGCCAGAAGCGCGTGACGCCCACGGCCAGCGCCAGCATCGAGAATCCGAACACCACGCCGAACATCAGCGCCAGCGTGTTGTGCGGGAACACGGCATAGAAGTTGCCCGCCATCGGCTCGTGGAACAGGCCACCCGCCATCAAGACCGCCAGGACCAGGAACAGCGCCAGCCCCGCGGCCGTGGCCAGCGACAGGGCCAGCCCGTTGCGCTTGTACAGCGTGCCCAGCGCGGCCGGCCAGGCGTAGTCGGTGTAGGTCTGCACCCGGACCTTGGCCATGGCCTGCGGCACATTGACCGCGAACTCGTGCGGCGGCGCGTACTGGCACGCGTGCAGACAGGCTCCGCAGTTATGGCACAGGTTTGCCAGGTAGTTCAGGTCGGCCTTGCCGAATTCCAGGCGGCGGGTCATGGCGGGGAACACCGCGCAGAAGCCTTCGCAGTAGCGGCAGGCGTTGCAGATCTGCATGACGCGCGCCACTTCGGTTTCGTCGTCCGTCAGGGTCTCGGTCAGCGGCTTGGCGGTCCTGCCGTGAAAATGCACGGGCTGCTCCGCCATGGCGGGACCGGCTTCCGGGTGGCTGTTGGAGAACGACTGCGCCTCGCGGGCCAGGGCTTCAAGCTGCTTCATGTTGTGCTCCCGCAAGTTGCTGGCGGCGCGCGGCGGCGGCGGCCTGGGTCCCGGCGATGCGGCCGAAGGCCGTGCCGATGGACATGCCCACCCCGGCCGTGTAGCCCTTGCCCAGCACGTTGCCGGCCATCATTTCGCCGGCGACAAACAGGTTGCCGCTGGGCTGGCCGTTGAACCGGACCGCTGCAGTGTCGTCCACCTTCAGGCCCAGGTAGGTAAAGGTGATGCCGGGCCGCAGCGCATAGCCGTAGAACGGCGCGGTGTCGATCGGCCGCGCCCAGTGCGTCTTGGCGGGCGTCAGGCCCTCGGTGTGGCAGTCGTCCAGCGCGGTGTGGTCGAACTTGCCCACGCGGCAGGCCTCGTTGTATTGGCGGACCGTCTGTTCGAAGGTGGCCGGGTCCAGGCCCAGCTTTTCGGCCAGCTCGGGCAGGGTGTCGGCCTGCACGCCGGGAAACACCGGCGGCATGAAGCGGCCGATCGCCTTGGCGTCGATGATGGAATAGGCGATCTGGCCCGGCTGCATGGCGGTCAGGCGGCCCCAGATGGCGTAGCGCTTGGGCCAGAAGTCTTCGCCCTCGTCATAGAAGCGCACCGCATCGCGGTTGACCACCACGCCCAGCGACACGCAATCGATGCGCGTACAGATGCCGCCGTCATACAGCGGCGCGCGGGCGTCGATGGCCACGCAATGCGATTGGGACGGGTCGCCGATGCTGTCCGCGCCCGCATCCAGCATGAATTTCAGCAGCACGCCCATGTTGAAGCGCGTGCCGCGGATCAGGAAATTGTCGGCCGGCCATTCGCCGCGCTCGTTCTGGCCCCAGGCCTCGCGCAGCCATTCGCGGTTGGACTCGAACCCGCCGGCGGCCAGCACACAGGCGCGGGCCTCGATGCGTTCCGAACCGATGCGCGCGGCCACGAAGCGGCCGTTGTCCAGTTCCAGGGAATCGACCGGCGCGTTGTAGCGGATCTTCACGCCCAGCGCCTCGGCGCTGCGGTAGTAGGCATTGACCAGCGCCTTGCCGCCGCCCATGAAGAAGGCATTGGTGCGCGCCACATGCAGCGCCCCCGACAGCGGCGGCTGGAAGTTCACGCCATGGCGGCGCATCCAGTCCCGGCAGGTGGAAGATTCGCGGATGACCAGCCGCGCCAGATGTTCGTTGGTCAGCCCGCCCGTGACCTTGAGCAGGTCCTGCCAGTATTCTTCTTCGGGATACGCGTCGGTCAGCACGTCCTGCGGCGCATCGTGCATGCAGCGCAGATTGCGCGTGTGCTGCGAGTTCCCGCCCCGCCATTCCTGCGGCGCCGCTTCCAGCAGCAACACGCTGGCGCCGGCCTCGCGCGCCATCAGGGCCGCGCACAGCGCCGCGTTGCCCCCCCCTATCACCAAGACGTCGACCATGCCATCTTCCCCAATTCAAGGGGAAGACTGTACGCAGCGGCGCGCCGTTGCGATATCAGGCGGGCGTCAACGGGTCTTCACGAATCGTGAAGAGCAACCACCGCCCATTGCCCGTTGCGTGCCAGGGTGCGGGAGACGTCGGCCAACACCAGCCGGGCGGCCAGCGCCGCCGGCGACAGTTCCTCGTCGGACAGGCTGGCCAGCAGATTCGGGCGGAACAGATGGGCGTCGTCGATGCGGGCCATGTGCAACTGGCCGGGCGCGATCCGGGCCATCGCCGAACTGGGCTGGATGGTGGCGGCGATGCCTTGCTGGACCACGTCCATCAGCAGGGACAGGCCATCGACTTCGGCCACCACCCGGGGCGTATGGCCCTGTTGCAGAAAGGCGTTGTTCACCAGCGCCCGCAGCCCGTGGCGGCCGCTGGGCAGCACCAGCGGCAGGTCCGCGATCGCTTCCAGCCGCGTGGTGCCGCCAGTCGGCACGCCCGGCAGATCGGGCCGGGCAAAGAGAAACAGGGGTTCGTCCAGCAGCGGCATGATGCTCCAGCGGCGTGCGGACTCGGCGTGAAAGACGATGGCCAGGTCCAGCAGGCGGCCGTTCAGCATGTCGCTGAGATGGCCCGACAGCGCCTCGACCAGATGCAGCCGGATGTCGGGATAGCGCGCGTTCATGGCCTGCAGGAAAGGCGCCCCCAGGATCGCCGCCGTGGTGGACGGCAGGCCGACGCTGACGTGCCCGGCCAGCCTGGCCTGCTGGGCCGCCTGGACCGCGTCGTCGGCGTGGCGCAAGGCCAGTTGCGCCTGGCGGAAGAACGCCAGCCCCGCGTCCGTGGGCACCACGCCGCTGGCGCTGCGCTGCAGGAGCCGGGTGGAGAGCTCGCCTTCGAGCCTGCTGATCTGCTGGCTGAGCGCCGACGTGACCATGCCGATCGACATGGCCGCCCGGCCGATGCTGCCCGCTTCGACCACGCGCACGAAATAGCGTAGCTGGCGCAGTTCCATGGATCAGCCCGGAATGGCCAGTCCCTTGACCACGGCGGGCCGGGCCACGAAGGCATCCAGCACGCGCGCGATGTTCTTGAATTCGGAGAACCCGACCAGCTCGCCGGCGTCATAGAAGCCCACCAGGTTGCGCACCCAGGGCAGGATCGCGATGTCGGCGATGGTGTATTGATCGCCCATCACCCAGTCGCGCCCATCCAGGCGCTGATCCAGCACGGCCAACAGGCGCCGGGACTCGGCCGCGTAGCGGTCGCGCGGACGCTTGTCTTCGTAGTCCTTGCCCGCGAACTTATGGAAGAAGCCGAGCTGGCCGAACATCGGGCCGATCCCGCCCATCTGGAACATCACCCATTGCAGCGTCTCGTAGCGTCCCGCCGTGTCGGCCGGGATGAACTGGCCGGTCTTGCTGGCCAGGTAGACCAGGATGGCGCCGGATTCAAACAAGGCCAGCGGCGTGCCGTCGGGCCCGTTGGGGTCGAGGATGGCCGGAATCTTGTTGTTCGGGCTGATAGACAGGAATTCGGGTGAAAACTGGTCCTTGGAATCGAAGCTGACCCGGTGCGGCTCATAGGGCAGGCCGGTTTCCTCCAGCATGATCGACGCCTTCACGCCATTGGGGGTGGGCAGCGAATAGAGCTGGATGCGATCGGGATGCCGGGCGGGCCATTTCTGGGTGATGGCGAACGAGTCTAGGGAGGTCATGCGGGGGAATCTCCGGGGGAGGCGGGGGTTTGTGACGACAATCCTAGCGCAAAACCCGGTGCAGTCCCCACCGCAGCGCCACCACGGCCAGCGCGATGGGCAGCACCATGTGGAGTTGCGCCAGAAACAATTCCCGCGCCGCCTCGCCGGGCGCCCAGGTATTGCCGAACACCTGGGGAGAAGGCGGCGCCGCATACAAGGACACCAGCGCGGCGGCCAGGACCGCCGCGGCCCGCCCCGGGGCCGACTCGCGCACCTTCGCGGCGCGTTCCGCCAACGCCAGCACCAGCATGCCAGCCAGGCCCGCCAATGCCGCGTCGATGAAGAAATCCCGCGGCTCGTACATATAGGGCGCGTCGGGGATCATCCAGCCGTAGGCGCCGGTCTTCAACACCGAGGTCAGGCAGGCGCCAAATAGCGCCGCCGCGGCGGACAGCAACAGGAAGTCAAAGACACGTAGCGGCAGTTTTGGCATGGCGGGGAAAGCAGAGGGGTGGCCACGCAAGGCGGCGTTTGCAAGGCGCGCAGGATGCCACAGCTTGGGCCCGAACGCAGCCGACGCGCAATTGACCCCATTTGTTTGAGAGAATGGCCGCCTTGCCCTCCCGGGCGATTGCCAAGGCATCGAGCAGTTCCCATGACGCGTCCGCAACAAAAGCTCTACCCGGTACTGCTGGCCAGTGCGCTCCTGCTATCCCAGGTTGCGGCATCCGCCGCGGATGCGCCGACCGCCCCGCCTTCGCCCCCAACGGTTCTTGCCGCGCCACAGGAAGGCATGCCGCAGTACGGCCAGGGCGAACACGGCATGGTCCTGACGCTGACGCTGCATAACAACCGGGACAGCGCCATTGCCCCCAACACGCCCTACCGCTTGTTCCTGACCGGCGCGGGCCAGTCCATCGACAACACGCCCAGCCAGGACGGCATCGTGCACGGCGTTACCGACGCGCAGGGCCGCACGGCCTGGATCTGGACCCGCGAACCGCATTCCGCCCAGGACTTCACGCTGATCCGCCGCATCGGCGACGGCCCGTGGGGCCAGTTCTTCCAGCTTGGCTCCCGCAACGACTCGACGCCGCTGCCGGGCTGGCCGTACGTCACCACCATGCACAAGCGCTGGGGCGAGCAATGGGTGGACCTGGGCTACACAAACGATCAGGGCGGGACCGCCTATTTCAGCCACGACGAACCGGCGGGATCCCTATCGCTGTCCGTGGACGCGGCCGTCACCGACAACCGCGCCTGCTTCGACGAGCTGGACGCCATCAACCGCAAGTTCAGCCAGGGCGACGAGGCGGGCGCGCGCCGGCTGATCGACGGCATGCAGTGCGCGGAGTCGCCGCAGCAGTTGCTGGATGCCGCCCATCTGATGCTGATGGCTGGCAAGGACGCGTGGGCGCGGGAGTTCCTGGCGCGATCACGCCTGTGGCGGTTTCCGCAATCGCTCAGGCCGACCGAAGACGGCGTGCTGCGCAGCCGCCTGAAGCTGGAAAAGCTGCTGGGCATGCCGGAACTGGCGTTGGCCGACGCGGTCATCCTGCAGAACCGGCAGGCCAGGCAGCATCGCGCAGCGCGCGTGGACGGCGAGGACCTGGCCAACGGCATCGCCTACTACCTGGCGGACTTCCCCGGCTACCTGCCCCAGGCCGAAGAGCAAGCGCGCAACTCCATCCAGACCAGAGGTTCGCGCCCGTACAACCAGGGCACGCTGGGCTGGATCCTCGCATTGCGCGGCGACACCGCCGGCGGCCTGCGCCTGATGAAGCAGGCCTACCGGGACATCCCGCGCGACGAGGAGATGGTGGCCGATTACGGCCTGGCGCTATGGCGTGACGGCCAGCGCGACCTGGCGGCACGGCTTTGGGACCAGGCGCAGACGCAATGCGTATGGGGCCAGCGCATGCACTCGGCGCTGCGCGAAGCCGGCTATCCGCATCCCTACTTCGAGCCCACGGCATCGCCCGCGGTGGATGCGTATCGGAAACGCTGCGATCAGCCTCGGACGAAGCGCAAGACCCTGGCCGCCAGCCCCGCCCTCATTCCGTAATTACTTCTCGTCCTTCATCTTCACTTCGCTGGCCGTGTCCGCCTTCAGGCCGCTGGTATTGATCTTGCCGGGCGGCGGCGCGTCGATCTCGTCCAGGTTAGCGGCGGCGGCGGCGGGGGCCGACACATCGTCCAGGTTCACGGCATCGGCCACCGGCGCGGCGGGCTTGGCGGCGGCGGCCTTGGGCGCCGCCTTGGGGCGCGGCTTGGCCGGCGGACGCGGCTTGCTCACTTCCAGCGCGCGCGTGTACAGATTGCCGTCCTGGTAGACCAGCATGTAGGGCTTGCCGACCGCGGGTTTCACCGTCTGGCGCGCTGTCCACTGGCCGTTGGCCACGTTGAAGGACAGCGGGCCTTCGCAACTGCGATAGCTGTTCTGCCACTTCGAGGACTGGGTGCCCGACACGCTGTACACGTGGTAGACGTGACTGCAATTCATCTCGGGCACGTCCAGCGTGATCAGCGTGGCGCCCGGCACTTCGGCCACGTTGGCCACCATCATCATTGCGCCCTTGACCTCGAGTTCCATGACCTTTTTCTGGCCATAGAGCTTGATGTCATAGGAATCGTTGTAATACCGGCGCAGCGCCGCGCGCTCGCCGTTGACAAAGAAGACCTGCTGCTCCTTGGCCAGGACTTCGCCAAAATCCAGGCCCATCTTGCCCGAGCCGGTGCTGACGCAGCCGGTCAGGACCACGACGGCGCAAGCCGCGACTATTGCACCAAACGCGCGGCTGACACCGAATCGGCACGTGGCGTTTGCTGGGATCCGTCTGATAATTGGCGACACCATGAAACAACTCCCTGATACCAAATATGATTTTCCGTCCTGTATCAAACCTGACGAACGTATCATTTATGTTCAAATAATTTGCAATGTTAGACTGTAAACCAAAGCGTACAGGGGCGAGGCTCGAAGCATGAAGAAGGTTTGCGTGGCGGCGGCGATCGCCGCCAGTGTTGGCAGCCTGCCGGCACACGCCGAGGCGTACCGCCTGGCATATTCCAAAGCGGAAAACATCGAAATATTCATTGACCACGCCAATGGCTCTGCCTGGTGCGGTCCTCATCTGAATTTGCGCGCCGTTTATGGCGCCGCGCCCGACGCCGCCGCGCTGGGCCGCCTGCTGCCCAAGGTCGGCGTCTTGCTCAGCAAGCAATGTCCGCAAGCCGTCGACCTGCGCTGGACCAGCGTCAGCAATGCCGGCGCCCGTGTGGCCGACGGCACCAGCACCAAGGCGTCCGGCTGGGCACTGCAGATGGCCGCGGCGCCGGTTGCCGTGGCGCCCGCGCCCGCTCCCGTTCCTGCGGCGCCTGCAACACCTGTTGCCCCGGCCGCGGAGGCGCCGGCCGCCGTGGCGGTTGCGCCCGCTGCCGCCGCTCCCGTCCCGGCCGATCCAGCCCCCGTCGCCGTTGCGCCGCAGCCGGCGGCCGCCCCGGCTCCCGCCGTCGTGGCGGCGCCCGCCGTACCGGCGCCCACGCCTGGCGCGGCCGTGCCGGAGCCGCAGCCCGCCGCCCCGCAACTACCCAGTCCGATTTTCGGGGCGCCTGCCGACCCCGCGCCAGCGGTTGCATCCGCTGCGGCCCCTGCTGTCCCTGCTGCCCCTGCCGCCGCTCCCCAGCCCGCGGCCGCACCGGCTCCCGCAGCTCAGGCCGCTTTCGCGATCAACGGCTGGACGCCGCCGTCCGCCGCGGCCGTGCTGGCCGGCACCAAGCAGCTCAAGGTCATGCAGGACCAGAACGGCTGCAAGGTCATCTCGACCTTCGAACTGGGCGAAAGCGCGCAATACATCACGCTGAAGTCGGACGGCCTGTCTTGCGGCCCCGACGGCTACGCGGCCGGCAAGGGCCGCTTGCGGCTGGAACGCTCGGACGGCGCCCGCATGGCCCAGACCAATGACGTCTGGCTGGTATCCGGCATCCCGTTCGCCTCTCCCGTCGCCGCCGCCAACCTGGCCCATATCGGCGAGAACACCACGCTGTGGTTCCACATGGATAGCGATCCGGCCAGCCGGTCGCACTACCTGATGCGCGCGGAACGCACCACTTACAACAACGCGCTGCAGGTCTGGCGCTACCGCCGCGTCGACGTGGTCACGGAAACCACCGAGACCTTCCGCAACGCCACCCATATCAAGGTTGCCGTGGACACCGCGCTGCGCGTGCTGGAACGCACCGCCGTGCCGGACGCCGGCAACGCGCACATCGTGTTCTCGGACGACTTCGAACAAGGCGCCATCGGCGGCCAGGCCGAGCACCTGCTCTACGCCATCCAGGCCGACCGCGCGACCGACTGGCGCACCGGCAAGCCCAAGAGCGAATGGCGCTACAACCTGCAGGCCGCGGACAATTACCTGTTCAGGCGCGACGAACTGCTGGCCCGCCAGAAGCGCGAAGCCCAGCGGCTCCTGGCCAACAAGGAACGGGACAATCTGCGGCAGTACCAGAACCTGGTCGAACAGGCCAAGAGCGATCCCAACGGCATCCTGGGCCGCATGCTGCGCGAAGTGCGCTACGACCCGCTGACCGGCGGCGGCTATGGCGGGCTGGTGGCCGGCCGCAAGGCCGCGGTCCGCATGGTCGTGCACGTGGACGACCACAAGGACAACGACGCCATCGCCGACTGGCCGTATGAAATGCGCCTGCCCGGGCAGAAGAACCTGAAGGAAGGCTGGTACCTCATCCCCGGCGACATCACGCTGGACATGAAGCGCCAGGACGGCCGGGGCCTGCCCCTGACGCTGCTGACGCTGGGCCAGGCCGCGCCCCAAGCCTGCCAGAAAGAAGGCTGCGCCGACCTGAACGATCCCCTGGTGGGCGCCCGCATGATGCTGGGCTTGCCCGACTGGACGCCCGAAAAGGCCCAGGCCGTGATCGACCAAGCCAACCAACCCTGATAGCCAGACGAGCAACGCAATGATCAATCAAAAGAAAGGCCTGATCGCAGGCGGCGTCGTGGTGGTGCTGGGCTGCGCCTGGTGGGGCCTGGGCGCCTATGCCGCCGGCAAGGCGGAAGACGAACTGGTGGCGCTGCTGGACAAGACCGGCCAGCGCGACATGGTGCACTGGAAGAGCATTTCGGCATCGCCGTTTGGCTCGGCCAAGCTGAAGGAAGTCACGATCGGCTCGCTGGCCGCGCCTGTCGCCAGCATCCAGACCGTCAAGATCAGCGGCTTGCGCAATACCCGCGACCGTCAAAGCGGTGACGTCACCATCGAGGGCGCCGCCCTGCCCAACGGCAACAGCGTGCTGAGCCAGACAGACCTGATCCGCCAGGCCGGCAAGACGGACCTGCCGCCCGCCAACCTGCGCATGCGCTGGGACTACCAGCGCGACGACGACAATGCCGAGATCGCGCTGAGCCTGGAACAGCCCGAAGCCCTGAACGCCGAACTGTCGCTGGCCCTGGAGCGCGTCAACGGCGCGGTCGCCCTGGCCGAGGACGGCGCCGCGCTGGGCGCGCTGGGCGTCATGGGGATGATGGGCATGGGCCGCATGGACCGTGCGCTGGCGCCTCTGGCACAGATGCGCGTCACGGCGGGCAGCCTGTCCTTGAAAGACGACGGCTACGTCAAGCGCAGCATCGAACTCTACAAGCGCTACAACATCACCGCCGTGCCCGGCGACGGCAATCCTGACAAGCAGCGCGCCAAGCAGTTCGACAGGTTGGTCGACGACACCAAGAAGCAGTGCATTCAGAAGAAGGCGCTATCCGGCTTCAAGGACAACGAGGACGCCTGCGAGGCCGTGGCCAATTTCGCCAGCGGCGAAGACAGCACGATCACGCTGACCTTGAACCCGCGCAACGGCGTGTCCGTCGCTGAAATGCTGGCGGGCGGGCCGAACTACAACGCGGCGCTGGCGCTGTTCTCGCCCTCGCTGAAGAACTGAGCGCGCTGACGCGGCGTCAGGGTTTGTTCGAGCATCTGCTCCAACTGATCCAGAAAAGGCGCCAGCCGTCCCAAGGTGCTGGGCGTGCCCTGCTGCATGCCCGTTTCGATTTCCACCAGCGCACGGCTGAGGTCGCTGCGCCGGAACACGCCCAGCATCCCCTTTAGCTGGTGCAATTCCGCCCGCAGGCCCTGCGTGTCCTGCGCCAGCCTGGCCTGCCTGAGCACCAGGATAGACCGGCGGCAGGCGTGCGCGAACACGTGCATCAGATCCTCCGGCATGGCCTCCTTGCCCAGCAGAGCGCCATTGGCGGCGTCCGCCTCCGAGACCGCGTCCGCGTTGGCGGCGTCTTCCGGCAGCAGGGCCAGGGCCCGCTCCAGTTTGGCCAACAGCAGCGGCTTGCTCAGCACATCGGCCATGCCGGCCGCCTTGGCCCGTTCGCGCTCGGTTGGCGTGACGTTGGCCGTCACCGCCACGACCGGCATCGACGGCCAGCGCTGGCGGACCCGCGCAGCCAATTCATAGCCGTCCATGCCCGGCATGGACAGGTCGGTCAGCAGCACGTCGAAACGCTGCCGCCGCAGCGCCTCCAGGGCGCGCTCGCCATCCTCGGCCAACTCCGCATCGCAACCCAGCAGCCGAAGCTGTTCGCGCAGCAAGGCGCGGTTGGCGGCATTGTCCTCCGCCACCAGCACCCGCAGCCGGCGCGCCGTCGGGCCTGCTTGCCGTTGCCGCGAAGCCAGCGCCCTGCCCTGCAACGTGTGCCGCAGCGCCGCCGCCAGGCCCTTCAGTCCGTGGATCGAAACGCTCAGCACGCTGCCCGTCGCCACGGGCTCGCCCGGGCCGTCTCGCGAGCAATCGATCACCCAGGCGGACTCTTCGACCAGCTGGTTCTCGTCGTCCGGATGCCAGGTCTGCCGTTCACCCCACAGGATCAGGGTCCGCGCCTGGCCCAGGACCGCCTGTGAGACCTGGGCCGGATGCTGGTAGGCCTGCGCGCGCAGCCCCCAGGCCGTCAGCGTCCTGACCAGGTAGTTCCGCCAATGATCCGACGCGGCCACGACCAGCACCGATTCGCCCCGGAATCCCGGCACATCGGGCGGCGCAACCGCGCATGCCATGGGCAGCGCCAGCGTGAAGCGGCTGCCCCTGCCCGGCTCGCTTTGGACCGTCAGGGTGCCGGCCATCGCCTGCGTCAGCCCCTGGCACAGGGCCAGGCCCAGCCCGGTGCCCCCAAAGCGCCGGCCGATCGACGCGTCGGCCTGGCTGAAGGCACGGAACAGCCGGTCCGTCTGCGCCCGCGACATGCCGATGCCGGTGTCCTCGACCGAGATGACAAGGCGGGACGTGTCCGCCCGCCCATCCACCCGCACCAGCACCTGGCCGGCCTGCGTGAACTTGATGGCATTGGACAACAGGTTCTGCACGACCTGCCCCAGCCGGACCGGGTCTCCGGTCGTCGGCCACGTCGCGGCCTGCCCCCACTCGCCCAGCAGGGACAGGCCTTTGGCGCGCGCCACGGGCTCGAACATCGTCAGGGCATGCGACACCACTTCCAGCGCATCGAATTCGATGGCCTCCAGGCGCATTTCGCCCGCCTCGATCTTCGAGAAGTCCAGCACATCGCTCACGATGGAAAGCAGCGCGCGGGAGGACGTCTGGACGGTGTCCAGGCGATCCCGCTGGATCGCATCCAGGCGCGAATGCGCCAGCAGTTCCAGGTTCCCCAGTATCGCGTTCAGCGGGGTCCGGATCTCGTGGCTCATCGCGGCCAGAAAGGCGGATTTGGCCGCGTTCGCCTGATCGGAGGCCTGCTTCGCCTCGCGCAGCCCCTGCTCCAGCCGGCGCTTGGCCGTCACGTCCGTGAAGGCCGCCACCAGCATATCCTTGCCCAGGTACCTGACGCGGACCACGCTGACCGACAGGTCCACGCTGGTGCCGTCCACCGTGGCAAGGCTCACGTCTTCCTGGAACTCACGCAGTCTCCAACTGATGTCTCCCCGGGAAACGCGCTCTTTGTAGCGCCGCACGATCATGGTGGCCAGCGGCGGCTCGCCCGGCCCGATGCGCTGGCCGATAAGGGCCATCTCCGGGCTCATCAATAACGATCTGCCGGTTTCCACATCGATCAGCCCCAGCCCCAGGGGGGCCGTTCCGATCAAGGTGCGGCTCAGTTCCTCGCTTTCGAACACGCGCTGCGAGCGCTCCACCAGCGGCCGCACGATCCTCAGCTTGAATCTGAGCAGCAGCGCCCAGACCAGGGCGATCGCGATCAGGGCAAGGGCGCCATCCTGCCCCACCCGCCAGCCGATGTCGGCCAGCACCTCGCGCCACGGATGGGCGGCCACCAGCACCCACCCAGTATTGCCCAGCGGCTTCGATATCGCGAATACGCCGGACCGGTACTCTTCGAGCCAGCCCGCGCCCGTGCGTCCGGCGATGTCGCCCAGTCTCCAGGATGGCGGCAGCTCGCGCCCGCCCTCCTGCGCAACGACGCCGCCCTGGCGCGTCGAGATCAGATAGGCGCCTTGCCCGGGCTCGCGCGCCAGCGGCTTGAGCAAGGCCTTCGGGTCATATTCCATGACCAGCACGCCAAAGGGCCGGCCGTCGTCCATGATGGGAGCGGCGATCTTGAATGCGCGCACGCCGGTCAGTGGATTGACCGCGGGCGGGATCCAGGTCAGCGCGGGCACGGCCATCGGCTCGTGCGAGTCCGGGCTCCGCAGATGCGCATCCACGCCCTGCGTGATCAGGGCAAGCAACTGCTCGCGGTGGGCCGAGTAATACGCGCGGTCCCGGGCGCGGGGGGCCGGAATGATGCCCACCATATCGTGGCTGAAGGTGTAGAAGTAGCCGGAGAATTCGTTCTTTCTGACCAGCCCTTCTATCGCGGCCACGCGGCCAAGCTGGATCGACAGGCCGACGAACCGCAGCAGCGCGCGCTCGTCGAGGCCGGCGGCCGTGGCGCCGGAGATCCACTGCGCCGGCCGCCCGGCCACCGCCCGGATCAGCAGGCTTTCGCCCTGCGCGCGGTAGAGCGCGCCATAGGTTCTGTCCGGCGGCGGGCTTTCGCTCCAGATGAGCGCGGCGGAGACCAGCGCCGTCCGGAAGGCGTGGGCCCGCGCCTCGACCTCCGCCATCACGCGGGCATGGTCGACAAAGAAGGCCTGGCGCTGCACCCCGGCATACTCGTTCAAGGTGCTTTGCGATTCCAGGACGAACATCAGCAACGTCATCGCCGTCGTGAGGATGCCTCCTCCAAACACCAGCAAACGTTGCGAATATCGCAGGCGCGTCAACGCCTTGATCGGTGAATCCAGCATGGCGGATAGGGTCGGGCCCGTCTGATGGCCGCGAGGATATCAAGAGTGCCGATTATGAGTGGATTTGCTCTGGCGCAAGCAAACACCCGGCGCTATTCGAATCCGCCCTGCCATGGAACGCCTGGATTCGTACAAGGTCGAGCTTTCCAGGCCGCCATGCTTAATTCCAGGCATGAACCCCGGCGCATCCGGCGGCGCCCCGCCTCGGCCGTCAGCAGACCTTGCGGAACGCCAGCACGGCGTTGTTGCCACCCATGCCGAAGGAATTGCTCAGCGCCACCCGCAGGCCCGGCAAGCGCCTGGCCGACAACGGCACGCAGTCCAGATCGCACTGCGCATCACCGCCTTCGTAAAACAGCGTGGGTGGCACCACGCCCCGCAGCACGGACAATGCGGTCACGGCGGCCTCGACCGCGCCCGCGGCCCCGATCATGTGCCCGACCGCCCCCTTGATGCTGCTGACGGGCAGCGCCGCCGCATGGCCGCCGAACACCTTCTTGATGGCCGCCGTTTCGATCCGGTCGCCCACCAGGGTGCCGGTCGCATGCGCGTTGATATAGCCCACGTCCCCGGGCGCCAGGCCCGCGTCGGCCAGGCAACGCGACATGGCCAGCGCCTGCCCCTCGGGGTCCGGACGCAGGGGATGCGTGCCGTCGTTGCTGACGCCGTAGCCGCACAACTCCGCAATCGGCGCCGCGCCCCGCGCGGCGGCATGCGCGGCGCTTTCCAGAACCAGCATGGCGGCGCCCTCGGACAGCGCGAAGCCCGTGCGCCTGTTGCTGAACGGCCGGCATCCGCCCGCTCCGCCATCGGCGGGATCGGCGCACAGCACATGCAATTGCAGCCAGGCCGCGAAGACGACCGGGGTCAGCATCGCGTCAGCGCCGCCGGCGATGGCGACGTCCAGGTAACCGTCGCGGATGCGCCGGAAGGCCTCGCCGATGGCGACCGCGCCCGAAGAGCAGGCCGTGGCATAGGTTTGCGCCTCTGCCACGGACTTGATCGTCTGCGCGATCTGCGCGGCGGCCGCGTTGGGCATCGTCGCGGGAACGACCAGCACCGGCCGCTTGGGCACGACGCCATGAAAGGCCTCGACCCCTTCGCACAGGGTCGATACGCCGCCGACCCCGGTGCCCACGAACACCCCGCATTCCGCATGCCGCGCCGCGCCGAGCCCGGCGCGCGCGAGGGCCTGGCCGGCCGCGTACTGCGCCATTACCGTCACCCGGTCCATCATCCGCGCCTGGCTGGGGTGCAGGCCGGCCGCGATGTCCGCGCGCACCTGTCCCACCCGCCGGCCGATTCCCGCGTCCGGGTGCGGATCCACGCCGCATTTACCCGCGATCAGCGCGTCGAACGTCTGCTCGGCGGAGTCTCCCACCGGGGTGGCCATGCCCATCGCCGTGATGACGACTCGGCGGGGATCCATCGCGGCGCCGGCGCGGCTACGGCGCACGGCCAGCGCCGGACGGCATCCCCGCGTCGGGCGCGGCGGCGGCGTCCGACGCCGCGGTGCGCCGGGCCTGCCGCAACGCTTCCAGCGTGTCCTCTCCCGCCTCCTGGCGGGCGGCGACGCGCGCAGCCACGACGCGCATGTACGCGATCAGTTCGGACAGGTCCTTGGGAAACACGCTGGTGATTTCCTGCGCGCCGGTGGCATGGTCCAGCGGCAGCATGTCGTCCGTCTGGATGTGGAATTCGGTTTCGACTTCCAGCAGGATTTCCAGGATCGCCAGCGAGTCGAACTGCGTGATGACCGCCGAGAACGCCTGGCCGTCAAGCAAAGGACCGGGTTCGCACCGGCAGACCGTCGCGATGATCGTAGCCATCCTGTCGCGCAGGACCGGCGTATCCGGCAGCGAGACGATGTCAGCGGGCTTGGGGGTATCGGGCATGTTCCGGATCCTGTCGATTCAGTTGTAGGCGAACGTCAGCGTGGCGCCCGTCTGCAGCGCACCGGCGCGGATCTCGTTCACCGCGCCGGTGCGCGCATAGCGCATGGAAAACTGGTATTGCCACGATGACGCGGGCAGGCTGCCCAGGGCCTGGCCCAGATCCGTATGCACGGTGCCGAAGCCGGGATCCCGGCGCGTGCCCGTCGCGGGAACGATCGTCTGCAACTGCACGCCCACGCCCTGCGCGGCGTTCGCTCCCGTCAGCGCATTGGCCAGGAGGTTCGGCGAACTGCCTAGCCGGTTGTTCGACGTGATCTTCAGGGTCGGCGGCGATTGGCTCGACGAAGCACACGTGACCGGCACGATTCTGGTTTCCTCGGGCCCCGTCGCCGACCCGGCCAGCGTCGCCGAATTGATGTCCGGCAGGTTCACGTTCAAGGCCGACGCCTGGCTGACCGAGCAGGTCGGCACGCTGATCACGATGTTCCCCAACAGGGATACCCGGTACAGCGGCATCGGCATCGAACCGGAGTAGGGCACGGAGAGAACGCTTTGGCCATACACGTTGGCCGAAAGAATCGTCCCGGGCCTGACCTCGTCGCCCGTGGAAACGAAGTCGATCCGCGTGCGCAGGTTGCTGCCGAACGAATTGCCGTTGAACGGAAACACCAGCGCGCCGGAGGTAAAGGTGTTGGCGGCATACCAGGGCGCCGAAACGGATTCATTGCTGGAGATGTAGTAGTACACCCGGTAGCCGATCCCCGCCACGCCGGTCTGGTAGACGTCGGACCCCGAAATAGGCGAGCCCCGGCCATTGAACATTTCCAGGCCTCCGCTGGGACAGTCGTAGACCGGGGCCGCCCTGCCCTGGGCCTGCCCGGTCAGCCAGGGCAACTGCGTCTCCGTCGACGAGAACAAGAGCTGCCCGAAGCCCTTGTTGGCGGGCACGGGGTAGGAGGAAGACCGGGGTCTGACGGTGATCTGCCAGATACCCACATCGAAGCCGTCGTAGCGGTTTCCCTGGGAACTGACACCGCCGTTGTTGTTGACTCTGCACATCGTGGGCGCGCTGCGCGAATCCAGTGGCCCCGCCCGCGCGGCATCCTGGCCGCCGCCCAGCGCCGCGGCCATGGCCAGCGCGCTGGCCGCCAGGCGTCGGCGGCGCCGCAGTTCCGCGCAGGCCCGCGGCCGGCCGAGGTCGTACTTCATCGTCGTCAGACGCATGTCAATTCCTTGCTCTTCTCTTCCGGCTGGCTCTTGCCGGCAGGCACCTCGATATCGAAGGCGCATTGGTTTTCCTGGTCATTGCCCCACCGCACCGTGAAGCGGTTGGCGCCCGCCAGGCCGGTCAGCCAGACCCGGCCCACCGGCCCGACGATGCCCTTCTGCTCGTTGTCCTTGTCGAACACCGCAGCGCCGAACGGCAATTCCATTCCCGCATCATTGCGCAGCACCACCAGCATGGCGCGCCCGATCTCGGTATCGAACCTGGCCACCACGATGGCGCCCCGGGTCGGCACCACGGTTTGCACGTTGTGTTCCAGCGTGGTGTCGGCGTCGTCGAAGTTCGGCGTCAGGGATACCCGGTTCTCGCGGTAGGCGTTGGCATACGGAATCAGGGCCCGGCCATCGCCGTTGGTGCGCACGCCCGGAAAGGAGTCCACTTCCACCCCGGACGCGCCCGGCGCCTCCACGATGATCGCGGTCTCGCCCAGCGACTGGCCCAGCAGCACGCCCTTTCCGTCCAGCAGGATGGCGCCGCTGACATCCAGGTTGGTGTTGGACGAACGCTTGCTGTAGGCATGGCTGACGTTCGCGATGCCGGTCGGCCCCGCGTAGCCCAGCGCGCCGTATCCGCGCGCGCCCTCGCCCGAGCCGCTGGTCACCCCGGCCTGCAGCGCGTAGGTCAGCGCGTAGTCATCCGTCAGCGCCCCGCTCAGGGTGGCGTCCTGGCTCGTGCCCTGGCCGGAGCTGCGGCCGATCGCATAGCTTCCGTTATGCGAGCCGCCCAGCGGAATATTCATCGTGAACATCACCGTGGATTCACGCCGGCTCCAGGGGCTGCGGTTGACGCCGTAGGTCAGGGAATAGCCCACCCGCCCGATCGAGCTCGATACGCCCAGTTGGGCGAAGGTCGAAGTCGACGGCGCGTTCCGGTACGACACGCCGAAATAGTTGAACGACACCGACGCCCGCGTACCGATGCGCTGCGACAGGGAAAGCTGGTACTCGTTCACGCGGCTGAGGCCGCGCAAAAGATCCGAGTCCGGCCCGGACCGGTCGCGCACGGCGTCGTCCAGGCTGCGGAACCCCGCCGAGTTGTAGCGGTAGCCGGCCAGCGTGAAATCCGTTCCGCTGCCGGGAAAGGACTTTGCGTACTGGATGCGCGCGGCGATGCCCGAGATGCTTTTGCCCCGGTCGTCCCGCGAGCGCGACCCCGTGATATCCGACGACACCGCGCCCAGCGTCTCCATGTTCAGCGCCATGCCCAGCGCGCCGGCCTGATAGGAGCCCTCGGCCACCATCGCTCCGCCATAGCCCGTCAGCCCGCCGGGCAGGCCATAAGCCATGGTGAACTGGCTCATCATGGGACGTTCCGAGTCGAACCTGGATCGATGCTCGCCCGCCACGAAGTTGTAGCTCAGGATGCCTTCGCGCATCATCAGCGGCAACGCCGAGAACGGCTGCGAGAACCGCGTGACGCGGCCGCCGAGTTCCTCGATTTCCACCTGCAGGTCTCCGCCGCCGGGCGTGGAGTACAGGTCGTCGATCACGAAGGGGCCGGCCGGCACAAACGTCGTGTAGACCACGTAGCCGTTCTGGCGCACCGTGACCTTGGCGTTGCCGTTGGCGATGCCGCGCACCACGGGCGCATAGCCCCGCTGGCTGTCGGGGAGCATGCTTTCGTCCGACTGCATCTGCAGGCCGCGAAAGCGCGACGAACTGAAGATATTGCCGGGCGTCGAACTGGCGCCCAGGCGCAGCCAGCTTCGCAGCGGCACGATGCCGCGCTCGGCGTACACGTCGGTCCAGTCCCACGTGGACTCGCCGTTGCTCTGGTAGAAGCTGCCGTTGTTGCGCACGCGCCATTCGCCCAGGTTCAGGCCATTGCGAAAGCTCGCGAAGGTCGAATGGCTATTGCTGCCCCCGCCGGACACGCTCATCTGGTTGTGCCCGATCCGGTACGAGGACCACAGCGCGGTCTTGCCGCTGTCCCACAGATCGGCCGACACCAGGCCGCGCGCCTTCCGGTCCAGCGCGGCCTGGGGGATCGACAGGTCCAGGATGTTCTTTTCGTGGTCGTACGCGATCGACGTCTGCGGAATGGCGGCCAGCGGCGCCGTGCAGTCGGTGGGGTCCATGCTCAGCAACGGCGCGAAGGCCTTGATGTTGACGCCAAGCTCCTCCAGCGCGGTCACGGTGAAGCAAGGCTGCGCGTCCTCCTTGCCCTCTTGCGCCACGAACTCGATGTCGCGAGTGCCCAGCGGCTGGCGGTTCAGCCGCAGCAGCACGGTACGCGTGCCGGGCAGCACGCGATTGGAAAACGCAAAGACCGACAGGTCCACGCCGGGCTGCCCTTTGACGTTATGCAGGAAGTTGTTGTCGAACGAGGCTGCCGCCTCTTCCGGTGTCTGGCCGCTGGCGCTTGCGCAGGCCAGCGCCAGGGACAGGAAGCCCATTCCAGTGGCCAGGGAGCGATACAGGATCTTTGTTCTCATGGTGCTTGCGTGCGCCTCGCTGAAAGCGAGCCGGGATCGGTTCATGTTGGATGAATGGGGCAAGCCCGATGGGGCCGCTTGCGCGGCGGATGGATGCACGCTACGAATAGGTCAGCGTTACCGTCGCGGTGGCGTTCGCGGTGCCGGCCCTTGGCGCGGCGCCTTGCACGGGGCTGTAGAACGCCTTGAAGTCGTAGCTCGTCTTGATGCTGCCCACGTCGAAGGGAATGCCTTCGTTGCGGTTGAAGACGACGGAAAGCCCGTCGCCGGGATGCGTCGCATCGGTCCGGACGATCTGGATGCCGATGCCGGCCGCCACCCTGGGATCCGGTGTCAAGGCAAGCAAGGTGTCATTGCTGCCGGGAACGGTGGCGCCCGTGAAATCCAGCGAGGCGGAATGCAGCGTCTGCAGGTCGCACCCCGCCAAACCCACCTGGAAGTTCTTTCCGTAGTTGACGCCCGAGCCGGGGCTGCCCAGGAAGTCCGCCAGCGGGACCTTTCCCATGTCCACGGGACTCAGCACCAGCGTGCACGGCGCCGGCACGATTCTGCCCGTCACCTCCAGCAACGCGCCCCGCGCCTGCATCACGCCGCACAGTGCCAACAGCGCCACCGCGCAGCGGGTTCGGATCGTTCTGTTCATTTGCACACCCAAGGCGCTACTGCAACGATATTTCTGGCCAGGGCTCGACCACGCCATAGTCGTTGACGACGTAGGGCGCCAGCTTGATGGCTCCGGCGGGGCACTTGCCGAGCGCGACGCGCGTGCTGGCCAGCGGTTTGGCGACAACGGCCGTGCCGAACCCGGACGGCTCTCCGGTCGTATCGATGCGGGCGAAGTTCATGTTGTAGGCCGAGCCGTTCTGGATATCGATGCCGCAGTTCTTGCCATCGCGCACCAGGGCCCACTTCACCAGTTCGGGGCCGCGCGGAAGCTGCAGGACGGCCGTCGGACGGTAGAACAGCTTGATGCGCGTGCGCGTCGCCAGCGTCAGGCTGTTCTGGGCGGCGTCGGTCTTCTGCGGAATTTCCAGCACGTTGACCCAGTAGTAGGACTCGCGGTCGCCCGGCAACTGTCCCCCGCCCACCCGCGTGATGTTCAGGCTGCGTTCGGCATTCGCGTCGAACCGGCTGAGCGGCGGCGTGATGAAGAACGGGGTCTGCATTTCCTCGGCTTCGCCGTCGATCCATGCCTGCACCACGAAGGGCGCGGTCGTCAGGTTCTTCGCGAAGATCGAGACGTTGCGATCCTTTTCGTTCATGATGACGCGCGTGCCGGACAACTGGATCGCGGCGTCGGCCGCGCCGCCGGCCAGCGCGGCCATCAGGGCGATCGCCGGCAGAAAGGATAGGAATCGTATTTTCATGGCGTCCTCAGGCGTAGCTCAGCGTGACCGTGGCGGTGGCGTTGGCCGTGCCCGTGCGCAAAGCCACGCCAGGCACCGGCACCAGCTTTGCCTGGAAGTCATAGGTGTTCTTGCCGCTGGCCAGCAAAAAGGGATAGGCGGTCGCGCCGTCGAAACGCACGGCCGTACCCACCGAGCCGCCATGCGTGCTCTCGTTGATGTAGACAGAGACGGCAACGCCCTGCGCGCGCGTGGACGCATCGTTCAGCGCCAGCCCGGTGCTATTCGATACTTCCGGCACGATGGTGCCCGCGAACGTGACGGAAGCGCGCGTCAGGGTCGCCATATCGCAATTCCCGAGCGTGACCTGGAACGTCTTCGCATACTGGCTGTCGGTAAAGTTCGCGATCGGCACGTCGCCGAACGCCACGGCGCCCACCGAGATCGTGCACGACGCGGCGACGACTCGCCCCGTGATGTTCAATTGCGCGCTTTGCGCCTGGACAGCGCCCGCCATCAAGGCATAAGCCGCAACGGCCGCAAGCCCTTTCAATCTGATGTTCATTTCTTCGCCCAAAAGCTCGCCCACACGGGTCACGCCTGCTGGATCCGTGGGCAATGCGACCAATTCGATTGGGATCAGGACGCGGTCCGCCGCGCCCGGATGCACCGGATGCCGGCAATGCACTCCGGCAATGTCGGAAGGCGGGCCGGGCGATAAGCCCGGCCCAGGGGCGGAACCGCCCCGCTACCCCATTAGGAGTACGTGACTTCAAATACGGCGCGCGCGTTGGCGGCGCCGGCGGTCACGTTGGCGTCGGTCGCCTCGTAGAACGCCTTGAAGTTCAGGTTGTTGGTGCCTTCCTGCAGCGTGTAGGACTTGGCCGCGCCGCCGACGATGATGTCGGTGCCGTCCTGTTCCAGGCCGACCGCCACGCCACGGGCGCCGCTGGCGTTTTCCAGGCCCAGCAGGCGGCTGGCGACAACGCTGCCGGCGCCCGGTGCGAACGAGATCGATGCCGTGGTGGCGACCGAGATGTCGCAGCCCAGCAGCGAGATCGTGAAGTCCTGCTTGGGACCGCGGACGCCGACGCCGGAGAACATGTTGGTCGAGATGCTGCCCATCGACACCGTCATGTTGCTGCCCAGTTGGCCGCCGCCGATCGAGCACGCGGATTCCGTGATTTCGCCTTCGAACGAAATCCGTCCGCTGTCCGCTGCGGCGGTGCCGGCGATGGCGGCCAGGGTAGCGGCGAACAATGCGTTGATGAGAGTCTTCTTCATGGTAAGGAACCTATCGGGTTAAGAGATTGGCAATCCGAGTCAACAACCCAGCCGGCGGATCGAAGCATTGCGTGTGGCAATTCCCGTCCGCTTGCGCCGCAGTCCCGCAAGGGTGCCCAGTAGCGAGTTCGCCGGCCAGAACAGGCACTGGCTGACAAAGCGTCCGGGCAGATGCGGGCGCTTGCTCAGGCCCTTCCGATACTTGATATCGGCGGCCATCCAACGCACCGCGACGGCAAGGCCTCGTGCCAGCATCCGATGCTTGCGCATCAGCCGCAGGCACGGAGCCGCCCAGAGCCGGTAGCCCTGGTACGTCGCTGGGGAGAACCTTGACGCGCAGTAGCTGGCGTCATGCACCCAATCCGAGACGGAGATCAGTTCCTGGCGACGCAACTCGTTGCATACGATTTTTGAGCTGTAATCGACCCAGATACCTAGCTTTTTCATCCGCGCTGCTCGGAAGTTGATTCAGAAAATGCAGGCGTTTTGCCTGCGCCAGCTCTCCATGTCTGGGAGCCATGAGCATCTTAGGTTTGGGCCTGCTTTCGTTATATAGGACTAGGTCGAAACTTGAACGGCGGCGCGTGGCTTGCCCCGTTTGCGTTGGCGCAACAGGCGCGACAGGCGATGCAGCAGCCAGAGCGCGGCAACGGATGGCGCGCCGATCCTCAACGTGTAGTGGAATATCTCGATTGCCCAGGTTGATGCCGCGATGGCCAGCAGCGCCAGCGCGCCGGCACCTGCATCCCAGGCGCGCGTGCCGGCGCCACGACGCTGCCTGAAGCGCGCGCAGGCCGCGAACACGGACAGCCAGACCGTCATCAACCCTGCCGAGGCGATCGCCGTGGCGCCGGTGCCCGCAAGCAGCGGCTGCCAGCGATAGGCCGCGTAGACGGCGCCCGCCAGCAACGCGGTCGCCACGACCGCGAGTGCGGGACTGCCCGCGTGGATCTCGCCCAGCCGCCTGGGCGCCTGACCCGCGCGCGCCAGGCTGAACAGCATGCGCGATGCGCAGTACAGCAGGCTGTTCAACACCGACAGCACCGTGACCGCCACGATCGCCTGAAACACGAAGCCCATCCACGGCAATCCGGTCAGCCTCAGCACCAGAAAAAATGGAGGCATGCCGATATGCGACACGCCCCGGTAGGCCAGCGCCGCGGACACCCCCACCACGGCCAGCGACACCCCGGCAATCGCCCAGGCGGTCAGGCGCATCTGACGGCGGATCGCGGCCGCCGGCGCGGCCGTTTCCGCGGCGGCCACGGACAGCGATTCAAGACCGATATAGCCCAGGGTTGCAAGAATGAATACCTTCCACACCGCCGGAAACACGTCCGCCCATCCGTGGCCGTCCGCGCTGGCCGCTGCCGCGGGCGGCGCGGCGGAAGATCCCGCCGCCAGCGCGTAATACGCGGCCAGGCCGACGAAGATGAGCAATGCCGACAGCTTGAACGCCGACAGGGCGAATTCCACGCGAGCGAACCAACGGGCTCCGCGCGCATTGATGAAGGCCAGGCAGGCAAGCGCCACCACCACCACGGCGTCCTCCGGGACCCGCGGCGCAAGCGTCTTGAAGGCGTACGACAGCAACGGGACTTCGGTGCCGATGATCAGCACCACCGCGACATAGAACGAGACGCGCACGACAAAGCCCGCCGAGCCGCCCAGATACTGTTCCGCGTAGGCGCCGAACGCGCCCGGCGTGGGATGCGCCGCGCTCATCTCTGCCAGGCAGCGGCTGAACAGCAGGGCCAGGACCGCGGCCGCCAGATAGCCGGCTATCGCCCACGGCCCCGCGACGAACACGGAATACCCGCCGCCGGTGATCAGGCCATAGCTGAGCACGGCGCCGATGGCGACCATGGACATCTGCGCGGGACGCAGCACCGCCGGCAGCCCTGACTCTCTGCGTTGGATGTGATCGATTTCATTCATGATGGAGAACCCGGCGCCCGTGCTTGCGGGCGCGAAAGTGCATGCCGTTGTCCGAATGCCCGAAGCCGGGCGCGTGCGGGCCGACCGGATGCGCGCCAGCCCTGGAGATGGATGGCGCCCCTGCCGGCATGCGCGCGAATACGGGCGCACGCAGTCGGCGCCGGCTCGCGGCGCGCGGATTACGTGGGTGGGGCTAAAGGCTTCGCTGTCTTGGCGGCGCCGCGAAGGGCGCGCAAGCGCGCATTGAAACCGCAACTATCTCGTGGACCGATGATGCGCGCCGGCCGTCCCGGATTCCATAGGACAAGTTCGAAGATGCGCGGCGCGCAGGCCGCCTGGCCTGCACGGCCGGGTCAGCGGTAGGTCAAGGTCAGGAGTTGGCGGCGCTGGCCATCGCTGGAGACCAGTTCCTGCATCTGCACACCGACTTCGGCGCCGATGGATTCGCCGGGTGCCCGCTGCGCCGCACGGGCGGCGGAACAGGTTGCGACCGCGCGTTGGACCATGCCTTGGCGCAGGGCCTGGGGCTGGCACGTGGCGCCTTCCACGATGGCGCCTTGAAACAGTATCTTCCCCGTTTGCTTGGCCGCAAGATTGGGCGCCGCGATGGCGGCATGGGAGAGTCCACTAAGCAATGCCACTAATACCAGTGATCGGGTGGTGTTCATAGCGCCTCCTTGATGACTGTCCCACGCCGGCGCGGGCGCCGGATCCGGCCCATCCGAAGGCGCGGGGTCGATCAAGTATAGGACTGGTACTAGTAAAACTGGCAAGTACTATTTGACTAGTACAAAGCAAACCTCCCCGCGCGGCGATACCCGCGCAGGGAGGCTATGAAAGCAAGCGGAGTGGGGAATCGCGGGACCGCGCCTGAACCGGCGCCGGCCAAGGAATTATCCGCGGTGCAGCAGAGACTGCTTGCGCCGGTATAGCAGCTGGTCAATCGAGAACCGGCCCGCGCCATTGGCCAGCAGGATCAGCAGGCATCCCGCAAGGCAGGTGGCCATCTGCAAGGGTCTGGGCCGGGTCAGCTCCCAGATCAGCGGAGTTCGCGCCACGAACAGCACGATGGCGCACAGCAGGGCCATGCTGGTCAGCCGCACAAAGGCGCCCGAGGCCAGCAGCGTCAGCAGCAGAATGTAGCCCACGTCGATATCCAGCCGCGCGGCCGATGCCGCGAATCCGGCCACCACACCGCAACGCAAGGTGAGTAGAAGCACGCCAATTCCATCCGATAGTGCGATGCGATCCCGTTCCGTGACGCCCCGCCAGGGCGTATCGATCGCGCCAAAGAAACCCTTGCCGTCGGCGCGGGAGTTCAGTCCTGAGCGTCCTCGTCATTGAACGGATGAAGCGACGCGGCGGTTTCCCGCTGTTCCCCCGCCCAATGCGACTGCATGGACTTGCGCCTCTTGGGGGATGCCAGCAGAAACTCGTTCATCCTGCTGATGAACTTGTCCCTGCCCGGCTCTCCGAGCTTCGCGAAATTCAGCAGGGCGGCATGGACGGGGTTCTGATTCGAATTGCTCACTGGCATATCCTCACGAAAACAGACGCGCCGGATACCGATGCTATTGATTGCATCTTTCACGAACCGAGGACACGATGAATTGCCGATGAGCACAACGCATCCACGACCGGTAATGAGATTACGTTTTGCGCTCCGCAAGAACCATCTGACCCGTATCAAAAATCTTGCCAATCCTTACATGAACGTAAGATTTTCCAGGGATGCATTGCCTTCCCTGCTGTGTTCGCTGGCCAGCGCCACGCCGTTCTCGTACGCAAACCTGAACAGATCGACGTCACGGTTGATGCCCAGCTTTCGCATCGCGCTGGATTTCTGCGAACTGACCGTCTGCTTCGTGCGGTTCAGCGTCTTCGCGATCTCGGTGACCGAGGAGCCGCCGACGTACAGGCGCACCACCTCGACTTCGCGGCGCGACAGGCGCTTGCGCCTGCCCTCGGGCTCGATGACATGGCCCTCGCTTTCGCCGGTGGCGCGCAATGACGGCGACAGGTACGTAGCGCCTGCATAGACGGCATGGATCGCGGAAATGAGGTGGCCGATATCGTCGACTTTGTTCAACACGGATTTGATGCCCAGCCTCATCATTTCGGACGCCATCGCCGCGTTGCCGACGGTTGTGAACACAATGATCTTCAGGCCCGGAAAGCGGCGCCGCAGGAACGACAACATGCCCATGCCATCGCCGAAACTTCCTCCCGGCATGATGTAATCCGTGACGAAGACATCGCAGGCGTGCTGCGTCAGCAGATCAATAGCTTCAGAGGAGTTTCTGGCCGTGCCGACCACATGCAGGGTCTGTACGCTGCGCAATTCATGCTGCACGCCGGCAAGCACCGCAGGATGGTCATCGGCAAAAATCAGGTCTATTTTCACGGCGTTCCCAGTATGTTCCAAACCCGGTTCGGGTCCAGATCCGCTGGTCCTAATTTAGGCCACAACGTCTGCCGAATATCTAGTACTTATATGAATAACCAGCGCCACGCGAATGGCCGGATCCGAAAATCAAATTGGAATCGCCGGACCAGCGCCGAATCAAATATTCGAGCGGCGTAAAAGCCGCAACCGGCCGGCGATTTTCAATTCCGGTACGCCGTTGCGGCGGACCACCTATAATCTTTCCATACGATGCAAGCCACGCGCCTGCTGAGGGGCAGCCGCAGGAGACCTCCATGAAATCCCGCCTGATTCGTCTGCTTTCACTCCTGGCAACCGCTCTGTTTGTGGCCGGCTGCGCCCCCGGCGAAGGCGGCCCGCCCCATCCCGGCGCGGCCAATCCCTACAGCTCGGGTGGCTTTAACGACGCCGGACCGAACTACCCGAACACGGGACGGTAAGCGCCGCGCCGCCTTGGCGCGGCAGGAAACGCATAACAGCTTTGTGTCCCGGGCGCATCCCGCGGCGCTTGGGAAATCCTAGACTACCTGCACATCACAGGAGTCAAGGAGAAGGCTTTGCAGCCGCTGTTATCAAACCTGAAGGTGCTGGACCTGAGCCGCATTCTGGCCGGCCCCTGGGCCAGCCAGATACTTGCCGATCTGGGCGCGGACGTCATCAAGGTCGAGCGGCCCGGCCAGGGCGACGACACCCGGTCGTGGGGACCGCCTTTCCTCAAGGATGAGCAGGGGCAGGACACGGCCGACGGCGCCTATTTCATCGCCACCAATCGCGGCAAGCGCTCCATCACGGTAGACCTGCAGACGCCCGAGGGCCAGGCCTTGATCAGAACACTGTGCCGCGACGCCGACGTGGTGCTGGAGAACTACAAGGTCGGCACGCTGGCGCGCATGGGGCTGGACTACGAATCGCTGTCCAGCATCAACCCGCGCCTGGTGTATTGCTCGGTCACCGGATTCGGCCAGACCGGCCCCCGCGCCGCGGAACCCGCCTACGACTTTCTGATCCAGGCCATGGGCGGCCTCATGAGCGTCACGGGCGAACGCGACGACAAGCCGGGCGGCGGCCCCCAGAAAGTGGGCGTGCCGATCGTGGACCTGACCACGGGCGTGTATGCCGCGCTGGGCATCGTGGCGGCGCTGCTGCGCCGTTCCCAGACGGGCCAGGGCGAATACATCGACGTCGCGATGCTGGACGTGCAGGTCGGGCTGCTGGCCAACCAGGCGATGAATTTCCTTCTGGGCAACCGCGTGCCGCGCCGCACGGGCACCGCGCATCCCAATATCCAACCGCAACGCACCTTCGCCTGCGCCGACGGCGACATCGTGATCGTGGTCGGCAACGATGCGCAGTTCGCCACCCTGTGCGGCATGCTCGGCAGGCCCGAGCTGGCACGGGACCCGCGTTATCTCACCAACAGCCAACGCGTGAAGAACCAGGCCGATCTGGATCCCATTCTTGACGCCATCTTCGCCGCGCAGCCGCGCGCCCATTGGCTTGACGCCCTGAAACAGGCGGGCGTGCCAGCGGGGTCGATCAATACCGTTCCCGAGGTGTTCGAAGACCCGCAGGTGGTCCATCGCAACATGCTGCGGCGCTTGCCGCATCCCGCCGCGGGCTCGGTGCCGCAGGTGATGAACCCCCTGCGCTTCGGCAACTCGGCGCTGCGCGCGGACAGCGCGCCCCCGCTGCTGGGCCAGCATACCGAGGATGTGCTGGCCGAGCTGGGCATGAGCGCCGACGCGATCCAGGACTACCGCGACCGCAAGATCATCTGAACAACAAGGAGAGAGACATGAGCATGCCGGAGAACCTGGCCGGGCCCTATACCGCGCTGGACGTCACGATCGCGGACGGCATCGCGACGATCCTGCTGGCGAATCCGCCCGTCAATGCCCTGAGCACCGAGATGATGAACGAGCTGTCCTGGGTGCTGGACCGCATCTCGGAAACGCCGGAGGTGCGCGCCGTGGTGCTGTCGGGCCAGGGCAAGGTCTTTTGCGCGGGCGCCGACCTGAAGAACCGTGGCGACACCATCAAGGGGCCGGGCGACCTGCCGCAGCATTCGCGCCGCACGCGCGAGTGCTTTCACGCCATCCGCGAATGCGCCAAGCCCGTGGTCGGCGCGGTCAACGGCGCGGCGCTGGGCGCGGGCCTGGCCATCGTCGCCTCGTGCGACATCCTGCTGGCGGCATCGACCGCGGTCGTCGGCCTGCCGGAGATCAACGTTGGACTGCTGGGCGGCGGACGGCACGGCATGAGGCTATTTCCCCACTCGCGCCTGCGCCGCATGATGCTGACCGGACTGCGCGTGGACGGCGACGAGCTCTACCGCCTGGGCATCGTCGAGGCGTCCGTGCCCGCCGAAGCGCTGATGGACCGCGCCATGGAGCTTGCCCGGGAACTGGCGTCGAAGAGCCCGCTGGCAACGGTGCTGGCCAAGCAGACGCTCAACGCCATCGAAGACATGAGCCTGCGCGACGGCTACCGCTACGAGCAGGACATGACGGCGGCCATCGCCAAGACCGAGGACGCCCAGGAAGCGCGCCGCGCGTTCCTGGAAAAGCGCGCGCCCGTGTTCCACGGAAAATAGACAAGGAGCCGACATGAACGGTGCGTTGGATGGCGTGAAGGTCCTGGACCTGAGCCGGGTGTTCTCCGGCCCCTGGGCCGCGCAGATGCTGGCCGATTTTGGCGCCGAGGTGATCAAGGTGGAACGCCCCGGCCGCGGCGACGACGTGCGCCACCAGGGCTACCCCATGCCCGGCCGCGACGGGGCGCCCAGCCAGGAAACCTCTTCGTTTGTCGCGATGAACCGTGGCAAGAAATCCCTGACGATCGATATCTCCCGGCCGGAAGGCCAGGCGCTGGTGCGGCGGCTGGCGCAGAAGGCGGATATCGTCATCGAGAACTTCAAGGCCGGCGACCTGTGGCGCTACGGGCTGGACTACGCCTCGCTGTCCGCCCTGAATCCCCGGCTGGTCTATTGTTCGATCACGGGCTTCGGCCAGACCGGCCCCTACAGCCATCTGCCCGGCTACGACCCCATCTTCCAGTCCATGAGCGGCCTGATGAGCGTCACGGGCGTGCCGGACGGCGAGCCGGGCGCCGGGCCGGTCAAGGCCGGTTATTCGGTTTCCGACCTGACCGCCGGCTTCTATGCGGTATCCGCCATTCTGGCCGCGCTGCGCCACCGCGATCAGATTTCCGGCGTGGGCCAGCACATCGACCTGGCGCTGCTGGATGCGCAGATCGCCGCCATCTCGCACATCGGCATGAACTATCTGGCCAGCGGCAAGCTGCCGGCGCGCATGGGCTCGGCCTCGCAGATCACCGCGCCGTTCCGGGCGTTCGAATGCCGCGACGGACACCTGATGGTGGCCGTGGGCAATGACTCCCAGTTCCGCAGTTTCTGCAATGTGATCGGCCTGCCCGAGCTGGCCGACGATGCCCGCTACCTTACCAACCCCAAGCGGGCGGCGGCGCAGGCCGAGCTTTCCCGGCTGATCGAACCGGCGATGCTGGCGCGCGGCGTCGAGGACTGGAACCGGGCCCTGGCCGCCGCCAACGTGCCCTGCGGGCCGATCTACACGATGGATCAGGTGTTCGAGGATCCGCAGGTCCGGCACCGCGAAGTGCTGGGCAGCGTGGAGCATCCCAGCCTGGGCAGCATGCCGGTCATCAAGAACCCCATCCACTTCTCCGGCACGCCGATCCGGCCCGGCCTGCCGCCGCCCATGCTGGGCGAACACACCGCCGAGATCCTGCGCGACGAGCTGGGGCTGTCCGCCTCGGAGGTCGAGCGGCTGCATGCCGAGGGCATCGTATGAACGCCCTGGATCATGAACTCATCGAAGAAATCCGCGACAGCGCGCGTGATTTTCTTCAACGCCGCGATCAGCGGCAGAGAAAGCGCGGCGCGGCGGGAACCGATCGTGAGTACTGGCGCGAGATCGCCTCGGTCGGCTGGCTGGGCATGAGCGTGCCCGAGGCGCTGGGCGGCCTGGGCCTGGGCTGGCACGCGATGGCCGCCGTGATTGAAGAGGCGGGCCGCGCCCAGCTCCCCGAGCCGCTCGTGGGCGCCGGTGTGCTGAGCACCGCACTGCTGGCAGGAATCACCCCCGCGGGTGACGCCGGACAGCGCGGCCGGCTGCTCGAATCGATCTGCGACGGAACCCGGATGGTGGGACTGGCGTGGCAGGAAACCGAAGGCCAGCTCGAAGCCGGCGAGTCGGCGGGAGCCTTCGGCGTCACCGTCACCCGGCGCGAAGGCGCTTACGTCCTGAACGGAGAAAAGCGCCACGTCGTCCCCGGCGCCGGCGTGGACGGCTGGCTGGTCACGGCCGACGGCGAACACGGCACGGCGCTCTTCTACCTGGCCGCCGGCACGCCGGGCATCACCGCGCAGACGCACGAGCGCGCGGACGGCGCCACGGCCTGCCATCTGGCCATCGAATCCGCCGAGGTCCCGGAAGCGGCGTTGCTGGCGCGGGAAGGCGTGCTGGACGCCGTCGACGAAGCGCTCGACTACGGCAGGCTGATGCAGTCCGCGGAGTTGGCAGGCCTGGCCCGGCAGGTGCTGGCCGATTCGGTGGCTTACCTGAATACACGCCAGCAATTCGGCCAGCCGCTGTCGTCGTTCCAGGCGCTGCAGCACCGGCTGGTGGATGCCGCCATGCAGGTCGAACTGGCCTCCAACAGCCTGCTGGACGCGCTGAACGCCATCGCGGCGGCGCCCGGCGACATCAAGGCGCGCAAGGCGGCGGCCAGCCGGGTCAAGGCCCGCGCGGCGCGCGCCGGCCTCGAAGCCGCGCGGCTGGCCATCCAGCTTCACGGCGCGATCGGCTATACCGAAGAATGCGATGTCAGCCTGTACTTCCGCAACGCGCTGCACCTGAGCGCCTGGCTGGGCAACGCCACGGCGCATCGCCAGCGGTACGGCGCGCTGGCCGCGGACCCCGCCCCGCAGGCGGACGAGGACGAAGGCGGCGACACGCCGGATGCCGTTTTTCCCCGCGACGCGGACTGGAATGGCATGCCCGAAGCCGAGTTCCGCAAGCTGTTGCGGCGGTTTTTCCGGGCGCGCTATCCCGAGCACCTGCGGCACGTGCCGTGGCGGCTGCATTGGGACGAGATCAAGGCCTGGTACTACACCCTGTCGCGCCAAGGCTGGATCGCGCCGTCATGGCCGCGCGAACATGGCGGCATGGCGCTGTCCCCGGCGCGGCAGATCGCCTTCATCGAGGAAGCCGAACGCTACGGCGTGGCGCGCGCGCCGGACCAGGGCCTGGTCATGCTGGGCCCCATCCTGATCCGCTACGGCACGGACGATCAGCGCGCGCGCTTCCTGCCCGGCATCCTGTCGGGCGAGGCGGTCTGGGCGCAGGGCTATTCCGAGCCCAATGCCGGATCCGACCTGGCCGCGCTGCGCTGCGAAGCGCTGATCGACGGCGACGAGCTGGTGGTGACGGGACAGAAGACCTGGTCCACGCTGGCGCAGGACGCCACCCACATGTTCATGCTGGTGCGCACCGACAAGACCGTCAAGAAACAGGCGGGCATCAGCTTCCTGCTGGTGGACCTGAACAGCCCGGGCGTCAGCCGCCGGCCCATCAGGACGCTGTCGGGCCACGAGGAATTCTGCGAGGTGTTCTTCGACCAGGTGCGCGTGCCGCGCGCCAACCTGGTCGGTGAGCTGAACGCGGGCTGGGGCATCGCCAAGGCGCTGCTGGGCTTCGAGCGCCTGTTCAGCGGCAGCCCCAAGCACGCCAGCCACGCCTTGCAGCAGATCTTCAGCATCGCGCGCCAGCGGGGCCTCCTGACCGACGCGGCGTTCGCCGACCGGCTGGCGGAACTGCGGCTGGACAGTGCGGACCTGACCGCCATGTACCGCGTCTACGCGGACATGGCCCGCGCCGGGCGTCCGCTGCCGCCAGAGCTGTCGCTGTTGAAGATCTGGGCGACGGAAACGCATGAACGGCTGGGCGCCCTGCTGATCCAGATCGCCGAGGAGTACGGCGGCGCGGCAATGCGGCTGGGCTACGGCAACGGCAACGTGCATGCCCTGGCGCCCTACGTCAACGCGCTGGCGGCGACCATCTTCAGCGGCACCAACGAGATCCAGCGCAACATCTACGCCAAGCAGGTGCTGGGCCTTCAGGGCGCGTGACAACGATAAAGATAACGACAACGACAACGACAACGCGCCGGCCCGGGCCGGCGCATCAGGAGAGAGACAAATGAAGAAAACAACCGCATTGACGGTGGCGGCAATGATCCTGGGCGCCGCGGCCGCGCCCGCCTCCTACGCCGCGCAGCCCTGGCCCAGCCAGCCCATCCGCCTGATCGTGCCCTACCCGCCCGGCGGTTCGGTGGACAACCTGGCGCGCCTGCTGGCGCCGGCCCTGGGCGAGCGCCTGGGCCAGACCATCGTGATCGAGAACAAGGCCGGCGCCAGCGGCACCATCGGGGTGGACGCGACCGTGCGCGCCGCGCCCGACGGTGGCACCTTCGGCTTCGGCGTGCCGGGCGCCATCACGGGCCTGCCCCACGTCATGAAGGTTCCGTATGACGTGGCCAAGATCCAGTACGTGTCGCTGGTGGCGCGCATCCCGCAGGTGATCATGGTCAACCCGTCGCTGCCGGATTCCACGCTGGCGGCGTTCGTGGCCAGCGCCAAGCAGCAGCCCGGCAAGTACAACTACGGGTCCGCGGGCAACGTCACCACGCCGCACCTGGGCGGCGAACTGCTCAAGCAGCAGACCGGCATAGACATCATGCACGTGCCCTACAAGGGCGCCGCGCCCGCCGTGACGGCCCTGCTGGCCAACGAGGTGCAGATGTTCCCCGGCGACGCGTCCGCGGCGCTGGGCTTCATCAAGGCCGGCAAGCTGCGCGCGCTGGCCGTGGCCAGTCCCGAGCGCTTCGAGGGACTGCCCGCCGTACCCACCACGAAGGAGGCCGGTTTTCCCGGCCTCATCGTCGAATCCAACTACGGGATCATCGCGCCCACCGGCACGCCCAAGGACATCGTGGACAAGATGTCGGACGCCATCGCGAAGTCGCTGGCGGACCCCGCCCTGCGGCAGAAGATGATCGATCAGGGCGCCATCCCGGTGGCCACCACGCCGGACGCCTACCGCGCGCTGATGGAAGCGGAATCGAAGAAATGGGGCGAGGTCATCCGGCGCGGCAAGCTGGGCCTGGAATAACGCCATGTCCGGGCGCTTTTGCCGTACGCTTATGCCGATTTCCACGCCTGCCAACTTCCGCCTTCGACCATGCCATCTGCAAAAGCCACGGGCCTGAGCCTGGACCTGACCGCCGACCTGCACAAGTGGCGGGCATTCCTGGCCATCGCGGAACTGGGCAGCATCACGCGCGCCGCGCTGTACCTGGACCAGGACCAGTCGGTGCTCAGCCGCCGCATCAACGCGCTGGAACGCGAGTGCAACGCGCGGCTCTTCAACCGGACCGGCCGCGGCGTCCACCTGTCGGAAGTGGGCGAACGCCTGTTCCCGCTGGTGCAGACGCTGCTGAACGATGCCGAAAGGCTGGAGCTGGAACTGAACGGCGAGGCCCGCGAGCCCGCCGGCGAGGTCACGCTGGGGCTGCTGCCGTCAACGGCGCATCCGCTGATCCGCCGGCTGTTCTCGCGGCTGCGCAAGCAGTTTCCCAAGGTGCACCTGAAGATTCTGGAAGGTTCCAGCGGCCAGATCGAAGAATGGCTGACCGACAGCCGCGTGGATATCGCCATCCTGTACCGCTACGGCGACAAGTGCCCGCCGGGCGAACAGGCGCTGGCCTACGTGGATTCCTATCTGGTCGGCGCGGCGGGCGATGCCCGCACCCAGGCCGGAGAAATCACCTTCGACAAGCTGGACGGCCTGCCCTTTATCCTGCCCGGCGCCCCCAACGGCCTGCGCAACGCGCTGGACGGACTGGCGCGGGCGCGCAAGATCACCATCGCGCCCCTGATCGAGGCCGACTCGCTGCCGCTGATGAAGTCCATCGTCGAACACGAAAAGATGTACACCGTGCTGCCGTTACACGCCGTCTGGCAGGAGGTGCAGGAAGGCCGGCTCAGCATCGCCGCGCTGCGCGATCCCACCATGAGCCGGATCATCTCGATGGCGTTCTCGCGCTCGAAGGGGCCGGGCCGCACCGTCATGGAAGTGGCGGCGCAGATCGAGACCCTGGTGCGCGAGATCGGCGGAGAAGGTGTCTGGCACGCCAGCCCCTGATGGCGTGGCGGCGGCCCGGCGCCTACGCGAAGCCGTAGAGCCGCGCGGGATTGTCCACCCACACCTTCTTGCGCAGCGCGTCGTTACCCAGCCAATCGTGCGCCAGGTCGACGAGCGCATCGGCCGAGGGCGCGGCGGCGCCCATGCGCACGAAGGGCCAGTCCGACCCCCACAGCACCTGATCGGGATTGGCGGCGACGCAGGCATCGTGGATGAAGTGCGCGTTCTCGTAATCGGGCGCGGCCCCGACGCGGCACACCGTCAGCTTCATCCAGATCCGTCCGTCCGCCAAAAGCCCGCGAAGCAGCTGGAAGACCGGATCGTGATCGCCGCGCGCCGGGACGAGGCTGCCCAGGTGGTCGATGACCAGCGGCAGGTCCAGCCCGGCCAGCGCCGGCAGATGGCGCAGATAGGTATCGCACGGCGCCCAGAGCTGCGCGTGCAGGCCGTGGCGCTTCATGCGGGGCGCAAGTGCCGCGACCTGGTCGAACCCGACGCTGCCGGGAAATAGATTGCCGGCGGGGTCGCGCGCCTCGACAAAGCGCAGGCCGCGCACGCCCCCTTCGTACAGGGACTGCAACTGCGCATCCGTGACCGACGGATCCGCCACGGCGATCCCCCGCAATCGGTCGCCGCCCTGCTGCAAGGCATCCAGCAGCGCGTCCGGGTTCGTGCCGTAGGGCGCCGGTTGCACCAGCACGCCGCGCGCCGCGCCCAGTGTGTCCAGCATGCGCAGATAGCGCGTGGCCGCGGCATCCGGCGCGGCATAGGACGACGGGTGCTGCAAGGGAAAGCGCTCGTAGGGGCCGAACACATGGCAATGCGTGTCGCACGCCCCGTCGGGCAGCGCGTGACGGGGCGTCACGGGCATGCGCGGCGTCTCGACGCTGGCGGGGACGTAGGGCGTGGCCTGAGGGGCAGCGCCCCCGTCGCGGCTGGCGGCGGTGTTCTTGTCGCGGCTGGTGGCGGTGTTCATGAATGCCCCCTGCCCAGCGGCGCCAGCCGGCTGAGCGACGGCCCGCCGTCCTGTTGCGGCGTGTCCAGCGGCGCGGGCGCATCGTCCGGCATCGGGATCTCGTGCGCGTTCAGCGTCATGGACACCATGGTGTAGTAGCCGATGACGGCCGTCAGTTCCACCACGCCCAGCGCGGCCCAGCGCTCCACCGCCTGCGCGTACAGGCCGGGCGCCACCTGTCCGGTTTCCTGAAGCTGGCGCGAAAACTCGTAGACGACTTCGTCGTCGCGGTTGTCGAAGACCGGCGTGGCACGCGCCTGGATAGCGTCCAGCACCGCATCCGGAATACCGGCGGCCCGGGCGGCCTGCGCATGGATGTGCCATTCGATCTGGCTGTTCCAGCGGCGCGCCGTCACCACGATGGCGAGTTCGCTGACGCGGGGCGGCAGGCTGGTGCCAAAGCGCAGCAGCGCGCCCAGCGCCTGCCAGCGCTCGGCCAGTTCCGGGCTGTGCAGCGCGGCGCGCAAGGGGCCGACCAGGCGGCCGCGCGGGCCGGAGACGATCTTCTCGTACACGCGCTTCTGGTCGTCGGTCATGCTGTCGGGAGTGGGCAGCGGGATACGGCTCATCGTCGTCCTCTTCTTACGGGGTGTCGTCGGGCTGGCTGCGCATCACCGACGGGCGGGCGGAAAAGCGCTGGTGCCAGGCCGCCAATGCCGGGTGGCCGTCGCGCCAGGGAATATCCGGAAAACGATAATCCATGTACGACAGCGCGCAACCGATGGCGATCAGCCCCAGATCGAAGCCGCTGGCCTGCAGCGCGGGCGCCTCGGCTTCCAGCGCGGCCAGCACCGCATCGGTCTTCAGCGCGAAGGCGTCCAGCCATGCCGCCGTCTGCCTTTCCGCGGGCTTGTTGCGTTCCTGGCGGAACAGCAGCAGCGCATCCAGGAAGCCGTCGCCCAGGGCCTGGCGGCGCTCGGCCACGAGGCGCGCCTTGGGTTCCGAAGGCAGCAGGCCGCAGCCCGCGATGCCGTCCAGCCAGGCGCAGATGACGCGCGAGTCGTACACCGCCGTGCCGTCGTCCAGCACCAGCGTGGGCAGCTTGATCAGCGGGTTGTCGCGCACCAGGTCCAGGTTGGGCTTGTCCATCGCGACGGGCGTGCGCACCAGCGTCACGCGGTCTTCGATGCCGGCCTCGTAGAGGACGATCATCACCTTGCGCACGAAAGGCGAACGCGGCGACCAATGCAATTTCATCGATAGGCTCCCTGTGAGTTCATAGTCATGGATGGCATTCAATGGCCCTGCGCGGGCCGCACCGTCGGGTCATTGGCCGCGTCCGGCGCGCGCATCTGGAACAGGTCGCTGGTGTGCGCGTACCAGCCGGCCCCATGCATGCGGCCCAGCAGGCGCAGCGCGGGCGTGTCCACATAGAATTTCTCGGGGTTCAGCAGGGCGTCGTCGCGCAGGTACAGCCCCACCACGCGCGCCAGCACGATCACGCGCTGCGGCGCCGCGTCCAGCACCTGCCACACCCTGCATTCCAGGGCGGCCGGGCTTTGCGCGATGCGCGGCGGATCCACGATCAGGGACGGTTCGGCCACGAGTCCCGCGCGCGCCAGCTCGTCGATGCTGGCCTCGTAATCCAGGCTGGTGTGGTTCATCTGCTCGGCCAGTTCGGCCGACACCAGGTTGATCACGAACTGCCCCGTTTCCAGGATGTTGCGTGAGGTGTCCTTCAGTTCCCCGCCGCGCGGACCGATGCCCAGCGCGACGATGGGCGGATCGCTGCTGACCACATTGAAGAAAGAGAACGGCGCGGCGTTGAGCGCGCCCTGCGCCGACTGGCTGACCACCCAGGCGATGGGCCGCGGAACGACCACGCTGGAAAGCAGCTTGAAGGCGTCGGCCGGGGCCAGCTTGCTGAAATCGAAGTTCATGGGGTGGGCGCCCTGCGCGGCGGGATAGGGGTCGTGTTCATTTGGCCAGCAGCCCCAGCGTGCCCAGCAGGCGCTGCATGTCGGCGCGGTCCTTCTGGACGTAGGCATCGGCGTCCTTCGGGGACAGCGCCATCAACTCTATCGCCTGGTCCTGCATGACGCGGCGGTAGTCCGGGTCCTCGTTCACGCTCTGGACGGTGCCGCTCAGCTTTTGCACGATCCCGGCGGGCGTGCCGGCGGGCGCCGCCAGGCTGTACCAGGTGGCCGCCTGCGCGCCCCGCACCCCGGCCTCGTCCAGGGTGGGCACGTCCGGCAGCAGGGTCGAGCGCTTGTCCGCCGCGTAGGCCAGCGGCACCAGCCGGCCCTGCCGGATGAACGGCAGGCTGGCCGACAGGTTCAGCATGGCCAGGTCGATCTGCCCGCCCACCGCGTCATTGATCGCGGGCGACGCGCCGGCATAGGGAATGTGATTGAGCTGCACGTGCGCGGCCTGCTGGAAGAGCTCCGCCCCCAGGTGCGTAGCGCCGCCCATCCCGGCCGACCCGTAGCTGAGCTTGCCGGGTTCCGCCTTGGCGCGGGCGATCAGGTCCGCCACCGTCTTGATGCCGCGCGACGGATTGACCACCAGCATGATGGGCTGCACCGCCACGACCGAGCAGAATTCAAAACCCTTGATGCCGTCATAAGGCGTCTTCTGCATCAGCGGCGTCACGACGTGGCCCGCGGACGTGCCCAGCAGCAGGGTGTAGCCGTCGGGCTTGGCCCGAGCCACGAAGCCCGTGCCGATGGACGCGCCGCCGCCGGGCTTGTTCTCCACCACCACCGGCTGGCCCAGACGCTTTTCCAGCGCGCGCGCCAGGCTGCGCGCCACGACGTCGGCCGGGCCCCCGGCCGCGTAAGGATTGATCAGCGTGATGGGGTGGTCCGGATAGCCAGCCGCCACGGCGGCGGGCGCGGACACGGCGGACAGGACGGCGGCGGCCGCCGCAAGCAGGGATCGGAGCATCGATGGCATGGTCGTTCCACTCGAATGGGTAGGCGTGAATTGGCGGGAAGGCGAAACGGGGCTCAATCGGCCCGCGCGCCGGACTGCTCGATGATCCGCGCCCATTTCAGCGTGTCGGCGCGGATGCGTTCGGCGAATTCCTCGGGCGTGCTGTGGGTGGTCTGGATGCCGTAGCCCGCCATCCGCTCGACCATCTGCGGCGAGGTCATCACGGTCCCGATCGCGGCGTTCAGGCGGTCGATGACCGCGCGCGGCGTTCCCGCCGGCGCCAGCACGCCTGACCACAAGCTGACCACGTAAGATTCGAAGCCCGGCGATTCCGAGATCGAGGGCACGTCCGGCAAGGCCGCCAGCCGCTTGCGGCTGGTCACCCCCAGCGCCTTGATCTTGCCCTGCCTGACCTGGTCGATGAAGTTGGACGAGGTGTCGATCATCATCGAGATGCGTCCGGCCAGGAAGTCGTTGATGGCCCCCGACGTCCCCTTGTACGGGATATGGCGGATATCCACGCCCGCCGTGGACTTGAACATCTCGCCCGCCAGGTGGCTGGTGGTGCCGCTGCCCGAGGAACTGAATGTGAGCTCGCCCGGACGCTGCCTGGCAAGGTCGGCCAGTTCGGCCACGGAACCGGCCTTCAGGTCCGGATTGACCACCAGCAGGTTGGACGTCAGGTTGGTCAGCGAGACCGGCGCGAAGCTCTTCTGCGGGTCATACCGCAGCTTGGCGTAGAGCGACGGATTGATGGTCAGCACGCCCATCGTGGAGTACAGCAGGGTGTAGCCGTCGGGCGCGGCGGTGGCCACCGCCTCGGCCCCGATCGCGCCGCCCGCCCCGCCGCGGTTTTCCACCACCACGGACTGGCCGAGCTTGTCGCCCAGCCCCTGCGCCAAGGCCCGGGCCATCAGGTCGGTGGCCCCGCCCGCCGGAAACGGAACGACCAGCCGCAGCGGCCGGTCGGGATAGGGGCCCGCCGCCACGGCCGCGGAAATCAGGCCCATGCCGAGCCACAGGCTGACCGCGGTCAGCGCGCTTGCCATTTTCATGCTGTCTCCACACCTGGTTTTTTGTGTTTGGAGCATGGTAGGCGCGCGGCCGGGAAGGCGCTATGCGCGGGATCGCATATCTGCTTTGCGGCGCCCGCGCCGGGGGGTTAGCCCGGTTGCGCCAGCAGACGCTGGATCTCGGCCTCGGTCTCCTGGTACCTGCCTTCGCCGAAGTGGCGATAGACGATCCTGCCCTGCTTGTCGATCAGATAGGCCGCGGGCCAAT
>RCUP01000072.1_pt1 | contig 116675 bp, 92 predicted proteins | sample 2166341 | NCBI WGS metagenome assembly RCUP01 (sample SAMN09932325, study PRJNA488358) | compost metagenome | isolation source: compost soil in succinonitrile-enriched | place: Germany: Experimental Botanical Garden | reverse complement strand
GTATAAATCCCTGGCTAAAAATCAATGTGTCGGTCGGTCGCAAACCAGACTCACTGCGTTCAGACAGTGGTTTGCAACTTTATCGACCGAGCCAATGATTTTATTAACGCCGGATTTATAAGGCCATTTCGAGCGATCTGTACAGTACGGATCACTTGTTGTTTTCTAAGCTAGCGCACGCGCCCTCGCGTGTGCCGGTCTGTATAAGGTCTTTATAATGGAAGTACGCATTGGGGAACACGCGCCAGCAAAGAGCCTGAGCAACCGAAAGTTTCGTACCCTGAGGTTCTCGAAGGGTGAGCTAAGACGATCAATGCACACAACGGTACAAAATGGGAGTGCCTTGCAACCGCCTTGATGAAAACAAAGGCATTTTTGGTCCTTTAGTTGCGGGACAAAAGGACGAACAAGATAGTTTACTATATGCGGATAGTCAGTAAGAATAATATACAAAACAAAAAATCGCTCTCCACGGAGAGCGATTTTGTTTCCAATAAATGTGTCCATTTTGTTGGATAATTCAACCGATTAATGTCACTCAGAGCAAAAGATAATGGAAAGAATCCTGCATTGTTCTATTTACCTATAATCCCATAGGTGCTGGAATATACTCGTATAAAACAATGCTTTATCAAACAGATAATTGAATTCAGCAATATCTTCCGGCTAGCCTGAACAGGCTGCTATAAGACAAAGGAAATAGCATCCATAAACTACTACCACTACCAAACCGGACGCTATAACCTCTATCTTGTCTCCTCTGATTCTCATTAATTGCACTCATTTTTCACAGGTGCAGCTGATTTAATTATACATACCGTCAAAGATTAAATCTAAAGCACTAACTCTCCTCAAAGTTTCGGCTTAAAGATTATATCCTGCTACATTTCAATATCGATCTCCTCAGTGTCGGTGATGTATAAAACACGATCTATTCATGCACAAAAATCAGCATAATATACCTCCTGCACAATTCCCTGATCAGACTATTTTAAGCGCTGAATTTGATAATATTTCTAATATATTTATGGTAGTTAACGATATAGTCGTTAACATTTAAATGAGTGGCAATACTCTTTTACAAGACTATTGTATAACGATTGGAGGAATGAAGATGGCAGGAATAAAAAAGGCTCCGGTAAAATACCGAAGCCTTTTCGCTCTCCCTTCAGGACTTGAACCTGAGACCCCCTGATTAACAGTCAGGTGCTCTAACCAACTGAGCTAAGGAAGATTGTTTCCCTTTTGGGACTGCAAATATAAAACAGTTTTTGAATTCTGCAAACAGATTTGAAAAGATTTTTCAAAAATATTTTCGCGCAAACCCAGGCCTGGCAATGGATTGCTGTAAACAAAAAAGCATCAGTAAACTTACTGATGCTTTTTTGTTTACCTAACCGGCGAAATATTAGGTTAATTGTAGCAAAATCTAACTGAAATATGTGCTTCAATGGTCTTTATATATTACAGACGATGAAAAATAGTTTCATCTGGTCATCAACTATTAGTATTATATATATGCAATAACGTTTACAAGATCACTTAGCGGGTGATCATATATTTAGGTTATTCTATTGACATACAAAGTAAACACGATACACATAATTACCCGGAGAAATCTGCTTAATTTCCAGCACATCGCAATTTATAGAAAAAGAGACAAAATTGCCAGATGAAGCATTTATAGCTGCAATCTCAGAAGGCCCAAGATCGAATGTTACAGGGGTGCCAGGATATAATGAAGCATCAAAGGTTATTACGAAATAATTGGCATCACCAAACTTTGATAAGGGTGAACCATAGGTCATATTTGTCAGAGCAGTACATGTTGTGTAAGTACATACGGAAGCTGTTGAAGTACCTAAGCTATACAACGGGTCTCCAGGCACGTTTTCGCGAGTCAAAGTAGCAGCATTGGATGTTAAGGAAGTAGCCAGTAAGGTAATACCTAAAGCAAGCATTGAATATAATCCTTTCATAATAAGAGTTTAGAATGTTAATGATACTCAAACATACATCAATTAGCTCTTAAATACAATAAATATTACTCATAATAAAGAATTATTTATTGATGTGAAAATGGAAGATATAATAACAGGTACTGTTATTGGAATAGTATTTAACGGCACAATTTCGGAGCAATAAATACAAAATTTAAGCTCTGATCTGCTACCATACCTTTCGAACACTATGCACCAGCAACAACGACAAACTTAGTGGTGTAATTCCGAGAAAAACCACATAAAAAAAATCAGCATTGAACTACCAAAAACTCATTAAGTTTTTAGCCTGATATGCAATATGGGTAAGGCTTTAAAAGAAAACAGCCCTGCAAAAACTGCAAGGCTGTATAGTAGTGCTCACCTGACTGGTGAAAAATTACACCAATTGGAGCAAAATTTGGGTGAAATATATGCTTTTAGGGAGCTGTTACCCATTTAATTCATTAAAATATGCCATAAATATTATACTAATTAGTCCCTTAATTAATGGCTCAATCAAAAATCAGGGCAGCAAAAACCACCTTTCAATAAAAATAAATACAAAGGGGGTGGTGTCAAGGGACTAATTTTCCGTCTGGGGAGTGGTTATAACCACATTTTATCTAACGCACACGAGTTCCTTTAACTAATTTTGACGTACAGCTCTTCTTGCTCCCGTCATAAGACTAAATTATTTTTCCACCTTCCCAATCGTTTCATTCCTCTTGTAAAAAGCCACGCAAAAAACCTTGAATGTCCGCCTTCGATCATTTTTTGTTTGCAATATTCTTGAAACTCTATAACATTGTTTCCTTTGTAAATAAATTCACCATTTTCAAAACAGTATGAGCAATACATTTTGCTAATACTTTTGTCGGCGTTGGTGCCGCCTCCTTTCTCGTCGCGTTTGAGTGGCATCCCACAAGATTGACAATTTTTAAATTCTTTACCCATATTTTTGATTTTAGTTTCTAAACGGTCTGTTCCCTGCTTGCAATTAATCATTAAGGCTTGGCACTGCTCGCATCATTTTATTTAGCCCACCAATTAATTGTATCATACCTAAACTCTATTCGAATTATAGATTTGTCCTTTTTATAGCTTTTTTCTGTAATCAAAAATACCATTTTTTATAGATTATTAATTTGTAAGTATCCCTAAAAATCGGACAGTTTCGCAACTTAAAAAATACAAGGTTACTGTTTTTCCTTTAGCAGAAGGGGAAATGGATTTTGAAAACCCTCATAGATTTTTCCCATTGATAATACAGACAGGTGCTGCGGAGTATGATAACATGATACGTGGGCAAAATGTAAAAAGGGGAATGCGACAAGGCATAAAGAAAGGGCATTTTATGGCAAAGCCTCCTAAAGGGTACAAGCGTGATAAGGTGTTTAAAGAATATTTGCAAACGTTTCAACCAACAAAAGAGGTAATAGATTTATTTACCCATGTGCTTGATGACATTTTTAATTCGAATGATGCGGACAGGCTTGGTCGTAAAAAGCAGGTCGAGGCGAAAATTGAAGATTTAAAAGGTCGTATAGAAAATATGGACTATAAATATGCAGACGGTGGAATTAGTGATGAAAATTATTCCCGTATAATAACTAAACTTAATAATGACCTCAACGAATTGGCAATGCAGCACGCCACATTTGCCAAAGTTTCGCATGACCTGAATAAGTATATGAATTATAGCATAGGTTTATTGCAGAACCTTAGCGAATACTATGCTTCTGCTGCTGCAAATACCAAACACAAGCTTGTTGGTGTAATATTCCCAGAAAAACTGATTTTTAAAGAAAATTGGTATTACACCACAAAAACTCATTAAGTTTTCAGCCTGATAAGCAGTATGGGTAAGGCTTTAAAAGAAAACAGCCTTGCAAAATTGCAAGGCTGTTTGTTAAGGCTCTCCCTGCTGGACTTGAACCAGCGACCCCCTGATTAACAGTCAGGTGCTCTAACCAACTGAGCTAAGGAAGATTCTATTTCCCTGTTGGGATTGCAAAGGTAAAAAACGAATTTGATTCTGCAAAATTTTCTTTCAAAAATCTAAAAATTATTGCGGGTATTTATTCTTATAAAACTCCTGGTATTTGGCCCAGTCTTTATCGGTAAATAATTTGATGATATTGTCTGAAGAGACCATGATCACTTCATACTCATTAGCCGAAAAGTCACGGAACAGGTTTGCCTGTTTTTTAAGGTTGCTGATATATGCTTTTGCAGCGGCTGCGTTCTTAAATTCTTTTACGACCACAATATTTTTCTGCCCGTCAAGTGGTGTCAGGGAAGTTGTCAGCTCTTTCATGCCTTTCTGTACCTGGTGATAGTCTTTAAGGCCTGCACGTACGCCAGCCAGCCTGTTCTGATCTCCGGTAGCGGCAATTAATACATAATGCAGGGTAGCAGGTGTATAACTGTATGCAGCGGGTACATTGGCTCCGGCCATAACCTGCGGGCCATTGGCACCGGTACTTGCCGATGCTACAGGTTGCTGCTGCATCGCCTTCTTCACATACTGTTGCAGGGATTTAGCCCAGGCATTCGTCTCATCATTAGGGTACTGCGCAATAAATCCGGTCAGTAAAGAGTCGGCTGTTTTATAATCGCCCTTACCGGCTATCGAAGCAATACGCACCAGTGTATAACGGTTTGCAAAAGGGGCATAAGCATTGGGATACAGGGATTGTGCACTATCGGCATTACTCATTGCCTGCTGGTAATCCTGACTCATCAGTGCATTATAGGTACGCTCATAATGTGCAGCAATATCTTCCTGGCTGCTTTGTTCCTGCACCTGGGCCGCATTGGTGGTGATCAGACCGGCCCATTTAGAATCAGCATATTTACTTTTCAATGTTTGTGCAAAAGCATCAGCATCGGCTATGGATGATTTGGCCAGTGCCATACGGTAACGGTTATATAACTCCTCGGCACGGTTAGGATGATCAGGGAAGCGTTTGTCCAGGTCATCATATGTCTTAATTGCCATTGGAATATCTTCCATATTCTTATAGTAGGCTGTACCCAGCTCGAAAAGGGATTGCTGTAATCTACCTTTCATTTCTCTGATGTCCTTCTCTGTCCTGGGTATCCTGGCCAGCAGATCCTCTTCTGTCGGCAGGCTTTTCAGCGGATCGGTTTCTTCTTCTTCCTCGGCACCTGCAGTACTTCCGCTACCGGATTTTAAATTATTACTCCTGTTCCAACTGTCTTTTAAGGTACGTTCACCCCATTTTTGTTTAAACGTGCTGATGCCCTGCTGCACCATAGATGGATTAGCAAAATAAAAAGTCGATCCTCCACCTAGCGATACCGGTCCGGCAAGTACAGGGTTATTTCCTGCTGCTGAAGGATTTTTGGCCAGGTATATACTATCATTGATTCTTTTTTCCAGGTCTTTGATGTACCTGCGGGCGATGGCTCTTTGTTCTTTTTCGGAGAGGCTGCTGAGCGTCAGTAAACTATCGAGGTACTTCACTTCATTACCGGGTGCCGCTACTTTGTCCAGTGCCTGTGCGCGCTGCAGTGCAACCGGATGTTCCGGCTTATTCGCTTCGGTCAGGAAGAGTAAGGCACTATCATAAGATACCTTAGCTTCATTATACTTATTCTGGTCGTAATACAAGGCGCCCATTGCTGCAAAGGACAATCCTTTCTGTGTCGGGTTAGTGGTACTTTGCTGAATGCTCTTACGGTAATTGGCGATGGCTCCGGGTACATCTTTATTGCGCTCGGCGACTTTAGCCATAGTGAAGTAGATCTTATCGTAAAACGATTTGTATTTTGCTTCACGGCTCATAGCGCTAAGGCTTTGCATCAATTCTTGCGCATCACCTTTACCGGCATTGATACTATTATTGACCAGGTGGATACGGGCATTAAAATCCATTTCCATAGCAGGCTTCAGGTCTACTACTTTGGCAAATGCGGAATCAGATGCAAGCAGGTTATTTTCCCTTTGCAGGATCTGCCCCCTGAGGTAGGCTGCCCGTTCTCTCAGCCATTTAGGCATTTTTTCATCATCGTATATCTTAGCCAGATCATCGGTAGACTCGGCATATTCAAATTTTTTAAGATTAACGAAAGCCTGTGCGGCAGCGAACCGGCCTTGCAGGTCTTCATTAAACTGCTTGCTGCTGCTCACCATATTCAATACCGTCTGGGCCATATTGACCTGACTGTCCTGTGCCAGCGTTCGGGCCAGCCAGAGCATGGCATCGTTCTTAGAGGACAGATGGGTGAATATATTCTTCTTTTCTTCTTCAGCAAGGTCGTTACCTTCTGCAGGTTTGGCTTTGGTATTTCCTTTTTTCTGACTCTTTTCTTTTTCTTTCTGGCGCTTCTCTGCTTCTGCAGCAGCTACGATATATTTAAACGCATTAGCCGCATTAGTGTAATCTCCTTTATAGTAATATGCCTTACCTACCAGCAGGTACATATTATCCTGCCATTTGCTGCGCGGATCGTGAATCTGTATGCCTACTCCTGCTCTTCTGATAAGGGAATCCATATCACTGGCAAATCTTGTGGAGTCCTTATCCGGATCGAAAGGATATAAAGGCAGTAAGGAATCGTAATTATTATTGGCCAGCTTGAGCATATTCTGCTCCATCTTATCCATATTCAGACTGGCATTATAATAGTAGTTATACCTGGTGGTAGTATTATGATATACCTGTCGTACGAAACCCCATTTCTTTTTACGCATCTGCTCATTGGAATAGGCATCCCTCTTCTTCTGTTCTTTGGCCCTTTCCTTTGCCGTAGCCTTTTTCTCTCTATCTTTTGCCCTCTTCTTGCTCAGGGCCTCCCGCTCCGTTTTGGCTTTTGCCAGGCTATCGGTGCGTACCGCTCTTACCGCTGCTATACTGTCTTTAATAACCTTATTCCGCGCAGTCTGGGCAGCTATAACTGCCTGCAGGCTATCATTATACTGCTTTCTGACAGCGGCCAGGCTATCCTGCATACGCTTACGGTCAGCAGCCATCTGCTCATTGCGCTTTTCTCTTAAGGTAGCCAGGCTATCCAGGCGGGCCTGTTTCATCCGGGCCAGGCTGTCTTTATAAGCCTTGCTTTCCCGGTATGCTTTGGCTTTGATCAGGCTATCGGAGCGGTGCTGTTGTATTACCTTCAGACTATCAGATATGCGCATACGGGCCGCACGCTGTGCTTCCAGTACGGTATTCAGGCTATCCCGGTACTGTTTGTTGGCAGCAGCCGTACTGTCTGTAATATGTTTCTGCGCCGCCCGCATGCTATCCAGCTCACGGGTACGCGCTGCCTTCATACTATCGACATAGCGCTGCCTAGCCTGCTTCATACTATCGATATACTCTTTAGAACCAGGCTTTAACTGACTTGATTCGTAGACAACCTTACGGGTTGTATCGGCAGGTGAAGTGACTTTTTGAGGATTTTGCTGCCTTTGCTGCTGCTGTGCATACATTTGTTGTATACAAAGTGCAACAAGCAGGAACAAAAAACTATATATATATCTGTATTTTTTCAATTTTCGGGTCTTAACTGTGCGATGTTACAAAAATAATAACTACTTTAATAATAAAATATTGCTCATTTTTCAATTTTTTTTGAGCTTTCTCTTCATTTTTGCAGTTAAAAACATTCAATCGTGCCTCATAACATTACTATTGTACCCCCAAAAGCCCTGCATCATATTACAGATATTGCGGCCCGCACCTGGAAGGTTGCTTATAAAGACATCCTCAGCCCGGAACAGGTTAGTTATATGCTGGAAGAAATGTATGCGCCTGCTGTACTACTGCAAAGACTTGAAAAGGGCAATTTATTCTTCCTGATTTACGATGAGCAGGAGGTCCCTATGGGCTTTGCCGAAGTAGAACTGAATATAAACGGTTCTGAAGCTAAACTACATAAGATCTATGTATTACCCGAGGCCCAGGGCAAACATATGGGGCTGCAATTACTGAACCATATCAAATCGGTTGCCGCTGCCGGTGCGCAAAAAGTACTTACGCTGAATGTTAACCGATATAATCCTGCACTTCATTTTTACCAGAAGCATGGCTTTACGGTGCTTCGGGAAGAAGATATAAATATAGGTAATGGCTACTACATGAATGATTATGTAATGCAGTACTTATTTTAGTGTATTTTTGTATACATACAATAACTATATATAAAAATCTAATATGCTTATACAGCTACACCCTGAAAATCCGCAAGAACGTATACTGAAGCAAATCGCCGAGGTACTGAAAAAAGGTGGGGTTATTATCTACCCTACTGATACTATATACGGTATCGGCTGCGACATTAATAACCAGCAGGCTATTGAGAAAATATGCCGTATTAAAAATATTAATCCCAAGCACGCACAGTTCTCTTTTATCTGTAAAGACCTGAGCGAACTGAGTACCTATGCAGCCAGTATGAGTAACCCGACCTTCCGTTTTCTGAAGAGCTGTATTCCCGGGCCTTATACATTTATACTGAATGCCACCAAACTGGTGCCCAAGCTGCTGAAGACGAAAAAGGATACTGTGGGTATCCGCGTACCGGATCATAAAATATCGCAGGCGATAGCGGAGGCTCTGGGTAACCCTATCATGAGTACCTCACTACCTCAGGAAACTGATGTGGAGCATTATACAGATCCGGAAGTGATCCATGAGGATTTCGGACACCTGGTGGATATGGTTATTGATGGGGGTATAGGTAATACAAAGGTGTCTACTGTAATCAGTTTGGTTGATGACTATCCTGAGCTGATTCGCCAGGGGGCAGGACCTTTCGAAATATAAAATTTACTTTTGCTTTATGAAAACGAATGAAGTACCCCAGGACAAGGGTAATTATAAAAACAGGGACCAAAGCCGGAAAGTGGTATATGCAACGGACGAGAAAGGTGAATATACTACTGTAAACAGTGATGGCTGGGAAGTAGAGCACCTGGCTACAATACAAGCCTGGGATCAGGCGAAACTGGAACTGGAAGAGGTACTGGATGGCATTCGTAAGGGAGCGTTGAGTCCACTCGCCTATTTCATGAAGAAAAACCTGATGGATACCAGCATACTCGCCCGCCATGTAGGCAAATGGGGATGGCAGGTCAAGCGCCACCTGAAAGCCAGAGTATTTGCCGGGCTATCGGAAAGCATGCTGCAACGCTATGCAACCACATTCAATATAACGATAGCAGATATCCGTAATTTCAATCCCGATACTGCTGAGAAGCACTAATCATCACTTATAATTCCAGATCATATTTTGCCTGTTATAGATTTTAAGCACCAGATGCATGCCCACTGTGAGAGTGGCGCCACGACCAATTTATTAAGACATTACGGTATACCCATGACCGAGCCCCTGGCTTTCGGTATCGGTGCCGGGCTGTTCTTCAGTCATATTCCGTTTATTAAAGTAAACGGTGTGCCCGGTACCAGTTACCGCAGCTATCCCGGGACTATCTTTAAAACCCTGATGAAGTCGCTGCATATTGATTATACAATGCAGCAATTCGGCAGTAATGAGGCCAAGGGAAAACAGGCCCTGGATCAACTGCTGGACCAGGGTATACCGGTAGGTATGCTTTCCGGTATCTTCTACCTTACTTACATGCCGGAAGCCTATCGCTTCCAGTTCAATGCTCATAACCTGGTTGCTTATGGCCGGAAGGAAGATGGTACTTACCTGATCAGTGATCCTACACTGGAAGGACTGCATGAGATTGCACCTGAAGATATGCAGAAAGCCCGTTTCGCCAAAGGATTTCCCGAGCCTAAGGGCAAGTTATACTACATTACCGGTGTACCACAACAACTGGATATGGAGCAGGCCATCAAAAAAGGGATCAAAAAGAATATATGGCTGTATACTTCTCCGCCAATCGGTATTTTCGGTAATAAAGCGATACATACCCTGGCGAGAAAAATCAAAACTTACCCTGATAAACTGACCGACAGACAGGCTGTTCTATACGTGGGCAATATTATTCGTATGCAGGAGGAGATCGGTACCGGTGGTGGCGGTTTCCGTTTTCTGTATGCCGCGTTTTTACAGGAAGCAGCAGAAATACTGGGCAAACCGGAGTTAAAGGAGTTTTCTCAACGCATGACAGCTATTGGTGATCAGTGGCGGAATTTTGCCTATAGTGCAGCCCGCATTTGTAAGGCCCGTAAATCTGACCTGGTCAGCTATAATGACCTCTCCGATATGCTGCACCAGATCGGTCACGATGAATTACGCCTGTTCAACGATCTCAGGAAAGTAAATATATAAGCTCAACCGGATATAAAAAAAGCACCTGCAGGGTATTGAGATCAATACTACCCCGCAGGTGCTTTTTTATATGGTTAAATAATTATCGCTATCGTTTACTCTTTCACTACTTTAACGTGGGCAACCGCTGTGGTACCGGTATATACTGTGATGAAATAAACTGCCGGGGTCAGTGTTTGCAGTGACAGTGTCATTAAATCTTAAGCAGCAGCGGTGTGACCTGTTGAAAACCTATGGTAAAAACCAGTATACATAGCCCTGCCCAAGCTCATAAATTTGTATTGTATGCACATAAAACACCTAATCATTTAACCATCAGGTAACAAATATCAAGCAGCAAACCCTTTGCTTAAATCTTAGATTTCATACTTTAGAAAAGGGATAAAAAAGGACAGCAACCGGTATCGGTTGCTGTCCTTTTTTATCCCTCACCTGCTGTATAGCAGTGTGTTATTTCTTTATATATACCCTTACTCCCGGGCGTACAAACTTATAAAAATCCATGATATCATCTGTAGTCATCGATACACAGCCATCTGTCCAGCCCAGGCCCATTTCCACCATTTTAGCGCCGGTTGGGTATGTGCCGTGAATACCTATCGCGCTGCCCACGCCTACCTGCGGCGAAATAAGCCCCTGCGCTTTTGCTGCCTGATGCTTTTTATAAGACTCCTCGTTAGGGTAGTTCAGCTGGATAAATTTACCCCAGTTTGCATTGTCGCGCACACTGATAATTTTAAACCAGCCCTCGGGTGTTGCACGATCACCCTCACATAATTTATCTTTAAGCCTGTCCGGGCCAAATACGGCACGGTACTGGCGAATGCGTTTCTTCTTGTAAATCAGGGCTACGAGGTAATTGGTTTTGTCTACATAAACCAACAGGGAGTCCCTGTTCATAGTGTCCACATTAAAAGGTTTCCTGTCCTTAAAACTAGGCATTGGCGGAGAGATCGTCGTTTGCGTTACCCGCATACCGTCCTTGAAATACTGAATTTTACGGACGATATTGCCATGCGCATCTTTGCGCTCTTCCAACACAGTTATTGTCTTTGGTACATCTTTCTCCTCAGTCTGTGCCCATACCCTTCCGCTGCCTGCAATACCTAATATCGCGGTAAGTATAAGTAAGCTCTTTTTCAATAACTTCATTGTACAAAACAGAATAATTGTTTTACAAAAAATAAGCAGCCAGCAAGGCTGCTTATCAAACAAATATACGAAAATTAATCTCTTCTTCCAAAAATGCGCAGCAGCATCAGGAACAGGTTGATGAAATCGAGGTACAGGGTAAGTGCTCCCATAATAGCGCCTTTCTGGCGGGCCTCCTCACTATCCAGTAAAGCTAATGCCTTGATTTTCTGCGTGTCGTATGCAATCAGTCCCACAAATACAGCAACGCCTACATAGGAGATAATCCAGTACAGCATGCTGCTGCCCAGGAAAATATTTACGATAGACGCAATAATCACACCCACCAAAGCCATCAGCATGATACGACCGAAAGAGGTCAGATCCTGCTTGGTAAAATAGCCGATCAGGCTCATCACCCCGAAAGTAATGGCAGTTGTACCAAAAGCAGACATCAGCGTAGCACCGCTATATCGTAACAATATGGTAGAGAAAGTAAGACCGGTAAGTGCCGCATACGCCAGGAATACAAACGTTGCGGTACCAACACTCATTTTATGCACCCGCAGGCTTAAAAAACCTACCAGTAAAATCTGTCCTAAAAAGAGCCCGAAGAAGATAAACGGATTCGCGATTAAGGCAGATAAAATAGTCGTATTCGTCACCGTAAAGAATGCTACGGCAGCCGTAATGGTCAGTGCCAGGAACATCCAGCCATATACTTTAGTAACATATTTCGCCACATACTGCTGATCCACCACTCTGTATTCGCCATCCATGAGCGAATCGTTATTGTAATCATTTTGATTGTAATCCATAATAATAGCTTTTGAATACTACAAATATAACGAATTCCCCGCGATTCTGATTGTGGTCAACCTTAATGCACAAAAGGAGCCCATGACTCCTTTGTGCATTAAAGTTGCTTCTGTTAATCTGTTTAGAACTTATAATTAAAGCTCAGGGAAAAACTTTGCTTGATCTGCCACCAGCCCAGCCCGCGCAATGGATCCTGGGTCTGGTTGCCGGCAGCATCTTTGGGAGATACAAATGGCACATCATTATCATAGATGGCCGTCAATCCGAAGTTGGCAGAAAAATACTTAAAGAGTTTAAACGCAATAAAATTATCTATGAGGATATCGACATTACCCGGATTATCTTTTTTAATCAGGTTTCCGGTGGCATCATAGGTATTTTTGGCCAGGTAATTGGAATATAAGTCTAACCGCCCCCGGTAAGTTATCGTTTTATTCAGGTCTTTTTGAAAACGGGCAGACAGGTAGGCCCCTAATTCCATACGCATAGCCTTATTATACGGTACGCCAAAAGCACCTACATCACTTTTGCTGGTGTACTCTTTAGACACAAAGGTCATACGCATGGCGGCTGGTGATACGAAAACACTTAACATAGACCCTTTACGGTATTCGAGGCCCGGAGATACGAGTACGTACAGAGGTGAAAGGAATCCTGAAGTACTGCTATCCCGCCAGTTGGGCAAGTCGTAATTATACCCTTTACCGAATTGCGTCTTTGCATTCAACAGACCGGAAATATAAAAGTTTGCATCACTGCCCCCTAGCCTATAACCATATTTGGACGTATAATCCAGGCGATCATCTGTTTTACGGGGCTGAAAATTATTGGAATAGGCATAAAACAATCCATAGTTGGCATCCAGGGTATTGGTCCATATATGCCGGTTATAATAACGGACAATATTACCATTGAATACGCCATTGACTGTAAGAGAGGCCAATTCGCCACCTGCAGCCCAGTTGTGTAACATACCCTGGTTTCCGCCGAGATATACATTAGCATTCCTGATCCACGCTACGGTGTCTATATTTTTTTCTTCCATCCTTTGGGCAGAGATCTCCTCTACGTTAGTCAGTTGCGCCTGGCTGCTAAAGGCCATTAATGTAGCCCCTAATAATAGTAATACTCTTTTCATTGTTTTCGATTTGTAGTAGTTATTTAATTAATGATAAATATTTATTGCAGCATAAATGAATAGATAAGATGCTCCAAAAACGGTAAAAGTAGTAACATCAGCCAAGTAAGCACTACTCATTCGGGTTAATGCCATGTTATACTTATTATTAAATAACAAATATTACTAAACATAAAAAGAGCCATGAAGTATAGGTATCGCTTCATGGCTCTTTTTATGTGTTATGTATCAGTATAATACGGCTAGAGTTTTAAAATTTATATGTAAATCCTACAGTAAAGGTCTGTTTGATCTGCCACCATCCCAATCCGCTGATGGGTTCTTTGATCGCGTTACCATTCGCATCTTTTGTGGGAATAAAAGGTACATCGTTATCATAAATCGCCGTCAACCCAAAATTGGCAGAGAAATATTTAAAGAATTTAAAGGCAATAAAATGGTCGAACAGGATATCGATATTACCCGGATTGTCCTTTTTAATCATGTTTCCGTTAATGTCGTATGTATTTTTGGCCAGGTAGTTAGAATATAAATCTAACCTGCCGCGGTAGGTAATGTTCTTCGTAATGTCTTTCTGATACCGTGCCGACATATAAGCACCCACTTCCATACGCAGGTTTTTATTATATGGTACACCGAAGGCACCCACATCGCTACGGCTGGTATAATCTTTAGATACAAAAGTCATACGCATGGCGGCCGGCGACAGGAATACGCTCAGCATAGAACCTCTGCGGTATTCTATACCCGGAGACACCAGTACATATAATGGTGAAAGGAATCCGGAAGTACTGCTGTCTCTCCAGTTTGGCAGGTCGTAGTTATACCCTTTGCTGAACTGGGTTTTGGCATTCAGTAAACCGGAAATATAAAAGTGTGTGTTTTTGTCTCCCAACCTGTAGCCATATTTGGACGTATAATCCAGGCGGTCATCCGTTTTACGCGGCTGGAAGCTATTAGAGTAGGCGTAAAACAGTGCATAATTAGCATCTACAGTATTGGTCCATACATGCCGGTTGTAATAACGAACGATATTTCCGTTCAATACCGCATTGACGGCCAGGGAAGCCAATTCACCTCCCGCGGCCCAGTTATGCAGTAAACCCTGGTTACCCCCAAGGTAAAAATTGGCATTCTTAATCCAGGCTACAGTATCTACATTCTGACCTTCTACTCTCTGTGCATAGATTTCGTCTACTTTACTGAGTTGCGCCCGGCTGCTTAAGGATAGTACAGCAGCTCCGACTAACAGCAATACTTTTTTCATTGTGCAATTAAAATTGTGAATTGTTGGTGCTTAAAATATTAATATATGTCTGTATTAAGGTTTGTATTTAGACAACTGGAACATATCCGTGTTTCGTTGTTCATTTAACACAGCAGACAAGTCTTTACCCGTTTTTTGCGCATAGGCCTCTACTATTTTATAACCTATATAGGTACTTACATTTCCTGGAGCATCGGCAGGGAAACCTGCTGAATTAGGTGCCGGTGTGGCATAGCGCATGATCTGCTGATAATTTTTACTATACAACAGGTTGTCCTTTAAGAAGTAATTATAGATCAGCGGCTCATTGGCCTCGCACCACTTCATCTGTTCCGGCGTATAACCCAATAGCAGGCTCAGCGGCATCTCCGGCAATACTTTATGCAGGTAATAAATTTCCTTACCATTCAGTACCATCAGGTCCAGCAGTGATTTATTGAAGTTATCATGCTCATACACATTGTTATATACCGCTTTGGCCGCCCACATCGGGATGTTTTCCGGGGTATGGTTGATGAGTGCATAATCAGGTATACCTATGGCCTGGTAAGGAAGAAAACCCTTGCCCAGGAACATATCCAGACCTATACCTAACTGATCATTATGGGTAAAAGAAGTCCATTTGTTCAGACAGGAAGTGAAATAATATACCTTGTTCGGCAAGGGTACATTAGGCAAGTAATATTTAATATGCTTAAATGCATCCAGTATCGCAGCATCATACTTTTTAGTATCTGTAAATACTTTATTGACGGTATCGTTTAATGCTTTGAAATCAGGATGAACAAACACAGTACGTACCGGAACAATATGTGCGGGATCGCTATAAGGCTGTTCTATATGACCGAAGGGCAGTAAAGTATCCAGGAAAAACGGCAGGAAAACCGGGTATTTCTGTTGCAGTTTCACCAATCCTTCGGAAACGGTATTGCTATCCAGCGCGGTAAAATCTTTGTAAAAGGAAACATATTCCAATTGTACATTCACTTTGCTTACATCCACATCTTTAGTACCGGATCCGCAGGAAATGAAAAGACTCATCAGTGCTGCTGTCAGGCCAAGCCCTATAATAGAAAAAATACGCACGGTTATTATTTTTTTGTTTGCAAAAGTATTAAATAATTATAATATCAACCAGAACTGTTACGTTTACAGGTGAAGATAATATGAACTGAGGAGCCTTTCAAAAGCCGGGGTATATGCTCTGCTGCCTTTTTCGTAGATGCACAATTCAGTTGTAGCGATGTCGGTAACCGGGCGATGACCCATAATACCAACTACTCTGTTCGGCGCCTTGCCCTCATGAGGCCGGATAAGGAGTTGCTGCTGTACATACAATCCCTGTTGTTGTGCAATATCTGCCCAGGCAAGCCACTCTGTCGTTGGATACAGAATACCCGCCTCGCCCTCCTGACTTAAACAGCGGAGGATACTTCCGGCCAGTACTTCTTTCGTCAGGGTATGACTATGCCGTGCCAGGCTCCGGTTCTGGTCCTGGCTTTCGAGATGATTATGAAAAAAAGGAGGATTACAGATGATGGCATCGAAAGTCGCTTGCGGCCTAAAATCCTGCAATGCTGTCTGTATCACGGATACCCGTTCTGCCCACGGGCTGTTACAAACATTTTGCGCGGCCTGTGTACAGGCATCTTCATTGATTTCTATAGCAGTAATCCTGGACTGGGGTAATGCTTGTGCCAGCATCAGGCTCAGTAATCCGGTACCGGCACCAATATCCAGGATAGAGGCAGGGTACTTCTGGCGAAATACATCAGCCAGCCAGGCCCCCTGTATACAGGCATCTGTACTTACTTTCATAGCACAACGATCCTGTGCTATACGAAACTGTTTGAAGTCGAAATACGCGTTAGGCATAGGTAGTTATTTCCAGGCAGCTCTTGCAGTAGGCACTGCCAACAGATCGGTAAATTCTTTACGCTGCATTTTATAGTGTGCCGTTACGGCGATCATCGCTGCATTATCGGTACAATACTCAAATTTGGGCAGGTATACTTCCATCCGCAGTTTCTTACCCAGATCGGTCAGGGCTGTTCGAAGACCGCTGTTGGCCGATACGCCTCCGGCCACGCCTATATGGCGTACTTTGTATTGTTTAGCGGCTTTCTCAAACTTTTTCAGCAAAGCGGTTACAATGGTATATTGTACAGAAGCACAGATATCAGCCATATTTTTCTGCACAAAATCCAGGTCCGCTGCCTTTTTCTTCTGAAGGAAATATAAAACGGCGGTTTTTATTCCACTGAAACTATAATTCAATCCTTCCAGGCTGGGAATCGGGAAAGGAAATGCCTGAGGATTGCCCTGCTGTGCATAGCGATCGATCAGCGGGCCACCGGGATAAGGCAGTTCCAGCATTTTAGCGATCTTGTCAAAAGCCTCTCCGGCTGCATCATCAATAGTCTCGCCCAATATTTCCATATCCAGCGGACTATGACAGAGCACGATCTGTGTATGACCTCCCGAAACGGTAAGGCACAAAAAAGGAAATTCAGGCTTAGGATCTTCAATAAAATGAGCCAGTACATGCGCCTGCATATGGTGTACCCCGATGAGGGGAATATTCAGGGCCTGTGCCATGCCTTTGGCGAAGCTGCTGCCCACCAGCAGGGAGCCCAGTAACCCCGGAGCCTGTGTAAACGCAATGGCCTGTAAGGCATCTTTGGAAATACCAGCTGTTTTCAATGCCTGGTCCACTACAGGCACAATGTGCTGCAGATGGGTCCTGGACGCAATTTCGGGCACTACACCACCATATTGCTCATGCACTGTCTGCGTGGCAATGATATTGCTTAATACTTGTCCGTCTTTGATTACTGAAGCTGCGGTTTCATCGCAGGAGCTTTCAATAGCCAGGATAATCTGGTGCTGTGGTACTTCCATTTCGCTGCAAAAATACGGGATTTATTCCTCGTCTTCATCTACAACTTTACCATTATCCTTATCATAGCTCTTGCCTACTCCGATACTGATTTTGCCGGAAGCATCAGAATGCGCATTCAGGTTGATCACCAACCCTTCGCCGCGCCTCCTGTTCAGACCTCTGTCCTCGCGGTCCTTATCCACTTGTGGATTACGCAACGGTACACGGAAATCAATATTGGTAGCCTTACCCTCTGCCAGCCCATATACACCTGCAAAGGACAGGTTCAGCGCACTGGTATGCAGCTCTGTTTTAGGAATAAAAATACTTCCGTTCCGGATATCAAAATTGCCGATGAACCGTTCAATCTGTATATTATCCAGTCTCCTGTTTTTAAACCATTTCTGTACTTTATCGAACAATGCAAAATTCCTTAATGATGCTTTGTTCAGATCATATTTTATGATGCCGTTCAGCCGGTCTGTCAGCAATACCCCTTTGTCGGTTATGTTACCATTCAGGTTTCCGTTCAGAGAGACATTGCCACTCACATTTTTATCGGTCAGGCTTTTAAATCCAAAATTACTCATGGCGTAAAACAGCTGGCTGACCTGCACATTAGCCACACTAAACTGCAGGTTGAACGGATTGTTTGCCACCTGCTGGTTTACTTTACCACTGAGGTCAATGCCGCCCTGGGCATGGTTAAGGTGAAGGTTATGTATCGTAAGGCCGGAATTGGCGAAGGACATAGACGAGACCACATTTGTAGCCACCATCTTACGGTACACGGCTTTATTGATGCGCATATCCATAGCAATATCACTATTGGTCAGGAAGGCATCCAGCCTATCGGAAGCGGAGACTTTACTGCGCTTCCCTGCACTTCTTTTCTGAACGAAATAGGTCATGAATGCACCAAGGTCAATATTATTGCTGAACAGGTGCAGGTTCATAGAAGCCTTACCGGGTATTTCCACAAAGCTTTTCAGAAAGTCTTTAGAGACCCCGTTAATAGAGATATCGCTGTTCTGCGCAAAGATCTGCACTTTATTCAGCAGCAGATCCGGTCCGTTAAATCCCAGACTGGCATTGCCATTATGGAATTTGAGGTTACGGGAATTATAGACAAAGTCAAAGTTCTTCAGATCAATACTACCGTATATTTCATCCGGGATCAGAGAGTTCGCAAATAAGTAGCCGTTATACTTCAGATCATAACTACAGGTACCTCTTGTAAAAGTAAACTGCTCCCCGAATGTATTGTTCAATGCTGTGGCATCAAACTGCTCTTTAAGGTAAGCGATCACATAAGGACGAACAAAATTCATGATCACCACATCACGACCAGACACCGGCAATCCGTTATACGAGGCATGCAGACTATCCAGCAAAACAACAGAGTTACTGTCGTGCCGGCCTTTGGCTTCGTTTACATGATTGAAAAACTTGCCTTTGAAGTATACATCGGTAAATGTTGATCCGAGCAGGCTTACCGTATTTTGCTCCGTTTTGAAATTAATGTCCAGGTATGGATTGGTACCGCGTTCGAGCATGTCGCCACGAATGACCGCAGCCACTTCAAGTGTTTTGGCAAAATCGAATTTGGAGAGCTTCTCAAAGATGTTTTCAGAAAGCCATTTTACGGCAACATTATAGGTAATCTTCTTTCCTTCGAGGTTGATCTGGAATGGTAGCACCTTTGGTCCGCCAAAGCGCATCCAGGCCTTCAGTTTCAGCTTTTGATTATCTATTTCAATATCGCGCTCCTGTACTACACCTAGTCTGGTTATCGTATTGTAGTCAAAATGCAGCGTTCCTTTAATCTCTGCATTTTTCAGGAAAGAACCTTTGGACAGTTTAAAGCCCAATCCGCCCATCAGTATATTGACATCCGCTTTAATTTTCATAAAGCTATCTACACTGTGTATTTGTGCATTTATCTCCCGCAGCTGCATGTGGAAGCGCTTGTTCATAGGAACATTGTCAATCACAAAAGATACATTATTGACTTCTATATTTGCGATCTCCAGCTTGCTCTTTTTGGATTTTACTTTGAGCGCCTTGGGTTTAAGCAAATAGTTATTGGAATAGCCGGTCTTATCAATAAAGATGTGAAAGGTTCCTTCCTCAGCAATAATTTTAGAAATCCTAGTCTTGCCGGTCAGTAAAGAAAAAACGTTCAGGCGCACATAGGCATGCTTCAGATCAAGGAGCTTCTGATGATGCTGTTCGTAAAGGCTATCCTGCAGCGATATTCCATCCATGCGGATAGATATATTCGGGAAGGTGCGGAACAGTTCGGGGCTGATATCTTCAATATGTAATTTTCCTTCGATACGCTCTCCTGCTGCTTTTTCCAGGCGAGAGAGCAGTTCTTTTTTATGGGTATATACATACCAGTATAGTACTCCCCAGAGTATCAGCAACAGTAAAAATAATGCTGCAAGTACGTACAGTATTTTTTTAATCCATTTTTTACGCATAGATATGTAGGGTACAGTTTGATTCTTATTATCTTAAATATACAGTATATTTCTCTATTTACCCTGAACTTTTTTCAGGTATTCCTCTGACATTTTCTGATAGAAAGGCTTTAATACCGGTGCGGTTGTACGGTAACGCTCAAATAGCATCTGCTGTTGCCGAAGGTAATCGGAGAGTTCTCCAGGCATTGGTCTCGGAGCGTCTTTGCCCGCCTCTGCACTGCGTTTATTATCTTCTTCCTGCTCCTGTATTGCCTTTTCAGCTTCCAGCATGCGGGTAAGAATTTCTTTATTTCGTTGTATCAGTTGGCTAACATCTTTACGGAACACCAGATCTGTTTCCTGCTTATCCAGTTCTGCCTGTATGGCCCGTATCTCGTTGGTCAGTTTACTGCCGCCCTGTCCGTTGCTGTTCAGTACATCCAGCAACTCCTGCATTTGCTTACGCAACATAGCCTGCTGCTGCGCCAGGCGTGCGACCTGCTCTGCATTGCCCTGGCTGCCACCATTTTGCTGTCCGCCGGAATTCTGACCACCCTGTCCGCTCTGCCCCTGACCGGATTGGCCGGGTTTATTTCCGGACTGGCCTTCCTTCATCTGCTGCATACCCTGCCCCATCTGTTGCTGGCCGGTAATAATATCTTTCATCATACCTGATCCGCTGCCCTGCCCTTTACCTTTTTTAGGTTTGCTTTGCCCGCTGCCGCTGGCACCGCCTTGTTGAGATTGCATGAGGTTACTCAGCAATTCATTCAGCAGTAAAGCAAGGTTGTTGGCCGCTGTCATTGCATATTGCTGACGCGGCAGAATCTCACCGACATTGCGCTGTTCAAAAGCGTCTAAGGTGCGTGCAATATTCTGATCCAGGTCTGAAGTTTCTTTATTCACCGTCGCGGCAATACTGAAAATCCTTTTACTCAGTACATACAGACTGTCTTTGATCATTTTGGTATTATTCTTCAGCCGGTTTTGCTCTTTGGTCAGCAGCAGGTAGGCCGGACTGCTCACACTGGTCGTACGCAGCGCATTCATCAGCTTTTCCTGGTCGAAGGAGAAACGAATAAGATTAGTCAGCAATTGTCTTGTAGCCTTGATGTCAATATCCAGCTGTTCCATATCCATACCGGAAGCCATCTGCTTCAGGCTCTGGCTCATTTCCTGCAATTTATTTTTCGCATTCTGCTGCGACTGTTTTGCATTCTTCTGATTATTCTGCTGCAGCTGTTCACTACTTTTATTCATTTCCGATTCCGCCTCTTTACCGGCATCCTGGGCTTTATCCAGTTGCTGCGGCTGTTGCAGCTGATTATTCTGCTGTTCAATGACTTTCATATCTTCCTTCATCGCCTTGTCCAGCTCCTGTTTGATCTGTTCCTGTTCTTTACGCAGTGCTTCACCATTTTGTGCGCTGGTTTCTGTTTTCTGTTCCAGGGCTGCTTCCTTCTTAGACAGTTCTTCCATTTTCTGCGCCAGACCTTCCATTTTCATCTGCATCTCCAGGCGTTTCATCAGCTCCTGCATCCGCTCCATATCCATATTGAACAGTTTATTATTCTGTTCCATCTGCTGCAATTGTTCCATCGCATTACGCTGATCTCTTTTTTCCAGCAGTTCCTGCAGTTTTTTGATCTGCTCTTCCAGCTGCTTATCCTTCAGATTATCGATCTGATCTTTTATGGCCTCCTGCTTTTCTTTCAGTTCAGGGCTCAGGCTCTTGGCATCGCTTTGTTTGCGTTGTTCTTCAAATCTCTTTTTAAGGTTCTCCAGGTTAGATTTTAGTTGCAGATTTTTGTCCAGCAGCGATTGCATTTTCTGATTACGCTCCCAGCTGCTCTCACCAGATTCCAGCATTTCTTTCTGCATATTCTTAAACTCTTCGTTCAATTGCTCTGCCTGTGCAGCACTGCTGCTCATACTGGAGTTCATTTTCTCCGCATTCTCCTCCATCACTTTATCCAGCTGCTTCAGGTCAGGAGCCTTCCAGGACATCACAGTACTTTTGCTGCTCTTGCTTCCGTTAACGGCATCATTATCCCAGGCTTCTACATAATAATTTACCTGGTAACCAGGTTGTAATTTTAAGGTAGCGATATCAAAATAATGGGAGAATTGTACCACCTGTCCACCACTCTTCAGTGGTATAGCCTTAATGCTTACTACTTTATTCTGCGGATCCAATACCTGGTATACAAATGATACCTGTCGCAGAGCGTAATCATCGCCTGCAGTACCGGTGACCAGCACCTGCTGTGCAAATGTGGTATCCTTATGCGCATCTATACTTACCTGCGGGTACTGATCGTCTATAACCTGTACCTGGTATTGAAGTGTATCGGTTGTTGTCTGTACATTATTTTTAAGCCATAACTGGTAAGGCATGGAAGCCATAAATCGTACGGCAGTGCTGAAGCGTTTGCCATCGCGGTTCATAGATTGCTGCACATTCCCGGCCTTTACCTGTACCTCATCTGTATGGGCAGCCCCCAGCTCCCAGTGTATGGTAGTCCCTACAGGTACGGTAACATCCGACAGTCCCTGCATGGTCTCACTTTTCTTGCCTGTATAGGCCGGGTAAGAGAGGGTCATGCGCATCTGTTCCAGCTCGGGCTGAAACAATACTGAAAGTTTATAAGGCTGCGAGTAATAATCGACCGCTGTAAGGCGGAAAGATAATGCATCACTGACTTTGGGAAAGGTATAGGTGAATTTATGATTGCCTATGGATTTCATTTCGACCTGCTCATTACCCAGTACCAGGAAAAGGCGCTCCGGGAGCTTTTCTCCCTGTACAGAAGCTGTCAGGGTGAAGGGCTGCCCTTGTACTACCCTTAATTGTTTAGGATCGACATAAAAAGTAAATGGAGCTGGTTTGGCAAAAAATACAGATGGTTGTGATAAACGATATCCTCCTTCTGTAAACACTTTTGGGGCAATCACAAAAATCAGGGCTGCAGCAATAACCGGCAAAAACAAAAATGGCAAATACTTCTTGTTTTTGCGCATATCAATCGCAGCACCAAAAGGCAGTACACTTATTTTACCCGCTTTCTGGTCTATGCTTGCGGCAATCAGTTCATTACTGGCGTCACTTTCGCTGGTCTGCTCTTTCAGTTGCAATACATTCAGCAATTTGTCTTTTACTTCAGGGAAGAAATTACCGACAATGGTTGCTGCCTGCTCATGATTAATCACTTTGCCCAGCTGCTGCATTTTCAGCAAGGGTATTATAACCCAGAACACCAGCGAGAGCAGGCCTACACTGAACAGGAAGACCAATAATGTCCATTTTACCTGTATAGAAAAGTAGAAATAATATTCACCAATAGTGATCAGTAAAAGGTATATCAGTAAACAGGCTGCAAAGACGAGCCCTCCGCGCAACAGTTGGTTGGCGTAGTACTTACGAATGAATGCATCCAGCTTCTTCAGTAGCAGATCATAGTGGCTCATTGTCTGGTATTCCTATTTAATTTGTTTGCGCACCCGTTTCAATGCAGAAAGATAGGCGGTATTGTTACTTACGGTATTGGCCGCCTTCTGATACTGTTGTGCGGCATCGCGGTATTGTCCCATTTTTTCATAAGCCATGCCCGCATTGTAATGGGCATTGGCTTTTTCCTGGTTGTTTACTCCAGGGAAGATGGCTACCTTATTACTTGCTTCGATACATTCTGCATACTTACCCATGCGCAGCGCGGCCAGCGCAATGTTATTCACGATATGCGGTTGTTCCGGAGCAGGACTCTGTCTCAGGGCCTGCATATACAGACGTACTGCGGCTTCATAATCTTTGCGGGCATATGCCTCCTCTCCCTGTTGCAGGTAATCGGGAGCTGCAGTTGCAGCAGCGACGTCAGCAACGGCTTCCGCCTCAGTTGCTGCAGAGATATCATCATAATCGGTACCGAAATAGCCGGTATAGCTCAGTTCGTTATAATCGGTAATGCGGTTACTGCGGTCTATACTGAAGACTTTCCAGAGATTGCCATCCTGCTGTCCCGGCAGATAATAGGTTTTTACCAGTTCATCTCCACGGTATACAAACACTTTTGCATTGCTCCGGCTCAGCTCATCGGTCCGGTATTTTTTATTGGTATAATCCCTTACCCAGAAGGTATACTCATCAGCATCCCGTTCAGCAACTGTAATCGTTTCCGGGCCATAGCCATTACGGTCATCTACATCCAGGTTAGCACCTGGTCCGTTCTGTTTTCCGTAATAGACATGATTTGTACCATAGATCGCATGTATGTCCAGATCTGCAGGCTTCCAGCCCCAGCTGAGTACTACTCTTATAGCCTGATTATCTTTCAGAGAGGGGCTAAGGGCATAAGTATATCCCTGACAGGGACATTTTACCACCAATGTGGAATAACCGTTTTTCTTGATGATGAGCATAGTTTGTTCATCATCGTCAAAGTTACGGTCAGTCTGTATCTCACCATTGCTATTGGTTGTACCCACAACACTCTGGCGGCCATTTTTCTGTATATAGATTTCAGCTCCACTGACTACGGCATCTTTTACGGTAGCATCAAGCACTTTTATGGTTTTGCTGTTTTGTGTCCAACCAGTATAGCCGGTCAGTAATAAAAGCGGCAACAGGTATGGTTTAATATTAATCATCTAAAACGCAGATTTTTTATTCCAAAGTCAAATATAATTGTTTTACATCTTAATGCCGGGAAATAGGCTGGCTATTTACGATAAGAACTTATCCAGCACGGACTGGTATTGTGTGCTCCCTTCTTCCTGTATCATATGTTCAACAAAATCGGTAATCCATAAAGGGCCTGCACTGAATCCTTTTGTGCCCAGTCCGTTACAGATCCCGATTCTTTTATATAACGGATGCCAGCCGATAAAGGGTATTTGTCCCACTGTCGTCGGGCGCTCTGCACAGGTATGATTCACTACTTCGAAAGGTAGTTTCATCCAGGATTGCAGCAAAGTGATCGTTTCTGCTTTCCAGCTTTCATCGGGTGTCATATCTTCAAAATCCCAGTTATAATTGCTGCCACACCAGTAGAGGCCATTACCTTTCGGAATCAGGCGTGTTTTACCTTTATTAAAAATCATGTTTTCCGCTAAGCCGTTTATGCGCAGGTACAGCACCTCTCCCCTGTTGCGGGTAAAGCGCAACCGACTGAAATAGCCCGAATCCCTTGCAGCTACACCATTACAGTACACTATCGCATGCCAGTATGCTCCTTTATATTCCACAGCAGCCTCACCCGGAATCAATAGTTGTTCTTCAAAAGCCTCTTCCAGCAATAATCCATTTTCTTTGAGAAAGGTATTCCATGTCTTCAGCAGCATCTCATTGTGTACCATTGCAACCGGATCGCAGACATGTACCGTTTCAAAATGCTGAAACAAATCGTGAAACTGTCCGGCCTGTTCCGGCTGCGGCTCCCGGTCCGAATCAAAAAATACCAGCCGGGCATCACTAACCAGGGGTACGCCTAAAAAAGATTCCATCTCCTGGTATATCCCGATCGCGGTATCATACATGGCACTACGGCGCTGAACACCAGGTTTTGTCTTACCAGAATAGGGGTTCAACACCGCTCCGGAAGTATAACTCGTCGGATTAGCTGCCGGCACATCTATTACCCTAAAAGGAATATTTCTGCGGTACAACATAAAACTCAGCAAAGTGCCTGCGATACCTTGTCCGACAATAAGAACGGGGTGATGAATATGCATAAAAAAGCCAGCGTTGTTACGCTGGCAAATGTAGTTGTTTACTTCCACTTGGTTTGGAGTACTACCGGTTTTCCCGATATATAGTCTTTATGTTGCTGGTAGCGGACCAGCTCTTTTTCCAGGAATTTAGAAGCATAAGAAAAGAGAATCAGGTCATCTATCCAGCCCAGTACCACAATCCAGTCGGGTATAATATCCACCGGTGAAAGGATGTAGAAAAAAGATGCGATAAATAACAATAAAGTCAGTACCGGCATCTTATATGTTCCGGTAAAAACTTCACGGAACATCGGCAGAATAATATTACGCTTTTTAAATAAGCCGTAAAATCTGCGCAAACGTGCCCATGGCATAAAAGTTCCTTTGTTTTTCAATTTCGAAAGCGTGAATTTGGTTAATAATTAATAGATATAAAACTAGGCATTAAGTTTAAAATAAATTCTTAATATGAAGTGAGTGTATTGTTAATGTTTGTGCGCCCGGACTGTATTAAGGATTTGCATACAATTCATAACCGGGTAAATAAGTATAGGCATCTCCAGGCATGGAATAGCAGGAAGACGTCTTCTCACAATCTCCGTTACATGCCGGACATCCGTATAGCAATATCTGCGATTTACACCCATATCATGTTACCTTTCAGGCAATAACGATGCATTAACGAAACTATTTCCCCTTCTTTCGGAGTCTCCATACCTTATCAAAATCAGGCTGGCACCACATCTGACAGCCTGCTGCAGTGGTGCGCCCCTTCCACTCCCCCTAAATCAGTGCAGGTTTTTGATCAGGATTGCGAGGAATCAAGTACCTTTGCGCGCGCAAAAAGTACTCCTTTGTATTTTATCTTAGTGCAGATCGACGAAACACTTTACTAGATTAACTTTGCTGGAAAAAACAGTTTTCTGCTGTATCTCCCGGCGAAACTCTATTACGGGTTTCGCTTTTTTATCGCAGTCGATTTTAGCAAATTGATAAGAAAAAATTCCGGAAAAAGCTTATATTTATATACCCTTTACCGGACAAACAATCGATAAAATGCGTTCATAATATTATTGTAGAAATGGCTGTAAAAAATAAAAGAAACTTAAAAAAAGAATTACAGAAGTACTTTGGTTTCGATAATTTTAAGGGAGAACAGGAGGCGATTATCAACAGCATTCTGGGCGGCAAAGACACCTTTGTCATTATGCCTACCGGCGGTGGTAAATCGCTGTGTTACCAGTTACCGGCACTGTTGAGTGAAGGGGTGGCACTTGTGGTTTCTCCGTTGATCGCTTTAATGAAAAACCAGGTAGACCTGATCAGGGGATATAGTGATGACGATAATGTGGCACACTTCCTGAACTCGAGCCTGAGCAAAGTACAACAACGTAAGGTAAAGGAAGATCTGGTATCTGGTAAGACCAAGCTTTTGTATGTAGCCCCGGAAACACTGACCAAACAGGAGAACATTGACTTCTTTTCCGATATTACTATTTCATTTGTAGCAGTGGATGAAGCACACTGTATTTCTGAGTGGGGACATGATTTCCGCCCGGAATACCGTAAACTCAGCGCCATGATCAAAGAGATCAATCCCGATCTGCCGATTATTGCCCTGACAGCAACCGCTACACCTAAAGTGCAGGACGATATCGTTAAAAACCTGGAGCTGAGAGCACCAGAGGTATTTATTTCTTCCTTTAACAGGCCCAACCTGTATTATGAAGTAGTACCTAAGGGTTCCAAAAACCAGGTATTGAAACATATTGTACGATTTATCTCTCAACATAAAGGCAAGAGCGGTATTATTTATACCCTTAACCGTAAGACTACAGAAGAGCTGGCCAGTACGCTGGTGGCCAATGGAATCAAGTCGGTGGCCTATCATGCAGGCCTGGACGCGACGACCCGTGCGCAGCGGCAGGATATGTTCCTGCATGAAGAGGTGGAGGTTATTGTAGCCACTATCGCTTTCGGTATGGGTATCGACAAGCCGGATGTGCGGTTTGTAATGCACTACAACATTCCTAAATCAATCGAAAACTACTACCAGGAAACCGGTCGTGCCGGAAGGGACGGACTGGAAGGCAGGTGTATTTTATACTACTCTCATAAGGATGTTCAGAAACTGGAGCACCTGATGAGGGACAAGCCGCTGAGTGAACGTGAAATGGGTGCTCAGCTTATTGCAGAGACTGTTGCTTATGTAGAAAGCGGGGCCTGCCGCAGAAGACAATTACTGCACTATTTCGGCGAGATTGATCGTATCGAGAATTGCGGCAACTGTGATAACTGCTGCAATCCGAAAGAGAAGCTGGATGTAAAAGACAGCGTTAAGATCATACTGGACGCGATCGACCAGCTGGATGAGCGCTTTGGTATTGATTATGTTGTGGACCTGGTACTGGGTAAGAAAAACCCTCAGATCACTACATTCAAACATAATAAATTATCGTCTTACGGTGCCGGCCTCATCATGGAGATGGACGACAACTTCTGGTATTCTCTGATTCGCCAGATGATGCTGGAGGACTTTATCCGTAAAGACATCGAGGAATACGGTTTGCTGAAGATTACAGAAAACGGCCGTAAATTCCTGAAGAAAATATTCCCGATCAAAGTACCATTGAATCATCGTTTTGAGGATATGGAGGAAGAGGAAGAGGATACTCAATCCGGAGGTACCGGTGCTGCTGATACAGTACTGCTGGAAATGCTGATGGATCTGCGCAAGCAGGTGGCCAAAGAGAAAAAGTTACCACCATTCGTGATCTTCCTGGAGAACTCGCTGGAAGATATGGCGCTGAGCTACCCTACTACTATGGCAGAGCTGGAGAAAATCCAGGGTGTAAGTAAAGGGAAAGCACTGAAGTTCGGTAAGAAATTTATTGAACTGATTGCGGCTTACGTTGAGGAGCATGAAATCGAAAAGCCGGACGACTTTGTGATGAAAAACGTGGTGAATAAGAGTGGCCTTAAGGTATTTATCATCCAGAATATCGATAAAAAGATTCCTCTGGAAACGATTGCCAAAAACAAAGACCTGTCCGTTCACGAACTATTACATGCTATGGAAACCATCGTAGCCAGCGGCACCCGTTTGAATATTGGCTATTGTATCGATGAGGAGCTGGATGATAATGAGCAGGCTGAGATCTTTGATTACTTCAAAGAAGCGGAAGATGATGATCTGAATGCAGCCTATGAGGAATTCAGAGACAGCGATGTATCTATTGAACAATTGCAGCTGATGCGCATTAAGTTTATGAGCGATTACGCAAACTAGATTATAAATATTTAAAAATATCAGGCGGCTGGAAACGGTCGCCTGATATTTTTAGTACTATAGTGGATTATTAAACCTTAATCTTTGCATCTGGTCAAATCATTAAGGTTTGTAATATACGCCAAACACATATACAATACATTGAATATAAAAAATCACATTCCAATTCTAAAAATGTTTAATATTTAATAAAATAATTGTAGTTTTGCGACCGATTTTTGAGCCTCTACAGAGGTTCCCCGAACCCAAAAATCCCTAATAAAGTAATGGAAAAAGCAGAAATGATTGCCAGAATCAACCACTTTTTGGTTGAAGATTTTGAAGTTGAGGCAGAAGATATTCAGCCGGAGTCTAAGCTGAAAGAAACCCTGGACCTGGATAGCCTTGATTATATTGACTTAATTGTAGTGATCGAAAATAATTTCGGGTTTAAAGTAAAGCCGGAAGATTTCCAGACAATGGAGACCATCGAAGATTTTTACAATTATGTTGAAAAGCGCCTGGTAGCCGCTTAGTACCAGAACTATTGCCCTTATTATGGCTCAGTGGAGTGGAAAATCTCAAGGATCCGCATTAGGATATAAAATATTTATCTTCCTGTTACGCATAGGTGGTCTCAAACCAGCCTATGCGTTACTGTATATAGTAGGCTGGTATTACATCTTCTTTGTACCGGCTGCTACCCGCCCCTTAAAGTATCTGTACCAGGAACGCCTGGGTATGGACTCCCCTGCTGCCCGTAAACTGATCCGCAAAAATATTATCCGCTTTGGTCAGACCATCCTCGATAAGATATACCTGTTCAGTACGCGCAAAAACCCGTTTACCATTACACGGGAAGGAGAGCGTAACCTGAATGATATGGTTGATGCCGGTAAAGGCGGCATTATTGTGAGTGCACACCTGGGCAATTACGAGCTGGCCGGTCAGCTGCTGGAGCGTCTGGAAACGGTGATCAATATTGTGATGTATGATGGTGAAGACACCCAGATCAAACAATACCTGGATAAGGTTGCGGATAAAAAAACCTTCAATATTATTTTCATCAAGGACGACATGTCGCATATATACGAGATGTCAGCGGCCCTTAGCCGCAATGAGCTGATATGCCTGCATGCCGACCGTTATGTGCCCGGCACCCGTACGATTAAGCATGATTTCCTGGGCAAGGAAGCCCTTTTCCCATTAGGACCTTTCATTCTCGCGAGCAAACTGCGCGCACCGGTGAGTATCGTATTTACGCTGAAACTGGCCGATCTGCACTATCATTTTACCGCAACGGTACCCCAGGTCTATGAAGGCCGTGGCATGCTCGGTGCCGAGCGTATGCTGAAAGATTATGTTGCTGCGCTGGAAGAAAAAGTAAAGCAATACCCGGATCAGTGGTTTAACTACTTTGATTTTTGGGAAGAACAGAAAGCGTAAATTATCGTAACTTCACGCCTTAAGCATCAACAGTAAACGATTGTGCAATATATACCTCAGGCTGCTCCTTTTGTAATGATAGATGAGATAACAGAAGCAAATGAGCAGCAGACTACTACTACTTTTCGCATACCTGAAGAACACTTGTTTGTATCGGAAGGATATTTTACGGAACCCGGCCTTATTGAAAATATGGCTCAGACTGCCGCTGCCGGTACTGGATATATGGCGGCACAGCATCATGCGGCTCCACCGGTTGGCTTTATCGGACAGGTTAAACAACTGGAGATACATGCATTGCCTAAAGTCGGTGAACAGATCACGACGACCACAACCAATGTACAACAGGTGATGAATGCCTTTATCGTTAACGGGGTTATTCATTCAGGAGACAGACTGATTGCCCGTGCAGAATACAAAATATTTTTACAGGAGGAAAACAAGTAAATATGATTTACCATGTTTCCGACGCTATAATCAGCCCCCTGGGCTTTGATACCACCACTGTGTACCAGGCGGTACTGGACGGGAGAAGCGCCATTCGCCCGGTGTCTTTCCCCGACGGTAATACTTTTATGCTGGGTAAAATGCAGGATGCACAATATGCTGCACTGCATACCGAAGCATTGGATGGATACAGCCGTTTTGAGCAGATGTGCATTGCGGCCATACAACAGGCTTTATCCGCAACAGACATCAGCCTGACCTATCCCGATACTGTACTGATCTTATCTACCACCAAGGGCAACATAGAGTGGATCAATGATCCGGAGCACAAAGCACAGGCATCGATTCCCGCTGCGACCCAACGCATTGCTGACTATTGTAAGCACCCTAACCCGGTTATTAATGTATCGGTAGCCTGCATCTCCGGATCAGCTGCCCAGATCACCGCCAGGCGTATGCTGCATGCCGGCCTGTACAAACATGCTGTTGTCGTGGGTTGTGATGTGATCAGTGATTTTGTACTCGCCGGCTTCAATTCTTTCCAGGCACTTTCAGATGAGCAGTGCCGCCCCTTCGATGCGGAAAGAAAAGGATTGAACCTGGGAGAAGCTGCTGCCTGTATTGTATTGAGTACTGATATACAATATAGCAGCCAGACAGCGGTACTCAGCGGCGGCAGCATCAGCAATGATGCCAATCACCTCTCCGGCCCGTCCAAAACGGGAGCAGAACTAGGCTTGGCCATCAGCCAGAGCCTTGCTGAAGCACAGCTTAAGCCAGAGGATATCGGTTTCATCTCTGCGCACGGAACAGCAACTAATTATAATGATGAAATGGAGGCTAAGGCTATTGGTTATGCCGATCTTTCGGCCGTACCGGTACACAGCCTTAAACCTTATTTCGGACATACACTGGGTGCTTCCGGCCTGCTGGAAAGCATCATCAGCCTTAAGGCGATGCAACAGGATACACTCATTCCCGTACCGGGCTTCCGGGAAAGCAATACCAGTGTACCTTTACACGTTATTACCTCGATCGGCCATCAGCCTGTCGCTCATTTTGTAAAAACGGCTGCCGGGTTCGGTGGCTGTAATGCAGCACTGGTGTGGTCTAAAAAAGTAAAACAATGACCTCTTCAATTCAAGCAATACTTCAACGTTCTATAGACGTAAAGCAGCAGATCCTGGAAGATCAGGAGCTGATTGCCCGCGTACAATTACTGACAGAACAGATCACTGAAACCTTCCGTAATGGTGGTAAAGTCTTGTTCTGCGGCAATGGCGGTTCTGCTGCAGATGCACAGCATCTGGCAGCAGAGTTTTCCGGTCGTTTCTACACCGACCGCGATCCCCTGCCCAGCGAAGCGCTGCACTGTAATACCTCTTATCTGACAGCGGTAGCCAATGATTATGGGTATGATATGGTATACAGCCGCTTGCTGAAAGGTTCTGGCAAGAAGGGCGATATCCTTATCGGACTGAGTACTTCCGGCAATTCTACCAATATTGTAAAAGCATTTGAACAGGCTCGGGAAATGGGCATCACTACGGTGGCCTTTACCGGCAGTACCGGCGGGGCAATGAAGGACCTCTCCGATATCCTGATCAATATACCTTCTGATGATACACCACGTATACAGGAGTGCCATATTACCCTGGGACATATTGCGTGTCAGCTGGTAGAGGCATCATTATTCAAAGGCTAAAAGAGTATTCTATGGAATGTATCGTACTGGCGGGCGGACTGGGTACCCGCTTACAACACATCGTACCGGATGTGCCCAAATGCCTGGCGCAGGTTAACGGTCAGCCTTTCCTCGCACACCTGTTTCACTACCTGGAGCAGCAATATTGCGATCATGTGATCTTATCTCTGGGTTATAAATATGAGATGGTACTGGAATGGCTCAAAACCAAAGCTTTTACCTTTAAAATCAGTTGGGTGATCGAAAAAGAGCCCCTGGGTACAGGCGGCGGACTGAAAAGGGCTTTGATGAAAGGCCATTCGGATCAGTGTTTTGTACTCAACGGTGATACTTTGTTTGACATTCCGCTGAGGGAAATGAGCGAAGGACTTAGCGATGAGGTCAAAGCGGTGATCGCCTTAAAACCGATGCAGCAATTTGAGCGTTATGGCACAGTCGTCTTAGATGAAGACCAATACATTACCGGTTTCCGTGAAAAACAAGCCTGCGACAAAGGCCTGATCAACGGTGGCATTTACCTGCTGAACCATGCTAAGACCCTGCTACAGGATATGCCGGACCACTTCTCCCTGGAAAAAGAATTCTTTGAACCTGAAGCCGGTAAGCATAGCCTGAAAGGATACATCAATGAAGGATATTTTATAGACATCGGTGTGGAGGAAGATTACTTACGGGCACAAAAAGAGATCGGACAGTAAAACATGAAAGCATTATTCCTGGATCGCGATGGGGTGATCAATATTGAAAAAGAAGGAAGCTATATTTTCAACCCTTCTGAATTACATTTTTACGAAGGCGCGCTGGAAGCTATTGCCCACGCCCGTAAATACTTTGACCTGGTGCTGGTGGTGACCAACCAGAGGGGTATCGGCAAGGGCCTGATGACTACCCGGGACCTTGAAGAGATACACCACTGTATACAAGAGGCACTGGCACAACACAAGGGGCATATCGACCGCTTTTATCATGCTCCGGCATTGCATAGTGATGATCTGATGCGCAAACCGAATACGGGTATGGCTTTGGAAGCACAGGAAGATTTTAAAGAGATAGATTTTGCCCAATCGGTTATGATCGGGAATAATTACAGTGATATGAAATTCGGGAAAAATATGGGTATGAAAACCATTTTCCTGCACACAACCCAGTCTGCACAGGAGCTGCCCAACGAGTGGATCGATGAGCAATACGACAGCCTGGCCTCCTGGATGAAGAGTTTAGACTAATAGCTCCCAGAGGTGCTGAAAAGAGACCTTAAATATAAAAATGAATCGCGCCGATATGTATATCGGCGCGATTCATTTTTATTCAAATGCAGCAGCAGATTGCCTGCGCTGTATTATTTCCATTGATTACCGGCAAAGCTATCGCTTACTACCAGTTCTTTACTACCTGAAGTGTATTTGTAGAAACCTTCTCCGGATTTAGCACCCAGGCGGCCTGCCTGTACCATATTGGTCAGCAAAGCAGCAGGAGCATATTTAGGATTACCGAAACCGTTATGCAGTACGTTCAGGATAGACAGACAGGTATCCAGACCGATAAAGTCTGCCAGTTGCAGTGGTCCCATCGGATGAGCCATACCTAATTTCATAATTGTATCGATCTCTTCTACACCAGCTACACCTTCCTGCAGACTGATGATCGCTTCATTGATCATTGGCATCAGGATACGGTTAGCGATAAAACCAGGATAGTCATTTACTACGCAAGGTACTTTACCAATGTGTACAGACAGATCGTAAATTACTTGTGTAATCTCTTTTGTGGTAGCATAACCATTGATGATTTCTACCAGCTTCATTACCGGAACCGGGTTCATGAAGTGCATACCTACCACCTGGGCTGGTCTTGAGGTTACCGCAGCGATACGGGTAATAGAGATAGATGAAGTATTGGTAGCCAGGATCGCGTGCGCCGGAGCTAAACGATCGATATCTTTAAATATTTTCAGTTTCAAGTCTACATTCTCTGTAGCCGCTTCCACTACCAGGTCAGCGCCACTCAGGCCGCCTTCCATATCAATATGGGTAGTGATGTTTGCCAGGGCGGCATCTTTCTGCTCTTCGGTAAGACTGCCTTTAGTAATCTGGCGGTCCATATTTTTACCGATATTAGCCAGTGCCTTATCCAGGGCCGGCTGAGCGATATCAATCATCTGTACTTTATACCCGTTTTGGGCAAATACATGCACGATACCATTTCCCATAGTACCTGCGCCGATTACAGATACTGTTTTAATTTGCTGAATATTGCTGATAACTGTGGTTGCTTCTGCCATATCCTTAATTGCTGTTTCTGACATTATTAATTTTTTTGAGAACATACAAAAATACAACAATTTCATAATGTTTGCTTCAAGCGGTTAATAATGTGGCGTTAAATATATTAGCGGTCGCAAAACCATCAAATAACTTTATCTTCGCAGCCAAATTTATTGTCTTTTATGCCTCAATCGCATTTAAAAATCAATACACTCGATCATAAGAAACCATTGCGTGTACTGGCCAATATCGTTTCTGTTGTATGCCACCCGGTCTTTATGCCGGTTATTATGACCTTTGTGCTGTATGGCATCAACAGGGTAAGTTTTGGTAATATTACTATGAAAACGATGTATAGCTGGGCGGGTATTCTCGCACTGAATACGATCTTTTTCCCGCTGGTGACGATCTTCCTGCTGAAGCGTTTAAACTTCATTGAAAGCATCAAGCTGAACAATTCCAAAGACCGGATTATACCCTTGATCGCCACCATGATCTTCTATTTCTGGGCGTATATGGTATTCAAAAACATGAAACAACCGGAAGTAGCGCCACAGGTGCTGCGCATCTTCCTGCTGGGTAATTTCTGGGGTATTATTGCCATCTTTATGGTCAATATCTTTAAAAAAGTGAGCATGCATGCCGCAGCTGCGGGTGGCATGATCGGTATCCTGATCGTAGCCATGATCGTAAGCCGCGTCAATCTGTTTATGCCACTGATGATCTCTCTGCTCATCGCAGGCATCATCGGTTCTGCAAGACTGGTTTTAAGGGCACATACCAATGGTGAAATCGGTCTGGGTTACATCCTGGGGATTCTGGCACAACTGGCAGCATACTTCTACATCACCCGACTGATCAATATTTTTGATTAATCTGATATTGATAGAATTGAGCATCCTCATATAGGAAACAAAAGAGAGAGACCCGATGGCCTCTCTCTTTGTTTATACGGGTTGACTTCCAGATGACTGTTCACACAAATCCCCGATAACTAAATAGTATCGGGGATTTGTGTGAACATAACAGGCTTTTAGACAGCCCCTTCTATTAAGATTATGTTGTTAGAATACTTTCGGTAAAGTGTATTTTACGATAAATCCGCCATAGAACCAAGCTTTGGATGGCCCGGGATTCACATCTGTCGCTACACCTGGAGGGTAATTGGAGCCTGCGTCGCCGTCATTAATATTGTTACCCAGAAACAGGAACGTATAATTTTTCTGGCTGGCCAGGTTGTTACCGGCCACGTATACATCCAGTTGCAGATTGCAGTGCTCAAAATGATGTCTGTAGCCCAGTTTGGCATTGTACTGTGTAAATCCCTTTACTTTATTGGTATTGCCGAAATCGGTGTATACAGCACCTGTGCTGGTAAAGGTATTGTTCAGGTATATTCCGGACGGGCTCACGATGTCCAGACCTAATACATATTTCAGTCTCGGTACACCCACAACTTTTTTACCGGAATAGTCTTTGATGGTACTTCCTGATTTTGTCTGAAAATCGGTATAAGAAAAGTCATACCAGGAGCAGTTTGCAAATGGGCTGATGTGATCTAATACATTATTTTCGGGTAGCATCCAGGTATAGCCTATACTGGCTTCCAGTCCGCGGTTACGCTGTTTTCCGGTATTAGCCCAATAGCTGTAGGCAGTACCGGATACAGGATCTTTATCATTCAACTGTGTAAGTTTGTTGTCGATATTGATGGAAAAGATAGAAAATTGGTAATCCAGTAAAGTATGCGCCAGTAAACCTTGTACCGAAAAATCCAGCATGCGTCCGCGTTCCGGTAACAGACCGTCATTTGTTTTATTGATGCCGCTGATGAATGCTGTCGCAGATGTCGGAGCATTATAACCTTGCGCATAACATAGATTAAATATCTGCCCCTTCCAACTCTTTTGCAGGGCGACATGCGGGTTCATAGAGGGTTTGAACCATTGATCGAAAGACAGGTCTTTGTTATAGCCTGTAGATAAGCCCGGTGCTGCCAGAAGGTCACGACGGTGGTAATCCAGTTTGTTATAGCTTACACCTGCCAACAACATCAGATCCCAGGGACGATAGGTTATACGCGCTATTGCAAATACGGATTGTTGATTGGTGGTTAGTTTTAACAATGAAGCGCCGCTGTTGATACCCTGTACCTGAAGGGGAATAGAATCATTAGTGCCGGTAAATCGAAAACTGTTGGTCATTGAGCCGGATTGTTGCAATTCCGTACCGAGTTCCAGCCCACCTAAAAACTGCTCGCCTATGTTTCGGTTATAAGAAAATATACTTCTTAAGCCCATATTCGGGTCGAGCGAATTTTCATCTACACCCGCGGCAACTCTACGCTTATCGGTGTAGCTAAAGAAGACCGATGTACTATTATTAAAATATTTATTGAAATTTGTTTGGTACGTTGCGCTAGCCCTTGTACTACGAAAATCGTTACGGGCATTCTTCTTAGCATAGGCATCATTTCCCGGATCAATACCGGCATAATAGTCTGCATAGGATATCTGACCTGTTACACCCTCTAAAGAGTATGAGTGTGCCAGATAGAGACTTAGTTTTTGTTTTGCGTTTATTTGATAGTTGCCCAGCCAGCTATAGCAATTCTTAACACTCTGGCCTCTCGGGCGATACCCGTCTGAGGATACATGTGTATAATTGAATACCGAAGCGCTTTTGTCGGTAACGACATCAAGCCTGGTATTGGTTTGGAGCATATTCCAGGAGCCGACATTAAGCCGCTGTGAGAGTGTTATGCCTTTGGTCGTTTCCGGTTTCATATAGCAGCGTAGCACACCGCCAACACCGCCGCCATACATCGTTGCGGCAGGCCCCTTGATCACTTCCATATTGTCCACCACCGAAAAATCGATATCATCCATGACGGTAACGCCGTCCGCTGTTGTGAAGGGTATACCGTTGTAATATACTTTTACACCCCAGTTGTTGAACTTTTGATCATTGCCATAGCCTCGTATCACTACGCGTTGCCCGCCCAGTTGTGTACGCTTATCAATCTGCACACCAGCCATAAGACCAAGGCCCTGTTCCAGAAACAAAGGATTATTGCGGTCAAGCTCCTCAATACTAATGGCTTCTGTGGGCTGAGCATGTCTCTTGAACTCTTGTCGTTCTTTTAAGATATCTTTTCCAACACTGATCACAACCTCTTTAAGGGTTTGAACGGATCTGGATGTATCATTTTGTGCGTAAACCGCTACACTTAAAATACTAAATGCTATTGTAGCAATTGTTTTCATAAAGATTGATTTAATACGAGCGTAAACTAAAGGTGTAACATGGTCATACATATAAAATACCCTGTAAATCCCGGGGATTACCCCCGGGATATTTACAGGGTTAAGTTAAATTAACGTAAGACTATCTTTTCTTCATAAGTCCGCCCTCCGTCGGTTTGTGCATGCAGCATATAAGTACCCGAAGGCAGGCTGCTGAGATTAAGCATTATATGCAAAGGTGTGTTGCCCTGCATAGCTTGATTAACCTGGTATACGCATTTACCAGCAACATCAAATACGGATATATGCAGTTGACGGCTATCAGTCGCTGCGCTTAATTCGACATGCAATAAGCCGGAAGCAGGATTAGGATATACCACGAAAGCATCATCACGCGACAGAATAGCATTGCGTACGGGAGAATACATTTTTGAACCGTCTTTTCCCATACAATTGATCCGGTAATAATAACGAGTGTTCGCACGAACATTATAGTCATCGTATGCATAACTGTTAACAGAGGCAGCAGGTTTTGCCATAACTTTCGTCAGGGGCTCAAATTGACGACCATCGATACTACGTTCTAACTGATAATAGTCCAGATCGTGTTCCATACGTACGTTCCAGTCCAGTGCAATTTTATTTTTGACGCCTGTTGCTGTAAAACTTAAAAAATCAATATTTATAGGCAAAGGATCGGTTGTGTGGTTATCCACTATAGTAAACTGGCTAAAGTTGGTCACATTATTTCCTGCACCGAAGGTAATTGCACCGCTGTTGTTGTACACATAAGTGTCTGCAGAGTCTAACTCTGTACCCCAGGTATTACCAAAGGCACCTGACGGTCTTTTGAACAGTTTGAAGTCTCCAGGTGCATAAGGCGTACTACCATTCATAATGAGGTTGCTAAAGCGGATACTATCAGGTATTGTGATATTGCTATTGGTGCCATAGTTATTGATGACAAAATAATTACGGTCCTGGACAATAGGCAGTCCACCCGGTAATTGATCAGGGTAAGAGTATAATCTGAAACCATACATATCACCGTTAGGATAGATTGCCGGGCTGCTTTTCAGGAACATATCAATACCCGTTCCGGTGAAACTATGCTGACCACCTGCATTTACCGCGGTTAGTTTTTTTACAACCCCTGTAGCCACGGGCGCCGTTGAATTGACGATATAGGAAGCGTTTGGAATGGTGCAGTTAAACCCTGTAGCGACATCATATACAGTACCTGCATTTGGAATATACTGATTGAATTGTATATACTTCAAAAGTCCGGTTTCAGACAGGCCGGGATTTTGAATCAGGTGCATTTTTGAGCGTACCTCGTCCTGGCTTAAAGCATAATTATAGAACTTGATCTCATCAATCTCTCCTTTGTACTTACTCCCCTGTCCACTGTTGGTCACATCAAGATTGACGTAAAATGGTGTTTTAGATAGATCAATCACTGGCATTGTGCCCGTTCTAACTGTAGCCGGCTGGCCATTAAGGTATATTTTGACGCCGGTTGGCGCATACGTTAATGTCAGAAAATTCCATTTGGTACTATCTACAAATAAGCTGCTGTTTGTTCCACCGGCACTGTCCGTGTATGTTAGTCTTAAATTAGGGGTATAACCGTTGAAGGAGAATCCTAACCCCAACCCGTTAGTGGAGCCGCCGTAAGGGCCATGGGAAATGATCTGGGAGAAGCTGCTCTGATTACCATACGGCCTTATCCAGCACGATATACTGAAGTTATTACTGTTAATCGGTGCAGAACCAATAGCGATATTAGTTGACGTACCGTTCATATACAGACTCTTTCCCGCGACGGTGTCGGGGTTGCAATTGTCTGCATCAAATATAATCATATTGTTCTCGGTCTTTGTATGGCTATTGCCCAGATTGTCTGTAACAGTCAGTGTTACGTTATAGCTTCCCGGACCCGGATAAAGAACATTAGGATAACGGCAATTGGCACAACTTACATAAGAAGAACCGGGGAAGCTCCAGCTTACGGTAGCACCTGCATAGTCTTCTATAGAATAGTCCATAAAATGCACCGTGTCTTTAGTACAGGATACCGTCCGTTTGTCCGCCAAAGGTTGCGCTACAGGAGTGCTTGGTCCATATAAGGGAGATTCCCATACCCCGCGGTTGCCGGCAAGACGCAGCTTACTGTCGCGATAAAAAATCAGTCCACCCAGTTTAGCATTGAAATTTTTGGGAATTCCATTACTAAAGTTAATCCAATCGCTCATCGTATTGTCGCGGTAATATACCTGCGTCTGTCCTGAGTTGGTGATCGCATATATACCGCCATTTGTCCCTCCCTGATATTGTAAAAAAGCTACAGCCTTATTATTCAGGGCAGTGCTGGTATAATTGCTCCAGGAAGATCCTCCGTTGGTAGATTTAAAGACTTTGTTAGCCGCAGAGCCCTGTGCCATACAAAAGTATACCTCGTTTTCATTTGCCGGGTTAACAGCTATATCTGTATTGTAGTACTGATACGTAACGCCGGCCGGTATAGCTAGTTGAGACCAGGTCATACCGGTATCTACAGTTTTATAAATGCCTGAAGTTGCGCAGAGGTACATCACTGCAGGGTTTGAGCGCGCAATGACAAAACGCCAAGCCCTACTGCCGAAGTTGTGTAATGCGGTGTAAGAGGCCCCTTGATTCACCGTTTTCCAAATTGTGCTATCTTTCGTGAGATACATTATATTGCTAAATCTGGGGTCTACTACCAGTTTATCAGAAAATAATCCGTAGTAGTCTTCACCAGGCCATTTGCTATTAGCAACACTTGCATTCACAATGTTGCCTGCAAATGAAGATGGAATTACCTTAGTGCCGATATCATCAAAACCTGCCGTATTTTGTCTTCCATGAAACACATGGCCGGTAGGAGATTCTCCACCACCCAGACGTAATCCCGGCCCCGCACCATAGCCATCAAACAAGGCAACGTTACCGTTATGATATCGTCCGCCTACAACGATATCCTGGTCCCAGCCCTGGTCAAAGCCCCAGAATTCAGAGCCTGTAATACCGTTCGTGCGTACCGACCAATTCGCAGAGGAGCTGAAGAAATCGGTGGAGTAGTTAACCCCACCATCTGTGGTTAAATAAGCATCATTTCCAAGTACAGCAGCCCATTGGAAATCAGGATGCAACGCGTACGGACCATTGTATCCGCCGATTGGTGTGAAATTTACACCCCCATCTGTAGATTTGTAAGCACTTGTGGTACCTACAATAAGTGCATCTTTATCGAAGGGAGAGGCGAGTGCAACCAAATCGTAATAGCCCTGTCCGTTGCTCATGGCAAGTCCGGTCGTAGCATTTCCTCCCGCGAGCCCCGTATTGGTAGAGCTGGCGGAAATAGTCCAGGAGATACCTCCATCCGTACTTTTTAAGACCTTGGGTGCGTTAGTATCCAAAGTTACACAATATACATAATTGGTATCTGCTGCAGTTACGGCTAATCTCGCGCCAAAGGAATTGATACCAGCAAGCCCCGATGTAATTGTTGAAAAGTTTGCACCACCATCTGTTGAGCGTAGCATTATCATCGGATTGCCTGATGCTGAAGATCGGCCCACGGCAAATACTGTGGATGGATTTGCAGGATTAAACATTATATCATACATGCCACCAGGCGTACTTGACCCGGAAGCGAGGGACCAGGTCGCCCCATTATTGTCACTATAATATACGGCGGTATTTCCCGCTGCGACGATCCGGCCTGTATTGGAATTGACAATAATCTGGTTACAACTACCTCCGGTATATCCGCTTAAGGTAGTCCAGGTAGTACCGCCGTCACTGCTATAGATCATAGCATTGGCGTACACCCAAACCTTATTGGCATCACTCGGAGACACCCCAATCGCGGTAGGACTTGCAGCAGGAAGATTATCACTGATACAGGTCCAATTCATACCTTTATCCGTCGACTTAAATATAGCCCCTGTTTCCGTACCACAATATAAAATATTAGGATTGCTGGGGGCGATTGCAAAAGAATAAATATTTGCCAGCCATGGATTCTTGCCCCCATTAGCCGGATACCACATTTCCGTCGGTCCCAAAATTTTCCAGTCGGCAGTACCATTCAAGGTGCCGGCAATGGTTTGTAGTTTTACTTTGGGTTTGGGTTGTGTAGCCTGCTGCATCTGACGCAGGTAATAAGTGCTGTCGTATATGACGTTGCCATTAGCCTGCACAAAAGGTTCCATGAGGCGCCTCCATCGGATATAGGCAACGCGGTACGGTTCTTCATTCAGTTCATTTTCTTCATGAGCCCCCTCCAATTCCTTTTCCTTTTTATCTAAAGTGCTTTCTTTCTTCAGCAGCTCATCGATTTTGAAAACATTGGGATGCTGCCAGTCTGCCTTTTTTACCCAGTTGGGCACGGGAATAGAGGATGGAAGTTCAAATACAGCCGCCCAAGACGGGCGGGTGTCTGGCAGGCGCTCCTGCGCACCGGCATTAAGGGTGCACAGAATCGCACCCAAAAGTAACCAATTGGTAATTTTTCTTTTCATAATAAATTGACTTTTTAGGGGTCAGTTAAGTGAGTAGTATGACGAAATTAAGTCAGAATTTATTACAAAAACATTATTATATATAAATTAATTACATCTATTTAATCGTATATATTTTGGCATTTTCAATTCAATAGTATGGCTTAAATAAACAATTTGTATTTATTTTTTATTAATACATGCATTGACAATTGGTAAAATGGGACTTCCCAAAAAGGTCAGCTCCATTTTTTATCGCTGAATGAGTTCTTTTTGCGCTATGTCAAGCAGCAAATGCAAGATCCTGCTCACATTTAATTATTCTCAATGCGCGAGGGTGTCATTTTTCCTATTCGCCGCTTAATTATTGGATTTCTTCCTGCTGCCCGATGTTCTGCCAGCAGTTTGCGCAGATTGGGACCTATCGACATTAAGCCAAATCCAATACTTACACCTTCAAGCTCCTTATGGTAAACCTTGAAAATTTATTGTTGCTCTTTACTTGATTAAAGGCGGATCCTACTTCTACTGTGCGCTTGCTTCGATGATACAAACCGCGATCCCACATCAGCCTCGCTCTTGCCAGGGATCGGTTCGGATTTTTGCTGACTTCCAGATGACTGTTCAAAAAAAATCCCCGATAACTAAATAGTATCGGGGATTTTTTTAATATAACAGGATTTTCAGGCAGCCCTTTCTTCTTTAAATACAAAGGGGTTCTATCTATCATTTCCCCATACGGTATCCCTTCAATGCGAAGTACAGGATAAAGAGATATGCGGGGATCATCATATAATAAGCGGTCTGTACATTGATGCCGTTCAGTTCTGATATGCGGCCGTATAATGGCGGCAAAATTGCCCCGCCTACAATGGCCATGATCAGCAGTGCAGAACCCATTTTGGTAAAACGGCCCAGCCCATCTATTGCCATAGGGAAGATCGCCGGCCACATTACCGAATTGGAAAATCCTAACAGGGCAAAGAACCATACCGCAGGATGCGTTGGTATGCTCAGCTCCTGCCCCACAAGGGTAAAGGTTTTCAGGCCAGCTTCTCCAGTAGTGGTTACCGATAATATGACCAGTAACATGCTTAATATACAGGCCACGACCAGCGCTTTGCGCTGACTGATGTATTTGGGAATGGCCCATATCCCGATTCCGTAACCCAGTAATAAGGTATAGCCGGTATAGGTTGCCAGGTGTTTGGATACATCCAGAGAATAACCCAGGTATTTACCAAACCCCGTAAAGGTATCGTAACTGATTACTTCTACGCCTACATACAGGAACAGTGCCAGTACCCCGATCACCAGGTGTGGAAACTGCAGTACGCTTGATTTTTGCGTAGCGGTAGCATTTTGCACCTCTGGTGCATTATCCTCATCCGGAATTTCAGGAAGGTGGGTAAAAAATAAGAGTAAACCAACAAGGGCAAAGGCAACCGCAATCCAGGTATATGGGGTAATCACTTTCTGCGCCAGCGCATCCAGCGTCTGGGCTTTCGTTACCGCATCCATGGTAGTCAGTTGCTGTTCCAGTGCATCACCATCTTTCAGAATGATGCCGCCCAATGTGTATATGGCTATAATTCCTGCTATCTTATTACATACCCCCATAATACTGATCCTACGGGCAGCACTTTCTTTAGGCCCGATGGCTGCAGCATAAGGATTGGAAGCCGTTTGCAGTAAAGCCAGCCCTGTACCAATGATAAACAGGCCGGTCAGGAAGAGCGGGAAGCTGCGGGCATTGGCCGCCGGGATAAATATAAGGGCACCAATAGCCATAATGAACAGGCCCAGGGACATTCCTTTCTTAAAGCCGGTAGCTTTTAATACATAGGATGAAGGTATGGACATGACAAAATATGCCGCAAAGAATGCAGTGGCTACATAATATGATTGAGTGGTAGTCAGCTCACAGGCCAGCTTCAGATAAGGAATCAACTGGCTGTTGGCCCAGGTGATAAAGCCGAAGATGAAAAAGAGCAGCCCGATAATCAACAATGCAAAGCCGTAATTATTTTTATTATTATCCTGCATTTATATATATTTTTGGCGTCTAAAGTACAATTATTGTTGTTAAGTTAAGATATGAACGATAAAAAATATGCCATCGGAGTGGATATTGGTGGCACCTACACCAAATTCGCGCTGGTTGATGAAGCAGGTAATATCACCAGAGAACAAAGAATCCGTACGGACAGTTTTCCCACACCGGAAGATTTTGTACAAGGCCTTTGCCTGCACCTGCAATCTATCCTGGATCAGCACAAGGAAAGAAGCCCTATACGGGGTATCGGCATCGGTGCACCAAGTGCCAATTATCATACCGGCGTGATTAACGGTTCAGCAAACCTGCCCTGGCGCACTTACATTCCGCTGAGGGATATGGTCGCGGCACAGATGGTGGGCATGCATACCGTCGTAACGAATGATGCCAAGGCTGCCGCCCTGGGGGAAATGCAGTTTGGCGTAGCCAAAGGTATGAAGGACTTTATGGTCATCACCCTGGGTACCGGTATCGGAAGTGGTATTGTATCGAACGGACAACTGATCTATGGTCATGATGGCATGGCCGGTGAGGTAGGTCATATTATAGCCAAGCCTAATGGTAGGCCATGCGGCTGCGGCCGTAAAGGCTGCCTGGAGACTTATGCCTCGGCAACCGGCATACTGGTGACGGCACAGAAAATCATGCTGGCCAATAAGCTGATCCCTTTTGAAACCTCACAGGAGATTACAGATGCCGCTATGATGGGTAACCCGATGGCGATGGAGATCTTTAACCAGACTGGTAAGGTGCTGGGTAAGATCCTGGCTCATGTACATACGGTCATTTCCCCTGAAGCGATTATTTTCTTCGGCGGACTGGCTAATGCCCGAGAGTACTTGCTGGTACCTACGCAAAAGGCATTTGAGGAAGAATTATTGTTTGTTTATAAAGAACGCAAACCACAATTCCTGGTATCGGCGCTGCAACATAAAAACGCAGCGATACTGGGTGCAGCAGCATTAGTTTTTTAATTCACTTATAACCAAAAGGTTTATCTTTGCGCATTATGTCATCCGTTCTTATCAAAAACATTCAGGTTGCCGATGCGACCTCAGCGCACAACGGCAAAACTGTAGATATTCTCATTGAAAAAGGCCAGGTTACCCAGATTGGAAAATCGCTTAAAGTAACGGCCAAACAGACCATCGAAGGAAAGGGCAGATTTATAGCCCCGGGATGGATCAGCTTAATGACTGACTTTGCCGAACCGGGATATGAGCATAAAGAAACGATTGAAAGCGGTCTCAATGCCGCTGCACAAGGTGGTTTTACACAAGTTATCGTTGTACCAAATACCAATCCGGCACTGGCTACAAAAAGTTCTGTGAGCTTTGTACAGCAGAGCGCCAAAGGGCATCGTGTACAATTGAAAGTAATGGGCGCTGTATCGCAGCAGCTGGAAGGTAAAAACCTGGCAGAAATGCTGGAGATGTATCATGGAGGCGCAATTGCCTTTACTGATGGCTGGAAACCTTTGCAGCATGCAGGACTGATGCAGAAGGCTTTGGAATACGTAAAAGCATTTAACGGTACAGTGGTACAGATTCCGGTTATGGCCGAGTTATCGGACGGACTGATGAACGAAGGACCCAATTCTGTACAACTGGGTATGCCCGGCATACCGGTTATTGCAGAGACACTGCTGGTAAACCGCGACATTGAACTGGCCCGTTATACAGGCTCTAAGCTGCACCTCTCCGGTGTAAGTACTGCGGAAAGCCTGAACCTGATCAAGAAAGCTAAAAAAGATGGTGTAGCCGTAACCTGCTCGGTAACCCCATATCACCTGCTGTTTACAGACGACTGCCTGTCGACCTATAACAGTTTATACAAAGTAAATCCTCCGCTGAGAAGCGAAAAAGACCGCAAAGCCCTTATCAAGGCGCTGGAAGACGGCACTATAGACGCTATTGCGACACACCATAAGCCGCAGGACTGGGATTCGAAAGTTAAAGAATTTGAATATACACAGTCTGGTATGGCTACACTGGAGAGCTGCTGGCCTATGCTGCGTAAAGCGGCTCCGCATGTTACTGCAGAACGCTGGGCTGCCTTACTATCACAGAATATTGCAACCATATTCGGGCTGGAAACGGCTACTGTTGCGGAAGGTTCCGTTGCAGACTTCACCCTGTTTGACTATGATACGGAATGGATGCTGACACCGGAAAACAAAGCCAGCCTTGCCTTTAACACGCCATTGCTGAACGAAACTCTTACCGGTAAAGCCCAAATTCTCTAGTTTATTATGAATACAAAAAATATTGCCTTCGGTATTAAAGCCGGACTGATTATTGCAGCACTTTATGTGCTGATGCTGTGGATCAAGTTTAGCTTTCTGAGCTACAATCCTTTTGCATTTTACCTGGGTAGCTTTATTTCTTACTTTATTATTATCGCTGCATTGGTCATTACCGGTACGCAAAAGCGCAGTAGTTTAGGCGGATATGCAGAGATTAAAGATCTGTTCCAGCCTATATTTATCGCGATCATTTTTGCGGAGGTGGCATATCTTTTATTTACTTATTTTTACCTGAATTATTTCAACCCTACCTTCTTCCAGACCTACGAGCAGTCGATGGATGCTTTTGCGCATAAGAATAAAATGAGTGCGGAAAAGATCAAGGAGCAGATAGAAATGGTACGGGGACAGGCCAAATCCAGCAAGGATTTCTGGGGATTAGCCAAGAACCTGCTGGCCCGCTGGATAGTTGTTGATAGTATTTTCGGACTGATGATTTCATTTCTGCTGCGTAAAAAAACACCACAGCAACTGATGGATATGCATATGTCCAAACAAGAACTTTAAACCCGACAAACAAGTGTTAGATTTATCTGTAGTAATCCCTTTATTGAACGAAGAAGAATCGCTGCCGGAACTGGCTGCGTGGATAGATCGTGTCGCGCAGGCACATCAGTACAGCTATGAGATCATCTTTGTGGATGATGGCAGTACAGATGACAGCTGGGACGTAATACAAAAATTACGCAGCGCCAACCCGAATATCAAAGGCATTAAATTCCAGCGTAACTACGGAAAGAGTGCGGCACTGAATGAGGGTTTCAAAGCCACTATCGGAGCGGTGGTGATCACTATGGACGCCGACCTGCAGGATAGCCCCGATGAGATCCCGGAGTTGATGCATATGATCCGCGAAGAAAAGTACAACCTCGTAAGCGGATGGAAAAAGAAACGCTTTGATAATAGAGTGACCAAAAACCTGCCTTCTAAATTTTTCAACGGTGTAACCAGCCGCATGTCGGGCATTAAACTGCATGACTTTAACTGCGGACTGAAAGCCTATAATTTCAAAGTGGTCAAGAGTGTGGAGATATATGGTGAAATGCACCGCTATATTCCTGTCCTGGCTAAAAATGCAGGATTTAAGAAGATCGGAGAGAAAGTGGTACAGCACCAGGCCCGCAAATACGGGGTATCCAAATTTGGCTGGAACCGCTTTGTCAATGGCTTCCTGGATCTGCTCACCGTACAGTTCATCGGGCAGTTTGCCAAAAGACCCATGCACTTCTTCGGATTGCTGGGAGCCTTCCTGTTTTTTATCGGTTTTATTTTTGTGTCTTACATGGTTATCTGTAAGCTAATCTGGTGGGATGCTTATGGTATCGCCAACAGGCCACCATTCTATATCTCATTGACGCTCATACTGATGGGAACGATGTTCTTCCTCTCTGGTTACCTTGCAGAGCTTATTGTTCGTAATGCACCGGAGCGCAATCATTATTATATTGACGAAAAATTAGGATTATAACATCCTTTTAGATCATTATATTTGCGAACATCCCCCAAAAGCATACACAATGGCTCAGAAAAGGTTAGCAATACTTGGCTCAACAGGCTCTATCGGTACACAGGCATTGGCTATCGTCGATGCACATCCGCAATTATTTTCGGTAGAGATACTGAGTGCTCATTCCAATGCAGCGCTGCTGATCGAGCAGGCCGGTAAGTACCAGCCCAACGCAGTAGTGGTTACGGATGCGAAGGCATACGAAACGGTAAAGCAGGCTTTATCCGGGTCGAATGTAAAAGTATTTGAGGGGCATAATGCCCTGAACGAGGTGGTACAATGGGATACCGTAGATTTTGTGCTCGGTGCCATTGTAGGCTACGCCGGCCTCCACTCTACCCTCTCTGCCATAGAAGCGGGCAAAACCATTGGTCTGGCCAATAAGGAAACCCTTGTTGTGGCCGGAGAACTGGTGATGCAGAAAGCTGCAGAGAAAAGAGTACCGATTATTCCGGTTGACAGTGAGCATTCTGCTATATTCCAGTGTCTTGCAGGCGAACGTATGGATACGATCGAGAAGATCATTCTTACAGCCAGCGGCGGCCCTTTCCTGGGCAAAAAACCTAACTTCCTGGTGAATGTTAAGAAAGCGCATGCACTGCAGCATCCTAACTGGTCTATGGGTGCCAAAATCTCTATTGATTCTGCTACCCTGATGAATAAAGGCCTGGAGATGATAGAAGCAAAATGGCTTTTCGGATTGCAGAATGAGCAGATCGAAGTGGTGATACACCCTCAGTCTATCGTTCACTCCCTGGTACAGTTTACCGACGGATCTATCAAAGCACAGATGGGCCTGCCGGATATGAAACTACCAATACAGTATGCAATGGCATTCCCGCAGCGCATCCATAACGACTTCCCGAGGTTTCAGTTCAAGAACTATGGTACACTGAACTTCGAAGATCCCGATATCAAAACTTTCCGTAATCTGCAACTGGCTACACAGGCAATGTACAAAAGCGGTAATATGCCTTGTATACTGAATGCTGCCAATGAAGTAGTGGTTAATGCATTTATTAATAATAAAGTAGGCTTCCTGGAAATGAGCGATATTATCGAGCAGACTATGGAGCAGCTTCCGTTTATCGAAAAGCCGAATATGGAAGAACTGATTGCCTCTGATACCGAAGCCCGTGCTTACGCAGAGCAATTATTACAAAACAATGATTACTAAAAACCTATCAATACATCAGAATTTCTCATGAGTGGACTTTGGGTGCAGATTGCACAATTTTTCGTAGCACTTTCCTTGCTGATCGTTTTACACGAGGGAGGGCACTTTTTCTTTGCACGCCTGTTCAAAACAAGGGTAGAAAAGTTCTATCTTTTCTTTGACTTTCTCTTCCCTTTCAGCAATATCCTGCCGTTCTCTTTATGGAAAAAGAAAAAAGGTGATACTGAATATGGTATCGGCTGGTTCCCCTTAGGTGGTTATGTGAAGATCGCCGGTATGGTGGACGAAAGCATGGATAAAGAGCAACTAGCCAAGCCACCGGAGCCATGGGAGTTTCGCAGCAAGAAGCCTTGGCAGCGTTTGCTGATCATGCTGGGCGGGATTATCGTCAATATACTCACTGCATTTGTCATCTATGCCATGATCCTCTTTGTATGGGGAGAAAAAAAATTACCGATGGCTGAGTTGAAATCAGGTATCGAAGTGGCCGACAGCCTTGGCTACAAGCTGGGCTTCAAAGACGGTGACCAGGTAAAAAAAGTGAACGGTGAAACACTGGTTTACTATAATGACCTGATGCCGAAAATGCTGTATGCACACAATGTTACCGTGACCCGAAACGGAAAAGACACTACGTTTACCCTGCCGGTTAACTTTGTGGAGCAGTTAGTTGATAATAAGAGTAAAGTACTGTTTACCGTACCATTCCCTGCCGTAGTAAAGGGAGTGACCAAAGATAAGCCTGCTGCACAAGCCGGTATTATGGCCAAAGATGTGATCGTAGCCGTAAACGGCCAGCCTGCATCAACTTTAATGCAATTCAAAAATGCATTATTGCAGCATAAAGGTGCTACGGTACCGGTATCGGTATCCCGTAATGGCACACTCACCACAGTGAACACTGCAGTATCAGAAGACGGTACCATCGGTATTGAATTAAAACTGCCTGAAAATAATGATGAGCTGGCTGAAATGGCAAAGGTCAATATGGAAGTAAAAAAATACACTTTCTTCCAGGCGCTGCCTGCTGGTATGACTATGGCCAAAGATAAGATTGGTCAGTACTTAGGCCAGTTTAAACTGATATTTAACCCTAAAACCGGTGCGTATAAAGGTGTAGGCGGTTTCGATTCCATGCGTAAGATCTTCCCTGAAGAGTGGCACTGGCAATCGTTCTGGAATATCACTGCCTTTATCTCCCTGGCATTGGCGGTGATGAACCTGCTGCCTATTCCGGGATTAGACGGTGGCTACGTAATGTTTACCTTATGGGAAATGATTACCGGTCGCAAACCGAATGAGAAGTTTATGGAGATCGTCACGACCATAGGCCTGGTGCTCCTGCTGATCCTTATGGTAGCGGTCAACGCCAATGACATTCTGAAATACTTTAAATAAAGAAAAAAGATAAGGGCTGCTACAAAAGCGGCCCTTATCTTTTGAATTACCTATTTTTGCAATCCAGGAAAAACAGATCCGACGTGAATACCGTATTAACTCTTATCAAAAAAGACATCCTGCTGGAATGGCGTCAGAAACATACATTCTTCAGTGTATTGCTGTATGTCAGCTGTACAGTGTTTGTGATCTATATGATGGCAGCACAACCCGAGACTAAAATCTGGAACGCCCTGTTCTGGATCGCACAACTGTTCATCACGGTAAATACGGTTGCGAAGAGCTTCCTGCAAGAGAATGCCGCCCGTAACCGGTATTACTTTACCATTGTGCCACCGGTGCAATACCTGCTGGCCAAAATGATCTATAGTGTTGTGATGATGCTGGTCATTTCCCTGCTTACCCTGGGCTTATTTTCATTACTGCTGGGCTATCCCCTGCTGCGTCCCGGAATGTTTGTATCCGTCGTATGCCTGGGTGCAAGTTGCATGGCCGTACTCTTTACCTTCTTGTCTGCTATCGCTGCACAGGCCAAGCAGAATGCGGCGCTGATGGCTATTATGGGCTTCCCCATTGCTATTGTGATGCTGATGATGCTGAGCAAGCTGTCTAATGCGGCTTTATCGAATGTACTTCAGGAGGGCTGGATGATGCTGATGCTGGTCATGCTGGGGATGAACTTCCTTATTTTAGGGATCGGAGTAATTCTTTTCCCCTTTCTATGGAAAGAATAATACGTACAAAAAATCTATAAATATAAAAAGAGTGCTGTATCACAACAGCACTCTTTTTTTGTATCAGGTTTGCTTCAAATTAGAAAGCGAAACCTAATCTGATACCAGTAACGATACCAGGAGTAAATGTAGCTGATTTACCAGCAGATTTGTTAGTAACTGTAGTAGTTACATTGTTGAATGTTTGTGTCAATTCAGTTTCACCCATTGTAGTAGAAGTGTAACCTAAACCAGCTTCAACACCCAGGTATACATTCTTAGCGATGTAGTAATCAGCACCAACCATCGCACGTACACCCCATACAGTGTTGTTCATGCTTTTAGAATCGAAAGAGTAACCAGTCAGGTAAGTACCGCCCTGAGTAGCATTTTCGCCGTTAGCGTGTGCACTCATGTTACCAATGATGAAATCAGCAGCTACATAAGGAGACAGTCTTCTTGTACCCATGAAGTGTTTTTCAGCACCGATGTTGAACAGTACAGTTGTGTTACGCTCTTTTACGAAACCTTCTTCATTAGCAGCACCATAAGCATTAGTTCTTTCAAACTCGTTAGTGATGTTAGCACCCAGTCTTACAGCCCAGTCGTTAGTAATGAAATAACGGAAACGCAGCATACCTGCATTGTTGTTCAGGCTTAAACCTGTATTACCTAAACCACCTGTTAAACCTAATTCAGCAGTTACATTACCAGCGTGTGGTTTCAGGAAATCATGCTCAGCATTTTCGCCGCCCATGTTTCTGAAGCGTTTTCCATCACGACCAGAGTAAATACCTCTTTCTTCTTGTGCGTTAGCAGCCAGTGCAAATACGGACAGACCAACAATTGTCATTAATTTTTTCATAAAACAAAGTGATTATTTGATTGTAAAAAGTGGCGCAAATTACTCATTAATTTCAATATTTTGACATTTTTCGACAATTTGTCGAACTAATATATTGTTAAAGTCTAATCATCACAACTCGCTGTTACCCTTTTATTTAGGGGGAAAAACCCCTTTTTTACAATTAAACAATATGAAATTATATGATTAGAATAAAAAAGATTTAGCTTTACATTAACGTATTAAACTGAATTTACATTAACACAATCAACTATATATAAAAACACTTCTATTCACTCCTCTAAATTTCCGTATTACATGAAACAATTTTACTCCATATGGTGTAAGACGCTTGCCGTCTGTACATTCATATTTGGCTGCCATACAGTGACGGCACAGAATAATCTCGGTATAGGAACCGGCAGTCCCAGTGCCAGCGCTAAGCTGGATGTAAGCAGTACGACACAAGGTTTGCTCATGCCCCGGATGACCCAGGGAGAGCGCGATGCCATCAGCAGCCCTGCTACCGGCCTTATGATCTTCCAGACCAATAATACTCCAGGCTTTTATTACTACACAGGCGCTGGCTGGCAAGCTGTAAGCTCGGGCAGCAGCAGCTCCGGCGCTGATATTTATGGTAATGGTGCAGCCGGTGCACTTAATGTAACTGCAGGCAACACGGTTGACTGGACCACTACACCTCCTTCTGACCTTAATTTTCAATTTTCCAGTATTACGATTGCGGGTACACTCATCGTACCCAGTGGTACTAAAATACATTGCAGCGGTAACGTATCTATCACCGGAACCATCACGGTAGTACCTGTTGGTAACACAAACTTTGCCACTGTCGGTGACAAAGGCATTGCCCATACTATAGCCGTATTCAGCACGAATACCTATGTACCACAGGGTGTACGTACTGCATCTATCCCCAACCTGATCAATATCCCTTTATACGGCGGTGGTAGCGGTGCCGGTGCCAGTAGTGGTACCAGTACTGGTGGCGGCGGCGGCGGATCTTTTGCGATTTACGCTAAAGGTACCTTAACCGTAAGTGCCACAGGAGGCGTTATAGCCAATGGAGCCAATGCTGTACTTGCAGATGCAGCCGCAAATAATGCCGGTGCCGGCGGAGGTGGCGGCGGACTGATTGTATTAATGTCCAAAGGTGCCATGAGTATAGCCGGAACGGTGAGAGCCAACGGAGGCAACGGAAGTGATGCAGCTACAGTATCTGGTAGTTACCGTGCCGGCGGCGGCGGTGGCGGTGGTGGTGTCATCATCATGGCAGCTGCTGCTACGCCCGGTATCACAGGAACAGTACAGGCAAATGGCGGAGCAATAGGAGCCAATACAGCTAATGGAACCTCTGCAGGCAGCTTCGGAGGTGCTGGTGGTGCTTCTGGTGGTAACGGCGGTGTAGGTGGTGTAGCCAATACAACTAGCGCCACAGCAGGATCTGCAGGAATCATTAAAACTATTGTTTCAGCAAACCCGGAGAATCTCTATTAATCCAGTGATTTCACAACTCAGTCTTTTTCACTATTAAATATAAAAACAAATGAACAAAACATCTACTCTGATCAAACAGATGATCTGCACCCTGGTATTAATGCTGAGCGCATGGACCATTCAGGCACAAAACAATGTAGGTATCGGTACGGTCAGCCCATCCAGCAGTGCGAAACTGGAAGTAAGCAGTACCACACAAGGTATGCTGATCCCACGCATGACTGCCAACCAAAGAGTTGCCATCAGCGGTCCGGCAACCGGTCTGATGGTGTACCAGACCGACGGTGCCGCAGGATTTTATTTCTACAACGGTGGTGGCTGGGTTTCTCTGAGTAGCTATACCTTACCATCACAGTCTGGTAATTCCGGAAAAGTGCTTAAAAGCGATGGTTCGAGCGCTACCTGGCAGGATGCTGTAACTACAGAAGCAGTACGATTCTACATCTGTGTACAAGGTATTTTTCCAAGTTATGACGACCTGGGTTATGAATATCATTCCATAGGCGAAATCATCATGCATGGCGGCAGCTTTAACAGCACCGGAAGCTGGTTGCCTTGTAACGGACAGATCCTGAGCATTGCACAGAATACGGCACTATTTTCTATTCTGGGTACAACATATGGTGGTAACGGACAAACTACTTTTGCCCTGCCTAATCTGAATAACCCATCTAAAATCCCTACAGGTCGATAATCTTAAAAAAAAGAACCTATGAATTTCAAATCTAAACAAACACTGGACCTTAGTATTGTCGGTGCGGGTATCGCCCATACAATTACAGCCACTGCAGGTTAGGTTTTACAGGCATCATCAAAGCAACTGTTTCGTCTAATTCAGCGCTTGTCCATCTTCATCAGCTCTTTATCACTAATTAAACTTAAAACAAAATGAACAAAACAAATATGCTCATCAAGCAGATAATCTGCACCCTGGTATTTATGCTGAGCGCATGGACCATTCAGGCACAAAACAATGTGGGAATCGGTACGGTCAGCCCATCCAGCAGTGCGAAACTGGAAGTAAGCAGTACCACACAAGGTATGCTGATCCCACGCATGACTGCTGCACAAAGAGTTGCCATTAGCGGTCCGGCAACCGGCCTGATGGTATACCAGACCGATGGTACCGCAGGATTTTATTTCTACAACGGTGGTGGCTGGATTGCTCTGAGTAGCTATACCTTACCATCACAGTCTGGTAATTCCGGGAAAGTGCTTAAAACCGATGGTTCGAGCGCTACCTGGCAGGATGCAGTAGCTACTGAGGGTGTTAGATTCTACATTTGTGTAGCTGGTATTTTTCCAAGCTATGATCACCTGGGCGGAGAATCTCATTCCATAGGCCAAATCATCATGCATGGCGCCAACTTTAACAGCACCGGTAGTTGGTTACCTTGTAACGGACAGATCATGAGCATTGCACAGAATACAGCACTGTTTGCTATCCTGGGTACTACTTATGGTGGTAACGGACAAACTACTTTTGCCCTGCCCAATCTGAATAACCCATCCAAAATCCCTACAGGTCGATAATCTTAAAAAAAAGAACTTATGAACTCCAAATCTATAAAAACATTGGGCCTTGGCCTTACGGGTGTCTGTATGGCACTTACTGCATCGGCTCAGGTGTTCTATAACAATGGTGCAGAAATATTCGTCAACACCGGAGGTACCATGCAGGTAAACGGCGATATGACCAATGCTGCCAGCAGTACCTTTACCAACAACGGTACAGTTACCGTAACGGGTATTCTTACCAATAACCAGACGATGGCTGCACCAACTACGGGCACCCTTACCTTTAATGGTACCGGCGCGCAGACTGTAAACGGGAGTGCGCCTTACCTGGCCAAAGATGTGGTGATCAATAACCCTGCAGGGGTAACGCTGAATACACCACTGGTGGTGTCCGGTAATATGACCTTTACCTCAGGCGATATCGTTGCGGCCAGTACCACTACACCGGTAACTTTTACCAGCACCGGTACTTATTCCGGTGCCTCTAACAGCAGCCACGTAAATGGTTATGTGGTTAAAGAAGGTACAGGCACATTCAGCTACCCGGTAGGAAACGGCACCAGCCTGCAAAAGGTGGACCTGAACCTTTCTGCAAATGGTACAGGTATGCGTGTTAAATACAACACGGGCAGCGCCGGTGGTAATAACTACACTACTACAGGAACAGATGCCACTCCTCTGGCAGTTTACAATACCGGTGAATACTGGGATATGACTCCGCTGACTACCGCAACCGGTGCAGTTACTATTTACTGGGATAATGTAAATAATATTACCATCACCAGCACTTCAAGCCTGCGTGTAGCACACAAAAGCGGTGCAAACTGGCTGAATGAAGGTGGCCTGAATATTACGGGTAATACTACTGCAGGTAGTGTTACGAGTAACCCGGTAAGCACCTGGAGTCCGTTTACTTTAGGCGCGACTTCTATTACTGCCCTGCCGGTACACTTACTGGATTTCACCGCAAAAGCAACGGATAAAGGTAACCTGCTGGAATGGAATACTGTTTCTGAAGAGGAACAAACCCGCTATACTGTTGAACGCAGTGCTGATGCAAAAACATACAGCAGCATCGGAACGGTACAAGGTCAGGGAGCAAGCGAAAACAGCTATTCTTTCCTGGATGAGCAACCTTTGAGCCCGGTTAGCTATTATCGTCTGCGCATTACAGAACCCGGTGCTGATGCAACATACAGTCTGGTACGTTTAGTTCGTAATGAAGGAAAAGGCAGCTTAACTATAAGCCCGGTTCCTGCTCACGACTACATCATGCTGACGAACAGCAATACAGCACTCAATGGCAAAACTGCCTGGATCAGTGACCTGCAAGGCAGATCTGTATTGAACTTTACGATAGCAGAACAGGTACGTCTGTCTACAGATCACCTGGCTGCAGGTATGTACATTGTACATCTTCCTGATGGTCAGAATCTGAAGATTCTTAAAGATTAATCCGCTAAAACTCAAAACAAAAAAGGCCATGCAATACTGCATGGCCTTTACTTTTACAATTGTATTATCCTTGTATCAATCCTGCTTTTTTCAGCAGTTTACGATTCTTACGTTTATGGATTAAGTTATAGGCGTAACTATATATAATCGGCAGAATCAACAGGGTAAGGATGGTCGAGGTAACCAGACCCCCGATCACCACAATAGCCAATGGCTTCTGGGTTTCTGAACCCACACCGGTACTGATAGCGGCTGGTATAAGACCAATAGCGGCCATCAGTGCAGTCATCACTACCGGGCGAATGCGGGATACAACACCCTGGTGTATTGCTTCATCCAGGTGCATTTTAGCCTCCAGATTTTTGCGGAACTCTGTAATCAGGATTACCCCATTCTGTATACATACCCCAAACAGTGCAATAAACCCGATACCGGCAGAGATACTGAAATTCATATGGGTAACATGCAGGGCCAGTATACCTCCGATCAATGCGAACGGCACATTCATAATCGTCAGCAAGGCATCTTTTGCATTTCCGAATGTGACGAACAGGATCATAAAAATACCCAGTAAGCAAAGCGGCACAACATTACTCAGTGTATTACCGGCTCTCTGCGCATTTTCAAATTCACCATTCCAGGTCATCGTATAGCCCTGTGGTAATTTGATGTTTTTAGCAACGAGTGCCTGTGCTTCTTTAATTGTACTACCCAGATCACGACCACGGATAGAAAACTTAACCGGGATATAGCGGGAGTTATTATCCCGATACACGAAACTCGCACCAATCAAGGATTTGGAAGTACTGATCTCACTGATCGGGATCTTCGCTCCGTCCTGTGTCGGCACCATCAGTCGGGCAATTTTATCATCCGCATCACGGAACTCTTTGGCATAGCGTACCCGTATATCAAACTTGCGCTCGCCTTCGTACAGCTGTGTAGCGGCTTTACCACCAATCGCCATTTCGATCACCGAGTTGGCATCCTGAATATTCACACCATACATAGCCATTTTTTGCTGGTCCAGTTCTATACGGTACTCGGGTTGTCCGAGGTTACGCAATACTCCCAGGTCTTCGATACCCTGTACTTTCTTCAGTTGGTCCATTACTTTATTGGATAAGGAGTCCAGTGTATTAAAGTCCTGACCGAAGATTTTAACCGCGAGTGCCGCCGGAACACCTGCTACGGCCTCATCAACATTATCACGGATTGGCTGAGAATAGTTGTATAATACGCCCGGTATTTTGCTGAGCTGATCATTCATCTTGTCTACCAGATTATCGGTAGTAACCCCTTTAGGCCAGTCTTCTTTTTGTTTAAGGTCTACTGCAATCTCTACATTGAAGAAGCCTTTAGGATCGGTACCATCTACGGTACGGCCTACCTGTGCCAGGGTATGATTTACCTCCGGAAACTTCTCAATAATTTCCATCATCTTACGCGCTACTTCATTACTCTGGTCTAGTGATGAGCTCATGGGTAGCTGCGCTTTTACCCACAAGGCACCTTCATCCAGCTCCGGCAGGAACTCAGAACCCAGGAACTTGGCAGAGCCAAAAGACAGGGCCATAAACACCAGTGCAGACAGGAAGCTCACTTTAGGATGCGCATAGGTCCAGCGGAAGGCACGTCCGATATATTTTTCGAAGAAATGTACGACCACATTATGCTTTTCTTTTACATTCTTACGCAGCAGTACACTGGACAATGCCGGCACCAGGGTAAGGGTATACAAAAGCGCGCCCAGCAAGGCAAAGCCAAGGGTAAAGGCTAATGGAGAGAACATTTTACCTTCTACTTTCTGGAAGGCAAAAATCGGTATCAGACAGGTAATGATAATCAATTTGGAGAAGAAAATAGACTTACCCATTTCTGCCCCCACCTGCTTGAACAACCCTAGTTTAGCCAGTTTATTAAAGCGTTCCATGCCGACTTCTCTTGACTTGTGATCGAGGGCTACAAATATCCCTTCGACCATAACGACGGCACCATCGATAATGATACCAAAGTCTACAGCTCCCATCGATAGTAAGTTTGCCGACATTCCACGCATGCGCATGAGCATAAAAGCAAATAGTAAAGAAAGCGGTACAATGATGCCTACAATAAGCGTTGTGCGCCAGTCTGCCATAAAGATGAGTACAATCAGCGTTACCAGCACAATACCCTCTACGAGGTTATGCAGTACCGTATGTGTTGCATACTCCATCAGATGGGTACGGTCATAGAAGGGTACGATCTTTACATCTTTGGGCAGGATATTATTATTCAGTTCGTCTACTTTGGCATGGATCAGGTCCAGCACTTCTTTGGCATTTTCACCTTTACGCATCACGACAATACCTTCTACGACATCGTCATTATTATCGAGATGCACCTGCCCCAGGCGCGGCTTTTCGGTTTCTACCACTTTAGCCACATTCTTTACCAGAATGGGTACACCATTGGCCTTGGTGACAATAATATTATTGATCTCATCAATATTGTTCAGCAAACCAATACCGCGTACGATATAGCTCTGACCGTTCTTTTCGATCACATCGCCACCAACATTGATATTACTTTTATTTACCGCTTCATACACATCAAGGGCTGATAAGCCATAGTTGGCAATATCCTGAGGGTCTACCCTTACTTCGTAAATTTTCTCTCCGCCACTGAATGTATTTACATCAGCCACCCCTGGTATAGACTTGAACTTCCGGTCCAGTACCCACTCCTGTATGGTATTGAGCTCGCGGATGTTGCGTGTTTTACTCTTCAGTATATAACGGTATACCTCTCCCGTAGGACCGTAAGGCGGTTGCACATCCGGAGAAGCGCCTTCGGGAAGGTCTGCCCCTCCTATACGGCTCATGACCTGCTGGCGGGCAAAGGCATCATCTACATGATCATCAAAGATGAGGCGGATATAACTCAGACCAAAGGATGAGGTGGAACGCAGGTTGATCTTGCTCTGCACCGAATTTAACTGTGTTTCCAGTGGTATGGTCACGAAGCGTTCTACTTCTTCTGCACTGCGGCCGGGCCACTGTGTAATGATAATGATCTGGGTATTGGTTACATCGGGAAATGTCTCGATGGGTGTTTTGGTATAACTTACATACCCGATTATAGCCATGACTGCTGTCAGGAAAAACACCAGGTATCGGTGTCTGAGGGAAAAGTGTATGACTCCCTTAATTACTTTGTTCATGTGAAAAATATTTTTAAACTGCCGCGGGACTGATGTACCGGGCATTGTTTGTGATCGATACGATACGGTACCTTAATATTTCTGTAGTTCTTCAAAAAGCAGGGACTGATATTTGGTCACTACTTTCTGTCCTAATTTCAGATCTTCTGCCTGGATGAACGTGAGGTCATCTGCCTTCTTGATCACATGCACTTCTACAATCTGCAGATCATCTTTGGCATTAAACACTACGACATAGTTTTTACTGTCGACTGATATCAGGGAACTGGTAGGAATACAGGTAGCCATACTTCCTTCTGTATTTTCCACAATTACTTTTACAAACATTTCCGGTTTCAGCAGCAGGTCTTTATTGGCCAGGCTTATCCTTACCGCCATAGATTTATTCTCCGGATCCAGCACATCGCCTACTTTTTCGATCTTTCCTTCAAACACTTTATCCGGGTAAGACATCGGTATGATCTTTACGCTATAGCCTTGTTTTACTTTCGGAATGTCTGACTCATACACATTGGCATTTACCCAAACGTTGCTCAGGTTGGATACGGTGAAGATATTCTTACCATCATCTGAACGGATAAAAGCGCCTGTGGTAGCGTTTTTGGCCACTACATAACCGTCTATCGGGGAGGTCAGTGTATAGTTACCACTTTGTGTAGCCCCGCTACCGCCGTTAATGCTGATCTCCGCTTTGATGCGATTGGCCTGTGCCAGGGTTTTCTGGTAGTTCTGCTTCGCTTCTACATACTCGCGTTCGCTGCTGATCCCGTTTTTATACAGGTTCTCTGCGCTTTCCATTTCTCTTTTAGAAATAGATATATCGGCATTGGCACTGTTCAGGTCACTGTAGCTACCCGCTACATCGGCACTTTTGATGACGGCCAGTACCTGGCCTCTGTGTACAAAATCGCCCAGGGATACATTGGTAGAAACGATCTGTCCGCTACTGCGGGGAAATATATTCACTACATTATTTTCATTGAAACTTACGCTACCGGTAAGGGTCAGCTGATCGACTACCGTACTGGTACGCACAGAATCGAGCTGAATCATGTTCATCATCGTATCACTGATGACGTACTTTTTATTGGTATTATCCTGTGGTTTTTCTTTACTGCCGCAGGCGGTAGCCCATACCAGCATGCATAATACGGGAATGCTTATCTTAAAATTCATGGTTATTATTTTGTTTTGGGGGAAATAAATTATTTAACAAGATCCGCGCCGGACTGGAAGTTCAGCTCTTCCTTGGCCAGCTGCAATTGCAGGGCCAGGTTAGATTTCTGACTCATTACATCCAGGTAGGCCTGGTGGTAATCGATAAACTCTACAAGGCTCAGCTGGCGCTGCTTATAGCTTTGCACGATATTATCATACAAGGCATCATAGTCTTTGTAGAATGCATCCTGGTTATCGGCATTCATCTTCTGCACCGCGACCAGTTTGTTGTATGCCGCTGCTACATTGTTTTGCAGGGCAATACGTTTATTATCTACCACTGCCTGTTGAGACCTGATCTGGAATTGCGCTGCCTTGATATTACCCTGGTTACGGTTGAATACCGGTATAGGAATACTCAGTCCCAGCCCCCAGTAATTGGGTGTATAGTTACTGTTCTGATCAAAGTTCGGAGAGATGGTCAGATCGGGTACGGCCATGGCTTTCTGTACTGCCAGGTTTTGAGTGGTACCGGTCAGCCGGTAGTTCTCTATCTTATACTCCGGATTATACGCTATTGCGGTAGTCATGGCATCCTGCAGCTGAGGTAGTACCACCTTGTTGTTTATCTGCTCAGATGGGATCAATACGCTTTGCGGACCGGTCTGCAGTAAGGTGCGCAGACTGGCCTCCAGGTCTTCGATCTGCTGATTGTTATCCGCTATTTTCTGGTGCAGCGTCAGTTGCAATGCCTGCAGACGCAGCAAATCTTTACGGGCAATATTACCAGCCTGTAATTGTGCCTGCATCCCTTTGACCAACTGGTCCAGGTGCCCATCTTCTTCTGTATATAAGCGGGAAAGATTCAGTGCCTGAATCAGTGTATAATAGTTATTGCGTAACTCCAGCTTCAGTGTACGCATAAGGTCGATAAACTGCCAGTAAGTGATAGTGGCATTAGTACCTGCCAGCGCTACATTTTTGGATCTTTTACCGCCCAGTTGTATCAGCTGCTCTACCTGCACGAGGAACTGGCCTCTCGGTGTGCCATCGGGGTTGACCCCATGCTCGAAAAAGCGGCGATTGGCATACACATTCTGGTCTGTGCTCAGCACCGGATTATCCCAGAGTCTGGCCTGCGTGATCAGGGCACTATCAGCAGTAACCTGGTAGTGCTGTGCCAGCAGTAATAAGTTTTTTTCTAAAAAGGTTTGCTCTACTTCGTTCAGGTTGACCCGAAGGGTATCACTGGTCTGAGCATAGGTACGCGCACTGCATACCCATATAATGAACATTGCCACAGCAAAGCTCATAAATGATGTTTGTTTCATTTAATTTAATCGTATTAATACAGAATACTGGCCTGTCTCCGGTCGGAGACAAACATGAACAGAAAGGCATGCACAATGAGTAGCCTTTGATATCAGATTAAATTAAGCTTTGGGAGGAGGAGGATTGATCTCTTTGAAGTAGAGAAAGTCGTATTGATCGGTATGCTCTGTATAGTTTACAGGAGCATGAGCCGGCATGGGTTGCAATTCAAATTTTTCGATTTCCTGTATAGCTACATCAAAAAACTTGGCGGTTTTGGTGATGTGCTTGATCGGATGATGATGGCCCGAGTCTTGTTCAGGGAAGGCATTTACCTGGCCGAAGGTGATCTCCACGATATACTCCAGTACGGAGTCGATCTGGTTGAACATTGATACCTTGTGTCCTTTACCATCTTTGACTTTAATATAAAACCCCGAACTATAGACGCTCATATTCATAATCTGAAGCGCCAATAGCATCACGATGAACTTCTTGCTCAATATGCGGAATTTCCTGGTCAAGATCGGAATGGGCTTTTGGTAATTTGGTACAAATGTAGAAACAGTTGGGGTTAATTCCTAGTTAACACACTGTTATGTAACATTTTGATTTTTTTTAATAATCAGCAAATATAACAGTTTCACTCAAGTATAAATACAGAATACCTTTTTTAACAAAAAAAACCGGGACAGGGATAAAAACAAACAGGCCAGATGCGCTGCTCCGGCCTGTTCAGGTTACACTCCTCTACTATTTGAAACAAATCAAACACTAAAACTAGAATCCTCCTTGTTTTAATCTTTATGTAAAAAAATGGCTTATTTATACAGGCACCAAAAAGTACCGTACTATACGAATATAGTATATGAACTTTCCGAAGGCCGGGGGGCCAAAACAAGCCCGCCTGCGGTATCGCAGGCGGGCCGTTCTGTGTATTAAAGTATGTGCAATGTCACTGTATAGCTTATTCTTTAATCACTTTATAACTACTCCTCATACCATTCTCTTTCACTACAGAAATGATGTATAAGCCTGGTGCATAGTGTCCCATATTCACCATATGGCTGCTCACATTTTCCGTTTTGATGGTTACCATCACCTGTCCGGTAGCATTTGTAATTACAATTTTGTTGCTGCCATTCAGGCCCTGAATCCATAACTCGCTGCGCACCGGATTAGGCAGAATGCGGATCGTACTTTCGGTCTGTGCAAAGCCTACCATTCTAACCGGACTATATACATAGTTACCGTCAAAGTCTGTTTGCTTCAGGCGATAGAAGTTATTGCCGTTCACCGGATCTTTGTGTGTGTAAGAATAGTTTAAGGCGGCATCACTTGTACCGGAAGCAGCCAGGCTGTTTACAAAACCAATTGTATTCCAGTTGCGGGCATCTGTACTGTGCTCGACTGCAAATCCTTTATTGTGCTGCTCACTGGCGGTAGTCCAGTCTAATACAACACTGCCCTGCGCTTTGGTTGCAGTAAAGGTGGTCAGCTGAACCGGCAGTACCGTTTGTACATTTTCTGTAGAAGACAGGTATACAAAGCTGGAGAAGGAATTGATATTATGGAACTCAACATAATTCACCCCATTTTCTACTCCGGTTGCATCAGGTGTGATCGCAATGGCTTTACCCGCCAGGAATACACCGTCGTTATACACATCAGTCAGCACGGAATCAGCATTACCTTCATACTTAAACCAGCTGTTGGTTACCGCACCCGGTACAATAGTTGCATTTAATTCGGTCTGGCTGTAGTATACTCTGACTTTACCGGTAGAGATTGCTCCAGTGTTACCGTTTAAGACAGTGGTAATACGAGGCATCAGGTTAGTTGTGCGGGTACCATCATCGTAGCCGATACCTTCAGGCGTAATCACTACATCAAAGTTGTTTAACTCTGTAGTGGTATATCCGGCCATACCCAGCAGTTTCTGCGTTGCATTACCCGTCTGATTAAACATTACCCATTCCCCTACACCACAGTTATTGTTATACTGGTCTGTCGTTTCTGTTACAGAAGGCAGGTATACCACGCCATTAGCCAGTGGGGTCAGTTTAGCAAATGTAAAGAAGCTGGTTCCGTTAGGGAAAGCATGCGTTACATCATAGTCTGTTCCGTTTACCGTAAGCGGTACAACTGTCAGATTGCTGGTGAATGTACTATCGCTGGCAAATAAGATTGCATAACTGCCACAGGCATCACCTAATGGTAGTGTAGTGGTACCTACTGAAGCTACAGGGAAGCGGATCTGCATGTCGTTAGCCACATTGGTATTCTGTACTTTCCATATGCGGTTCATACGACGGGCATTATTGGTACCGCCTGAATAGTTAAATGCCGTGTAGGTACTTGCAGTATTGGTCATGGCTTGCGTATTGCCATTGTCACCCCATAACAGGAACTGACCATCTGCAAGTGTTGCCGGGTTCAGATCATTGGTTGAATCAATTTCACCCAGACCCATGATCACCTGTCCGTTGGTATTGGTATGCTGGCTGCGGCTTTGTTTCTGCAGCAGCGCTGAGATATAATCATAACCCACACCAGCCACGTTGTTGTAATAAGTCGCATTAGTTGCTGCATTCCATACTACTACATTCTGTGAAGTGGTATAGTTGTTGCTGTTGTTCAGGGTAATACCATATTTAATAGCCAGGTAAGATTCTACTTTGTTTCTTTCTGCAGCACTGATATTACCATTGCCATAAATGATTACCTCACCGAGGTCGCCTGTAAAGCCGGCATTATCACTACCATTACTGGAGAATTGTGTAGAACCGAATGCATGGCCACCGTTGAACTGACCTCTTGCGGTGTTGGTGCCGGCTGTACCATTTGCAGCGCCATTCAATCCTTTGGATACATCGAGATCGCTGAATTTATTGTACATGATACTCGGGCTATTTGTGGAGTACACGATACTACCCGGATTAGCCAGGTACCTGTTGCTGTATGCAGTATTCATGCGCTCTATACGCTGATCTGCCATGATACCAATACCATCCCAGTAGTTAATGCTTCCGCTCTGGTCTGCATTATTCACCAGGGAGCTGAAGATCCTGCCATTGCCTCCAGGTGATACCCCTTCTTTGGTCAGGGTAAATACGTCGTAGTTCAGGCTGGTAACAGTTTGTACATTCAGATTACCCAGAGACTGGCTTGCAGTGGTAAACTTGATACCAGGGTTGTAGTTAAAATATGTGCTGCTTCCCTGTGCAGAAACCGGTTGTGCATTATCTCCTAATTGAGCAGAGACTGTGCCGGCAGTAAAGTCGGTCCATGAAGTCACACTCGAGCCTACTGCATTTGCCTCTGCAAATTTATCGGCTCTGTACCAGTAGCTGAGGTTATTGGTAACCCCACCCGGAGCCTGAATAAAGGCTGCAAAAGTGAAGTACTGGCCATTGGCAAGTGTAACATCTGCATAGTTATAGTCTACGCCATTCACGACCTGGCTGTTGGTCATATCAGTGATCACATCGGAGGAAGTGATGGTCTCATCGGTACTCTGGATCAGCTTCAGGTTAGCATACCCTTTAGGCCATGCAACCCGTACGGTTCCTACAGCACCGGTATTCTGTACTTTCCAGATCGATCCGAAACGATAGTTAATGCCTGATATACCGGCAATAGACACCGTCGGTGCTTTGGCCAGGTTGTTATCGCCCCAGATCAGGAATTGCCCGTTGGTCAATAATCCTGTATTAGCCGCATTAGTACTTTCCAGGCCGGTAGTACTCACCAGTACCTGCTGACCGGCATTTGCACTTTTCGATTGTTTTTGATTTAAGGAACCTACGTCATCTCTACCGATACCGGCAATACTATAATTATAGCCCACATTCGCTGTAGTCGCATCCCATACTACTGCGCTGGAAGAGTTTACATAGTTCTGCGCACTGGTCTGATCCAGGGTAATACCATACTTCAATGCCAGATAACTATGGATTCTGGACATGTCCGCATTGGTCATATCACCACCGGTCGGATTGTGATACAATACTACTTCAGCAATATCCCCGCTAAAGTTATCTCCGCTAGTACCGTCTGCACCGATATACGCACCGGTAGTTGGCAGCGAATAGTTACCTCCGGTATAAGGATATGGTGAAGCATACACTTTCATCAGTCCATTGTAGAACCCTCGCTGATTGACAGGGCTGCCGGTTTTAGGTAATACTGCAGAATAGATACCAAAGTTATTCGGAGATGCTATCGCAGCAGCAGTTATATTGAAGTTGTTACCGATTGCAGGGAATGCTGTATTACCGCCTACTCCGGAATAGAAGAATGCATCATCATTACCGGCTACAGCAACCAGACAACGGGTCACGGTATTGCGTTGCGGGTTTCTGGCAACTACAATATAGTGAACAGAACCGGCTGTATTTAAGTAAGCCGTAGTATTGTTACGTAAATAGTTGTTTGTACCATCAAAACTAACGGTAGGGTTAAAGTTCCAGGTGCTAGTATAAGTTGTCTGATCATTGTAAGGCAGTACTGCAGTACCATTTGGTGTCAGATTCACCGCATTGGTGGTTGTGGTAGCCCATTCTGTAACCATTTTATTTGCATCTGTAGTCACACCGTTATCGGCTTTGTACCATAAGGAAAGATCGGTGCCAACACCACCGGGACCAGCAATATATCCTCCGAAAGTGAAGTACTGTCCGTTTGCCAGGGTTACATCTGCATAGTTATATGCCACACCGTTTATGGTCTGCGTATTGGTACTCATGTCTGTTCTGGTATCAGTTGCATCAAATACTGCATCTGTACTTTGTATCAGCGTAATGTTTACAATACCGGCAGGCCAAGCTATACGTACAGCGCCTACGGCATTGGTGTTCTGAACCTTCCAGATGGCCGCAAAACGCAGGTTGAGTCCGGCCACCCCGGTCAGTGGTGCAGAGAGCGCCTTAGTCAATCCATTGTCACCCCATATGAGGTACTGACCATTGGTCAGGGCTGTATTGTTCGATCCATTGGTATTGGCAAGGCCTGTAGTACCAATCAATACCTGTTGTCCGCTAACATTACTACGGGATTGTTTTTGGTTTAATGCACTGTTCTCATCATTAACCAGGCCTGCAATACTGTTGTTATATCCATTATTGATGGTGGTATCCCAAACCACTGCAGAAGTACTGCTCAGGTAATTTGTGGTATTGGTACCTGCATCATTTTTTAAGGTAATACCATATTTAAGTGCGAGATAAGAATTGATTCTTTGTTTTTCATCGCCACCGGAATTCTGATGATCTGTGCTATAGGCAAATACTTCAGACATTGCGCCCTGATATTGCTCATACCCGTTTGCAGTAAGGTTATACCCTTCTGAACCGATTGCAAAATTGCCTGCACTGTTAATACTACCAACATTATATGATGTAGTAGAGAACGACTGCCCGTCTATATTCATATACATACCATTGGTGCTGCCACGCCAGGACATGCCTCCGATATGGGATGGTTTGGTATTTAAGGTAACCGTACTATTGGTAACCAGCACCGTGCCGTTATCACGTGTCAGATAATATGCATTGTCTCCTCTTACCAGGTTAGGATCATCATCACCCCAACCGTATGCAGTACGCCAGCCACCTGATGTAGAATTGAGCATAACTCCGTATACAGAGCCCGCACTGTTTGCGGTCGGGAAATAGGAATCATTCAGACGGTAAAAGAAATCGTTTGTACCATCGAAATAATAGAACGGATTAAAGTTGAAGTTATAATCCTTGCTGTTCGCATTATAGCTGGCGCTAGTCACCAATAACGGCTGATAGGCTGCATTATTGGTCTGGATTACATCTCTGCCATTACCGGAAATATCTTTCCAGATATTTTTCTGCCCGGCAGCAGCAGTACCATCATCAGCTTTATGCCACATAAGCAGACCGGTAGTCACCCCGCCAGGTCCGGCTAGTTTTGCACCGAAGGTAAAGTACTGACCATTAGCCAGGGTTACCTCTGCATAATTGTACACCACCCCGTTTATAGTGGTGGTGTTAGCCGTCATACCGGTAATTGTGTTACCGGTTGCAAAAGTCGCATCTGTACTCTGGATCAGGCTCAGGTTCGTTAATCCCTGTGGCCAGGCCACTCTTACGGTGCCTACAGCGCCAGTATTCTGCACCTGCCATACGGCCGCAAAGCGATGACTCAGGCCGCTTCCGGTAAAGGAAACTGTAGGAACTTTAGCCAGCCCGTTGTCGCCCCAGATCAGGTATTGACCATTGCTCAATCCGCTTGCATTTGCCGCATTGGTATTGGCAAGGCCGTTAGTACCGATCAGCACCTGTGTGCCCGTATTGGTGCTCCAGGATTGCTTTTGGTGCAATGCGCCGTTATCATCACGGGCTATGCCGGCAATATTATTTTTATAAGCGGTATGCGATGCCGCAGCCCATACGGTAGCACCAGCTGCGTTCTTATAATCTTTAGTACCACTTGCATAGGTAGTACCATATTTTATAGCCAGATAGGTTTCCAGCTGATCCATCTGAGCAGCAGTAAGTCTGTCTTCAAAAACCAATATTTCATTCAGCTGACCACTGAATGAACCATAGTTATCATCGGCACCGATACGCAGATTGCGTGCACCGGTACTCTGGTTGGCATTATTCAATTGAGATCCGAGATAATCGGCCCGGTCACCGTTCATGGATACAGTTGCGGCAGCATAGTTTACATTGGTACCGCCACCATTCTGCCATCCCGATCCGGCATTAAAATACATATTTGCCTTCAGTGCATTGGGGCTCAGGCCCTGGTATCCTGGTCCGCCGGTGAAGAACAGCACCTGGTTTGTGTTTGAAAAAAGGTGTAGTCCCGGATAATCCATAGAAGAATGGAAACCGAGAAAACCGTTTCTTTTCAAAACATTTACATAGCCCGCTGCATAGAGCGACCCGTTGACCCGGTCAATGATGTTGACGCCGGTACCCGCACTGAACTGCATCCAGTCATTGCTCCCATCAAATGTAACGGTCGGGTTAAAGTTGGCAAGTGTAGTGCTTGCGGAAAACACAGGTCTGCTGCCTGCTGTCGACTGGAGCAGGTTAAACCCGGTGCCCTGGTATTCATTCCATTGCTGTATTGTCGTGTTGTTACCGGCATTGGTAATGCCCGCATCTGAAAATAAGCTGGATACAACGTCGGCGCGATACCATGCCGTGACAGGTACCCCGCCCGGATTTTGCGCCATTGCCGGAATACTCAATGACAGGTTAACCGCCAGTACCTTCCAAAGTAGATTTCGTTTCATAGAGAAAAAATTGAGTAATACAATAAAGGTTAGAACAAGCACAGCAGCGGTTTACGGATACATAGATACCGTCTGAAAAGACAGTCATCATAACATTTTTATGCGGAGCCACTGTGTATTTTTCAAGGTGTTGTATATCAAAAGTAGACCGAGAAACAGAGGCGTTTAAAAACTTACGAACAAGTCGAATAACCTTATTGAACATTCCGCAACCAGGTATTGACACCATGTACAGAACAGCTTGTCCGGCATGAGCAGAAGACAAAAACAGCCTAAGGATCAGGTGGAATATGATCAGTACATAATATTTTAATTATTGAATTAGACTGAATTAGTATACTTTCGGCCATGCCGGTATGGAGAAAATGCTTCGGATGTGTATCTTTCATCCATTATTGGCACAAAACATATTGTACTTGTTCAATATTTATATTCAGAAAACACAATCAGATTCTTCGGGAATACCCCGAGTCCTTACCTTTATGTTCTGAATAAAATATTGACCGGTTAAAGTACTTCAATTCATAACACAGTCATTTTATGTTTGCAACAGCAACAGCTACTCCGCACAGAAAAAAAAATATGAGAAGTACTATCGACTTCAGTCGCAGACAAGGAGTGGTGGGATTGGTATTCATGTTAGCGTTTCTGCTGGCGGGCACCGGCAGATCATTTGGTCAAAAAGCAGAAGATTCTGCAACCAGGGTAGTAACCGGTTTTTATGCCCGCTATCAGAAGGGTACACTGGCAGAAAAAGATTACCTGGACTCTGTTAGTAAAACGATGCGCCTACTGCTGTCGAAGCATATTTTTTTCCGCAATAAGGAACTACTCACCATGCTGAGCCCTTACCGGAAAATAATATGGGATGGTAAGTACAACGAACGATACAAACAGGAATATTATGCGATCTTAAGTAATCAGGCCAAAATGACTGGCAGAGATGGTGAGATGTTATACTATGCCGAAAAAATGATGGATGAAGTCCGGACATGGAACAGCGGAAGTTTTATCACACCGCTCACCTTTCTTTCCGATTATTATAACAATAAAAATGCCTATCACCGTACACTGGAGCTTTACAGAAAAAACAGGACATCTATATTAGCGCTTCCTGAAATTATAAGAAAGCAAGAGCTGGATAGTGTGACCCTGGTAAGAACGTCTAATTTATTAAATTATTTAGGTCGCGCTGCCTATCATGAACAGGATACGACCAGTGCAAAGGAGATTGGTACTATCATCGATCAGGAACTGAAATATGTACAAACACAATACAGCACTAACCGGGACGCATATTTCCGGCTGCTGGATACAAGGATTGAACAACTGTACCAAAAAGGAGTATGCCTGAAATCGCCCTCCTTACAATGGGATGCAATTACAAAAAAGGACTCCCTGTCACATGATGAACATGTCCCGGAATATTTAAGAGGACATCTTAAATTTTCCATTATCGACAATAAGACTGTATTCTTCCTTGAGCAGCGCAATATAGACAGTGCTCAGTACTATATAGATCTTATAACACAACAGTTCAACCAAACCAGGAATCCGTATGATGCGTACATAGTTGCTAAATATACCGCGCGCGGGCTGTACAACCAGGGAAAATACAAGGAGAGCACAGATACACTGCGTAGGGCGATTGAACTTGTTGAAGAGTTCGTAAGTAATAACGCATCAGAAGCCAGCGATATGATGTATGCACAGGCCAAAGTAGAAGATCAGCAGATTGTATTGGCAGAAGCAGATGCTAAGCAAAAGAAAACAGATCGGCTATTGCTCCTGATCGGATCCGGTGCTGTACTGCTGCTGCTGACCGGCATTTCCGCTTTTGTGATTATACGGCAGCGGCAAAAGGCAAAGTTTCTGGAGTTTAAACTTAACCTGGCCCGCAACATTCACGATGAGGCTAATCCGGCACTGTTATATGCTAAAACCCTGGCAAAAGCTAAACGGGCGGGAGAAGGCCTGTCTGACAAGAGCGAACTGGAACTGCATATCGATCATACGATGGAACTGATACGCAGTCTGGCGCATGACCTGAAATCGGATAAACAATATTCTGTAGCAGATCTGATCAGCAATATCAGGGAGACACTGGGAAAGTTGAGTATCGTAGGTGAATTTCAATACCAGATACATGAAAAGGTGGATGATAAACGTTTTTTAAGCCATTACCAGTTCTCACAGCTGAAGGCCGTATTGCAGGAATGCATTACCAATACACTGAAACATGCCGCTTTCAGCAGGATCGATCTCTTTTTCAGCAATCAGAAAGACAAACTGAATATCATTTATAAAGACAATGGAAACGGATGGTCAGAGCAGTCGTCCAATGGTATCGGGCTCGACAATATGACGCAGCGCATTCAAAAGCTGAATGCGGATGTTACGATAGACAATCACTATCCTGAAGGATACCAGATCGATCTTTCGGTGAAATTACATTAAAACAGACCGGAGTTCCGCAAGGGAGTATGACCGGGGCAGTAAATAACAGACAATGGAACCCTCAAAATATAACAAAGTACTGGTGATTGATGATCACAAAATGGTAGCCAATGGTATAAAACTGGTTATCGGAGACCTCTATAATCATTTTTACATGGCGTACGAAGGGGCTACAGGTATGAGCCTGGCCCTGCAACATTTTCCGGACCTGGTTATCGTTGACTATACCCTGCCCGACACAACCGGTGATCTGCTGGCCAGAGAATTAAAGTTTAAATTACCGGAAACAAAGATTCTGGCGTACTCCTTTTCTTATGCTCCCGACGCCATCCTGCGTATGTTACAGGCCGGTGTAAACGGTTATGTGATCAAGAAAGAGGACGATGAGGAATTTATTAAAAGTGTGCACCTGCTCATGAGCGGAAGAGATTATTTCTGCAAAGAAGCCCGCAACCATATCATTAACCGTTTTTCGGATGCGAATGATGAACTGGCCATGAAACATTTGATCGCCAATACCAAGTTTTCCGGTAAGGAACTGGAACTGATCAAATTACTGTGCCGGCAGATGACTACAAAGGAAATCGGCAATCACCTGTTCTTATCAGAAAGAACGGTGGAACAATACAGGAGTAATATCTCGAAACGTATAGGGGCCCGGAATCTGGCCGGAATTATTAAGTTCGCACTGCAGAACGGTATTGTCCAGCTTGACGAATTATAAATCGTATCCTCAAAAAGGAATAATGCTGTTGTAACTTAGCCATAGGGTTAATCGTACAACAGCATTACTTATTTACTTATTCTTAGCCTCTTCGTCCATCAGGGCCTGATCGGCTTTCTTCTTAAAGTTACGGGCAAATTCTTTGAATTCTGCGGCCAGTGCTTCGTTGCGTGTTGCACGGGTAAAGGTATCGGCCATAGTCATCATTGTCTGGAAGAAGAAGTCATTCATCTCATCAACCATCATACGCTTAGTCCACAAATCAATGCGCATTGCCGTTTTCTCCTGTCCGTCCCATAAAGACAGGAACATCGCTTTAGCCGGACTAGGTTCTCCGTTAGTACCTGATGCATGCCAGTCGATATGTTCCGGCATTTTATCATTATCCAACATTACATTTATATTGATACTGTGTTTGTTGTTACTCATAATTTACTGTGTTTTGCGCTGCAAAGTTGCTATTTTTTTTTCAGTTTTCAGACAATTTCTACATCTGTCTGGTCAATCCAGCCTTCCATACCATTAGCGAGGCGTACCAGCACCTTACCTTCTTTGGGATTACCGAGTACCTTCAGTACTGTACCTTCGGGCACACTCATCTTGGGCTTGGCCATATCGCCGGATTCATACAGAAATGCCTGAGAGGATAGAACTACCCCTTCGGCATTATCCTTACCCTGGCGATAGCCCGTGAAGGCAAAGCTGATGATCAGTACCCATATAACAGCACTGAGACTCAGCCAGCGATAGCCAAAGCGGATGGTGCCTGTAATGATCCGGTAGACCACAAAGAGCACCAGCAGAAAACCAAGCAGGGCAGCGATTGCCCATGCATTGGCCGGAATCTTATGGAGTACCGCATGATACCAGCGCATAAAAAATATCTCTTTCAATACAACCGGCGCTCCGGGTGTTTTACTGTGGATAAAGGCTATATTTTCCCTGGCCTCCTTATTTGATGCATTCAGCTTTAAGGCCCTTTTATAATTCAGCACTGCCTTGCCCTGCTCACCGTTTTTATAATATGCATTCCCCAGGTTGTAATACACAACATCACTGGCCCCGTGTTTTGTTACAATTGCTTCATAATGCTCCGCAGCATTACGGTACTGATGTGCGGCGTATGACCTTGTCGCTTCATTCCAGTCGCGGACCGCTGTCTCATCCTGTGCCCAGCCTATCGCCCAAGCCAGCACCAGCAGTACAGTTACTATCGCTTTCCTCATCATTTCTTTTTAAAATAGGATTCATAAATACCAATCAGGTTACCGGCCTCGTCTAATGTAGCCTGTCTTTGCTGCTGCCCGCCTTCAGGACTATACAAGGCCATTTCACATTCTGTGATCAATGCTATTGTTTTTTGTACCTGCTCTTCTGCAATGCCCCGAAAACGCAGCTTCTGCGCTATATTTTCTTTGCTGAGGCTGCTGATCGGCAAGGCCAGTTTATCGCTCAGGTATAGCCATATGGCTTTGGAAACCTCTTCATAAAATATAGTATTACTACTGTGCTGCTGTGCATTGCGTGCTGCTGCAAGACGCTTCCAGGCTTCTTTATTGGCCTGCCGGGCACGAAACACTGTTGCGTGCTGCAGTCTGTGCTGCCTGCGCCGGTACTTTGCGATCAGGAATCCAAGCCCGATCAACCCTGCTATATACAGCAACCAGTAGTACGGCTGTTGCCATAACAATGTATGCTTATCTTTAAAAGCCGGCATTTTACTAACCGGTCCATGTATATCTTTCATCTGCGCCACACCACTACCCTGGCTTCCGGCAGCTTTTGTGCCTTGCGCTACGGACAGGGTAAAGGCTCCTGTCTGCAGTGTTTTATAGGTACCGGAACCGATGTCGAAATAACTGATCTGTATCGGGGCTATGGTATAATTACCTGCACTGTCTGCACTGACCTGGTACAGGAATTTTCTGGAACCCAGCAGCTTCGGCATGAGATCTGAAATAGAATCGCGGGACTCGGGATCTGTAGTATGCAATCCCGAAGGAAGATTCAGCACCGGAGCATTGATCAGTCCTATATTTCCGCTACCGTTTATGGTTAACACCAGTTGTGCCACATCATCAGTTGACATACTGTTGCGGCTGAGCGATGCAGATACCGTAAACTGCCCTACCCCACCGGAGAAATCTGCCGGTTTACCGGCCGGCAGCGGCTTTACATCAATGGCGACAGCAGGGCTTTCAATTTCGGCCTGTATGGTCTGCGGTACATAACGGTTGCCACCCACTGCAGCAGCTACTTCTACCATACCTTCTGCCCTGGCGGGATCCAGTCGCAACAGACCACTCTGCTGGGGAAACAATGCTGTTTTCCGCAGCACAAATACATTATATCGTTTCCCGTTAAAGTTTTCCTGCACCGGATTCACATCCGGTTCTCTCTGCTGATCCTGAGACCAGAAGCCGTTCAATACCGGCAGGGAGGTCGGTGATAAAGACATACGCAGCCGGGTATATAGTTTATACACCACATTGATCTGCTGACCCAGATAGGGATTTTTGTTATCTACTTCTGCACGGATAAAAATATTGTCTTTCAGGTGTGCTTCTGTCAATCCGGTTACATCTACCGAAGGGAGCTCCTGACGAGGCGCTTCCTCTTCTCCGAATGACTGCTGCAACATCTGCTGCCGGCGGCTGCCCTGAGAGGCAACCAATATACGTACCGGGTTTGTCCTTATCTCCTGGCCGCGCTGTGTACGGATACCGGCAGAACCGATGGTAAAGTTTCCCTGTCTCAATGGTTGCAGCACATAGGTATAGCTGACCAGATTCTCCTGGGTGGTATGCCCGTTAATGGTGACTACATTATTACTATAGCTTTCTCCGGGTCCGTCCAGCACCCGAAAATCTCTGAGGACCGGCTCCAGGAACGTAAACCGCTCTGTGGGATTGGACACCGTAATGGTAAGCAGGAACTGCTCCTGCACTCCTACCGTATTACTGCTTACCTGCGCAGAGACAGTGGTTCCCTGAGCAACAGCATTAATACTGCTGAGCAACAGCAACACAAGACCCGCAAATACTCTTTTATATTTACACCAATACATATTCAATCTCAATACTCCTTTTTGGATTAGCAAATGTAAAAAAACTGCGCTGTACGCGTATGGGTATTTGCTAAATCTTCCGGTAATTTTTCCTTAAGGTACAACAGTCCCTTATTATGAAGACTCTGTTTCTTTATCTATATTTATGCCTACATCAGGATAACGTGATTTTTATGAAAAAATTGACCGCAATATTATTTTTAGCAATTACTTTAATTCTGGGCAGACAGGAAACTGTATACAGCCAGCACAAGGCCTACTCCCGTGCAGTGGTCGATACCCTTTGCAGTCCATACTTTTACGGAAGAGGTTATGTCAAAAACGGCATGGAAAGAGCCGCACAATATATTGCTGCCGTATTTAAAGAAAACGGGCTCAAGCCTCTTTCGGGACAAAGTTATTTCCAAGCATTCTCTTACCCGGTCAATACCTTTCCGGGAATGGTTAAAGTGAGCATTGACGGGCAGGAACTGGTAGCCGGCAGGGATTACCTTGTTGGTCCGGAAAGCCGCGCCAATAAAGGCTCTTTTACTCTGGGACAAAGAGACAGCAACATTTATGTAGCACAAGCAAAGGTTCCGGTAGTGATCGAACAGGTCAAAAAACTGATCTGGAGTCCTGCACCTGAAGTAGCTGAATATACCCTTATTCAATTGCTGGACACTGCGGGAAACAAACATCCGCAAACAGTGCAGCTCAACATTGAACAGGCGTTTATACCGGAATTTAAAACGGCGAATGTCTGTGCGATGATCAAGGGAACACAATACCCGGACAGCTTCCTGGTGGTTACGGCACACTACGATCACCTGGGCGGCATGGGTAGCCAGGTCTACTTTCCCGGGGCCAATGACAATGCCAGCGGCGTAGCCCTGCTGCTGAACCTGGCACAGTATTATGCCCGTAATCCGCAGAAATACACTATGGTTTTTATTGCCTTTGCGGGTGAAGAGATCGGGTTGAAAGGGTCTAAGTACTTTACAGAACATCCGCTGATGCCTTTGTCCCGGATCAAATTCCTGATCAATACAGACCTGGCCGGTACCGGTGTTGAGGGCATTACCGTAGTCAATGCTACAGAATTTCCCAAGGCCTTTACACAGCTGCAGGAGATCAATACAAAACAGAAATTATTTACGGCGGTACACTCAAGGGGCAAAGCTGCCAACAGCGATCACTATTTCTTTACCGAAAAAGGAGTACCTGCATTCTTTATTTATACCCAGGGGGGCATCGCTGCCTATCATGATATTTATGACCAGGCCCACACGCTGCCCCTGGACCACCAGGAGCAGTTGTTTGAGCTGATCGTACAATTCTTTAAAGGATTATAAGGGGTACTATTGTTTGGTAATTTTATGCACCTTCAGCAAGGCGCCGCTACGTGCATCGGTAATCTGTATAAAATATATTCCGGCAGAGTATTCTGCCATAGGCAAAGTATTGCCACGCACACGCTTCAGCACTTTACCGTTGATATCGACAAGCGTTAACCTTACCTGCTTATCGGTTTGTACAGAAACCTGATCTTTAACCGGGTTAGGATACACTTTAATGGCATTTGCAGCAACAACATCGCCAATACTGTTTGTTCCTGATACATAATAGGCTGCTGAGTCGGTACAGTTACCCTGCCCTCCTACTTTAAGGCTATACCAGCCGGTATCGGTTACGGTCAGCGTTGCTGCTGTGGCTCCGGCGATCGCCTGCCCTGCTTTATACCATTGATAACTGCTGTAGGATTGTGTTGCGCTGAGGACCGGAGCATTGTACTGCAGTTGCAGGGGAGCGACCGGCTTTACCGTAATTTTGAATGTATCTGTTCTCAGACCACACATAGTATTGTAGCGTACCCAGTAGGTACCGGCAGATTGTACGGTCCGGTTCAAACCACTTGTGCCATTATCCCAGATATAATTATTAAATACCGGGTATGCCGATAAGACAACCGGATTAAAGGTGCTGGTACAGATAACCGTATCCAGCAGTAATCTGTTGGATGGGGTAAACCCTCCTTCTGCCGGTACTTTTACCACTTCGTTAGGTAAGCCCACCAGCAATGCAATACTGCCTGACGGCGAATTGGGGAATACCAGCGAAGGAACCGTCTGTTCAAACTGGCAGGCCGTTCCAGCCAGATCAGGACTGGCTATACGCCCGATATAACTATTGGTTGTATTGGTATTGTGCGCTCCGATGAAGTATACCTTCCCATCCACAGCCAGTTTGAACTGGCTCAAACGGGCCATGCCTAAATCTGTTATTACATGATTATCGATATTGTACTGCTGTACCCGGAAATTATTATTGAAATCACCGAAATACAGCCTGCGGCCATTGGGAGAGAATGCCAGGCCATAACTGGATAGATTACTTTTCAGCACCTCGAGGTCATATACGACACCCGATGCAACATCGAATTTAAATAACTCCAGACTTGACTGTGGATAGGAACTGCAGGTTGCGAGCATTGTGCCGTCTGGCGAAGCGACCATTTGCCCCTGGAAATATGCATTGGCGGGTACACTACCGATTGTACTGATGACCGGAGTGGTTACCAGACCGGTACTGTTTACCTGGTATGCGTAAAACGCCGGCGTATTATTGGCACGAACCACTACCCATATGTTATTATTACAACCTCTTAAGGCTACCATTTTCTCACCCATTGTATCTGTGTTCACTACACCTTTGAGCGGGTAAGAAGTCACAATATCGCCATAGCCGTTATTGAGGCTCATATCGACCAGGTTAACGTATAGATACAGTCTCATAGAGAATACAAAGTACTGGTTGGCATTGCCCGGATGTGGCACGATCAGTGCACCCTGGGTAGTTGTAAGACTATTGCTGCCGGTATTATTAATATTCAGACCATTAGGCATTACATTACCCAAACGGTCCCAGACGGTACTCCCATCGGTATAAAAGCGTAGTTGTCCATTGGCATCACTTACTGCTGCGCTGCACTCTGATGCATTTACTTGTGAGGTAATGGGTACAGGCTGCGGTCCGGAAAAATCAACTCCGGCAAAATTGCCCATTGTCCATACACTGTTCTCGGGTATATAATACTGACTGTGGGCGAGATGCGCCGCGCAGATACTACACAGCAGGAACAATAATTGTACACTTCTTTTAATCATAATATTAATTTTCAGACTATTAAGAACAATAATCAAATTTAATATATTAATGACAGAAAAGTATTTTTTTCTCAGGCATGTATACAAATGCATACTGATTATACATAAAAAGGGGCTGCCAGATGGCAGCCCCTTTTTTGTATTTTATTTCTTAATAGATTACCATTTTGGAATGAAATTACCGAAGCGGTACGTTACGCCCAATTTGATCATAGCCGGTAATTTTACTTCTATCGCATATCCATTCACCTCATTGGCAGGCAGGTCAGCCTTCAGCTCTACACCCAGGTTACCCGGACCAGCTGCAAATTCATAACCCAGCATTAATCCTATGAAAGGATGCTTGATGGTCTCTTCGGCATTCTTAAATGTGGTTTGGTAAATACCGGTATTATAATCACCTACAGTCTGGTTGTATTTGAACATTTTATAAGAGAAGCCCATACCGATATAGAAACCGTTATATGCATACTCACGCTCTTTACCGAAATATCTTTTTACATACAACTCCGGGCTGAAGGTAAAGTACTTAAGGGTCGTGGTAGTGGTTTCATCTGCCGGCATCATGTCCTCTTTGTAGAACAGTTGTGCTTCTGTTTTTTCGGTACTTGGCATGAGTACATCTGCATTGATACCCACACGGATGGTACGCAGAAAGCCAAATTCTACTGCGGCTCCGAAATAAGGTTTTTTATAATAAGAGCCATGTGCATACCCTGCATTAAGACCGCCCATAAATTGTGCCTGAGCTACAGTGCATCCAACCAGGCATAATAAGGTGATTAGAAATTTCTTCATACTGATTTTGAATTTGCGGCTAAAAATATAATTTATTGTTAAGAAAAACAAGTATTCAAAAGCCCCGGTAAGCGAATTTAGTTTTACGCTTTACCGGGGCTGATGATTTATATTTTCGGATCTGTTAGTTCAGGCTTCTGAAATCGACCGGAACCAGCTTGCTTACGCCTGCCTCCTGCATGGTTACCCCATAGATCACATCTACCGCAGACATGGTTTGCTTATTATGCGTTACAATAATAAACTGTGAGTTATCGCTGAATTTGCGGATCATCTGGGTGAATTTACCTACGTTGGCATCATCCAGCGGGGCATCTACCTCATCCAGGATACAGAACGGTGCCGGCTTGATCAGGTAAATGGCGAACAGGAAGGCGGTTGAGGTCAGTGTTTTTTCACCACCGGACAACTGCGTCAATGTGCTCGGGCGTTTACCTTTTGGCTGTGCATAGATCTCAATCCCGCTATCGGCAAGATTACTCTCATCTGTAAGGCGCAGGTCGGCATTATCTTCTTCTGTAAACAGGGCTTTGAACACCTGTACAAAGTTTTCCCGCACCTTATCGAAGGTCTCTTTGAAGCGGGCATTGGCGGTGTTTTCCACCTCTTCGATAGTAGCCAGCAGGGTATCCCTTGCATGCTCCAGGTCTGATTTCTGATCCGCGATAAAATCGTGGCGCACTTTCATTTCCTGGTATGCTTCTATCGCAGTCGGGTTGATCTCCCCAATATTGTCCAGTCGTTTTTTCAGTTTCTCTGCTTCTGCATTCAGCTCATCAATACTCAGCTCATTAGCTCTCGGTTGCTCCAGCACCTCATCCAGGTCCACTTTGAATTCTACATGAAGGCGTTCCTTCATACCGGCAACCTGCAGCTTCATTTCACTCAGCTTTTCTTTAATGGAGGAGAGCAGGGTATCGGACTGGTCTCTTTCTCTACGCTGGCGGCTGATGCGGCTTTCGTGCTCGCTGATGCTATTGCGCAGCTCATAATACAGACGATCTTTTTCACTCAGTGATTTCTCATCTGTTTCTTTCTGCTTCAGCAGATCATACAATTCATTATCTCCAAAGTGCAGCTTACCACTGGTATCGCTGATCATCTGCGAGGTCTCTTTGAGTTGTACCCGGTTGTTCTCTACCTGGGTAGCCAGATCTTTTAACTGATTGGATTTAAAGTTCAATTCCTGCTTCAGGTTTTCGATCTTACTCTGCTGACGGGTATATTGCAGATTCTGGTTGTTATATTGCTGAGAGGCCATATTGAAATCGGCCTCTACCATCTGGAAATCACTTTCTGCAACCTTGATCTGATCCAGCAATTGCTGTAACTGATCATTGATATCGTCCAGTTCGGTCTGCTTATCGCTTACATTCTCCCGCGTATCTTCCAGCTGCTGTTCTGCATCCTGTATACGGGTCGTACTGTTCTGATCCAGCTGCTCCAGGTGTTCAGCTTTATTACCCAGGGCATAGATCTGATTCTGTAACTGATTCAGGGCCACTTTAGCCTGGTCAATCGCTTTATCATTCAACGTAGCATTGAAACCAGCAATCTCGCTGCGCTTCTGTTCTATAGAAGCTTTCAGGGCTTCGGTGCTCTTGCTTAATGCTGCAATTTCCTGCTCCAGCCGTTCCAGGTTTTTAGCCCGGCCAATCTTGTTTCCTTCAAATTTACCAATGGAACCACCGGTCAAGGAATAGGCTCCTTTAAGTATATTGCCCAGTTTATTGATCAGTACTGCTCCGGCAGGCACTTCGATGTTTTCTACATTTATATCATCTGCGACGTATACATTCCGTAACAGGTGTTCGGCCAGCGACTGGAACGGTTTGTCTACCGTTACAACAGACAATGCCGGTGTCAGTCCTTCCTGTTGCCACTGCACAGGTTTGCCCTCGGTCTGCAATGCATCCAGGATAAAGAAGCTTGCCTTTCCTTTTTTATTGGTATCCAGTAAGCTTATGGCTCTTTGCGCTTCGGCAATATCCTTTACTACATAGTAGCTCAGGTAAGCATCCAATACATTCTCCAGGGCGGCACGGTAGGCATCGTTCACCAGGAATACATCAGATAAAATAGGGGCTTTACTACCCCATTCTTTATTTTTATTCAGGAATTTAATGCTTTCCGGGTAGCCTTCCAGGCTGTTGACCAGGGATTGCAATAAATCATGTTCATTCTTTTTGGCGTCCAGTTTACGGGTTTCGTCTACAGAAGTCACTCTTAATGACTCCAGCGATTCCTGGCTCTGGAAGATCTGTTCTTTGGTCTCTTCCTGCTTCGCAATCAGTTCCTGCAAGGCATCCTGCTGATCGGCCAGCTGGTCTTCCAGCATTTTCTTCTCGGTATGAATAGCCTGTAACTGTGACTGGCGCTGTGTTTTATCTTCCATCAGCTGCTGCAGGCTGCGCTGCAGGTTCGCAATAGAAGTATCGGCAACAGCAACTATTTTTTCTGCATCGAACTGGCGGCGCTGGTTTTGCTGGAATGTACTGCGATGCGTTTCCAGGACTTTCTTCTTTTCATCAAAAGTATGGCGTTTATCATCTACAGTATCCCGGAGGTTTTCCAGTTGTTCTTTCAGATCTTCCAGCGATTCCTGTTCTTCGTCAAGCTGTTGAGTTGTAAAGTCTATACTCTCCCTGAGTTGTGCCACCTGTGCATCTGCACCGGACAGGAATTCATTCAGATTCTTTTCCCGGTCCTGCAGGTGATCAAGTCTTTGGGCAGCCAGCTTTTTTTCTCCTTCCAGCTGGCGTATACTCGCCAGCAAGTCATTAAAACGTTTTTGCAGGCCATGTAGTTCATGCTCCTGTTGTGTAAGTTTTACTTTATTGGCTTCGATCTCAGCCTCATCTCCGGCCAGGGATGCGTCTACCTGCAGTTTGCGGTCACTTTCACGCTCCAGCTGATCATTCAGTTCCTGGTATTGGCCGTTAAAGGTTTCGAGAGATGCTTTGGCCAGCTCTACACTGACCTCGCGATATTCATGCTTAATCTGGTAGTATCGTTCTGCTTTTTTGGCCTGGTTTTCCAGGGTACGCAGGTTATTGGTGATCTCAAATAAAAGATCCTCAATACGGTCTACATCCTGCTGGGTGGCTTCCAGCTTGGCCTTGGCCTCTTTCTTTCGCGTTTTGTATATGGAGATACCGGCTGCCTGCTCCAGCATTCTGCGGCGGCTGCCTTCCTTATCTTTGATAATATCATCTACCATGCCCAGCTCGATGATGGCATAGGAATCATTACTGACCCCGGTATCAAGGAAGAGGTTATGGATATCTTTCAGGCGGCAGGCTACATCATTCAGACGGTATTCGCTCTCCCCGCTGCGGTAAAATTTACGGGTAATGGTTACCGTAGTAAATTCAGTGGGCAGCAGGTTACGCGTATTTTCGAAGGTCAGGGACACCTCGGCCATACCACTGGTAGCACGGCTGCGCGACCCGTTGAAGATCAGATCTTCCAGGTTATCAGAACGCAGGGCTTTTATTTTATGCTCTCCGATCACCCAGCGGATAGCATCTATGATATTAGATTTTCCGCAACCGTTAGGACCTACAATCCCTGTTATCGGATTATCCAGTATGATCTGGGTTTTATCGGCAAATGATTTGAACCCTTTTATCTCAAGTGACTTTAACTTCACGAACTGAACTATTTAGGCGGATAAAAAGAAGTTAGTACAGGCAAATATGCGGCAAATATTCCATAAATCACCGAATGTACTGATACATTATGGTTGCAAATATATCATATTTAATGCTAATCACTATGGCCTGCTTTGATGGGTCTGAAATTTTCCGGAGGGGGGTATTCGCAGGTAGAATCTCTATCCGGGGCCCTCTATTTATACAAATCAAAAAGGCCCCTAAAAGGGGTCCTTTTTGATTGCTTTTACTATCAAAACTAAAAAAGGTCAATGCGATGTACTCTGGTTGGTATAATTATATCAGCCTTGCAGCACCTGCCCCAATTCCTGAAAGGCCCTGGCACAAACCTTATTAAGGTGCAGTACCAGACGCGGCAGTACCTCCTGCTGCGCTTCTGCAGCCGAATGTTCGATCAGGTATATATTACTCACTTCTTCCTTTACACCCATATAACCCAGTTGTGGCTTAAGAGAGTGTGCGGTTATTTTCATAGTAGCATAATCTTTGTTTTCCAGGGCTGTATTCAGCTGTTGCAACAGCTTAGGACAGTTTTCCAGGAACATGGAGATATATTTGTTGCGCTTTTCAGGATTACTTCCGGTAAACTGTTGCAGGAACTGCATATCGGTTACCTGGTCCGGCAAGTGTAATGTCTTAGAGGCACTGTTTTCCTGCTCCTTTACCGTTTCTTCTTCAGCTTCTGACTGGATCGACAGTTGATTGCTCATCTTCAGCAACAGCTCTTCCGTATTGAAGGGTTTGGAGATATAGGCATCCATGCCTTCTTTAAAGTAAGTGCGCACATCATCCTGCAATACATTGGCCGTCATCGCTATGATCTTTGTTGAGCGCTTTGGTTCCTGCATTTCATTGCGTATATAACGGGTAGTACTGATTCCGTCACGGACCGGCATCTGTATGTCCATCAGGATCATATCATAATCTTTTTCATGCAGGCGCTCTATCGCTACATCACCATTCTCTGCAATATCTATACGCACTTCAGGCAATAATGATTTCAGGGTCTCTACTGCTACGATACGGTTAAACTCATTATCCTCGACCAGGAGTACCCGCGATTTATTCAAAGCAACCTTCATCTCTTCGGTCACTGCCTCCTTCTTAATAACTGCTGTCTGGTTTTCTGATATATCGAAGGGCAGGTAAACGGAAAAGACAGTACCATGCTCCAGTTCGCTTTCTACCTCTATTCTACCTTTCATCATATCTACCAGTTGTTTCGAAATGGTGAGGCCTAAACCTGTACCTCCATACTTGCGGGCCATGTCACTGCCTGCCTGGGTGAAGCTTTCAAATATGGAGTTGATATACTGTTTGGAGATGCCAATACCTGTATCGGCTATATCAAAACGGATCAGTACTTTATGCTGCTTCAGATAGGAGGCGCTGAGCCTGATCTGAACACTGCCTTTTTCGGTAAATTTTATGGCATTGCCCACGAGGTTGACCAGGATCTGGTTCAGGCGCGTAGGATCACCGACCAGCCGATCCGGGATATTGGCGGCAATGTCCAGATTGAACGCCAGGTTTTTTTCCTGTGCTTTCAGGATCATCATTTCCTTGGTGCTTTGTACCAGTTCTTTCACCGAGAAATCGATTTGCTCGATCTCAATTTTATTAGCTTCGATCTTGGTCAGATCCAGGATATCGTTGATGATAACCAGCAGGTTATCTGCACTCTGCTGAATGACGTTCAGGTATTTTTTCTGTTCATCTGAAGGTTGTTTATCCAGCAACAAACGAGTGATGCCCACAATGGCATTCATCGGTGTACGGATTTCATGGCTCATATTGGCCATGAACTGCTGTTTCAGCGCCGCGGTGCGCTCTGCAACTTCTTTTTCTTTTTTGGCTACTTCAATTTTATTTTTGATCTGCAGGTTACGCAGTTTGTTGAACGTATTCTGATGGAAAATTTCTTCTTTGAGTTTTTCATATGCCTTCATATGCTGGTATGCCCTTGGAATATCGTTGAGGGCATCGAACAGCTCTGACATTTTCTCATGAATGCCCAGGATATCCTGACGGCGCAGAAACTCTTCTGCAAGCTGCAGGCTGCGCTCCAGATAGGCCTGTGCCTTGGAGTACAGAGACTGCTCTTTGTACATGCAGCCCAGATAATATTCCGATAAGATCTCACACTCCACATTACTGAATACCTTTGACTGCTCCAGCGCTATATTGAGGAAATGAGATGCTTTTTCAAAATCATTCATTTTGAAATATACCTTCCCTACCCCACTATTGGCCAGGGCCTTTGCGGGAGAATGCTCGTCGGTAAGGACCTGTGTGCGTTTAAAATATTCCAGGGCTTCAGGAAACATTTCTTTTTTGAAGTAAATATTACCCAGCGTACTGTAAATGCTGACCAGCCTGGTTTTATCATCATCTTTTTCGAATATCGGCAGGCATTTGAGTGCATATTCCAGGGCCGGATCATAATCAGCCATATCCAGGTAAAGATTGGCAATATTAGTGAGGTTGATAGACTGATTGATCACATCATCCAGGTATTCGTTGATCTCCAGCGCTTCTTCAAAATGCACCAGTGCATTGGAAATATCGCCCAGCTCGCGGTAAATGCGCCCGTAATTATTCAGGGCTTTTGCCTCTAGTGATTTATCGTTGATCTCCCGCGCTATAGAGTATGCTTCGGCCAGCTCATCCAGCCCGTCTTCATACTCTCCCTTTATCCAGTAACAGGCACCCTTGTGATTATATGCGGCACCGATACCTTTGGCATAACCAATCTTCTCGGAACGTTCCATAATCTCATCCGCCAGTACAAGCGCGCGCTCGACATCCTCTGTCCTGATCTCCAATGCGATATCCGAAAGAATATCAATCCGGTCTTCTTCGGTTGCGGCATTTTTGTATTTCTCCTGTAACTGGGAAAGCTTTACGGTATCCATTATCTCTCTTTATCAAACTTTTAAAAACAATAACCCTAAAGTTAATCGAAAAGAATGATTTTTTCTAATAATTAGTATGACTTATGCGATTGAGTATCAGTATTAAAAAGGCCCCTGCTTTACAGCAGGAGCCTTAATCATTAAACTTTCAGAGATATTACTTCAGGATTTCAAACTTGCGTTCTGCAGTCCCTTCTGTAAATCGGATACGCATATGATACATACCATTGGCCAGGTTGCTCACATTGATCACCTGTTTGCCATTAGGGTGTGTTGCTTTATGAGTAGCGACCAGCTGACCCAATACATTATATACCTGTATTTCCTGCAGGTGCATGCTGCTTTCATTGTCAACAACGATGCTTTGGTTTGCAGGATTAGGGTAAAGTTTCAGTGCAGCCTCATCCAGATCCAGATCATGCACGCCATTACCTTGTACCGTTACTTGTTTGGTCAGGGTAGTGCTGCCGCAATCATTGGTCAGTGTTACGGTTACCGTATATGTACCCGCTGCAGCATAGCTGTGTACCGGACTGGCACTGGTAGAGGTGGATGTATTATCACCGAAGTTCCACACATAGGAATTGATATTCTGTCCATTGGCTACGCTAAAGGTAAAGCTTGGCGAAGTCCCGGTTACCGTAATCCCATCTGCCGAAGGCAATGGATTGGTCGTCAGGTTCATCGTGTCCGAAGCGGAACAACCTGCAGTGCTGGTCACCATTACATGATAACTGCCTGCTGCATTTACTCCAATGGTCTGTGTGGTAGCACTGTTGCTCCAGAGATAAGTAGCGCCTGCATTACCGGCATCCAGCGTCAGGGTATCATCGGCACATATCGCCGTATCATTACCCAGAGCAACTACCGGCAGGGCATTAATGCTGATGTTAATCGTATCTGCTTTGCTACATCCGGCAGGATTGGTTACTGTAACCGAGTAAGCACCTTGTGTAGTTGCTGTAATGGTTTGGGTTGTCGCACCACCATTCCATAAGTAGGTAGATCCTGCGTTGCCGGCATCTAAAGTAATGCTGGCATTAGCACAGATTCCGGTGTCATTACCCAGAGATACGGTTGGTAAGGTGCCGGTGGTCAGAACGATTGTATCGGTAGACCAGCAACCATAAATATTGGTCACTTTAGCCCAATACGTACCGGGCGTAGTTACGCTGATGGTTTGTGTTGTGGCACCGTTACTCCACAGGTAAGTGTTACCCGGGTTACCTGCATTCAGGGTTTTACTGCCCCCGCTACAGATCGGTACATCTGGCCCCAGGGCTACAGTTGGTAATGCACTGAAGGCAACTGCAATGGTATCCGATTTGGCACAGCCATTGGCAATCGTTACCGTCACAGAATAGTTACCACCTATCGATGGGGAAATTGTTTGTGTAGTGGCACCATTGCTCCAGAGATAGCTGGCGCCTGCATTTGCAGCATTCAGGGTCAGTGATCCCGATCCGCAGATCGTGGTATCATTACCTAAACTTACCGCAAGACCGGCACAGGAAACTACATTGAGGGTATAGTCTTCAATGGTACCATAGGCACCGGTATAACAAGGAGACGGTGTGGCCGCATCAGCACCGCCGATGCGCATACGATGTGCTCCTAAAGTAGCTGTAGCCGGCACCACGAACGATGCATTTACCGTATCTGGGCCTCCCAATCCGGCAGACAAGCCTGTAAACACTGTTTCATCCGGATCATTAAAGTCAAAGTCATTATTCCAGTCTACATAGATCACGGCATTATAGTCATAGGTAAGTGTGCTGAATACAATCTTCATATTCTTCTGCTGACCCTGAGGACCATTAATGCTCAGGTTAGTATAGTTGCCGTAGTTATTGGTTTCTGCAGTAGTAGGATTGCTAAAGCTGCCGGCGATCACATTAATGATACCCTGATCATCTACAGAAACAGGTGCCGGGGTACAGTAGTTCGTAGTAACGGAAGCCACATTAGACCATGGACTTTTATCAGTAGCAGAACATACAGATCTAACCCAGAAATAGTAGGTCGTATTTGCAGCCAGCGGACTTACGCTTGCTGTAGTACCTGTAGGTACATTATACACTGGTGTAGATGTCGCTGTAGGCGCAACACCTGTTGTATTATAATAATACTGATACCCCTGTACCGGCGCCGGTGTTGGTGCGGTCCAGGAAAGGCTTGCAGATGTGGCTGTGGACAGGTTGGCCGTTAAGGACTGAGGATCGAAACAAGTTGGTGTTTGTCTCAGCTCAAAGTTATCAAAACCAAGGTACCACGGACTTCCGGTTGCCTCATTTACACGTATTGCAAAATAGTATGTGCCGCTGGTAGCCGGGATAAACGTCCTGGTTACTTTCTGATACGTCATATTTGTGGTTGTAGCAGTGGTTACAAATGAGGCGCCCAATTGTACCGCACCAGTGCTGTCCTGTATTCCATTACGATACACATCTCCCTGCCATCCGGAATAGTTATCTCCGGCCCAGTAGAAGCTAAAATCGTAAGAGGTACCGGCAGTCAGCTGGAAGCCTGGAGTCCACATAAATTCTTTATCGGCAGACCATCTGTTGCGCAGCGCATTGGCTCCGGAATATGGTCCGGCAAAATAGGTACCGGCAACTTCGTTGGTCGTCTCCCAGTCACCATTCTGTTTTTTCCAGCAGGAAGGAAAATTAGTAGCCCCAACAGTACTCAGGGCATCAAAGTTTTCTGTCCATGGCAAAACGGTTACCGGCAGACAAGGTGTGGTAAAGCTACCTATCGTAGACCAGCCACTTTTTGCACCACCGGCACATAATGAGCGCACCCAGTAATAGTGTGTTGCATTAGGGGTAATACCCGTAGTTACATTTACGGTAGTGATACCGGCGCCCACAGAACCCGTTGCAGTAGTACCTGCAGTAGGTGGTGTGTTGGACAGGTTGATGTAATATTCATAACCATTTGCAGCACTCGCAGCGGCAGCCCATGACAGGGTTACACTTTGAGCGGCTACATTGGAAAAAGTTGTCGTTGCAGGTTGTATACAAGCCGGAGCGGCAGTGATATTTACCTTATAGTCCAAACCCATACCATATGTAGAGCCGGAAGCATTACAAGGTTGTGCATTGGTAGGCTGTGCATCATCACCGCCTCTTATACGCATGTATACATTACCCAGAGATGCAGTAGCCGGTACCGTAATGATGACATTGGCAGTACCTGCAGAACCGGGATTGGAATTGGAAGAAAAGAATTCGGTCGTCTCGAAATTACCGTTATTATTGAAATCTATCCATACACCGTTATACTGATTACCGTCTGATCCGAACGTAAGGCTCAGGGTAGTCGGTACCGTTTGCGGAATATCCGGAATGGCATTCTGAACACTGGTTCTGTCAAAGTAGTACGGACTGTTATTGGTCGGAGGCACATCGCTCAAAGTACCGAGGGTAACCTGAGCGATATTATCCGTAGTACCGCCGTTGGCATAAGTAGGTACACAAGACAGAATAGAAGTCGTAAATGATCGTACAGTACATCCTGCAGCAGAGCCTAAACTATTTTTAGGAACTACTTTCCAGTAGTAAGTAGTGTTTACAGCAAGGCTTCCCAGGCTATATGTAGTATCGGTAACCGTACCGGCAAGTGTAGTCGGATTGGATGTTGTTCCGTAATACACATCATAACCAGTTGCACCCAGGCTGGCATTCCAGCGCAAAGTAACCGGTGAGAAAAGTCCTGTAGCAGCATTAGCCGGAGTGACATAAGTGGCACAGGGAGGAGGTGCAGTAGGAACGGTATAGGTAATGCTTAATGAAGGGGTAGCTCCGTTGCCACCGGCATAACCGGCAATATTATACGTATTGGTGGAGCCACGCACAAAGCCCAGGCATAACTGGGTGCTGGTAATATTGGATGCAAGGAAGCTGATGCCCGCGGCATTCAGACTCAGGGTATTGCTTGCATTAGCGGTCCAGGCAACTGAAGAGAATGCAGTTCCGGCTCCACAATTGGTATACAGGGTTGCTCCTGCTATAGTTGCCGGATCACCGGTAAAGCCGTAAATGTTGTTAGCCGCACCAGAAGTAGTACTGCTGTAAGTAACGAAGGTAATACTCGCCGAACTGATTACAGCACCGGCAGGAATGGTAGAGAGATTAAATTTAGCAAAGCCGCGGTTAGCACCCGAATTGATCGTAACCATGTTACTATCATATTTTGTTCCGGCAGAACTTACACTGCCCACATTATAGGAGCCGGTAGTACCCGTGGCCTGAATGGTAACAGTAGTTTGAGCTTGTGATCGCCAGCTACCCATCAACAATAGCAAGGCGAATAAAGATTGAATAAAAAATGTTCTCATACAGTTTTTGTTTGAACGTTTAAGTGATTCATAATGTAAGCTTGTACTCTATCCTATTTTACGTGTACTTCTATCTAGTTTTTTGCGACACCCCTCCCTGGCATTATTATATATGTTTTAAATAAAATATTGTCATTTGTTAAATTATTAACTTTATAAAATTATTTTTTTATTAAATAAAACCAAAGAATATATGACGAACTAAATGTCAATAACATTTCTTTAACTAAAAATAACCAACCAAAAGAAGGCCCCCGGTTAAAAACCGGGGGCCTTCTTTAAAAAAGTTATATAATTGCGCCTATTTTACATACATTTTCAGCTCATCGCAGGAGGTCAGATAATTCGGATCTATTTTGATGTAATAGCCTTTGGACTTCTCTCCCAGCCATTTTCTCAGGTGCATCAGCTGCTTCATCTGCAAGGCATTTTTCTGTAAGATATTATAGTCATCCTTCAGGTTTAACTGATGTGGATCTGTCTTCGATTTTACATACAGGATGCGGCATTTCATACCTCCGTATGGGTCACTGTATTGTTTTGGCTTGCTGTATTCTCCTACTTTCAGCTCTGCCGCAGCAATAACCAGATCTTCGGATTGGATATTATCAATACTCAGGATAGTAGAACCGGAGCGCGGGTCAATAACCATACCACCACCGTTCTTAGAGTTTTCGTCATTACCTACTTTCGACAGCGCTTCATTAAATGTAAGCTTGCCGGTAGTCAGCAGGTTATAAGTGCTATCCAGTACAGACAGGGCTTTGGCAATATCTCCGGAAGTAAACTGCGGGATGATAACGATATAACGGATATTCGCATCATCACCGTTTCTGCTCACCATTTTGATAATATGGTACCCGAAGCTGGAGCGGAACACCGGAGATATCTCACCTGGCTGTAACTTAAACGCAGCAGCAATAAAACGGTTGTCAATATTGTTCGATTTACGGTTCAGGTTCATTTCACCACCCGTTTCCTTTCCGGCATCTTCAGTATACAGCTGTGCCATCAGTTCGAAGCTTTTTCCATCTTCCACAATCTGGCGGCGGATATCTGCTACTTTATCGTAAGTATACTTCTCCACTTCAGGGTCTACGGAAGGCTTCAGCACAATCTCTCCAAACTCTACTGTAGCCGGGATATTGGTGCGTTTATCTTCAGGAATCGTCTTGTAATAATCTTCTACCTCTTTAGGGGTGATGGTAATATTTTTAATCACCTCCTGCTTCATGCGCTCAGAGATCATCTGGTCTTTGATCGGCTCACGATAATCTTCCTTGATCTGGTAAATGGAGCGGCCGGTTGCTTTTTCCAGTGCTTCTTTATTTCCACCAAACTCGTAGTTCAGGATGTCGGAGATACGACCTTCCAGTGCAGATTCCACCTCATCTTTCGTCACCATGACACTATCCCTTGCGGCCTGCTCTACCAGTACCTTTTCGGCGATCATGTCTCTTAAAAAACCGCATTTTTCACTTTCGGGAAGTTCCAGGCCGGAAAGATCTTTCTTTTGACCCAGGTAACGTGCACCAATATCAGATTGCAGGATAATTTTATCACCCACTACTGCCGTGATTTTATCGGCATACTGGGTCTGCGCCTGGGCTGTATAAGCACCCAGCACCGCACATAAAATTAACATTGATTTCTTAACCATAAGGTTGCAAAGATAATTTTTGTATTTTGAAATAAATAATAAAAAATCACAGGTAATAACCGATTCTTAAAGCGAAAAGATTATTGCGCTGTGCTTTATATCCGCTAAAGTCCTGCGGTATATCTGCCGCTGCCCGAACCGGTGTTATGGAATACTGGTAGCGCAGCTCTGCGATGACTTTGTTACTTAAACGGAAACTGGCACTGCCAACGTATTCCCATTCATTTTTTTTATACGGATATTTTTCTGGATCAAAATCATTCCAGCCATATAAGCCACGATAACGCTCCTGCGATTGCAACAGCCGGTTATAAGATGCGCCTGCCCCGACCACCCATCTCGGGGCTACCTCGTAATGCAGCAGCAGCGGAATCTCTATATAATTCAGCTTCATCTGGTATACCATCAGGTAAGGGCCGGCATAGCTTTGCCATTCTCTTCCGTATCTTGATCCTTTCTGAGAAAACAGTAATTCCAGGTTCAGGTATACATTCGGTGCCAGCATAGTATAGGACGAAAACCCGGCATTCAGGCCCACTTTGTGTACACCCGCATCAAGGTCTCCGTCTACCTGCGAGAAATTACCACCGGCTATGATCCCGGCCTGAAACCTCGGCTGTGGCTGGGTTAATGCAGGCTGTGCGCTAATGCAGAACGGGAACAGAAACAGGCATAGTAAGCTGGATATCCGGGTGGTATTTTTCATTATATATATCAATTTTAGATTTGTCACAAATTTACACATTCATTTATCGCCCCGAAATCTTTATTTTTGCATACTTTTCATATACGTTAAACACAACCTTATTATTATATATCGATGGAACTGAGTAAGAATTTTCAGCATATTGCCAGCGAAACCAAGTGGTACGAGCACTGGAACAGCAAGGGGTATTTTAACTCCACCCCGGACCACAGACCGGCCTATACAATTGTAATGCCTCCGCCAAATGTAACCGGGGTCTTACACATGGGCCATGCGCTGAACAACAGTGTGCAGGACATCCTGATACGCCGCGCCAAATCGCAGGGATACAATACCTGCTGGGTGCCAGGCACCGACCATGCTTCTATTGCTACAGAAGCTAAGGTAGTGGCCATGCTGGCAGAACAGGGCATCGATAAGAATGCTTTATCCCGTGAGGAGTTTCTGAAATATGCCTGGGAATGGAAGGAAAAATATGGCGGCATCATCCTGCAGCAGCTGAAAAAGCTGGGCTGTGCACTGGACTGGAACCGTACTCATTTCACCATGGATGATGCTTATTACAAAGCGGTAATCAACGTATTTATAGACCTGCATCAGAAAGGATATATCTATCGCGGTGCGAAGATGATCAACTGGGACCCTCAGGCCAAAACCGCGCTGAGCGACGAAGAGGTACTGCACAAAGACACGCAGTCTAAACTGACCTACCTGCGCTATAAAATAGAAGACAGTGATGAATATATTACCATAGCAACCGTACGCCCGGAAACAATTATGGGCGATACCGCTATCTGTGTACACCCTGAAGATCCGCGCTACGCGCACCTTCGCGGCCAGTACGCTATTGTACCGCTGATCAACAAACGCATCCCGATCATATTTGATGACTACATCGATATGGAGTTCGGTACGGGTGCCCTCAAGGTAACTCCGGCACATGATGTGAATGACTACAACCTGGGCCAGAAACATCGCCTAGAGGTAGTAGATACCTTAAATGAAGATGGTACTTTAAGCGCTGCGGCACAGATCTTCGTTGGAGAAGATCGTTTTGCCGTACGCAAAAAAATAATCCCGGAACTGGAAGCCGCTGGCGCACTGGTGAAACAGGAAGATTATAAAAACCAGGTTGGCGTAAGTGAGCGTACCGGTGCGGTAGTAGAGCCACGCCTCTCCATGCAATGGTGGTGTAAGATGGAAGACATGGCCTTACCGGCATTGAATGCGGTTATGAACGATGATATCGAGTTTGTACCGGCTAAGTTCAAAAACCTGTACCGCCACTGGATGAGCAATATCAAGGACTGGTGTGTAAGCCGCCAGCTGCGCTGGGGACACCGCATTCCTGCATGGCATGCTCCTGAAGGAAATATTTATGTAGCGGTTGACGAAGCCGGTGCATTTGCCCAATACAACAAAGAATACCCTGAAGCGAAACGCAGCGACCTGAAACAGGACAATGATGTACTGGATACCTGGTTCAGCAGCTGGTTGTGGCCTATGGAAGTATTCGGTTGGGATGCCAATAAAGAAAATAATGCGGAACTGGATTATTACTACCCTACCAATACACTGGTAACGGCTCCTGAGATCATCTTCTTCTGGGTAGCCCGTATGATTATGGCCGGTTATGAGTACAAACAGCAGAAACCGTTCCAGCACGTATACTTCACCGGTATCGTACGCGATAAGCAGGGTCGTAAAATGAGTAAATCATTAGGCAACTCTCCTGATCTGTTGAAACTGATCGAAGATTACGGTGCAGATGCGGTACGTTTTGGGGTAATGATTGCATCTCCTGCAGGTAATGATATCCTGTTTGATGAGGCATTCCTGGAGCAGGGACGTAACTTCTCCAACAAAATGTGGAACGCCCTGAAGCTGATCAAAATGTGGGAAGCGAATGTGGTAACTACTGAAAATGAGGCGCCTCATTTTGCTACTTTATGGATGCGCGAGCGCATTAAAGAAGTGGCTGCTGAAATTGAAGATTTATTCAAAGATTTCCGCCTGAGTGAAGCACTGAAAACAATTTACTCCCTGATCTGGGATGACTTCTGTTCCTGGTACCTGGAATGGATCAAACCTCCATACGGAGCGTCTATCAGCGCGCAAACACTTAACGATGCGATCGGTATTTTCGAGCAACTGTTACAACAGCTGCATCCGTTCATGCCATTCGTTACGGAAGAATTATATCATTTGCTGCGTACGCAGGACCAGGACCTGATGACCCGCCAGTTACCTGATTATGGTACGGCCAATAAAACGATCCTGGACCAGGCGACATTGCTGAAGCAACTGATCTCCAGCATACGCGATACCCGTAATAAAAACCAATTGAAGCCAAAGGATACTATAGAACTGGTGATCAATTCTACCGATCCTGAATTTTATAGCAAAGCAGGCCAGATCCTGCAGCGCCAGATAAATGCTACCAGCATTGAATTGTCTGAAACAGTCCCTCAAAGCGGCATTGCACTGGTTGTCAATACAGAAAAAGTATTTGTGATCACTTCTGTTGCTGTAGATGCTTCTGTTCAGAAAGACAAAATGACTGAAGAGCTGAATTACCTGAAAGGCTTCCTGGTGAGTATTGAGAAGAAACTGGGCAATGAGCGTTTTGTACAAAATGCGAAACCAGAGATTATCGCTACCGAGCAGAAGAAAAAATCAGATGCCGAAGCCAAAATCAGAACACTGGAAGAAAGTCTGGCCAATCTTAACTAAAAGATTGACCTAAAGATTATGTTAATCTGTAAGGGTTTAGTCGATATTGACTAAACCCTTATGTATATTTGATATCCTATTAAGGTTAAATCTCTTTGGAATATGAAACAAAACAGGTGGAAACAATGGGGCATTACCGCAGTTTTAATTGCCGGTACTGCAGGAATGTTATGGGCACAGAAGCAAAAAGCTCCGGTAAAAGACGACCGGAAAGGGCAAGCATATCTTTCTGATAAAGCGACCGCAACGGGCAATATCAGCGTAGACAATTTTCACAAATTGATCAGCGAACCGGTTTGGGTTAAAGATTCTGCCGGCAATTTCTATCCCGTACAAACCTTTACCTATACCTATGCAGAAAGAGGAATGTATGAAGATGAAACCGGAAAGGAATTTATCAGTACCGACTACCTCAGCAGCCATTGTAAAGATAAGCTGGACAAAGGTATGGCCAGTGACATGCAGTACCGGGCCAAAGCCGGAGACACCGCCTATATTGAACAGGTAATGTACCTGCTGCCGAATAAAGAAGGAAAACAAGCGGCAGTACAGGCACAGGGCATAAAATTGATTCTTACCAAATAAAGCAATACATGAAACATATACTGTTATTTATACTCGGCATCTTCCTGACCTCTGCTTCTTTTGCACAGCAGACAGAAAAAGTTGTCTCCTGGACCGTAACGGCTAAAGCTACGAATGCAGATCAGGCAGAATATGAAATATCGGCTAAAGCTATCATGCAGAAAGGATACCATATCTGGGCTATGGATGCGGGTGGCGACGGCTCTCTGATCGCGACCAGCATTACGATGACCCCCGATCTGAACTGGAAAGATAAATGGATGGCCAATCAGAGACCTCATGATGAGAACCTTGATTTTATAGAAGGCACTGTTTTTTCCTATAATAATACAGTAACCCTTACCCGGAAATTTACAGCGGATAAAGGCACCAAAAAAATAAAGGGTATCATCACTTACCAAAGCTGTAATGAAAGCATGTGTCTTCCCCCGGAAGATGTTCCATTCGAAGTTACCTTACCCTAAAATAAGAGCGGGATTTTCTCTGGAAAATCCCGCTCTTATTTTATCTCCATTCAGTGAACCTAAACGCGATATAGATAACTATATCATTGGCATTCAATAATTTAATTTCGTTTTGCCCCAACTAATACGCTGTTTTCACCTGTCTATAAGGCAAACCCTGTTAAACATGAGAAAACTTTTATTATTGCTTATCAGCAATCTGTTCCTTATTTCAGCAAGCACGGAAGCCGCAACCCAAATCACTACGGCAACGGTCAGCGGTAACTGGACGCTCGAAGGCTCACCTTACTATATCCATAATGACATTTCAGTTTCGTACAATAACCTGCTGACCATACATCCTGGAGTACAGGTCGTATTTATGGGTAATTACCAGATAATTGTACAGGGTAAATTATCCGCTGTAGGCACACCAGAGCAGAAGATCACTTTCCGGGCCAATGATACCACCGGATGGTCCAATCCTGCATTAACCACTGCGGGGGGCTGGCGTGGTATGGTATTACTGAACAGCATTGGTACCAGCATGAATACCCCTACGCTGGAGTACTGTATTTTCAAGGATCTGAAGAATGGTGGCTTGCAGTCCAGCGGCGAAAACCTGTTCATCAACCAATGCGAGTTTTATCATAACCATACGAACGGGCATATGATCAATCTGGCTAACTTTCCCAGCACTGGCAATGCCAAAATGAAATTTACCAATTCGGTCCTTCATGACAACCTTACGGCTGGTGCCGTGATGTTTACCCTGTACGCAGACAGTACGTACATCACCAATAATAAATTCTATAACAATACCAATAACGGAGGATTAGGCATTTACTGTAATGCTGCCTTCGCAGACACCTCTACCGGTGTACTGATGTTTAAGAATAATGAGCTGTATAATAATACCGTAATCTCTAGCGGAGGGGTAGTCAACTGTCTGCAGGGAGGCATTGTCAATATCCTGAACAATAAGGTGCATCATAACCAGACGACATTTCAGGGGTCGGTATCGGTGCAATCAAAAAAGGCACTGGTGGAGCAAAATCTCATCTCCAATAATCAGCAGATACTGGGCGATGGCGTTTTCTGTGGCATCAATGATGGCGGCGGCGGTCTGCACCTGCTGGGACAAATTCTGATGAGTGATGTGGCAGGTAAGAATGAATATACCGTGCGCAACAATATTATTGCTAATAACTATTCCTCCACCAGTGGAGCTGCTATCTGGGCACAACATTGCAAGGCAACGATTATCAATAACACGATCATGAACAATACGGTGAAGGATGCTACAGGCTCTGCAGCGGTGCATGGCTGGGGTACTTATTGCCGTTTAAAAATCAGTAATAACATCATTCTGAACAATAAGCAGAATGCTATTCCTGCAGATACAGTTTATAACAATTTCAGATACTGGGGACCAGAGATCAGCTTCTCCAAAAATCTTATTGACTACTTACCTACCAGCAGCATTATTGCCGGTGCGCAGGGGATCAATACTAATATCTACAAACCAAGTGCATACCTGGCGGCTCCCCCTCAGGGTGTAGGCCCGACGGTGAATGCGGTTACTGCAAACTTCAGCCTGACAGCAGCTTCTGCAGACTGTATCAACAAAGGCAGCATGGCAACGAATACCTATGGTACGCTGGATTATCTGGGCAATGAAAGGGTATTTGAACAACTGGTAGATATCGGGGCCATCGAATACCAGAAAACCACAGCAGACACATCTACAGCACTGAATACAATTGCGGCAGAGCAGTATTTTAAAGTATATCCGAATCCGACTAAAGGGGTTTTATACCTGGAGTATGATGCACAGCAGCATAAAGTATCGCAGGCAGACATCTTTACTATAAACGGTCAGTTGGTACAGCAGGTATCACTTAAAGGCGGAAGCGCCATTGATGTAAGTGCGCTTGCAGAGGGCATATACATGATGCGCCTGATTACCGGCAAGCAGGAAATTGCGTATAAAAAATTCATCATCAGTAAATAAACATTCCTGATCATAAAAAAAGGGTTGAGCGCTTTGCTCAACCCTTTTTTTATGATCAGGAAAATACTTCTGTATCGATCCCGTCAAAACTGGCATACACCATACTGGGGTGCGAGTCCTGGTGGTATATATTACCGGCAGCATCGATTGCGATCGCTCCGGCAAAACCATCGTACGGTTTTAATTCTTCAAATGTGCGGGCAAAGGCATCTTTAATATGCATGCCATCTGTAACCCGGGTAACAATTTTGGATGCAACAGCACCACTGACGATATCCTCTCCTACTCCGGTACAACTCACGCCACAAAAAGCATTGGCATAATTGCCCGCCACTGTTGCCGAGTCGGAAATGCGGCCGGGTATTTCAAAACCCTTACCACCTGTTGAAGTTGCTGCAGCGATACGACCGGCAGCATCTAAAACCACACAGCCTACTGTGCCGGTACCTGTCGAGGCCATTTTTGCTTCATATTCTGCCCTGCGTTGTGGGATCTCAGTATTAAACTCCTCATAACCATGTGCACGGGCATAACTGGTAGCTCCTGAGCCTCCCAGGATACGATCATCTTCACCCTGCAGATCCAGCGCCACCCTGATCGGGTTTTTCACCGCTTCAATATTAATGACCCCACTCATTTTCTGTGTAGTACCATCCATCACCGCGGCGCTCATCCTGATCTTACCATCACGCTGTATCTGCGATCCGATCCCTGCATTGAACAAGGCATCATCTTCCAGCAGGCTAACGGCATATACCACTGTTTCGGTGGCGGTATGTCCCGATGCCATATACTGGTAGGCCTTTTGTGCGATTGCGGTCAGCGCATCCTGCTTGGCTTTCTTTGTAGCTGCACTCGTTGACGATTCTGAAAAGAAGCCGCCATGTATGATTACTTTCATAGCTTAATTATTATCCACCCCGAACTTACCGATAGAGGTGTATTGAGAAGAGTGTATGAAGAGGCGACGTGTCTCCAGATCATAGGTATCAAACATGCTCATGACATGCGTCACCAAGTGATTGATAGAGATCGGCTGACCCAGGTCTACGCTGGTCAGGTTGGTATCTTTAATCTCATTACCATCAACCAGTATCACCAGACCGGAGCCCAGTGCTTCCATTTGTTTATTGTTCTTGATCAGCAGGCCGGTATCCTCTCCCAATCCGATGCCCAGCACCCAGGGGTTACCCACTACTGCCTGGAATAAGCGACCGATACGGCCTCTTTCCACGAAATGGGTATCAATGATCACATCATCAATAAGTCCCAGTCCGCCGGTCATTTTCACCTCACCTTTAAGCATAGCTTCAGTGCTGGATCCCTGGTAGATCATATTGTCCGATGCCGCTGCTGCACCGGCTGAAGTACCGGCATATAAAAATTCTTCTGTACGGTATTTTTTGAGTAATAACCTGTGAAACTGAGTACCTCCGAGAATGGAAGATAAACGCAGCTGATCGCCCCCGGTAAAGAGCACTACATCTGCTTTTTCGAGACGGCTGATCACTTCCGGATCATTCGCATTTTCCCGTGTAAGGATATTCAGCACACCGGTATTTTTAGCATTCAGGTATTCAAATGTGCGCACATATTCCGCACCTACCTCACCCGGAATCTGAGAAGCCGTAGGTACAATCTCGATACGGGAATCTTCACCGTGTTTAGATTCTTTGATAATACGTTTCAGGATACCTCTTTCAAAAAAATTGAGGTTATTGGCTACGTTCTCGTCGTAGCTGACTTCTGTAAAACTACCCTTGTTCACTGCACCACCTATAATCACTAGTTTTCCCACAACATCTCCGTCCATTAATTTTACTATTTTATCATTTACAATGAAACAAATGTATAAAATATTTTGAAACCCGTCCATACCTAAAGGTCCTTAAAACATAAATCAGCACGCTTTAACCAACAGTAAACAAGTTCCCGTAACATACCCGTCACAAACTATTTTGCATTTGTCTATAAAAAAAACTTTAACTTGGAAGGGATATTAAAAGCAGTTCCCTTTAAACATAGTTTCCCAAATGAAAATCTTGAAAATACAAGCCCTGAGAGGCCCAAATATATGGAGCATCAGAAGAACCAAACTCATACAGATGAGGCTTGATCTTGAAGAGCTGGAGCAGCAACCGACAAACCTGATACCGGGATTCCGGGAGCGAATAGAAACCATGTTTCCTACCATGATCAGCCACCGTTGTTCTGAAGGTGTAGAGGGTGGTTTTTTCTATCGGGTCGAAAAAGGCACCTGGATGGGCCATGTCATTGAGCATATTGCACTGGAGATCCAAACCCTTGCGGGTATGGAAACGGGCTTTGGCCGTACACGCCAGACCAAAACAGATGGTATATACAATGTAGTATTCAGTTATATAGAAGAGAATGTAGGCTTATATGCTGCTGAAAGTGCAGTACGCATTGCCGAATCTCTTATTACAGATACTCCTTATGATGTGGAGGCAGACATTATGGAAATGCGCCGCATCCGCGAGCGGGTACGACTGGGGCCAAGTACCGCCAGTATTGTGGAAGAAGCTGTTGCCAGAGACATCCCCTGGATAAGACTGGGCAACAACTCCCTGATTCAACTGGGTTACGGCATTAACCAGATGCGATTCCAGGCCACCATTACCTGTAAGACCAGCAATATAGCGGTAGATATCGCCTGTAATAAGGAAGAGACCAAACGCATGCTGGATATGGCCTCCATACCGGTTGCGAAAGGCAGTATCTGTGTTGATGAAGAAGGCCTGCAGCAGATCATAGACCAGATTGGTTTTCCGATCGTGTTAAAACCACTGAACGGCAATCATGGCAAGGGCGCTTCTATAAATGTAATGAATTGGGAAGATGCAGCCTCCGGCCTGGTACATGCACAGCAATACAGCCGTAAGGTTATTGTAGAAAGATTCATTACCGGTCATGACTTCCGCGTGCTGGTGATAGATAACAAAGTGGTAGCTGCAGCCCGCAGAGAACCGGCACACGTTATCGGAGACGGAAGCAGTACGATACAGCAACTGATTGAGGTGACCAACCAGGACCCGCGCCGTGGCTACGGACATGAGAATGTATTGACCGAGATTACGGTAGACCGTGACACCGAAGACATCCTGGCTAAAAGGGAATACAACCTGGATTCCATACCCCAGAAAGGTGAAATTGTGCCCCTGAAATCTACAGCCAACCTGAGCACCGGTGGTACTTCTGTTGATGTAACAGAAATGATGCACCCGGAAAATATTTTCTTATGCGAACGCATATCCCGTGTTATAGGGCTGGATGTATGCGGTATCGACATCATGGCTCAGAACCTGACCCAGCCGCTGAAAGAGAGTGGCGGGGCCATCCTGGAAGTGAATGCTGCACCGGGTTTCCGTATGCACCTGGCACCATCTGAAGGTTTACCGCGCAATGTTGCCGCACCGATTATAGACATGCTCTACCCTCCGGGTAAGCCAAGCCGCATTCCGATCATTGCCGTAACGGGTACCAATGGTAAGACAACGACGACCCGACTGATCGCACATATCGTTAAAAATAATGGTTACAAAGTCGGCTTTACAACATCAGATGGTATCTATATCCAGAACCATATGATGGAGAAAGGGGACACAACCGGACCACTGAGTGCTGAATATATTCTTAAAGATCCTACTGTAGAGTTTGCCGTGCTGGAGGCTGCCCGTGGCGGTATACTCCGCGCTGGCCTGGGCTTTAGCCGCTGCGACATCGGGGTGATCACGAATATACAGGAAGACCACCTGGGCCTTAATGATATTGAAACACTGAAGGATCTCGCCAATGTAAAAATGGTGGTGGCCCGCAGCATCAGAAAAGATGGCTGGGCCATCCTGAATGCAGAGGATGAAATGTGTGTGAAAGTGGCCAAGGAACTGGATTGTAACGTTGCTTATTTCAGTATGACCGAAGACACACCTTTTGTACAGAAACTGGCGAAGGAAGGTAAGATTGTGGCGGTGTATGAAAACGGTTATATAACGATCAAAAAAGGCTCCTGGAAAATAAGGGTGGAAAAGGCCAGCCTGGTACCACTGACTATGGGTGGCAAGGCGCGGTTTATGATCGCCAACGCACTGGCGGCTACACTGGCGGCTTATCTATGGGGCTTTAAAACGGAAGACATCAGCCTGTCATTGCAGACCTTTATACCAGGTGCGGCACAGACTCCGGGCCGTATGAATATTTTTGAATTTAAACGCTTCAAGGTCCTGATCGATTTTGCACATAACCCTGCAGGGTATCGTGGCATTGAAGAGTTTATGCAGAATATTGATGCCAGCCGTAAGATTGGTATTATTGCCGGTGTGGGCGACCGCAGAGATGAAGATATCAGGGAGTGTGCGAAGATTGCGGCAAGGATGTTTGACCATATCATTATACGCCAGGAGAAACACCTGAGGGGCAGACAGGAGGAGGAAATCCTGCAGCTGCTGCTGGAGGGTATAAACGAATCCGGCAGAACGGTAACCTGGGAGACGATTCCTAAAGAGATAGAAGCGCTGAAACATGCAATCAGCATTGCACAGGACGGCACTTATATTGTAGCCTTAAGTGATGTAATTACCAATGCGATACAGGTAGTACAACAATACCTGGACAAGGAAAATGAAGAAGATATTATTCTATCTTAACATAAAAAAAAGGGCTGAACAAATTGTTCAGCCCTTTGCTTAAAGTGAATCATTATTACTCTTGGGTACCAATGCCGTTACACGCTGGTAACGGAAGATTACGATACCGATCAGGGCAACAATACCGCTCATTCCGGCGATTAAGATGTCTTGTGTAAACAGGAACGATAGGGCTGCTACCATACCTTCTGCAAAGATGCAGGCCATAACATGGCGGAAGCGCCACATATACACATCGTATCCTTTCTCTCCGACACGTTTACCCAGGAAATAAGTGGATAATATTATTATTAAAAGATCTATCATTGTTTACTTTACATATTGACTCATAAAGGCCGTAATACTTTCTTTCATATGGTCGATCTGCATGGCATCCAGTCCGTGGTGACAAGCGATCAGCATACCGCCGCGCATTACTTTATCGGCCTCAGGATAACCTGCTGCGCTGGCTTTGTGGGCTACATTTTTAAATCCTGGCTGACGCAGAATATTGCCCGTAAATACGGTACGCGTCTGTATATTTCTTTTCTCCAGGAAGATCTGCAGATCTCTGCGGATGAACGGAGCATTTTCTCTTACCGTAACGGCAAATGCCAGCCATCCTGTACGGGAATCCGGTAATTGCTGTGGCAGGATAAAGAACTCTTCGTATTGCTCGAAGAAGCTGCGCATAGTGGTATAATTAGCGGTACGCTTATCTATATTATCACCCAGTTTGTTTACCTGGATCAGACCGAATGCAGCGCCCAGTTCTGATGGCTCAATGTTATAGCCCGGCTCTTCAAATACGAATTTCGCATCGTACGGAATACCGTCTACTTCTACATTGAAGCGGTTTTCAATTTTCTCTGATTCTACGAACAGGGAAGAACTGCGCCCCCAGCTTCTCAGCAGGCGACCACGATCATAAAAAGCATCTGTATTCACACACAGCATACCACCATTACCGGCACAGTTTACGATGTGAGAACCATAGAAGCTGGTTGTGCTCATATCGGTATAACGACCGCTGGAGGCACCTCCGATCTCAGCACCCAAGGTATCGGCACTGTCTTCCAGTACAAACAGGTTATGCTTGTCTGCAATCTCACGCAGTACTTTCCAGTCCGGCAGGTTACCGATCAGGTTAGGGATGATCATTGCTTTGGTCTTAGGGGTAATCATTTCTTCCACCTTAGACACATCTGTATTATAAGTACCCTCTGCCACGTCAACAAAAGACGGAATCCATCCTTTCTTAACGATTGGCGCTACCGTAGTGGAAAAGGTCAGTGCCGGAGTAAGAATCTCCGCACCGGCTTCAAAATTCAGCAGATCAGCTGCAAGATATAAAGCAGATGATCCCGAGTTTACACCAATACCGTATTTTTTTGCATAAAGCCCTGCCACTCTTTCTTCCAGCGCACGTACATTTTTACCCATCTGTGTAGAGGTCTTTAAGACTTCTACTACCGCATCGATTTCTTCCTGACCATGAACCGTTTTACCATAAGGTACATGAGGATACTGATTGGTACTCATAAAATATTTGATTTATAAAATTTACAAGACAGCGAAGGTACAATTTAAATTGATGTTCCATTTTAATTTCCTGCAGATTATTGTTAAATCCCGGGGAATGATTTTACGCCTGATTAGTTCTATATTTGTAGCATGAATTTAAGTATCCCAGCTACTATACAGAACTATATCGGGGGCAGATTTCAAGACCCTGTAAAAGGCCTTTATCTTGACAATATCAACCCGGCAACTGGTGCTGTATACGGCCAAATACCCAATAGTACCACCGAAGATGTAGACCTTGCAGTTGCTGCTGCAGAAAAGGCTTTCCCTTCCTGGGCGGCAACCAGTCCGGAACACCGTTTCCGCATTATGAACCGTATGGCCGAACTGATCGAAGCCAACCTGGAGGCACTGGCGCTGGCCGAGACCAATGATAATGGTAAGCCCCTGAGCCTGAGCAAACGCGTGGATATACCCCGCGCTGCGGAGAACTTCCGCTTCTTTGCTACTGCTATCATGCACTTCGCTTCGGAAAGCCATAATATGGAAAACCGGGCTATTAACTATACTTTACGCAAACCCATCGGTGTAGTGGCCTGTATTTCGCCATGGAACCTGCCTTTGTATCTTTTTACCTGGAAAATCGCGCCGGCACTGGCTGCAGGTAACTGTGTCATTGCCAAACCATCTGAGGTAACACCTATGACGGCCTACCTGCTCTGCCACATAGCCGCAGAAGCTGGCCTGCCGGAAGGTGTATTAAACATCCTGCATGGTGATGGGCTGCATTGCGGATCTGCAATGGTGGCTCATCCTAAGGTAAAAGCCGTTTCTTTTACCGGAAGTACCCGTGCGGGCAAGGACATCGCGGCACAGGCAGGAGCTGTACTGAAAAAGACTTCTTTAGAACTGGGCGGCAAGAACCCAAATATCATTTTTGCGGACTGTGACTGGGATAAAATGATGAAAACTACAGTTCAGTCCTCCTTTGCAAACCAGGGCCAGATCTGCCTTTGCGGTTCCCGCATCCTGGTAGAAGAGAGCATTTACGAGCGTTTCAAAACAGAATTTATTGCGTCCGTACAGAAGCTGACCATTGGTGATCCGCTGGAAGCGGAATCCAAACAAGGTGCTGTTGTGAGCAAAGTGCATTTTGATAAGGTAATGAGCTGTATAGAACTGGCAAAAGCCGAGGGTGGCCGCATTCTGCTGGGTGGCAAAGCCGTTCAGCCGGAGGGCCGTTGCGCCAATGGTTACTTTATCGAACCTACTATTATTGAAGGACTGGGACCTGATTGTAAAACCAATATGGAAGAGATCTTCGGACCGGTGGTTACCCTGCAGTCCTTTAAGGATGAGGCGGAAGCCTTAGCCCTGGCTAATTGCAGTGACTACGGACTGGCGGCCACCATCTGGACACAGGACGTAAGCCGTGCACAACGTATGGCCAGCCAGGTACACAGCGGTATTATATGGGTGAACTGCTGGTTGCTGCGCGACCTGCGTACACCTTTCGGTGGTTTTAAAAACTCGGGTATGGGTCGTGAAGGTGGCTGGGAGGCCTTACGCTTCTTTACCGAACCGAAAAATGTTTGTATCGAATATTAAAGAGCATACAGCTCATATAAAAAAGCACCCGGATGATGATCATCCGGGTGCTTTTTTATATGCAGTTTCGATTAATTATATCGTACTAAACGAATGGTATATACCAGTATCTTATCAGAAGGTACATAGCTTGGCTCCAATATGGTATGGTTCCCTTTTCCTAAGGATGGCGGCAGGTACAATTTCATTTCTCCTCCCATACCAATCAGTGGTAAAGCATATCTCCAGCCATAAATATATTTCGACAAGTCGTGGTACATAGCGGTAGAGTTATTATTGGTTTTCACAAAATAATCTTCGTTATCATAAGCACGACCTTCAAAGTTGGCATATATATCAGAGCATTTATCAGGATGATTGGTGGTACCAGGCTTTACGATCTGGTAGAAAAACCCCCTGTTGTCGTACACTGCATTTGCATTCACCGATTCAACATATGCCTTCAGCGCCGTTATTTCCTCCTGGGGTACGGTCACATTTACATCCTCACATACATCCTTTTTAAAGCAGGAAGAAAGGCTTACACAGGCCATAAGGGCCACAAATATTTTTTTCAGCATAAATTAATCTTTTGTAATGCTATGAAGCTTGATGGTAAAAATAGTGATGGAACCTCCGGGAATAGGCCCGTTATCCTCATCACCGTATCCCAATGCGGGTGGCAGGTACAGGATGATCTCTCCGCCTTCTCCTACCAATGGCATACCCATTCTCCATCCCGAAATCAATGATAAAAGGGAGAAGGTTTGGTTATTATTGGAATCGAACACCGTACCGTTAACCAGCTTACCGGAGTAATCGATCATAATCGTAGCGCATTGCGAAGGTTTTTTACTCGATCCCTGGTTCTGAATTTTATAATAAAAACCCCTGCTGTCATATTCAGCATTAATATTGTTATTGGTTATATAATTCTTCAGCGCAACAGAATCCCGTTCCGGAATAGTTATATTAACATCCACACAGGTACTGCTGCTTTTATCCTTGCAGGAAACGGCAGTGGACAGTATAGCAGCGGACAGAATAGTATACAATACGGATTTCATCATCATCAGTTCAAAAAAAGTAAACGCAAATTTATGTTATTTCAGTCAGATTCCGCTCCGGAATCCGTAAACATAACTTAATTTGTTATCTTTTTATTGTGAGCCTATACGGTTCTTTTTTTACTATTTTTGCGCAAACACTATCAGATGAAGGATCAGGTCCATCAAAAAATACATACGACTGAACTGGTTAAAAAGTACGGCAAGCGTACTGTAGTCAATCATGTATCTATAGAGGTACAGCAGGGCGAAATTGTAGGGCTGCTGGGTCCGAATGGTGCGGGTAAGACCACCTCTTTCTATATGACAGTGGGTCTGGTAAAGCCGGATGAGGGACAGGTATTCCTGAATGATATGGATATCACGAAACTGCCCATGTATAAACGGGCGCAGCTGGGTATCGGTTACCTGCCGCAGGAGGCTTCTATCTTCCGTAAATTATCTGTGGAAGATAATATTGCTGCGGTACTGGAAATGACAAAATTATCCCGCCAGGAACAGAAAGAAAAACTGGAGAGCCTGCTGGAAGAGTTTCGCCTGACACATGTACGTAAAAGTATGGGTGATGTACTGAGTGGTGGAGAACGTCGTCGCACAGAGATTGCAAGGGCACTGGCAGTAGATCCTAAATTCATCCTGCTGGACGAGCCGTTTGCCGGTATCGACCCTATCGCGGTAGAGGATATACAGGCGATTGTGGCCAAACTAAAATTCAAAAATATTGGTATCCTGATTACGGACCACAATGTAAACGAAACCCTGTCGATTACCGACAGGGCTTACTTAATGTTTGAAGGACGATTATTGAAATCGGGTACTGCAGAAGATCTTGCAGCAGACGAAGAGGTGCGCAGAGTGTACCTTGGTAAACACTTTGAGCTGCGCCGTAAGAAATACGACGTGCAATAACTAGCCCTTCTTCTTACCCGGATATTCATCCTGGTAGTTATATAAGATCACGAACTCTACCCTCCTGTTTTGCTGGCGGCCTTCAAATGTCTCATTGCTGGCAACAGGATTTTTAGGGCCGAAACCCCAGGTATACACACGTTTATTTTTCACTTCACTTTGCAGTAACGCTGCTTTTGCACTTTCTGCACGCTCCCAGGATAGTTTTTCATTCATCTCCAGGCTGCCCGATATATCGGTATAGCCGGTTACCAGCACACTTGTTTTGGGATATTTATTCAAAACTGCTGCCAGCTTGCCCAGGGAAGGCAGGTAGCTGGTATTTACAATAGAGGAGTTCACCTCAAACAGTAATGCCTCCGGCAGTACTACTTTCACCTTATCATCTTCATAAGTAACCTGTGCCTCCGGTAAGGATTTGGATAATGTTTCATACACATCCTTCATATCCTTACGTTGCTTTGCTGTGGCGTGTTTTTTGGTCTTACAGGATGTAGCGGTGGTCATCAATGCGGTGCCAGAACCCAATGCCAGCAATAAAAACAAATACTTCTTCATCTCAAATGCATATTTATATCGCAAATATAGGCAATACAGCCTTATAAAAGTATTGCGCGCCGCAAGCGGCGCGCAATACTTTGGATATCAACAAGAAATCTACTTAATTTTCTGTTAAGGGAAGATACCTAACTCTTCGTATGCCACACCAACTTTGTTGATGGCACAGATGAAGGCTGCAGTACGCATATCTTCAACACCCTGATTCATTTTCAGCGCTTCGCGGATCTCGTGGTAAGAACCGATCATAGTGTCTTCCAGACCGGAATATACCAGATCAACTTCTTCAGGTCCACGCAGAATCATTTTACGCTCTACAGCGCCGAATGATTTACCGGTAATGCTTTCTACACCTCTTACGATTTCCGCATTCATATTTTCGCTGAAACGTTTTTCCAGACGACCATAACGAACGTGGCTCAGGTTTTTCAACCACTCGAAGTAAGAAACGGTTACACCACCTGCATTCAGGTACATATCCGGTACTATCAGTACGCCTTTTTTATTCAGGATCTCATCTGCTTCCGGAGTCAGCGGACCATTAGCCGCTTCACCGATAATTTTAGCCTGAATCTTCGCAGCATTATCGCCATTAATAACGGCTTCCAGTGCGGCAGGGATCAGGATATCACATGGTTTTTCCAGTGTTTCTGCACTCTGTGCAATATTCTGTGCTCCAGGGAAATTAAGGATAGAACCTGTTTCCTTACGGTGTGTCATTACCGCTTCCAGGTCAAGACCTTTTTCGTTGTAAATACCACCTTCATACTCTGCCAGACCTACCAGTAAACAACCTGATTCCTGGAAGAATTTAGCTGCATGGTAACCTACATTACCTAAACCTTGCACGACAACGCGCTTACCATCCAGACCTGGAGTCAGGCCGATAGCGTGCATATCTTCTGCAACATTTACCAGTTCACGGATACCGTAGAATACACCCAGACCGGTTGCTTCTGTACGGCCTCTTACACCACCCTGTGCAATTGGTTTACCGGTAACACAAGCCTGTGCATTCAGCTCACCAGGGTTTAAAGAAGAGTACGTATCTACGATCCAGCTCATCTCACGGGCACCTGTACCGTAATCTGGCGCAGGAACGTCGATACCAGGGCCGATAAAGTTTTTCTTAGCCAGCTCTGAAGTATAACGACGGGTAATTTTTTCTAATTCGAACGGAGTGTATTTTTTAGGATCAATCTTGATACCACCTTTACCACCACCAAATGGTACGTTTACCATAGCACATTTGTAGGTCATCAGGGCTGCCAGCGCCATCACCTCATCCTGGTTTACATCCATGCTGTAACGAATACCTCCTTTACAAGGTAATTTGTGGTGAGAGTGTTGTACACGGTAGGCTTCAATTACCTCTACTTCATTGCCGATTTTTACCGGGAATTTGATTTTTAATATCGAGTTACAAGCTTTAATCTGCTCTAAGATACCTTTTTCAAAACGAGTAAATTTAGCTGCCTTATCAAAATTACGCTCCACTCCCTGAAAGAAGCTGTATTCGCTGTGTGATGCTGACATACTTTTTGGTTGATTTTGGTTATTAAAATTATGGTTGATTTTGCTCTATCTTTTTAATTTTCTTTTCGATAGTAAACAAATATAAAATTATTCCTAAAAAAATAGTAAAAATTACGGTTACAACTACATATATTTTTCCGTCACCCCTCATTTGGTCTGCCATGGCCACCTTGCCGGTATCCTGGGCATTAGTGATCATCGGTAATAGTATAGCTGACAGACACAGGATCAGCTTAGCCAGGTATGATTGTATGTGTTTTAAACGCATAGTATTAAAAAGTGTTTTTTCTTTATTACTTATTGAGTACATCTATTTATTTTCCGCCACCGGTCAGCAAATCTTTCCTGGCCACCAGCTGATAACGGATACCCAGTGTAGCAATCCAGCACCCTAACAGGAACCAGCCAAGCACTGCTGTATAGAATACCGGGCGCATTGACGGAGCCAGATCACCAAAGCCGGGATTACCACCATTGCCTGGGTGCAAAGATGCGGTAAGGCGTGGCAGAATCATGATCAAAGGAATCATGATAAAATAGGCGAAGACATTATATACTGCCGATATTTTGGCTTTTTTATCGTAATCCGGTACTGCTCCGCGCAGGGCCATATACGCAAAATAGATCAGTAAGCTCAGCGCAGATGCCAGCTGTTTAGGATCATTACTCCAGAACTCTCCCCAGGTAAAACGGGCCCATTCCATACCGGTAACCATACCTAAAGAGCCGTACAGGATACCCACTTTGGCAAACTGTTCGGTATAGATATCAAACTTCAGGTTCTGTGTATTCAGGAAACGGATAGCATAAACGAGACTAACTGTAAAAAGAAGCATCATACCGAACCACATCGGTACATGGAAATACAGGTTACGAATCGTTTCATTGAGAATGTTCAGCGCCGGTACCGGCATCAGGAGTCCTACAATAATGGTTACAGAGAGTAAAAGGACACAAACAACTTTCCACCAGATTTTTCGCATAATAAGAATAGCAGAGGCTATATTAATTTATTATTAATCCGACAAAGGTAATAACATTTATGCCATTTCAGATACCAAACCGCCGTAATTATTTTTTGTGACAGATTCCTGATCATATGTCTTTTATGGCATTTGGAGACAAGGCTGTTCCGGAGCTATATTTGCAGTATGATTACGATTATTTCCGGCACCAACAGAGCTGGTAGCAATACACTGAAAGTAGCAGAATATTACTATAACATTGTACGTCAACTCACGCCCGATGTACATTTGTTCTCGCTGAAGGATATGGATGTACATTACCGCAGCGAGGCATTTAAGCAGGTAGAATCTGAATGGCTGATTCCTTCAGAGAAATTCATATTTGTACTGCCGGAATATAACGGGAGTTTTCCGGGTATACTGAAAACGATGATGGACAGCTCTGACATCCGCAAATGCTGGTGGCATAAAAAAGCACTGCTGGTTGGCCTTGCAGACGGACGTGGTGGTAATGCCCGCGGACTGGACCATCTGTCCAATATCCTGCACTACCTGAAAATGCATGTGCACTACAATAAACTGCCCATCTCTAAAATCAATGAAGAATTGCTGGAAGACGGTAGCTTTAAGCATGAAAGTACCCGCATAAACATTGAACAACAGATTGATGCTTTTATGCAGTTTTAATGTAGACAGACATAGGTAATAAACCAAATGTGAAAGTCCCCGTCCTGAATTGATTCTGGACGGGGACTTTATAGTTCTAAATAATTGCGGTAAAAAACAGCATTAAACGGTACTGTCTGTAACAAAAAGCGGCCATTACCGTATCCGTTCCATACCCCAGATCCCCTGCTCATCCAGGAAACGGACTATAGCCTCATGTATCTGTGGACTCAGGACTTTCTCCCGGCAGATGATATCATAACCTTTGGGGGTAAATAAAGTGCTCTCGAAAAAGATCAGTGCAAAATCATCATCCATATGCACCCACTCCCATTTAGAGCGAATGAGCGTCAGTAGCCCTTTACCTCTCCATTCAAATTTTGTACATTCTTTATTCATAGGCTTATCCAGGCCCCTTATACACTTTTGCTCCAGCCCTTTCATGTAGAAAACCGTGTCCTCAAGCTCCGGGCCTTCAGTTCCGGCCACAATACGATAATGAAATGATGGATCTTTCTTATCTCCTTTCAGCCACATCGGAAAATTGGTATAGTGTACATACCAGGTTCCGGCCAGGGCATCCAGTGTATTAAACATGGTCTCGATCAGTTTTGTATGCATACGCTTGACTAACAATTTAGTATACTAATATACAACCTGATTCTCTATTTACCAAGCAAAAGCCCCTTGAAATGCAGTGCCAGCAATAGTTCTACGACGAACGCCCGGTTTTATCCGACGAATGTTCATCGAGTGGTATCGCCTACTGGTCGAAAAGTGCTGGTACACCCTGCAGGGGCGGAGTATGTTTGCATTAGAAAAACAAACAAATCATCTTAATCACTCATCAAAACTAATATTATGAAAAACTTATTCTTCGCAATCGTAGCCATCGCAACATTCTCTGGCTTTTCTGCACAGGCACAATCCACGGCAAACAAACTGGTATATTACAAATCTGCGCATCCGGTAATCGAGATCGAACTGGGCAATATTATGACCACCACTACTTTCTATATTAAAAATGACAAAGGAGCGATAATCAAAAAAGGAAGTGTAGCCCGAAATGGCAAGATTGCGGTAAATACTGCGGAACTGAAAAACGGCAACTACCGCTTCGAGATCTGTGGTGTGACTCAGGACTTTACTATCCGTTAATCCAATATATACATCCGCTCCCTGATTGTCTGCCGACAATCAGGGAGCGGTATGCATTAAACGGTTAATGCAACACGAAAGCCGCGCGCAGCATAGTATGATTCGGCACCATTGTGGTAGGTAAATACTGTATTGTAGCGACGGTCGCAGAACAGGGCACCACCCAGGGAGCGGATATCTTCCGGTGTCTGCACCCAGCTGGATGTTTTCAGATCAAAGGGGCCCAGCTCCTGTAGCGCCCGGTATTGCGCCTCAGTAAGCAGTGTCGTACCCATTTCTGCCGCCATGCCCAATGCACTGTGTTTAGGCTTGTGTTCTTTCCTGGATCCCAAAGCTTCATGATCAAAACAAACGCTTCTGCGGCCTTTGGGGCTTTCTGCGGCGCAGTCGACAAAGAGATAGGCTTCTGTCTTCTTATCATAACCGATTACATCCGGCTCACCTCCGGTCATTTCCATTTCATTGAGCGACCATAGCTTGTCGGGATGCGCCTCAAGTCTGGCCTGCACTTCAGCCCAGCCGATGCCTTCATGCCGGCCTTTATTTTTTTCAAAACGCGCCTGCAGTATATTCATTAGTTCCTGCTGCACTTCTGGTGTTAATGTCTTTTTGGTATTTTTCATATCAATAGACTTGAGGCGTATTTTTTACGCTTAAAACATCGGCCTGACCGTACTTAATCATCCAGGCCCTTACCTTCCATAATTTGCGGTATGCACTTCTCCACCCTCGAGACACGCGTCTTCGATTGTTTGGCCTGTCCGAAATAAAAAAGATAAGCCCTTTGTCTTCCGGGAGTCAGTGCCGCAAAAGCTTCTTTCAGCGCAGCATTGGCATCGAGCTGCTCCTGAAACTCTTCTGGTACGGCATAGTCATTTGTTTTCTTCAGTGCTACTTTTGCCCCGGACTCTTCTACCTCCACCGCTTCAAATATATACTGCTTCAGGGTTTGCTGCACGGCCTCTATATCGGCCACGGATGTGAAGCGGACTTGTCTTGCCGATTGTACATTTTCCGTCTGCTGTATGAGTATCCCTTTCGGATCTTTCAATAAAGCTCCTTTCACAAATAGCACCGCACAGTACTCCTTAAAGGAGTGTATCAGTATAATATTCTTATCCTGGTAAGTATAGCAGGGCACACCCCACTTCAGCTCCTCTTTGAGCTGGCAATCCAGGACAATGCTGCGCAGCAGTCGCTGCTCATCATACCATTTGGTGGCTTTGTCAAAAAAGAAATCGACCTTGGGATTCATAGCATTAATTGTGGCTTAAAGTTAAGGGTTTTCGTGCAGCCGGGCGGAAATACCAGGATACGATAGTCAGCAACAGGAGCAATAGTGAGGGAAAAATCTCGCCCATAGGATCGCTCATGGCCATATGTGATATAGCCGCACCGGTCATCGCAAAGAAGAACCCGGCATATGCCCACTCTTTCAGTACGGGGAATTTAGGTACCAATACGGCAACCACACCCAGCAGTTTCCATACACCCAGTATGGTCAAAAAATAGGACGGGTAGCCCAGGTCTTTCATTTTTTGCGCTTCTTCCTCCACAGGAATCAGTTGTACAATTGCCGTAGAGACCATACCTAATGATAACCAGGCAGTGGCTATCCAGTAAATGATTTTATTTCTTTTGCTCATAGTATATTATTTTGAGGTACCTAATAATTCCTGTATACGATTGTGAGCCATATTGAGCCCATACTCAAACGGCAGCTTCAGCATCTGGTCACGATCTGCAATAGAGCGATATACGATCTGCATGCTTAGTTTGCTGCGGTTATCGTCCAGCGATTCAAACTCCAGGAATTCGAGCTGCACCGGGAAGCCGGCATTTTCCATTTCGAATGTGCGTACAATGCGCTTATTTGCGGTACATTCATGAATGGTCCCGTTGGCCTTAAACACCACATTACCTTTGTCATCGCTGGTTTCAAACTGGTATCCGCCATGTGGCTGCACATCCAGTTTTACCACTTTTGTACCCATCCATTGTGCTACAATCTCCGGCGCTACATATGCTTTAAACAGCAGGTCCAGTGGCAGGTCGAATGTGCGGGTGATCAGCAGATCTTGCTTGCCTTCTTCGGCATGTACTTTAGTTTTAGGTTCCATTTTACTTATTTTTTAGATTGATAGTTTTTCATAATGGCTTCCAGTTTGTTGAAGCGCTCATCCCACATCCGGCGGAACGGTTCTATAAAATCTGCGATTTCTTTCATCTTATGCGGATTTAAGTGATAATATACTTCCCTGCCCTGTTGCTCCTGCTTTAGCAGCTCACATTCTGTAAGTATCTGCAGGTGCTTCGAGACCGTTGGCCTGGCGGTATCAAAATTGGCGGCAATAGCCCCGGCCGACATGGATTGTGCAGCCAGCAGCATCAGTATGGCCCTGCGCGTAGGATCGGCAATCGCCTGGAATACATCTCTTCTCAGATTCATTATGTAGCTATTTGACTACAAATATACATGTAGCTATTTAACTACACAAATATTTTTACAAAAAAATACCTGGCACTAGGCCAGGCATTTTTTTATACTATTTTGATATGATTTAACCGACTATCCGCATACAAGTAACCTTTTTTATTCGTCCTTTTGTCCGGCAACAAAAGGTGCAAAAATGATATTTCATCAAGGCGATTGCGAGGTACCGCCATTTTTGTACCGTTGCGTGCATTGATCGTCTGAGCTTAACATGTGTGATGCGTTCGCTGCTCAACGATCGCATCTCCACTCCAAAATGGCTATCGCTGTGATGAAAACAATAAGCGATCCGTACAAGTACA
>RCUP01000070.1_pt1 | contig 117209 bp, 174 predicted proteins | sample 2166341 | NCBI WGS metagenome assembly RCUP01 (sample SAMN09932325, study PRJNA488358) | compost metagenome | isolation source: compost soil in succinonitrile-enriched | place: Germany: Experimental Botanical Garden | reverse complement strand
GCACTGGCGAAGGGCGTTGACGCGCATCTGCTCGAACGCGCGCGGAAGCTTGCTGCGAAGCCGCTGTCGCAGGCGCAGGTTCGCGCTCTGGTTCTCGGAAGCAGTGAGGACGGCGCGCGCCGTGCGGGCCAGAGGACGGGCTTTGGTATCACTGCCAAGACCGCGGAGCAGCTTGTGGCAATTGAACTGCTCGTCCAGTCCTACTTGAGCGGCAACTACCTCATCACAGCGGCCGGGAAGATCGTGCTCGACTTCCCGGAGAACAAGCGCCGCGCAGACACGATGCGCCGGCGTGGAACTTAGTGATCGGTTCTTGTCCGCCGCAAGCCTCGTCCTTCACGGCGGGGCAAGGCGGACGGCAGGGTCGTTCATTTTTTTGTTGCGAACGAACCAAGGAACGATTTATTGTCAACAATATGAAGGAGCAACTAGGCTATAAGTATAGGATCTATCCGGACGGGCGGCAGGAACACCTGTTCCGCCGCACCGTCGGATCCTGCCGCTTTGTCTACAACCTCTTTCTGGAGCAGAAGAAACTGGAATGGGGGCGCTCCGACCCGCGTCGTCTGACACAGATCGACCAGATCAAGCAAATTCCAGAAGCGAAGGGACACTTCCCCTTCCTGAAGGAAGTGCCGAACCACTGCCTGCAGCAGACCGTCATTGACCTGCACAAGGCGTATGCGAACTTCTTCAACGGACACGCGAAATACCCCAGACCTCGTCGGAAGTTCCAGAACGAATCCTTCCGGTTTCCAGATCCGAAACAGATCAGATTCCGTGACGGAGCCATCCTTCTGCCTAAGGCAGGGTGGGTGAGGCTCGTCATGCACCGCCCGTACTTTGGTGAGGTCAAGAACGTCACGGTGTCGGCCAGCGGAGATCACTGGTACGTTTCAGTGCAGACCGAACGGGAGGTCGCCGATCCTGTGGATCTGGCCGCCAATCCCAATGCTGTGGAGCTTGGCAGCGACCTCGGTATCGTCAACGCCCTGGTGCTTTCGGACGGCACAGTCTACGACCTGCCGCGGATGACCGACAAGGAGAAGCGCCGCGAGGCGGCGCTCTCAAAGAAGGTTTCGAGGAAGAAGAAGGGCTCCAAGAACCGTCTGCGCGCACAGCGGGATCTACGTCGGTTCAAGGCGAAGATCGTGCGTCGGCGCAAGGATGCCAAGCACAAGATGACGACCGAAGTCGTACGTCGCTGCGATGTCATTTACCTCGAAGATCTGAAGCTTCGAAACATGACCGCCTCTGCGAAGGGGACGGTCGAGGAGCCTGGAAGCAACGTCGCCCAGAAGGCCGGGCTGAACCGCGCTATTCTCGACGTGTCGCCGGGCGAGACCCGGCTCCAGTTCAAGTACAAGATGCGCCGCAAGGGCGGTGCGGTTATTCTCGTGCCGCCAGCATACACGTCGCAGCGATGCGCGGAGTGCGGACACACCGACGCTGCAAACCGTCCCGACCGGGACACGTTCGTCTGCGTTTCATGCGGCAATGCCGCATGTGCCGATGCCAATGCTTCGGCGAACATTCTCTACATGGGACGCAAGTTCCGAACCGGAGGACCTCCGGGGTTGGCCTGTGGATCGAACCTGGATGCGGGTCGGAAGCAGGAAGAAGACGGTAGCAGTCATGGCGCGGCGAAGGCCGCTGCCTGATCAAGACCGGAAGCCCCGTCCTTCAGGGCGGGGAGAAGTCACTGCCATTAACACCTGGGTGGTCTGCGGGAACTGGAACTCAAGCTCTGGGAGGCCGGAATGCGCTATGCCGTGCTGGTAGGCGTCGTGGATCCGTTCGAGGAGCTGGCCGCCTACGTCGAGGTCGATATCGCAAAGTACGGCGACATGCGCCATTCCACGGATGGCTTCCCAATCTTCGATGACAACGATGCCGCGAAGTTCATCAGCGAGATCGCAGGTGTCAGCCAGGATGTCGCCTCCGAGTGGATCGCATATGACTGGGCACCTCCTGAGGACGATGTCCCCGAAGAGCCACCGAAGATCGTGCTCCATTGAGGGAGCACAAATCGTCGGATAGGAGCCGCGTTGATCTTGCAAAATCCGGCGACTGGGATAGTATTGTCAACAATTGAGTCAGAGGTGATCCATGCTTGATGTCGTCAACTTCCCTCACCTGAAGGATCCGCGGATCGGCGTGCTGATCCGAGAGGGTCGCCAGATCTACTACGCGCACATCGATGGCGAATTTCCGGAGCGGGACACTGCCGACGAGATCCTGGTGCTGCTGGGTGTTATCCCCGCCCCCGACAAGGCATCCGAACCTGCGGCCTGTGCCGACTACCATGACGAATACCGCTATGCGCTGCCCTCGATCACGCCTGATCTCTACGCGCATGAGAAGGCCGGCTCGCGTGGCGAGTGGCGCGACTTCCGCGTGAAGATCGTCAACCTCGACATCTCCTGGCAGGCCCCCGGCTACTTCGTGATCCGCGCGAAGAGCAAGCGTTCGGCGATCAGCCGCGCCCGCGAGGAAATGCGATCTACCGCCTACAGCCACACCCGCCGTGAAGGGCGTCTGCATTACTCGATCGACGAGGACTACTGAGGGATGTGCGAAGACGCGCTTGTCAGCCACGAGCATCTGACAGATGAGACCAACAACGAACCGCGCAAGAAGTGCTGCGGCGAGTGTGCGTTCCTTCCGTCGGATCCCCAGAAGGTTCAGGGAACCGAGGAGTGGGACGAGGCCGTCGAGGAGATGCGGACGGGCTGGCTCGCCTTCTACTGCGTGCATTCGACTGACATCCATGGACGAAACCAGATCTGCGCCGGATACTGGGCTAAATACGGTCGAAAGATTACAGCGCCGTTCTTCGCGTGAGCCGGTGGCGCTACCAATCCCCAGCTTCAAGGAAACCACATGCAAGCAACCATTCCGCACATCGAAGCCGTCTTCGGACATGCTCTGTCTCTGTTCTCGGACAAGTTCGAAGTGAAGCGGAAGCTTTCTCTCGAGGTCGTCTCGAGCGCCGACCATGGCGCGAACTTCCATCGCTTCGACGAGGAAGCAGGCATTTTCCAGATGTCCGAGGATATCTTCCAGGCAGATCCAGTGGTGCCGCTGTATTCCTTGGCCAGACTGGCGGGCGTGGTGTCATACAAGGAGCACCCGGGCAAGACGCATACGCTCGATGTCATGGGTGAGATGGCCGATCTGTATCGGTTCGAGCAGCAGCACGTCATTGCGAACCCGGCCTTCGATGGCGCGTCCCCCATTCTCTCCGAACCTGTTGCTCCGAGTGCCGATGGCAGCGACGAAGGCGAACTCTGCCCATCCGAGGAGGCGCTGGCAATTCTTAGGCGTGGAGGGTTCTGGAACATCACACATCTTCCGCCAGGAAGCGGACGTGGTGCAGTTTCCTATTCCTGGCAGGACGGCGATGAGTTCATGATCCGATCGGAATCGACCATGACGACAGATGCCGACGGCACGCATCATTTCACCGACACTGAATACAGGAAGATCCGTCGCAACCACGACTAGCGGAACGCCACCTGCAGGGCCGCCGGATCCGCCTCTTCTCCAGGAGCCGGATAGACCTTGCGGTCGAGTTCGAAATGGGGCTTGTCGACCAGCTTCTTCCAGTTGCCGCCCCATTGGATTGGAACGTCGAGTTCCTCGGCCGCCGCAGCCATGGCGGTCTTGATCTCCTCGAAACCCTTCATGTCCTTGAAGTCGATGCGGCCATTGTGGACCGGGACCAGATCGATCGCATGGCCGATCGTGTGCCGTCCGATCTTCGCCTGTGAGTGTCCTCCTGCCTTCAGCTTGCGCTGGAGTGCTTCGGTGCGGATGCCTCCCGTCTTGGGAACGACCTCGAAGTCGATCTTCGAAAGCTCGCGGGCACGCGCTACGACACGAAGAAGATCGGGGTGAATGCCCTGTACGGTCTGCTTCGACGCCTCGTTGAAGGTGTCGGGCAGATAGCTGGGGCCGTGCGGGGCGCTTCCATAGGGGCGCTCCTCGAACCGCGGGATCTCTGCGACTTCCTCGTGGGTCGGGAAAGCCTCGCCGAGAAGCGGGGACGTGCCGCGGCGCGCGAATGGATTGTCCGCCGCAGGCAGACTCGCCTGAACCACGGGAAGTGAATCCATGCGGGCGTGCCTGTCGGACGAGAGCCGGGTGCTGAAGCTGGCCGCGAGCGCCGATATCTTCCCGGCGTCGCTTGCGAGAAAGCCCCTCGTCCCTTCCATCTTTGCGCGCTGGGAGCGGAGAAGCGCCAGTGACTGCGATACAGCTCCGCGCCGCGGGCCGAGCGCTTCGTTCCTGCTGGTGGCCTCCTGGTCTTCCGCAAGGATCCGATCAGACACTCCCTGCGTGACGGCCATGATGTGGGCGAAGAGTGATGCCTGCTCCTTGTCAGCACCAGCGATGGAGTGGCCGAGCATCTTCCATGTCTGCAGCGCCATCAGGCATGCGGGATCCTCCGAAGCCAGAGCGCGCGCCGGCCCGGCGATGATCGCCGTCCTGTATGCGCCGTCTGGCAGGATGCGGCCGGTGCCGCGGTCGAGCATCGCCGCGCTGCGGGGGAACGCAGCCGTGGCGGTCTCTGCGTGGGCTCCAGTTGTCTTCGCCGCTCCGAAGTCGAGGCGCAGGCCGCTTCTCGCAAGGATGCGGGTCGCCGCATCCGCGATGACGTCAGCGTCGGCGGGCCTTTCGATGACGAACGGGCTGTCGGTGAATTTGGCGAGGTCGATGGCGCATTCGATCATGATCAGGCCTCCAGTGCGTAAAGGTAGCCCGCCATGCCGTCGGGGAGTATCGTCTGGATGTGGAGAGGCGCCCCTGCCCTGAGTGCCTCGCATGTCAGGCGGCCGTAGGTTCTGGCTTCCACGGCGCGCTTCGTGTCGCTCACAAGCCGGATCTCCTGTTCATCGATCTCGTAGCGCTCGTATCGGTATCCGGGATCGGCGCAGAAGATCACAGCGAAACCGTCTTCGTTCACTGCACTGGTTCCTGTGATGGTCTCAGACGGCTTCATGGCTTTCTCCCGGCATTCTCTCCAATTGAATCCGTGCGGCGCGAAACCTTCAATCCGTCTAACGAAAGACTTGCGGATGCAAAATTCGCGGGGCACCGTAAGGGGTGAAAGGATCCGCCCATGAATTCACCAGCCTTGAAATCGGAATTGCTCGACGAGAACCAGACGCTGCAGCACCGGACGACGGTCTTCGAGGGCGGAGGAAAGTGGCGCTGCGAGACATGTGGATTCGAGGAACCGTGCATTATTGCCTGGAAGGCCGTCGACGGCGGACCGATCCGCATGAGCTGCCACGAGTGCCATCTATACGAGGATCCGCTTAGGTACCGCGACGAGGTGGCGCTGGCCTATCTCCCGGCGATACCTAGGGCGGTGCTGTCGCACGTCATTCGCCTGACCCTGGCGACTTCGCGCGCGCCTCTGGGCGAGAAGGTCGCAAAGAGCGCCTTTAGGGACGATGCGGATCCCCACATGAAGTCGCTCGCCGCACGGATGCTGCAGGGTGTCGATAAAGCGGCGTCCGCCGATCACAAGTTCTCGGTTCTGAAGTCCAAGCTCGACGGAGCGATCAAGGAATTCGTCAAGGGGATGGGGTCCAACATCGGCCATGGGCTGAAGTTCGGGCAGACGGTGTTCCCCGACCCCGAGATGACCTTGAGAGTCCTCGCGCATGGGGCGGACGATGACGTGGCGGAGCTCTTTCAAGGTCTCCGCCTTATTCCCAAGAACATCCGCTGGGCGAGGGCCGATACATGGAACCTCGATCTCGCGGGCGGACTTCTTGCCGAGACAATGGCATTTGCCAAGGCGAACATAAATCCGAGCGATCCTCCTGCAGAAGAGGAACCCGCGAAGTCCGATGCCGCGGCGATGGACGACGGGGAGCGAGGCGACGCCCCTGCCGCCACGACATCCGGGATTACGACCGCCGCGATGGGAGGTGACGAGTAATGGTTCCGTCGAGCTTTGAGAAGAAGAAAGATTCGATCCTGTTCCTCGGTCGCGATCTCGGCGGCCAGGAGCTCTGGTCCACCACGTCGATGGTGAAGACCCACATGTTCGTCTCGGGGTCGACAGGTTCGGGCAAGACCGAATTCCTGACGAATATCATGGCCAACGTAGCTGCCTGGGGCAGCGGCGGGGTCTTCATCGACGGCAAGGGCGATCTCGCATTCTTCTCCAAGGTGCACGCTCTCATGACGGCCGCCGGACGCGAGGAGGATCTACTCCTCGTCAACTTCAGCCCGGCCAACACGGCCCGGCACGGGCGCATGAGTTCGCACACCATCAATCCGTTTTCGATCCTGGGCGCCGAGGAACTCAGCCTGATCATGACGGGCATGCTGGGGCGGGTTCACGATCCGATGTGGAGCGGTCGCGCCATATCGCTGATGAACGCGATAATCTATGCGCTGGTGTGGTTGCGCGAAAGGCATGGCGAACCCATAACGATCGGCAAGTTGAGGTCGCACCTCGTCTTCCGCAACCTTCTCAGGCTGAGAGAGCGCCTCAAGAAGGACTCATCGACCTCTCCGCTTGTCTTGGGAGAACTGGATTCCTACTTCGACACACTGCCCGGATTTCAAGAAGAGAAGGGCTTCAAGCAGGGCCAGACGACGCTCGATCAGCACGGGTATTTGTCGATGCAGTGGACCCGTCCCGTCGGAATGCTGGCAACCGCCTACGGCCATATCCTTGATGCCGAGGTGCCGGATGTGGACATCCGCGATGTCGTGCTGAATCGACGCGTTCTCGTCATCCTGCTGCCGTCATTGGACAGATCGACCGAGGATATCAAGAACATCGGCGCGCTGCTGGTCGGTATGCTCAAGAGCATGCTCGGGCAGGCGCTGAGGTCTCCTGTCGAAGGCACATGGGGCGAAGTCGTCCGCCGCCGCATCACCAATTCCACCTACCCCTTCATGATGGTCATGGACGAGGTCGGCCAGTACCTCACCGACGGCATGGGCATGATGGCGCAGCAGGCGCGCTCGCTGAACGTGGGGCTGGTGTTTGCCACGCAGGACTTCGACTCGCTGCATTACGCGAACTCGAAGGAGACGGAGGCTATTCTTGCCAACACCAACGTCAAGGTGTTCATGAAGGCCGAGAATCCGGGCGCGATGCAGATCCGGAGTGTTCTATCGACCTTCGTTGACCGCCGTCGGTTCGAGCGTCAGAAGATCGAAGACGTCCTTCGCTCGAGGACGGGGCTCGTTACCCACAAGCTGATGTACGAACCCCGAGAGATCGACCGCAGGGAAACCTTCGTGGAGATGCGCCATGACCAGGCGTGGGTGCAGAGGATGTACACCCTAGACGAGACAGGCCTGCGCCACTACGAGAACGCGGAGCCTGACGACCTTGCACTCATGCTCCGAGGCTTCAGTGCGGGCGACATGATGGTCACACACGGAGCCGATGTCGTTGTGGGACGTGCCGGGTATGTTGGTCTCGACGAGAGGACTGGGCGCGAGCACGAAATCCGCCTACAGAGGTTCGTCCATGTCGGCTCGTACGGACAGAAGGAGATCGACAGGCAGCAGACCGTGGCAGAGACGGAGAAAGTCCTCCAGAGCATGAAGGAGAGGCTTGGCCAGATCGCGAATTCAACTGATGACTTTAACGAGTACCAGACAGTCACCAGCCCGTCGCGCACGGTCATTGATCCCCGGGTGGTCGACAATGACAACGTGAAGAAGGTCTGGTCGGAGCTTCTGTTCTACTATCTGAAGGACGCATTCCCCGAGGACGTGAAGGTCGCCGACTGCGCCTACGAGGCCCGTACGTTCGAGGTTGGTTCGGCGCATGAAGAGGCCGTCAAGGTTCCGACAAGGAAGCCCCCGTCCACCATCAGGGGCACTGAGCCGACGGAACTGAACGTTCTACAGCTTTTCGAGGAGGCAGCCTGATGATCGTCAACTTCGACCCCGCCATCGTCTCGATGTTTTCGGCAAACAGGCTGCCGCATGACCGGGCACAGTCGGCTACTGTCGTCCGCGCCATCGGCCCGGGTGAACTGGCGGGGCAGCTCGAGGGAGTCTGGAAGGATTGCCGGAGCCTGCCATCCGCTCGCCGCCGAGCTTTCGTGCAGCTTGTCGCCCACTATCGCGAAGTGGAGCCGCAGAGGTCGCGCCTGAACTACCTGCTCGGCGACCGGGAACTGGACAGCCAGGCCGTAGCAATGATCGAGGATCTGGCCGCCTGTCACGCGCACGTCGCGACGGTGACGATCGCCCTTATCGACAAGGCGAAGACAGCCAACGGAGTGCTTCCGTCCACAGAGTTTTATTGGGCAAGGAAGGACGATCCCGCTTTCTGGCTGATGATCAACGGATACGGTCGCACGAAGCATTCCGCTGACATTGCCGGGGCCTTTGCGCACTTTGGATACGAACAGGCTCACGGACGATCCGTGGAGACTTACTTCGAAGATTGCTCCATAAGCTGAAAGATTTGGCTTGTATGTCAACAATTGTGGTGTAGGATTGGATCGTCAACAGGGAGACGCCCATGAGCACCACGCTCGAAGTGCACCGACCCGCCATTCAGCCGTCATTCCGGCTGACGTTGAAACGCTTCGTCTTCGGTGACGAGCAGCGCGTCATCTACGCTGCCGACCAAGAGGAAGCCCGACGCATCCTCGACAGCGGCCTCTGACAGTTCAGTCCGAAGGATTCTTGCGAGGCACGGTGCGCAGCCGTGACCGTGTCGGCTGTGAAATCTCGGAAGTCAGGGCGTCGCCTTCGTCGGCTGTGAAAAGATCTCTTCGAGATAGCCCTCGCTGTCCACCCACTCGAAGTCCGAGATCCTTACCTGCACCTCGCGGCCGACAAGCTCGGCGAACTCGCGCGCCTTGCGCGTCAGCGAACGCTCGTGCTCGGAGCCGCATTCGAGCTCCAGCATGCCATCTCCGAACGCACCCACCCTGCCCCATCCCGACTTGTAGATGGCCTTCATGAAGATCGGCATCAGATCGCCCTTCTCGTCATCGAAGGACGGGCTGTATTCAGGCTCGACGTATTCGTGCCAGCGCCAGTCGGGGTGATCGTCGCGCCACCGCTCTGAATCGCGCTGCAGGAACTCCTCCTCGAGCTTGTACCAGAAGGAGCTGAGTGCCGGGATCGCCTGCGGGCGGTTCCGGAAGAACCTGACGTGCTCGAACAGAGCGAGCGGATGCACGTCGCCGTCGGGATCGATCCAACCGACCTGATTGTTTGTCATGAACTTCCTGGCCGTCTCGGCCGGATCGAATCCTAGGTTCATGGTTCTCGCCTTATTGATTTGTTCTGCTTCAGAAGCGCATGGTCTGCGCAGGCTCCTGCTCGAACGGCTCTCCGTCGATAGTGACATGGCCAGGCTGCACAAGGCCGATGTAACGGTGATGATAGCCGCTTGTGAACGCAAAGGCCGCCTGCAGTCCGTGCTTGTCGATCAGGGACTGCGGAACCAGCGCGGTGCCGATGCAGTCTTTGGTCGGAGGATCCATATCCCAAATGGAATACTTCACGCGGACATGCGGTTGATCGGCATACGGACTGATCTTCTTACGGGGCATCGCTTTCTCCCATGGTGTCTCCCAACCATATCAACGGCCATTGAGACCGACAACATGGTGACAAACTGCGCGGGCTTTCGATATATGCGCCGATTGTAACGAATGCTTGCGTTGAGGCGTTACAAATGATACCTATATGCAAGATAGGAGTATTTTGTAACATGAGCGACCTGGAACTCGAAGATCGCCCGTATACGCTGAAGGAACTCACCGCCCTCGGTTACAACCGCATGCGGCTGTCCAGGCTCGTGCGCGATGGCTTGCTGCAGAACGATGCGCGCGGTGTCTACCGCCTGCCCTTCGATGGCGAGAACTCCGAGCGTTCCTCCTGGGCTGCGCGATCGGTCTCCATCCCTGGAAGCGTGTTCTGCCTGTATTCGGCAGCCGTCTATCACGGCATCACGGACAACCTTGGAGCCAGAGCCTATATCGGGATCCAGGGGCGCCGCCGCTCGAACGCTGGCGTCGAATATTTCACCTGGAAGGAGCCTGAAAACTTCGAACTCGGCATCGAGACGCTACGCATCGGCGATACCGATGTCCTGGTCACGAATCCGGCGCGCACCCTCGTGGACTTCTTCCGCTACTCCCACCTGGGAAAGCGCGACGGACGTCTGAAGAAGCCGGTCGATCCGGAGGCTCTCAACGACGTCGTCGTTCGATACATGGAGAAGTTCGGCAAGCCCGACCTCAAGGCTCACAAGATCGCCAGGGCCTTCGGTGTCCAGGAGGCGCTGATGAACTTCATGGGCATCCTCCAGGCGGTCCGCCCCGATCTGTGGGATCCGAAGCCCATCCAGGAGGGCTGAGCTGCCTCGAACAGCCGTCGGCGAGGTTGTCCGCTTCGCCGCCGGCTGTGATCCTTTCTGGACAGGGAGACTTTGAATGTCCGGAAAGAACGTCGGCGCTGGCGTGTATGCCCGCCTCCAGAACCTTGCCAGGGAGCGGAAGCTCGACATGGTCGGCGTATTGCGCCGCTACGTGCAGGAGCGCCTGCTCTACAGGCTATCTATCTCCGACGAGGCAGGAAACTTCTGCGTCAAGGGCGGCCTCCTGCTCTCTTTCTACAACGACGGGAACCTGCTGCGGCCGACCGAGGACATCGACTTCAATGGTTTCGATGCCGGATCCGACATCACGACACTCCAGTCCGCCCTCGAGAAGATCCTCGCGGTCGAGGTCGAGGATGACGGCGTGCGCTTTCTGCCAGACACGATGAAGGTCGAGAAGGATCGCGTGGGTCTCATTCCCGGCGGCAAGGTCTCGCTTCAGGCATTGGTGCACACGGCGAAGGTCGACATCAAGGTCGACGTCGGCTTCGGAAATCCGATCAACCCTGAAGTCCGCCGGATCGTGATGCCGACGATCCTCGGCGGCATAGCTCCGCAGCCGGAGGTGCTTGCCTACCCGCTCGAGACGGTCATCGCCGAGAAGATCCATGCGATGGTCCAGTTCGGCGTCGACAACACCCGCGTCAAGGACTACTTCGACATGTGGATGCTTGCGGGCATGCATTCGCTGGACGGCGCGAAACTCGTCGAGGCCGTCACGGGAACATTCGCCGCACAGGAGCGCGACATCCCGCCTGCAGAGCTTGAAGGACTGACGGTCGACTTCGCCGAATACGCGGCCGACAAGTGGCAGAAGTTCCTTAAGAAGATCGATGCGAAGTCCACGATCTCGCTTGAGGAGGTCGTGGAGGTGTTGTCCGAGATGATCCACCCGGTGACCGAGGCCGCCCGTCTGGGCGAGGCCTTCGATGAGGTGTGGCATCCCGACGGCGGCTGGCAGCAGCCAGAGGCGACACTCGGCAACCGGGCATCCTGAGTCCTTCAACCATTCTCGTCGGCTGTCTTTGTTGAAGGATTCGTTGACATCTCTCGCGCGATGATGGACAGATGCCATCAACAGCAAGGAAAGGATTCATCGATGCGCCAGAGCTACCGCACGCACCTCATGAAGACCGAAGACGGCACCGTCTACGGCATCTATTCGGAGGCGGATTTCTGTGCGGAGCACGAGCATGGCCTTGGCCGCCTGCATCGTGACATGGGCTGCGGAGATCCTGTGGTCGAGGGCATCGGACGATACCAGCCGTCTCAGGAAGCCGTTTCATCGGGGCGCTTCCCCGTTCTCGGCAAGGACAAGTTCTGGTACCGCGACGACAAGGGCAGGAAGAAGTGGGTGACCCGGAGCTTCATCTCCTCCAGAAAGAACGAGCGCATGCCCCAGGACGCCTACATTCCGTCCTCCGCGCAGGATGCGACCGTCTTCTTCAGCGAATACGGATTCCTGGTGGTCTCCAGATCGGAAGAGATGGATGCCTTCCTCGAGGTTCTCGCCGAACGCGCCAGGGAATGTGACATTGCCGTCTTCATGGGCGGCTTCGGCAGCGGCAATCCGTTCAACCGCGGTGGCCTGGTGATCGCCATCCCGTCGATGGTTTCGGACGAGGACAAGGAGACTCTTCGCAGCTCCCACGAAGACACGAGGCTTCTGGAAGAGGCGGCGACGCGTACGGGCATCCGCGAGCGTGTACGGGCAAGGGTCGAGGCGACCTCGCACGGCGGCTGGGCCTTCAACTCGCCATTCCATCTCTATGCGATTTCGCCCGGCTGGGTGCCGGAGGCGGAACTCGAAGGTGACGAGGCCATGGTCAGGGCTGGCCGCCAGGCTATCTTCGGAAATCAGCGCGAAGTTCAGTTCTTCATCAACAACGGCCGAGGAATCTTCGGATGGTACTCCGTCGCCGACCTGGATGACTGGCTTGCCGGACACGGCAAGGTGATCGAGGACGAAAGGAAGCGGCAGAAGCCTGCCGCCTGATCGAACCGCCCTATCGCGCCATCCCGTAGCCGCCCGTCAGTTCTTCGAGCGCTGCACTGAGCTTCTGCATCGAGGCTTCAAGCTCCGGATCGTTCTCGTCCGGGTTGCTCGCATTGTAGCCTGCATCGACTCCGCCCTCGATCAGGGTCTGGATCTCGCCTTTCGTGAGGTAGACAGCGGCAACGGCTTCATCTCCATGCTCCGGCATAGCTGCGCGGCGGGCCACGTCGGCGACGATGGCTTCTCCCGTCGCGCGATCCCTTCCAAGAATTCCGTCGATCTTGCGCACCCAGTCCGTGGCGTCGTGCTTGCCGTGAAAGATGGCGTCGGTTGGGTCCGTCGCGAAGTCGTCCGCCCCCAGCACAGCGATCCTGAGCTTGTAGAAGCCTGGGGCCGTGGGAATTGCATAGGGAGCCAGCGCGAAGATCTTGTCCGGGAACGCTCTTCGCAGCGTCAGAATGTCCCTTCGAGCCTTGTCGTCGTAGACGGCGTTGTTGTAGTTCGTCATCGGCATTGTCTCTCCCTGTTCGCATCTATGCTATGTGCGGCACATGAGACCGACAATCTGCACCGTCAGGTTCGCCGCCAGTAGCATAGCCCCGAGGTGTGGTCATAGGCTTCGCGGGTCAGCGGCACCGGAGGACCCACGTCATCCGAGATGAAGAACTCGGAGCTCTCCATATCCACTGTCACGTGATGGGTCGTCCGCCCTTCAAGGGAGAAGCGCTCGCCTGTGCGGAAGCCGGCTTTCTTTTCGATGTCTCCAAGCCGGGCGAGGACATCATCGCCGACCCCGGCCTGAAGCAGCGACAGACGCGATACAGGCCCCGTAATCGTGACGAGGTCGTTCATTGCAAAATCCATTTCATCAGGTCACTGCTTTCGGTGCCGCCATCTCCACGAATGCGCCGCGGAGGCCATAGCGGCAGCCGTCATCAGACAGGTACGCCTTGAAGTCGTCTGTCGGGTCGTAAACGACGGAGATCTCCTCCCAGCGCCGTCCCTGATGGTCGGGGTACCAAAGGATCGCGCCCTCAACGATGTCAGACGGGGTGGCGGCCTGCAGGCTGGCCGGCATTGGCGCTTCCCACGCCGCTTCCAGCGCGTCGCTTTCGGCAGCGCTCGCATCTCTTGCGAGCTTTCGCATTCTCCGCCAGTTCTCGATGAGGTCGTGTGTCACTCTGGTCATCCCCTTGGTAAGCAAGCCTATGCGCAGGCCTTCGGTAGATCCACTACGTCATCCGCAGTGATGACCGCGTCCGGTAGATCCAGCCGTGCCATGTGGTCGACGAGCTGGCTAAGAGTCTGATGATGTCCATTTCAATTTCCCTGACTGGGAGGAAGGGTGACCCAGATGACGGCTCCCTGGGGATGTCTGTACGGCACCGGGGTGTCGAAGAGAACGGCGTCGCGGAGCTCCCATGCATGCGGACGATCGTAGACCTGTCCGATCCTCGCGAACATCTCGTGCTCGTCGGGAGGAAGGTTCGGGGACTTTAGAAGCTCGGCGAGGCAGACCTCGCGTGATCCGACCACTTCTACGGATCCGAAGATCATTCCGGTACCGGACTTGGCAATCCCCACCCTGCCCCGCACCTTGGTGGCGGATCCGCGGATCTCCCAGAGCTTGCGGCCGGTCAGGATGCTGGTGGCGTGCGGATCCTTGACCAGGAGGCAGCGGTCGAGAGTCTGGGCGGTCATCACATGAGTTTCCTTGCATTGAAGTACTTTTCGGCGAGCTTCCTGCTCCCGTCGTTCAGGAAGTGGATGCGGACGTGGTCGCGGATGCTCTTCTGCGTCTCCTTCAGGATTGCCGCTTTGACCGTCTCGTACAACAGGGCTGCCGAAGCCGGAGCAATGTCGCGCTTATCGGACATTCGCGGAGCCGCCCTTGGCCACGACGGCGAGCACGGCGTCTGCAAAGGCTTCGGCAGCCCTGTTGTATACGTCCTGCTCGTATCGGACGAAATATTCGGGTTCATGCTGCCCGGTATAATCGTCAACCTTTGCACGGGAGGCCTCGAGCTGTTCTGCAGCACGATCGAGAGCGACCATCGTCTCTGCGAGATGAATGGCCTCCGGAGCCGCCGGCCGCGCAGGCTCGTCGCCGTCGTATTCGGGCATTGCGGGGTCAACGAAGGTGCTCATCGGTATCTCCTGTGCTCTCGGAATGACTACAAGGACTCAATACGGCGGTGCACGAATGCGATCAGATTTCCGCAGTCATCGCGAAGTCCTCGATCTTTGCGACAAGTCTCTCGAGAGCATGCTGAAACTCGAGCATGCTATTGCTGGCGGCAGCGACCTGAGCCGCACGGGCTGCGATCCTGTCCATCAAGCGACCCTCGTGGTTGCGTAGAATGTCACCAAGTCGATAGAGCGCCTTGCGAACGGCGCGCTCCACATCGTGGGGGACGTTCTGCTTGATGCTCGCTGGACCATGGCCGAGCGTTTCGCCCGTGTTCACGACCACGCAGTAGCGCTCGCCACTGGCGAAGCTGATGTCGACAAGAAGGCCACTGCGGAAACCGGTGATGGGCGCGACCTGCGTGGACTGGACTTCGTTCATGGACACCTCTCATCGAACAGAGGCGTATCCTTACGACCTGCGGCAATTCTTGTCAACATTTATGACATGAATCCTTGGGAATCACAGGGTGTCGTCAGGCCCTCTTCGAAGCACCGCGGTCTGCCGCCGGAAGATCCCGCGTCGCTAGATAGTGCCGCCTCGCCGCGATGGCGTCATCTACGATCACCCTGACGGGGTTGCTCGGATCGATCACAGCAAGTCCGGGGGTCTGCATGGCTTCGTAGAGCCGCTTCGCGCTGTCTCCCTGGAAGATGGTGCATCCGTAGCGCCCATCGTCTTCGAAGTGGGCCGTCATGCTGCTCCCGGATCCCGTGACGATGACTTCGCCGTCAGCGTAGGCGACCTTGGCGTATGTGATCATCGATGCCAGCTTGTGTCCCGAAATGTCGAAGGAGCCGTCATGCTCCAGCGCCGGGACGTAGGCCTGCCTCATCACCCATTCGGTGACCTTGTCGAGATCTATCGTGGGCAGCGCGGGCGGGCCGTCGAGCCTGACGGGGCTGTCCGTGAGCGCATCCCAGAAGACGTGGGCGACGTCCTCAAAATCCGCGGCTTCCGTCCATGCGGGCTTTCCGTCGCGCAGGAAGTGGATCGAGGCCCCGCCCGGTCTGGCATTGGCAACCACGACGTAGTGCTCGTCGAAATGGACGATCCTGCCGTCGGGAACCCGCCCGAATTCCTCGACGAGGCCGCCATCCACGCCGTATCGCGGAAAGGAGACGTAGCCATGCTCAAGCGTGCCGGGGAGAAAGCGGTCTATGGCGAGAGCCGCTCGCGCGTGGACGGCGACGAGCTCGAGGGCGTGTCCAGCGGCCGGAACCTCCTCGTTGTGATCCGTGTCGAAATCCACGTAGACCGTGCTGCTTGCGGAGACACCGAGATGGGAGCCGACGACCTTGTCCAGGCGCGACAAGTTGAGACGAAGCGTCGTGATGTTCTGGAACAGGGGAGAGCGGCGGTCTTCCATCAGGGAAAGCGCGCGGAATGCCTCGGTCGGCAGCTTGAAGCCGATCTGCTTGCGTGCGGTGAATTGGGTAATCTGCATCTCTTTGTCCTCCCGATGGATCAGAGTGTCACTTCGGGAGGCAAGAGACGATGCTATGGCGGCCCGACCAGCGTGCCGGGACTCCTTGTGGTGCCTGTGGACAGGTGCGGCAGTCCTTACGGTCAGGCTATCGCGAGCCAGTCGATTCCTGGAGCCGAGGGGTCGGTCTGGTCGTCCTCGTAGATGACTTCGAGGGTGTAGCCTTCCGGAAGTTTGGACGGGGACATCTCGAGGGAGTGGTTGAATACCGCCATCATGCCCATTTCGTCGAGCTGGCGGCTGAGTTCGGCCGATGCGAGGTTCGCCATCGTCGCGAGATCTTCCTCGGTGACTTCTGCGACTCCACGGGGGAGTTTCTTATTTACCAGGCACTTGGCAAACCGTTCGGAGATGAAGACTGCCTGGAAGGTGGAGGTTTCATTGTCAAAGGACCAGTCGCACTCGTCTACGTGAGTCCTGTCCGAGAACTTCAGGAGTTTCTCGGAAATCAAGAACTGGGTCCCATTATCAAGATGCATCGTGTCTTTCCTATGCGAGCGTGAGCCACGCCTCTTAAGACACTCGCAGGGCAAAGAAAAGGCCCCGATACGAAATATCAGGGCCTCATCTTCATTTTTGATTAACGAGACTTACCAGGAGCGGACGAACGTCAGTTTGGTGCCGACCGTGTCGTCGGACTTCCAGTCGCTGTAGTAGGCTTCGCCCTTGACATCGAAGTTGGTGGCGAGCGCGTAGGAGGCGCCGACGTTGGCGGTCCAGATCTCGTCGCCCTTGTCGACGTTCAGGTAGCTCACGCCAGTGAAGGCCGAGACCTTGTCGGTGAACGCGTACTTGCCTGCTGCTGCGAGCAGGTAGTAGTTGTCGCCGTCGGTGTCGCCGTAGCCGGCGGTCAGACGGAAGTCAGCCTTGTCGAAGGCCTTCAGGTCGGCAGTGCCCTTGACGAACCAGTCCTGGGTCTCGGTCGAGTACAGGCCGGAGATGTCGGCCTTGCCCCATGACTGGCCGGCGATGCCAGCGCGAGCTGCGATGTCCGGCGAATTGCCGTCGCGGTACCAGGTCGTGCCGAGGCCTTCTTCGCGGTCGCGGTTTTCAACGCCGATGCCAGCGTAGAAGCCGCCGCCCAGGTTGTCGACGAGCACGCCGACGGTCGTGGTGTTCAGGCCGCCGAAGTAGGTTTCGAGATCGAGGCTGTCACCGTACAGGATGTTGGTGTCGATCAGCGTTTCCTTGTAGCCGGCGTAGACCGGGCCAGCGGTGATGTAGGCGAGTTCAACGCCCTGATCCTCGATGTCGTTGCCACCGATCGTGTAGGCGTCGAGGTTGCTGCGCGAGGACAGGCGGACCTTGGTGCCGATCGTGCCGATTTCGCTGTCAGCGCGGGTGTCGATGTCCATGCGGGCTTCGACGCTCGAATAGCCGGAGTCGCGGTAGCTGTCATAGCCGGCGGAGACCGAGATGTTGCCCGAGAGCTTCAGGCAGGTTTCAGAACCGGGAATGTAGAAATAGCCAGTGCCGAATGCGTCGCAGACCTGGACGTAGTTGCCCGGGGCTTCCGGCGGAGCGGCGACGATGGCGTCAGCCGCCTGGGCCGAGGACATGCCGACGAAAAGCAGGGCTGCAGCCGAGCTTACGAGGGAAAGAGTGATTCTGCGCATTGGTGATCCTTGCGATTGGTTTCAGTGAGCGTCGCTGTTGCATTGCGAAACTTTTAAGATTTTGCCCATGGATTCGCGGACGGCGGAACCCCAAAAGACAAGGATTCGATGCTGGCGGCGAATCCTGTGGCGCTAATGCAACAGGTCGAATCCATGCGACACAAGGATTCGAGGCGCAGTATGTTGACGAAGGCAGGGATTTGAAGGGATGATGTCCTGACACCAAATCAAGCGGAGCTTTGCATGGATATCGTACTGGGACTAGACATCGACGGCGTGGTGCTCAACTACGGCCCGGCACTGTTGGACTACGGCGCAAAGAAGGGCCTGATCATCGGCTGCCAGTGGCACGAGGTTCACATGTACAACATGGCCAAGGCGTTCCCGGAACTCGACAAGGACGGCATCATGGCACTCATCACGGAGTTCTCCGAGACGGAGGATTTCTCAAGGATCCGGGAGATGGACGGCTTCACGGAAGCGCTTGCCGACATCCGTGCCGCTCACCCGCTGGTCAAGCTTGTCGCGATCACGAGTGCCGGCGTGACCGACAGGACGATCGAGCTGCGGAAGCGCAATCTGGCGCATTTCGGCTTCGATGAGATCCATGTCCTGCCCCTGCATGCGTCCAAGGAGGCACATCTTTCCAATCTACCGAAGGGCAGCGTCTTTGTGGATGACCTGAAGAAGCACGTGGACAGCGCGGTCAAGGTCGGCCTAACGGGAATCCTTGTGCGCCAACCCTACAATTCGGAGGACGAGCACGATCTGGTCATGCGCGACTGGAAGGAAGGGGCCACCCTCATCAAGTCGGTGCTCGAGTCGAACCTCAAGGCGGCCGCCTGACGGATCGAGATGTGAGGCAGCTTGGCTGCTTTCTCACATCTCGATGAATCCAAGCTGGATGGCGTTATAGAGAAGCTGTGCGTTGTTGCGTGCACGCAGGCGCTTGCGCGCTTCCTTGATGTAGTTCTTGGCGCTCTTCTCCGTAAGCCCCTGGAACTGGGCAAGTTCGGTAATGCCCATTCCATGGCCGATCATCCGGATGCAGTCGATGTGACGAGCGGAGAGTTCGACCTTGGGAGGTTGGACTCCCACCTGCTGCAGGTAGGCAGTGTGCATGATCATGCCTATGTCCCTGAACTCCTTGAAGAGAACCTGCGCGCGCTTCATCCAGCTATCGGCATTTGAATCCGTCTTCGCCGTCAGTGACAGGACAGATATGTTCCCGTCGGAACTGACAAGCGGGATGGTCATGCCGTGCGGACCAATTCCGTACTCGGTTCGCATCTTCATGAGAGCCGCCTCTTCCGAGGACAGATCGTCCATTTTTTCCCAAAGGACTGGGGTCTGAAGAATGGATCGCTTGAAGAGTGGATCCACGAGAGACAGCCGATGGCGCTCGTAGTAGTCGCGCCACTTCGCGGGATACGTCCCGCACATCTTGGCGAACGACCCCGACACCTTGTCGAGGATGCCAAAGAACACATGCTGGAGGTCGTAGGCTTCGCGCATCAGGATGAGGAACTGGAGCATCGTCTCCTCGTCCTTCAGTTGCTTGGCGGCCTGCTCGAGCTCGCTGTACTTCTTTTCATCGATCAGGTTCACGTTGCGTCTTCCGCGCCCTTTTGTAACGCTTTAATCGTTTAATCGTCGGGGGCGCAATAGCGTATAATTACGCACCGACGCAAGCGAAACTTGCCTATTTTGTGGCGAAACCTTGGCATCGCCGTTTGGGAAACCGCAATATAGGCATTCGCGTCGAGACTTTAAGGACCAGAGGGCTCACGAATTCTTACAGCGCCCGTTCGCCGATCATGCGGCGACGCTCGCTTCTTCCAACCCGTTGTTCCGGGTGAACTTTCTCTCCCAAGCCAATCGGCGACGCTCTGCTTCCGCCTTCCTCGCAGCGATGATGTCCGGAACCGAGGCAATAAGCTCCTCGACCTCCTCCATCACCTTTTGTTTATCGGCAGGCACTCCGTTGGCGACCAGGCTCTGGTGTGCCTTTATTACTGTTTCGAGCTTGTAGTCGAGCAGAACGCGTCCCTGCATGGCGTAGATCTGGAGGCAGGCGGCATTTACCAGCAGTATGTCAGGGCACGTGGTGCCGGACGCGCTCGCGCCATGGTCGATGCCCCTGAACATGTGTTCCCTCGCTGTCTCGTTCTCAATGTTCGGATAGATCTCGCGGATCCAGCGAATGTCGCCGGCATCGCTGCCCAGCCAGTAGCCGCATTTGCGGAACATATAGCTGATGACGCGGTTAAGGACGCTCTTTGGAAGATCCTGCCAGACGGCAAAGAACATCTTGACGTGGTCGTCCAGTCGCACGACCACGTCGCGCGGCCCCTTGGCCCATCGGGTTAGCAGAATGGACGCGTGCTTCACGGCCGCCTTCTTCAATGGCTTCGACAAGAGGGAGATGTTGTCGAAGAGCCAGAGAAGCGGCTTGCGATCATCTCGGTAGGGCATAAAGACATGACTGGGATCCACCACCGAGAGCTTCAGCGCGATGCATGTGGCGTAGAGTGGATCTGTCTCTCTCATCCTCTTGTCGGGATCATTCGGCAGAGCCTGCATGATGATCGCCGCCTCACCGACGGAGAGGTTCTCGCCGTCGCCGACCAAGCGCAGCAGGTCGTGCTGGGAGCGCACTGTTTTCCATTTTCCGGAGATGCACACGATGTTCTCGGAGGCACCGCGCTTCATGCCAAGCCTGTCTCCGAGCTTCGACCCGCTGATGTCGGCGGACGGAGTGATCAGGAGCCTGTTGAAGCGGGCGGCGATCTCCTTGCAGTCGACGCCGTTGAATGGCCAGGTATACGGCATGTCGCAAAGCTGGCCGTCCCGGATCTTGAAGTCGGACAGGCGTCGTCCTCCAGAGAAGAAGGCGAGCAGGTACCGGGTCTCCATCCAGTGGATGCCCGGCTTTCTGGAATCGTGACGGCGGGCTTCGAGGGTGAAGGATCTCCACTCGCCGGGCGCGACCTGCACGGGTTCGAACTGCTCGGTGATCGGCCGCATGTCGGCGGCGGAAGTGCCGAAGCAGTCCGCCTTCACCGCGGACATCGCAGCAAGGCAGCGAAGAGCATCGGCGCTCTTCCATCGGTTCGCATTGCATACCCATGCCGGCATCGTCCAGTAGCGCACCTGGTCGGAGACGGAGAAGCGTGGCTCCTTTCCGATCTCGAGGAGGATCAGCGCCTTGTCGGTATCGCTGACAACGTATGCGTTGCCTGTCTGCGGGCTGCGTAGGAACACCCGGCCGTCGGCGTCCTCGGTCAGGCTGTCGACGAACGGGATGACATGGTCGCGCCCAGCAAGCCTGGAATCATATGAACGGGACGCTCCGAATGCGTTGATCGCGGTCGCCGCCGCCCGAAGCTCATCGATCGTGTAGTGTCGGGTGTCGGCGAGTGCGGCGGTGTAGTTGCCTTCCGGAGCAGAAGAGGCGCCGCCAAGCATCGGCAGGAACGCTCCCGGCATCGGCGATGTGACGCTCAGAAGCGGCCTTTCGGGGTGGATCGGCGACATGACGATGAACTCGTTGCCATCGCTGATGCAGTTCATGTCAAGGAAGTCCATCCGCTGCCATGTCTGGTAGATCGACCGCCAGCCGTGCTCGGTGCTGTGTGCGATCCTGGCACGTCGCTCCTCGCCGGACTGGCGCGGAGCGACCGCGAGATGGTTGAGGACGGCGCAGATGCTGCCGAGCGCCGCCTGCGGGGCCGGGGTGTTCGCGAAGGCCTGGATCTGCCGGATGTGCAATGGCTCGCCGGGACGGATCCCTCCGCGAAGCTCCATCGTGAGAACGCGGTCGCCTTCCCCGTTTCGCATGGACAGGATGCGCAAGTCGCCCTTTTCAAGATGCTGGCCGTAGGCGCCGTTGTCGACGCAGTGGGACATGGCGTCGCCTTCCGCAAGCAGTGCTTCGGCATCCTCCAGCTCGTACCAGTGATGGCCGTCCGCCGTCGTCAGGACGAGGCTGATCCTTCCATCCGGCAGCTTCGTTCCGGAACCGCGCGCCGGGATCCATACGGACACCTTCCTGAAGAGATCCTCCGGCGCCATCCTTGAAATCTTTGCGTGCTCCGCTGTTCTCTCGCGCTTCAGGGTCGCAATCCAATCGACCGCGTGCCTCACGTCCGGCCCGAGCCTGTCGAACTGATCCCGCGAGAACAGCCTGACATCCTCGCCTGCATCGAGCTTGCGGACGATGAATTCGCGCTCCCTCTCGTCGACGCAATCCAGAAAGGCTCTCGATGCGTTCTTCCGGATCTTGAAGACGAACTTGTCCGAAGTGGCATATCGGAGGAAGGGCTTGCCGCGGAACCAGGCGGCGGCGACCTGATCATCGGCCATGGCCGCGCACTCGTCCACCAGGAGCCGCACATCGCCGACGTTTGCAATCTCGTAGCTGTGACCCGTGCCCGCCATCATCCAATCCTTGAACAAGTCTGAACAGAAAGGATTGAGTCAAGATCGGAGCCTGTCAACAGGATGTGCCATGTCACAGTCGAGTCCTTTGGCGAGGGTCGTGTGCGAGGCAATGAATGTTGACAAAGATCGAGCGGGGAGATAGCCGTGGAACCAGATGAACAGGCGATCAGCCGACCCGAAGGAGACTGGCATGAGCAAGGTTCTACGCGAAGCGGGCAACGGGCGCGAACTCATCCTGACAAACGACAGGGTTAACCCGTTCGGCGTGAGACTCGACGGCACCGTGGTCGCGCAGTCATGGTCGCGTGATCTCATGGATCATCTTCTGGATGATGACGCATTCATCGCGGCAGCGGGACGTGAGCTGGAAAAGCTCTAGGCGCAAGCCAGCCCGCGAATGGTGCCAGGCTTCGTGGCGCGCCATCATTGGCCTTCGGAAGAAGGAACCCAACAGAGGATTTGAGATGACGGACATTGCCTCGATGGATGCCAGCGAGCTCGCTTATGCGCTGGAAACCTACGCCAGCGAAAGTGGTTTCGAACCGCAGCAGGCCTACTACATTACTGGCGACTTCAATCTAAAGGACGCCGAGGGCGCATCGGTCTACTCGGATCCCGCTCATCTCTGGTGCGAATGCTGCGCCGACAAGCTTCTCAAGCGCGCCAAGGCGATCCTGCCGAAGGGGAAGCGGGAGGATCACGAGGTCTGGGCGACCGAGCCAAGCGGCGAGGATACCTGCCCGCACTGCATGGATTGCGGCGAGACACTGCACGGGACGGTCTCGGACTACTGCGTGAAGGAGGAGCTGGCGCACTACGCCGAGAACCCGATCGATCCCGAAGATGAGGTGAACCCGCGGATGGCGATCGAGCTGGCGCAGGTCATCTCAGCCGCCTACGGCGATGATGTGGAGGCTGCGACGGCACTCGGACGGTCGGCGCTTGTCGCCATCGCGCGCGCCAGGCAAGCGGCACAGGCCGTGCCGGCTTGAACACCATCTGGTGTGACGCGGGGCTAGGCGATAGCGTCTGGATATCGAGCGAAAGAAAGCGCGGGATATGGTTACGACAGTCAGGCATCTCTATCAAAGTCCGATCCGGGTGGCGCGGGAGAGAGATGCCACGTGGTTTCATTTTCAGACATACCGCCTCAGCGGTTCCGAATGGGGCTACGAGCTGGTGCGGGCCGAGGGGCATTCTTGCTCGACCATCAGCGATCCGAACTGGCCCAGCGAGCGCGCGGTGATCGAGGCGATCCACGAGCACGTGGAGGATTTCGAGCGCGTGCCCGGCTATGGATGGTGCGTCGTCACCAGAGATGAAAAAGCCGCCGTCGGGATGAGGCGATGAATCAGGAAAGGTTGAAAGCATGATCAAGCTGTATCCGGAAGCAGGTGAGCGACCCGAGGTCGATCTGTCCGGCGTTGTATTCGCCGAGGACTATGTCATTCCCCGTCACGACACGATCGCCAGCAGCTATCAGAAGGGATTCGAAGTGGATCCCGACATTCTAAAGAGATGGCGCAACGGTGAGAGCCATGCCATCGCGGCCGAGTTCGTCATGCACTACTACCGATCGATCGGATATGGCTCATCCGTGCAGATCGAGATGACCCGCCCGCATCACGACGACCTCCTGGGGGTCGTGGTCCACGCCAAGGACGCCAGTGGCGAATACTTTTCGCACACGGTCTGGCCTGCCGCGGGTGTCCTGTGCATCGAGAGATGACTTCCAGCGCCGATCATTTGCCCTGATCCGCGAGACTTGCACCCCTCCGGATCGGGCCGATACGCACGGACAAGCACTAAAGCGGCCTTTCGGCAATGATCCGGTTTTCCATTGGCGTCTCGCCCTGTTCGATGGCGACGAACATGAAGCCGTTCTTCACCAGCCATCTCAGCATTGCCGGGAACGAATTGGTCGTCTTGAGACGGACTTTCGCCGATGCCTGCGCTGAAGCCCATCGCATGATATGTTCGAAGATCCCGCTGTAGGCCCCGCGACCGCGATACTCCGGAGCCGTGCCCGCGAGCCAGACGTAGACGGCATCGCCCTCCAGGTACGACACGGCATAGCCTGCCATCGTTTCCCCGTCCCACGTGATCAATGACAGGGAAGTCTTGCCTGCGAGGCGATCTCGAAAATATCCTTCTCCTCCCAGAGTGAATTCGGGAACGAGCGCGTGGGCGGCCATTATCTGGTCGAATGTCGCCGGACGTACATCAAACATGTGGCTGCTGCCCCTGCTCACTGAGCCGCGGGCGGAACCGGATCAGCGGTATCATCATCGGCCGCGCCATCACCCTCGCCGTCATCGCCATTCAGGATCGAAGCCAGCTTCTTGCGCTGCTCGTCGATGTCCTTCGTGCAGGCGATCCATACTGCATTTTCATCCTCGGTCTTCAGCACGGCCTGGATGCCTTCGGAATTCCTCGCAATGACGTTCGACTGCCATTCCTCGACCTCTTCACGCTGGGCGCCGAAGGAGAGCATGGCGACTTCGATCTCATCGAGCATCCCGATCTGGGGGTCAATGATTTCCAGCGCCGTGCAGGCATCCACCGTCGCAATGACGCGTGCAGCCAGACGGGCGTATTCCTTTTCGTTCACCTGCTCATCCGCGTGTGCGATGGCGGGGGCGATCAGTGCAGCCGCAGTGGCGAGGATGGCGAGACTGAGCTTCATTTCTTTTCCTTCGCAACGATCGCGTCGCGCCGGGCGCGCAGATCATCGATCACATCCTGAGTTTCACCGCGAACGCAGGCGCTGTCGAGGCGGCCCTGCGCGCGCTGCAGCTCTTCACTCATTTTCTTCGGCGGAGCCGGCTTCTTAGTCATCGAATGCTCCCATGACGGTCTTGAATGCCTTTGGGGTCAAGACCCCTCCTTAGTTGGCGAGCTTGAGCAGCAGGCCGATGACCTTGCCGCTGTCGATCTGACCCGTGACCTTCTGGCGACCGCCCAGGCACCACGGCTCCTCGCGGTAGTCGAACTTCTTCGTCCATTTGCGGGCAAGCCCTTCCCGCAGGATGACTTCGCCGGCATCGCGTCCGTCGGCAGTGACCATGGCAAGCGTACGGCCATAGCGGTCTGGCTTCGGCTGACGCTCGATCAGGATGCGGCTTCCGTCGAGGGTCTGCGCCAGCAGATTGGTCGCCATGGCGGCGAGACGCTTCTCCTCGGCGCATTTGCCCTTGATCTCAGGAGCGTCGATGCCTGCGAGGCGGATGCGCTCCTGGTTGACGACGATCGTGTCGCCGTCGAGGACGAACACCTTTGTCGGATAAGGGTCACAGACGGACATTGCAGCACAGAGGTAGGCGGTGACGATCATTGGGCCTCGCTTTCGTAGCGACAAACTATCAAGATCCGCATAATTGTCAACATTTATGGCATTGATTGCGACAGGATTCACTGATAATTCCCGAGGCAGACGCGGGGAGTTGCGCAACACAGAAAGGATCCGGTGCCAAATGCTTATTGAATCCTATGGCCTTCACGGTAGACTTCCTGCCATGCAGAAGATTGGAAGCCATCTGTCGAGCCTCTCCGCACTTGCCAGCCTGATGAAGGATGGCAAGCACATCGAGCAGTTCGCCGCGATCTGCCATCGCGACCGGGCCGACGGCTCGACGGAAGTGCTGCTGATCACGACCAGGGAGACCGGGCGCTGGACAGTGCCGAAAGGGTGGGCGATCAAGGGGCTGAAGGCCCACGAGGTCGCCGAGCGCGAGTCCTGGGAGGAAGCCGGGGTTCTCGGCAAGGCCAAGAAGAAGCCCTTTGGCCGCTTCACCTACGTGAAGACGCTCAAGTCTGGGCGCAAGGTCGCTTCCTTCGTGCAAGTCCATCTCGTCCGCGTCGACACTGTCGAGGAATCCTTCCCGGAACTCGGGCAGCGCGAACGGGCATGGGTGACGCCTGCGGAAGCCGCAGCAATGGTGCCGGAGCCAGAGCTGAAGCACCTCCTCAACTCGCTGATCGGAAAGACGAAGTTATCCGCCTGACGGACGGATCATCGAACAGAAGCAAGGGAACCAGGCATGACGATCGACAACGACGAATTCGCGCAATACATCGGCCGCCGCCACGCGGAGGTCGCCCCCGAACTGGAGGAGCGATATCCCGACTTCAGGATCCAGGTTCTGGCGTCTGGCGGTCTGGCCACTTCGGACATCCGCCAGGACAGGATAAGGGTCTTTTTCGACAGGGATACCGAGCTCGTGACGCGCTGCGTCAGACGCTGAGCGGCGCGCAGAAGCCCATCGCCGATATCACCCAGAGCGGAAGCCATAGGATCAGAAGACTGGCCATTATGGATCTGAGCGGGCGGCTGATCTGGCGAAGAATATCCCTTGTAGTGCTTCGGCGGCGGCGCGGGATTTCAGGTGGCGGTTGGCCTGCAGGGATGCCGTCAGGAACATCGCCCCGCCCAGGAGTGTGACCAGTAGCGAGAGCAGCGCCGTGTACGGCGCTCCGCGGATCGCCGCGAGGAAAGAACCAGCGAGGATCAGGAACATCTGCATCCACACGCTTGAAAGAACGCCTGCGACCGTGTGTGAATTGTCTTCATGGCCGTCTTTGCTAGTGCCTCCTGCTGAGCAAGCGTGAAGCAGAAGGTCGCCGGCTTCGACATCACGGCAGAGGAACTAACGCGGATTCCGCCGGAAACACCGCCGTCGGCTCCCTTAACAGGATGTTGCTGTCGTCATCCTGGTTGCTACCTGATAGCCATGATCCGAACAAGTTGATACCGACATGGGGGATTCCAAATTCTTCTTCCACATGGAAGAGCTGTTCTTTGGCGGCGTGAATGATTTTCGAAAGCCGCTCGTGAAGTTGGGCGTCGGATCCGGTTAGAGAGCAAGACAACTTTGGCGTAACGCCTGCGCGTCCCATCGAGTCCATCGCCCCCTCGAGGTCCGTTGATGTCTGCTCATTGAAAGCGGCGAACAAAGCAGCCTTCGTAGTGCTGTAGCCGCCGCAATAGATGCCTTCTATCTTTAGGATCAACTGCGCGGTGTCGCCGACAAATACGAGATTGCGCTCGTAGGCGATAACGCCAATGGTCTTGCGGGCATCTTGGAACCTGACGGCGTAGACCGCCTTTGAAGGATCTTCGAGGGATCCCATCAAGACACTTTCGAGGTGCCGCTGCTGACGGATGGTAAGATCGAGATCCAATTGATGCTCCGGAGTCGTGAGATCCCTGATGATCGTCTTGCAGTCGATCTCATCCTGCGGGATCCAGATGGCAGCCGGCTGCAATGTGGGGCTCAGTTGGACCCATTCTCCCGCGTCTTCGAATCCGTGGCGTGATGCGATTTCCGCGACGTCCATGACGCATTCGTATTGCCGATCATGGACTGCCTCAAACCGTGGCATCCATGCAGCGGGAGACGGCAACCCGACTTCAGGATTTTTGTCCAGGATCACCTTCACTTCGTCAGGCACATTCTCGTAAACGGCGCGGTGAAAAACGGTCAGCCATTTTTGTTTGGGCGGCATGCAATTTCTCCGTTTGAAAACTTCTCTTCTGCCCCTGCCGCCGAGGGCGGGAGCTCTGCCGAAGAGCCTATGCCTGGTAGTGCTCAACTTCCCAATCGCGACGCGGCAGAGACGCTGCGGCGCCACCAACGCGAATGCCGACGTTGAGGCAGACCCCATCGTAGGAGCCTTCCACTTCCTCCTCGACAGCCTTCTGGGAGACGCGGAGGCCCTTCGCCACGTCCTTGAGAGCACGCGTCTCGCCGACCGGAACGAATTCCTTGATGCGGGAGATCAGGGGAGTCTTGCGGGCGGCGGCCAAGTGCGTGTCCTTTCGTGGTTCCTTGGAAACAATTTATTGCATCAGCCTCCGCAGATGTCAACAATTTGGCGGACGAATCCTTCGGCACCATTCACGCCGCGATCTGAACGACGGCATCGTTTCCGGCTGAGGACCCGCTCGCCTCCAGAAGCTTCGCAAATCGCCCGCCACTCGCCGCCAGCTCCTCGTAGCCGCCCATCTCCGCGATCCTGCCGTGGTCGAGGAAGATGACGAGATCGGCCTCCCTGATGGTCGACAGCCTGTGCGCGATGATGAACGTCGTCCGGTCTCGCGTCAGATCGTCGAGCGCGGTCTTCACCTGCGCTTCGGTCTCGACGTCGAGCGCGCTCGTGGCCTCGTCGAGGATGAGGATAGGAGACCGCTTCAGTATTGCACGCGCGATGGCCAGGCGCTGGCGCTCTCCTCCCGAGAGGCGATTGCCCCGCTCCCCGACGAGGGTGTCCCATCCATCGGGGCGCGATGCGATGAAATCGTCCGCGGCAGCGGCACTGGCGGCCTCGTCCAGTTCGGTCTCGTCCGATCCAGGTCTTCCGATCTGCAGGTTCTCGCGGATCGTGCGGTTGAGCAGGCCAGCGTCCTGGAACACCGTCGCCATCGACTGGCGGAGCGATCTCCGGGACACGGTAGAGATGTCTGTCCCGTCGATCAGGATCGAACCCTGCTGCGGGTCGTAGATCCTCTGGAGGAGATTGACGAGCGTGGTCTTGCCGGCACCGGTCGGGCCGACGATCGCGACCGTGCAGCCTGCCGGAACCTTGAAGTCCACGTCGCTGATGCCCTGCGTCGTCTCCGCGAAGCCGAACGAGACGTTGCGGAATTCGATCTCGCCGCGGACGTTCTCGAGATCCTGCAGGTCCTCGGGCTCCTCCAGCCGTCGGCAGTCGTCCTCGAGGACGAAGAACTCGTCGAGCTTCGCACGGGCCTCGAAGATCTGGGTCACGAACTGGCGCATCTGGTCGAGGCGCGAGATGAGGAGGTTGGCGAAGCCGATGAAGGCGATGATCTCGCCGACCTTCATCTCGCCCGCCTGCACGAGAGCCGTCCCGGCGACGAGGATCACCAGCATGGAGATCGTCGATGCGGTGCGGTTGAGGCCGCTCGCCAGCGCCCACCAGTCGAGGACGGGGGCCTGCGCCGCGACGAGCCTGCGGACATGCTCCTTCAGCGAGGCCGTCTCCGCCTGCAGCCTGTTGTAGCTGTGGATCACCGAGACGTTGGTGATCGTGTCGGACACATGCGAGAAGACGCCATGGTAGTGCCCCTCGACGGCCGCCTGCCCTTCCTTCGTCTTCGACATCACGAGGCTCTGGATCGCCCAGTAGGCCACGCCGAGCGCGACGAGCACCGATGTGAGCCGGATGTCCATGGATGCGGCCGTCGGCAGCAGGACGGCCAGTGCGACCACTGTCGCCAGGTGCGAGCGCATGAATTCGAGCCAGAGGCCGAAGAGCGTGTCGCTGGCCCGGACCAGCGTGTGCAGCACGTTCGACGACCCCTTCGCATTGTGCCAGGACAGCGGCATCGACAGGAAGCGGCCGTAGCTGGCGGTCAGCAGATCGGCGCGGGTCCCGTGGGCGAGCCTGTCGGCCTCGCGGGCGACGAGGACGAACGCCACGGTGTTGAAGACGGCGAAGGATATCCAGGCGGCGAGCGCCGGAACGGAATCCGACTTCGAGGTGATCGCTTCGATGATGTGGCCGAAGATGACCGGTTCGGCGACGCTGATTGATGCAAGGACGATGTTCGCGATCACGATGGCCGAGACCTTGAAGCGCGCGGCGGAAAGATAGCGAAGAGACCGAACGTAGAGACCGAAAAGAGACATGGCGGGATCCGACCGAGAGAGGATGAAGGAAATCGTGCCGGATGCGACCTGAACGGCGGCTTAACGAATCCTTGATGAAGGATTCGGTTGCACATCAGGCTGGTCCTGCTATGTTGAGGGAACGGTAGTCCTAATCCCCGGCTGAACTGCTTCGGCAGTGGAATCGGGCGTCTTCATTGGAAGGCGTGGCATGACGATCGGACGCGATCATTTCGACCGGGTAGCTGCGGACATCGAGCCGCGGTACTTTGGGAGATCTCCCGTCTACGGACGGAACCATCCGGCAAACGAAGACTAGCCGACTAGGAGGCGACGGGCTGCAGAAACCGTCGCCTCTTTTATTTTCAAAGATCCTGAAGGTCGATGGCATCCTGGACATTGCGAAGCAGCCACCCACCGAAGCTACCGTCGGATACTTCGAGGTCATCGATTTCGGATGTTCCACCCGGATACCACACGATGATGGATTCATCCTCAAGCGAAGAATCAAGCATGGCATAGTATCCTCCGTCCCCCGCCGAAGCGAAGACAAGCAACTTGGCCGGACACCCATGCTTTCTGGCGGTTAGGTTCGCCTCTACAAGACTTGGGTGTTCACCTTCGGATAGGACATCGGATAGACCGTAAATTTCTGTGCCGCGAGGGCCGCCCCATCCAAACTCAGTGAGGAACATCTTGAAGGCCACGGGAATAGCTGCTGAGAGGGCTTGCTCGGCGAGGAGGATGGCGGCATCGCTGGTCGATGTGCCAACATGCGGTTTGAGGCTGGCGTCCAGAGCAGCCAAACTCTGGAGAGCCTCATTGATGTCATCGGTCATGGCTCAATCTCCGTTAGTCTAACTCATAACCATACGCAGACGACATAAGCACGAAAACTGGTTGGCCAGGATTCGTTCGTTCCCGGTGTACTCCGGTTAATCTTCTGATGAATGGAGTGACATTTCGGTCATGTCGAGCCGGAAATGTTCCTCAGCGACCTCTTTCGCCTTCTCCATGGTAGGGAAGCAGTCGTCGGAAACATACCATTGGCCGTTCATTGCGACCCACTCGCCCTTGTGCTCCCCTGCCGAGACCCTTGCGACGCGATAGCTGAGTGAACGGCTGCGTACGACGGATTCCCGACCGTCGCGATCCTCCCAGACGAGAGCCGGGACAACGGCTGGCTCCGCCAGCAAGCTTCGGATCGCCCTGCTGATGTCGGCCGCCCGGATGTCGCCGATGATGCGGGCTTCAGGAACCCAACTCTCTGCGCACACGACGAGCTGGGCGAGCACGACGGCGGGAGCGGCGTTGTCGGTGTTGGTCATTGCAGTCTTCAACCTTCGGGATTTGCGTCGGCAATCAGCCGCAGAAGTGGGTGCAGACGTGCTCGACTGCGTACATGACATGGTAGTCGAGATGGCGGCCCTCGCCGACGTCGAAACCGGGATAGAGGCGCTCGAACAGGTTCTCGAGAGCCGAGACGTGCTCCGGAGCCGGAACGTATTTCGGCATCAGCTCGAACTTCGGATCGGTGAGCTGGAGGAGGTAGGAGCTGCCGCGCTCTGGGCTGCTGAACAGCCATGCCACCGTGTGCTGCAGGTGCTCGGGAAGAAAGCCTAGCTGCGGGAGGATATCGGCCTCGGTGTTGATCATATGTTTCTCCTAGTCAGTTGCGGCCAACGCCGCGGGCGACGTCCGCATTGCCCATTTCGGCCGTCGTGAGCTTTGCGCGCAGGAATTCGATGAAGGCTTCATCCTCGAGCGTGGTGAAGCCCGAGCTGACATAGCTCCATTCGCCGCTCTCCGGTTCGAAGACGACGTCGCCCTTGCTCATCGAGCGCGGGAAGTCCGTGAAGGCGCGGACGGTCGGTTCGCATGTCCAGCTCGGCCCGCGGTTCTGCATGCGGCGCCAGAGTTCGTTCTTGTCGGAGCAGTCGCGGACGAATGCGGCCTTCTCGAAGAGATCGAACTCGATGGCCCCTGCATAGGAGGGAACCACGTCACCGCGGTCAGGTTCGCAGTCGAGGTAGGCGGAGCCGAGCGGAGATGACCAGCCGCCACCAGGTGCGTTCAGCTCGTCGCGCTGGGCCTCGGTCATGCGGCGGAAGAAAACGATGTAGTCCATGGGCATCTCCTTCAGATCAGCTTCTTGCGCTCGAGGATCGGACGAACTGCGGCTTCGGCCTCGCCGGGCGTGCCGTTGCGGTTGAACACCTCGCGGATCGCCGCGGTCTCCTCGTCGCCGACGAGCAGCTTCGGATCCATGTCGAGGCAATAGGCCACAGTGTCGATGAAGGGATGGAATCCTAGTTCCGGATTGAAGGAGCAGAAGCCTCTCATGCGCAGACCGCCTTCTTCATCGGAGCGACAATGCGGTCAACAACTCCCTTCAGGGACGAGACGATCCAGGATGGCTTGCGGGCGTACATGGAAGGATCGTGAGGAGAGAAGCCGCCAGTCTTGCGGTCAACGGTTCCGATCTCCCAGAACTTCGAACTCCAGCCACCCGTGTCGCCGAAGCATCCGAGGCTGACGTGAACGTGATGGGGAATGTCCTCCCGCTCGACGTCCTGCCATCCCCACCAGCGCTTCTCCTGAAGGAGCATGTATCCCTCGAACTTGTGGCGGTAGGTCAGGCGGCGGAGGCGAAACTTCTGCGGCATAAGGTGTCTCCATCGGACCAATTACTAGCTGCCCGAGGATTAGCACCGATAACACGGCATTGTCAACATTTATAGCAAGTTCGAATCCTTCCAAGAACCTCTCCGTTCCATAGGAATTCGCGATCTGCTTCGATTTGGCGTGGGATATGGCCCGAAGCCCAGCAGATACAGTTGCGAATCCTCCGTCGCGATTTCCAGGGTGGTCCGGCATGGTGGCATTCACGGCGGAGATCGACTATGAAGGCACATCAAAGCGGAGAGCCAGCATGGAAGAACAAAGCGCGGAAGCCCTTTCGAGGCTTGTCCATATCGAGGGTACCGACTTTCTGTTCGCGCCTGAATACGCCCTGAGAGTGGAGCGGTTGCGGGGCGGATTTTCCGTTTCGGCCCACCCGAACTCCTTCGAGGGGCTTCCGGGAGAGAATGACTTCGTCGGCGGGCGCACGCCTGTGACGCTCGCGAGCGGATTGTCCGGAGGCGAGCTCGATCGCCTCTTCTTCCTGCTGGATGCGGATTTCGCCCATGCCACCGAATGGATGCAGCGCGACGCGCAGGAAGGCTTTCTCGGAGACGTCGTCGGGATAGGCGGCTGGTCCGACATCCGGAAATGCGAGGTCGACTACATGCTCTACCTCTCGGGGGTCGGAGACGAGGCGCGCCACCATACCAACGACGGCGGTCTCAGCGACCAGACGGCTGATAGGATGTTTGCCTACAGTCGCGAGAGAAACGCGGATGGCGTGATCGGAAAGGGTCAACCGCGCGACAGGCGGGGAGAGCCGTCGGGCGACGTCATGTTCGGCTACGATGGCGCGCTGGAGCAGGCGATCGACAAGTGGATAGCAGATGGCAATCTCGCTGCGGCAGCTCTCGACACCAAGCCGTGATCTCCGTTCTATCTTGCACCACAGCGGGTTAGCGTCCTTGGATCAACGAAAGGTTTCACCAATGAAGACACTTGAAGAAGCGAACGCCTATCTCGACAGCATCGATACGTGGGACGAGGATGGTCATCCCTGCGCAGATCCGGGCGAACGCCATGTCGAGTTCTACAATTTCAAGGAAACGATCGATCTGAGCGGCCGCGAGCTGAACTTTGTCAAGACGGACGCGGACATGGCCTATCTTCCGGATGCCCGCGGATACGTGAACGATGATATCACCTGGGTACTCAGATTTCCCGACTTCGGGTGGGTGCATCTTCATCTCTACTGCACCCCCGATGTCGAAGATATGGGCTACTATTCGGAGTTCTGGATGGAGAAGGAGCCATGGTGGAACGGCGACGATCCCTACGAGTGCACCGACGAGCAGATCGCGGTGATCGTGCAGGGACTTCCTGAAGAGCACCGTGCCAGGTTCGAAGAGCTCGCGTCCCGCAGCGAGACGATCATCAATCATTTCCGCGAAAGCGGCATTCTGAAAAGCCCAGAGCCGAAGCCCTGATCGGGTTTCGGCTCTCATTCGCCCATTGCCTGGACGGCGACGATCTAGTTGTCGTCGCCGGGAATGTCGGGGTAGTCGGTGTCGAACTTCCCGTCCGCCCACACATATTCCCACCCGCGTTCATCGAAGAAGCGCATCCTCAGTGAAAGGCTGTCCTTGTTGTCGGGATGGCTTTCGTACTGGTCGAGAAGGATGCTCATGGCGACCATCAGATCGGCCTTCGACATCGGTTCCTGCTTCTGCTCGGTTGCCTCGGTCATGTGATGCTCCTGCATTGGTTTCCTACTTGCCCGTCATCCAGCGGTGGGCGGCGGAGATGTCCTCGTCGGTGACAGGCTGGCCCGTGCGGCAGATGCGCAGGAACACGTCAAAGGCCTGGTCTGCGGTCGCGTCCGAGATCTCGGTGACCGTCGTCTTCTTGGAGCGGAAGAAGTTCGGAATGTCATCGAGGAACCAGTTGAGATCGCTGTCAGGAATGCCTGCATCCTGCATCTCCTGGAACACGTCGAGGCTGCGGGCGAGCTGCAGCATCGTGCCCGCCATGATGCGGCCGAGCGGGAAGCGGCTCGGGCTGCGTGCCTCGGGGGTCGGAACGAAATGCATGCGTCGTTCGGCGCTGTCGGCGACCAGCGTCTGGCCAGAGCGCCATGCATTCAGTTCCGGGATCGAATAGGCGTATTCGGGTGTCTCTGGAGCTTCCATGAAGCGAGCGGCCCAGAGGATCGTCGACAGGCGGTTCTGGCCGTCGAGGATCAGCGTGCGGGTGTCGGCGTCATGGACGATGGGGCCGATGCGCCCCTTGGAGAGACGCTTCTCGCCCATCTGCTCCTTGTTCAGCGTCCAGAGGAGGAAACCGCCGACCGGGAGCTGATCGCAGACCGATTCAAGGAACTTCTCGATGTCGATGGTGGTCCAAACGTACTGGCGCTGGAACCCGGCAATGCCGAACTCGCCCCTTGCGGCGCTCTTGATGTAATGTCCGAGGAATTCGTGGCGCTCATCGACGCGCATGCGGTGTCTCCAGGTGATCTGCGTTGCCGGGACACTGCACGCAAACAGGGTAGTTGTCAACAATTGTAGCGAATGAATCCTTGAGCACAGGGCTAGGCTCGGGGAGGCAAAGTCTGAGTTGAATGGGATGGGCGCATGACGTGGATTCGTGGCTCGGGTGTCACATCGAAGCCTTCGCGCCCGACGGAAAGCCAGTGGAGTGAGACCTCGTCGCCATCGGCGATCACGTCCATGACCAGTGCCGCCTCCCAGGATCCTTCCTTCGAGGCCTTTGGCTTGACGCTACTGCACGAGATGCCGCCGAACTTCCGACCCTTGATCTCGGCGAGCGCCTCCTGCGGAGACTCCATGTAGGAACATGCGGGAAACGTGCCGTCGATGACAAGTGACGACCCGTCATCGAAGATGAAGGTCAGGCGCTGTACGGACGCGCCGCCGTTCGGGGATCGGCCCCGGATCTCGGAAACCGTCCGACCGACAAGCGCGTCAGCGCCTACGATCTCGGTCCTTCGAAAATCAAGCATGCGTCGACCTTTCTCTGTTCCGCAACGGTGCTTCGTCTCGTCATTTCTCGTGTTGCAGATCCTGGGGTCTCTGCTTCGTTGTGCCGTCGGCAGTCGCGCGGAGTGCGGCGATGATCCTCGCCTTCGCCGCCACGATCCCGGCGTCGCTGGTTTCAAACGAATTCATGCCGGACGTGTTCACCTCAAGGCCATCGAAGATGTAGCTCTGCAGCGTCCGTCCGACGGCGCGGCTGTCTTCGAGCGTCTGGCCGATGAGCTGGCTTCGCCAGCGGAAGCCGATCTCGAAGGCGCGTTCGACCAGGTCGGGCACGGACACGGATTGCGTTCCGGCAGTCGGACGGTCGAGGAGCGGTTCGATGCGGCGGTCGAAATCGGCCTGCGCGACGGCCTGTGCTTCTGCGAGGGAGTGGTACCTGCCACATGTGGGCTCGCAAAGCAGAGTGAACTGTCCGTCCGTGCATTCGATGACGGACGCGAAGGGAAATCCGATGCCCTTTCCTTCCCAGATGCGGACGACATCGGGGCCGTTGAAGGGGTAGACCCGGTTCCGGTTCTCCGACCACTCAAGGAGGCTGGCCGCATTGCGAGGCTTCCGGCCTTCGACGAGGAGCCGGATCGCCTCCGCGGCATCCTTTGCCACGGAGGCCGCGTAGGGACGGTCGGAGGCGTGCTGCACTGCCACCAGTCGCGCAAGAAGATCGTGATACCCGTCAAGTTCCGCATGGGCGGCAAGTGCGTTGAGACGCATGGACTCGTTGATCGCGTCGGGAAGATTTCCGAACGATCCGTGGGATACCAGTTCCCTGTCCCACACTTCGTAGGTCATCGTGGACGCATCCACGCCGATGGTGGCGGGGCCTTGGCCCTCGTCGGTCAGGGGCATCTGGATCGGATAGTACCGCCACCTACGGACGTCGTTCCCGCCCCGGGTCTCCGTCGCCTGAAGCCCGGCTGTCTGAGTTTCCATCATCATGCGCCTCCGAATGGATGAAGCAGCACCACGGCTGCGAAAAATGCCAGCGATCCGAGCTGCGCGGGGAGATGCCACCACCTCCTCCCTTCAGGGAACATGCGGACGACACCGGAGAACCCGATCACCTGGAAGACGATGACTATGGAAATGACCGCGGCGAGGAACCAGCCGATGGCATACATCGCGCTCATTCGGAGGCTCCATTGCCGCCGGGTTTCTGCACCGGGGTTCCGGCATACCCGCTGAACTCGGAAAAGATCGAATTCGGGACGTAGTCGGCATCCGCGTATTCGAGAAGCTTCAGGAGCCTGTCGCGCGGAACTTCCACCATGTCCGCCACGGATGACGACGAGCGGAGATGCAGGATCTCCTGCGCCAACTGCTGGTGCGATCCGCCGATGCTGAGTGCTCCGGAAGCCATCAGCGTGAGATCGGTATCGGTCAAGGTGAACTGATGCAGACGCGTGCCGGGCGTGGGCGTCCTTGAAGGGTAGAGTCCGCGAACGGTGCGACCCAGCTCTGAGAAACGACGGGCCTCCTCACGGCTCACGAGAACCCATTCACCGTCGCTGACGCGCTGGACCTCCCATCGGACAGCGCCGTCGGCTGTCTTGCCCGTCCCTGCGCAGGCGAGGCAATGCTCGATGCGGCCCTTCTCGGATGCATCACCCGTCCCGCCACAATGCGGGCACTTCGGAGCGGCCGCCGCTTCCAGCGCTGCGGCCGCATGTGGCTTGGGATGAACGCGCCAGGCGATGATTGCGCCCTTCGCCTTCAGTCCTGCTTCGGAGCCTGCCCACTGCCAGTTCTGATCCCAGTCATGGACGACGCCGAAGGCCGTGTCTCCGTCGCGGAAGCATACTTCGACGAGTGTGTCGCCGGAGACTTCGGGATCGCCGGATCCATCGTGCGAGCGCCATCCTGCATGTGCGGACGTCGGAGAGACGAGCAGCTCGCGGATGATGTCGGCGTGACGTTCCTGTGCCTTCTGTTCGGCCGTCTCCCGGTCCGCAAAGCGACCGACGAAGTCCGCATGGTCATCGCCGGTCTTGGTAATGTCGACTTCCCATACGTCACGCTGACGCATGACGCTGTAGTATCCCGTGAGACACAGGCATTCGCTGCGCGTCGGCGTCCGATCCCATTCGAAAGGTCTGACTTCGATGGGAGCCTGCAAGGTCGCAGCCGCCTCCACCGGGAGGGTCGCTAGCGGAGCGACGATGCCGTCGGCGTAGTCATCGGCCGCCTTGTCCAGTTCGGAAGGCGATGGTTGCTTGGTCGAGAACTTTGCACCGCGGATGAAGGCCGCGCGCAGGCGGTGGAAAAGATGGTCGGTATTATCGGTCATCGTGGTTCTCTTCGATGGAACTGGTGGCGGGGTTCAGGCCGATCGCCGACCTGCCCTTGTCCGTGATCTTGTATGTGGCGTTGGCCTCACCGTACCGGACCAGCCCCCGTGCCGCGAGAGCACGCAGGATGTCCTGTGTTCGCCACCAGTTGGTGCTGGCGCCGTCATCGTTGCGGCGTTCAGCGACTTCGAAAGCCGCAGACCAGTCAAGGCAGTGCCGCAGAACGGCTTTCTGTGCCGGAGACAGCCTTGCCGACGACTTGGAATCTTCGGGGACGGGAGCCACCTCGGACGGATCGATTAATGGCTTGATCGGCTGGACGATCTCCCTGGCAGGCGGCTGGCCTGAATAGAGCGTCCAGAACGTGTAGGCCTGTGCGGTCGGTGTGTGGACTTCACCTGTCCGACGGAACTCAGTCGACCCGTCGGAGCGTTCGACATAGGTTCCAAAAGGCTCCGGCTTAGGTTCGTTCGCGGTATCGGCGAGAACCGCTGAAATGGCGTCGTCGAGGGCCTTCACCGCCCGGTCAACATAGCCCGCGACCTGATAGTTGCCCTGAGTGCGAAGTCCCGAACGCAGAGCCGTCAGCGAGTCGTAGACGTGCTCGAATTTCCCCACCAGCTTTTCGTAGTCGCGCGTCCTTTCAATCTCCATCACTTCGCACCTTCCGGAAATCCGATCGCGCGCATCACGGCATCGGTCTGCCATGTCGTGAGGTCACGGTCTCCCTTGTAGCCTTCCGTCCGGCCGGGATCGAAGATCGCGCTCATGACGCGCTGGCGGAAATCCTTCGCCGCGGCTGCATCGCAGGGGCGCGACGGACGCATGTTCGCGGACATGTAGTTCCAGAGCGCGCTCCAGGTTTTCTCGGAAGCATTGGAAAGGCGCTGCTCTTTCGCCGCCTGCTTCTTCGTCATGCCGACGGGGGCGATGCTGGCCCATTCATGCTCTGCTATGGCCGCCTTGATGTAGGGGTTGAGAACCTCGATGAAGGCAGCTTCATCCAGCAGCACGGGCGCAGGTGGTTCGGCCTGCGGCTCGGTCACGGCGGAAAGCAGCGCCTCGAGATCGGAGACCCGCAGAAAGAAGCCTCCCTCGAGAGAGACATCGAACGCGTGGATTTCCTCGACATCGATGCCACGCGCTCTCTGGCGGCGTTCGAGATACTGCCGGATGCGGGATACGGAGGCTGCGGTGTCGTGCATCTTCTGGATTTCCTTCGTTGTCCCCTGATCTAAATCATGTCTGTCACAGATGTCAACAATTATGGCGCTTCGTCACGGCGGAAACCCATTGAATCCTACTGCAGGCGCGAGGCCCCTCGTTCGGTCAGGATCGGGTCCTTCTTCATCGAGGGCCTCGAGATCACGCTTCCGGCGAATGTCCGGCGCCGTCATCAAAGCCCTCGATGAACGGGACTGGGCTATGCGGCTGCAGCGAGGCCGAGATTGCTGAAGGAGCGCCGGACCGCAAGCGCCTGGCCGAGGGAATCCCTCACCGGCATGTGGTGCGTGCCCTTGTAGGTAACGCCACCCATCTCGAGCGCGGTGCGGGTGTCGCGGCCGGCATTGTAGGGCCAGGGCTTCTGGAAGAGCACCGTGTCAAAGACGTGGTTGAGGATCGGCTGGTCGAAATCCTCGCCGTGGCTCCACACGTTGCAGGCCGCCTCGCCGTCTGAGGTCTTCCCGCAGACTTCGAACAGCCAGTCGCGGAAGCCGTAGAGGGCGTCCTTGAGCGGTGTCGTGCCGCCGAATGCTTCGGCCACCGCCTCGGGAGACTGCTCCTTCCACCATGCCTCGGTGTCGGGGTCTGTGAAGAGGCCACGCTCCTTGCAGCTCGCAAGCGAGATTTTCGCGAAGAACTGGTTCTCCAGCGAGATCTGCTGATGTTCACCGTCGAAGCGTGCGTACGGATCGAAGGCGACAGCTCCGATGGAGAGGATCGCGCAGCCCGCCCGCTTTCCAAGCGTCTCCAGATCGAACATGATTTCCTTGCGCGGGCGGAGAGATGGATACGGGAGAACCTTGTAGGTGATCGTCCGGTGAAGCATCATCGATTCCTTTTCACATAAAGCATGTCGAATTCTTACGGCAAAGAAGTTGACAGTCAATGGCAAAGACTGGATATGATCGATGCAAGGACTCATTTGCATCTCTACAGGATTCGGACCGGATGAAAGCAAGGACACGCAGGATATCGGCGATCGCCACGGCGGCGGCCCTCGGCATTCCCGCTGCGACCGCGGCCGTTCCGGCATTTGGAATTGCTGGCGGCCTGATCGCGAGCGCGGCCATCGCTGCGGGAGGCATCGCCGGGTTCCTCATGATGGTTCCCGAAACCTTGCCGGATCTAACTCCACAGAAGCGTCTCAATCCGGACGTCAGGGCTTCGCTTGATACGCTGTTCGCCGCATGCGACCAGATCAGGCGCACCGAGATCGAGGCGGCACTCAGGCATTCCGCGCAGGCGCTGCTCCTGATCGCCAACGATGCGTCGGCCACCGTGGCCGACATGTCCTTCGTGATCCTCAACATGGAAAGCCTCGTCGGGATCGCGGAAGCCTGGAAGAGGACGGAGGCGACCGTCGACGATCCTGGATCGGTGGACACGCTGGTCTCCTTCACCATCACCACCATCGCCGATGTGACGCGAAACGCGCGGTTTCGGCACGAGCCGCTTCGAAAGCGGTCGCGAGATTCGCTCGAGGTCGAGCTCGCGGTGACCCGACGCATCATCGATGAAGACAGGAAAGGAATGCAGCCATGATGTTCGACCGCAACGATATCATCGAGGTGGAGAAGATTCTCGAGGCGGACAGGCAGGCTGCCGCCAACCTTCCGGCGCCGTCCCCCGCCGTCATCCGCGGCGAGCTTGACCTGCGCAACTCGAATTCGATCCTCATGTTCGGCCATGCCGCGCAGGAGAAGTCCGTCAAGCTGAGCGACGATCTTCTCGCAGGCGTGCTCAACAAGGATGTCGGCCCCGTCAAGGACAGCCTCAACGACATCGTCCTGAAGATCCGCGGCCTCGACGTCGAACAGCTCAACGGAAAGGCCCCTGGAGCCATCGGCAGGCTCCTCGGCAAGGTCGCACCCATCGTCCGCTTCACGCAGCAGTACGAGACGGTCTCTTCGCAGATCGAGGCGGTCGCGACGGGCCTCCAGAAGCATGCGCGCACACTCATGACCGACATCGAAGGTCTGGACCAGCGCTACGGCACGGCACGGCAGGAACTGCGCCATCTCGAAGCCTACATCGAGACCGGCCGCGAGATCATCGCCGAGACGCGCGACAGGGATATTCCCGCCCTCAAGAACCGCGCCGAGGAGAGCGGCGACATCCTCGCAGCTCAGGAATACCGCGAGCTCGTCGCCAAGGCCGACGAACTCGAGCGGCGCGTGCACGACCTCGTGCAGTCCCGGCAGCTCGTCATCCAGGAACTGGTGGAACTGCGGGCGATCCAGGACGTCGACACGGCGCTCGTCTCCAAGATCCGCAGCGTCAGCACCACCACGCTCGGCCTCTGGAAGAAGCAGATCCACCGTGCGGTCGCCGCGACGCGCACGATCGAGGCGGCCGACGCTGTCAGCGACATCGGCAAGCTCACGAACGAGCTGATCGTCAGCACCAGCGACCAGGTCCGGCATGCGAGCGCCGAGGCGCGCCGCCAGATCGAGGCCGGGCTGACCGACGTGGAGACCATCACGAAGGCCAACGACAACCTGCTTGCCATGATCGACGAGAGCATCCGCATCGCCGAACAGGGCCGCGAGCAGCGCCGTCTGGCCGAAACACAGATGCTCGCAATCGAGCAGAGAACGAAGGAGAAGCTGCGGTCGGTCGCCGGCCCGGCCCGCACAAACGGAGATCAGGCATGAAACGCAATGCATTCGGCGACCCGCAGCCGCTCGGCTTCGAAGAACTGATGGAAGTTCTCTTCGAAAAGGAATGGGAGCCATCCCAGTGCTACGTCGGCGTGGAGTTCCTCGAGGAGGAGGCTCCCTTCGGCGGCTGGACTGCCGAGATCGCCGGGGACAACGACATCGTCAGCACCCTGGGATACGCCGACAAGTCCGAGCTCATGAAGGATCTGAAAGCGGCCGGCTTCCGCAACATCGCAGAAATCTGAGGAACCGGAATGGCACCGAACACGCAAACAGTCACGCTGCGCAGTGGAAGCACAGTCTCGTTCTCCGGCAAGGGCGTTCTCGGGCGCATCCTCGTTGGACGCGATCCCAAGACGGACAAGCCGATCTGCTGGCATCTCAGCGGCCGCTGGCGCTGGGATGACCAGGATCATCCGCTCGACATCGTTGACGGCTTCACTCCGGAGAGCTGACGGAGATGATCAGGAAACTTTTGCATGCTGCTGCGGAAGCGGGAAAGACCGCCGCGCTCGACGGGACGCTTAACCCTTCCGATCTCAAGGGGAACAAGAAGAAGGTTGCCTTCTCGCTTGCCAAGTCGATCGCATGGACGCTCGTCCGGAACCACCCTGCCTACATCATGCTCAAGCTGGCTCTCTGGGGCTTCGGCGTGCTTGCTCTCATTGTCGTCGCAGGTGTTATCGCATACATAGCCTGGTAGGCTGAACACCGACTGAATGATCAGGCCCTTGTCCCGGTACGCTTTGCCCCGTGCCGCCTCGATGCCGGGAATTAGCCTGGACGCAGGATTCGAACCCACGACCAGATGGTGGAAGATCTGATGATCCCGGGTTCGAATCCTGCGCATATCCTTGGCGGAATGGCTTCAGATTGTTGACGAGGACATCCGACTCTGGTAGGCAATTCCGGTTTTCGAGGGGGAATTGCGATGGCGATGCCAGTGCCCAAGCACCGTGAGCCGCTCGAGGAGCGCCGTCGGGATCTGATAGCTCATCTCGATGCAAACGACTGGAATATCCAGGCATCCCTCGGCGACTACCGAAGGTTCGACAGGTCGAAGGCGACGGTCGATGAATACTGCGCCCGTGCCGCCCTCGGGCTGCGCCCTGCTGGTTCTTACGCGAACGATGCCTCCGGCGTCGGATACGTCGTGACGACAGATCTGTTCTGGGGCACGCTCGAACCCCTTCGTCGTCATGCAAACTATTACGCCCTGCGCGACAAGATCGAAAACGTCGTCCGGCAGAAGGCGCGCAGCAGGCATTATCGTACCGACCGGGACAAGCCCTTCACAAACGAAGTCCTCCGCGGCATCTGGCATACCCGGCTGTCGGAAGAACTCGACATCGTTCTGTTCTACATGGTCAATGCGGACATCATAACCCTCGCAATGGTCGGCAGCCACCGGGACTACGAGCGCAAGTCGAAGGCGGAGCAGTTGGGGGAAAGGGTTCGCCGCAGTGTCGCCAAGGGTCATGTTCCTTCGCCACGCTGGACGGCCTTGCGGTGGGAGAATCCTGCCGATCTGGTCGGGCATCGGGATCTCAAGGAACTCGATGCCGAGCTGATAGCGCGCCTCCGGGCCGAACTGCGCGAGGAGGCGTTCGAACCCCGGCGGTTCAAGTCGCTCACCGGCCTCAAATATGACGAACCGAAGAACTTCCGATTTCTGTGCGACTACTGGAGCGCGATAGAGGACGCGGACACGGCGCTGTCGGAAGCGGCGATCCATTGCTCGCGCCCCGGCAAGTGATGGCCAGCGAAGGAGATCGGCCGCAACTCGATGCCACGCAGGATGTGCAGGGCGACGGAGGACTGCGAACCGCCGTGGCCGATGAGTTTCGCCGACATGCCAACGGCGAAACGCCGGGAACGGAGCCTTTCCCAGGCGTAATTTAAAGGATTCAATCCTAACGCCCGGATCTTAGGATCCTGTTAAGATTCGATGGATACAGACCTCTGCATGTTGATGAACTCGCATGGTCGGGGTGTCTGTTGAGAAGTCGTAAGTTTGAGCGTTTCCTCTCGTCGGACGAGGGTGTCGCCGCAGTCGAATTCGCGCTCGTCGCCCCGGTGCTGATCTTCATGACGTTCGGCATCATTGAATCAGGACTCGTCTATGCGGCGGACATCCTGCTGAAGAACGCGACCTACGATGCAGCGCGGACAGGGCGAACGGGCTTCATCACGGATGGATCAACCCAGGATGAAACCGTGCGGAAGAAGATCCTGTCGCAGGCAGGGGTCCTCATGGATCCTGACAAGATCACCATCACCAGCAAGTCCTACAAGGACTTCGGCAATCTGAAGAAGCCGGAACCCTTCACCGACAAGAACGGCAACGGCAAGCGTGACGACGGCGAAAACTACACCGACGTCAACGGCAACGGAAAGTACGACACGGACCAGGGGGCGAGCGGCTACGGCGGCACCGCGCAGGTGGTCCAGTACACCGCCACCTATCCATGGACGTTCCACACACCGCTGATCGGGCGCGTTGTCGGCAACGACGGCACGATCGAGCTGACGGCGACGGCGGTGGTGCAGAATGAGCCTTACTGACATGAGCACGTTGCGCGCGATCCTTTCCAAGACCCGTTTGAATGCCCGTCGCCTCGCGGCCGACAGGAAGGGCGTGGCCGGCATCGAGATGGCCGTCATCACCCCTGTCCTGCTTCTGCTCCTCTGTGGCGGGGGCGAGATCGCGATGTACATCCGGTCGCACTTCCAGGTGTCGCAGATGGCCTCGACGGTGGCAGACGCCGTGTCGCGCTACGAAGCCATCACCGCCTCCGACATCACCTCGATCTTCGCGGCCTCGTCCGAGATCATGGGTGCTGCGGACTTCAGCGAGAACGGCTATGTGATCCTGTCATCGGTCTCGCGCACCAGCGGCGGAAACCCGACGGTCACATGGCAGTGCAAGGGCGGGGCCAGTGCGAACCAGAGCCGTGTCGGTGCCCTTTCGAAGGTGGCGACGCTTCCGGGGGGCCTCGTTCTCGACACGACCGACAACGTCATCGTCGCCGAGGTGTTCTACAGGCACACCACGATCTTCGACAATTTCATTTCCCTTGAGCGGCAGCTCTACAAGACGGCGGTATTCCGTCCGCGTCTTGGCAGTCTCACGAGTGTGCCGGGCTGCTAGCCCCGGATGAAGGATGATCCCATGAAACTGCGATCCCTCGCCTCCCGCTTCACCCGTGACCGCGACGGTGCGGTCCTGCCGCTCGTCGGCATTGTCAGCATCGCGCTCATTGGCGCGACGGGGTTCGGCATCGACGTCGCCCGCCTGGTGCTGCTCCACTCCAGCCTGCAGCGCTCGATCGATGCGGGGGCGCTGTCCACTGTCGCGCAGCTCGACGAGGCCACGATGGACGCGCAGTTGCGCAAGTTCACCGTGGCGAACTTCGCGAACGGTCAGATCGGAGCGACCCTCGACAGCCTCAAGGGCGAACTGAGCGCAGACAAGTCGACCCTGACGGTGGACGCGACGGCGAGCGCCCCCGCAACGCTTATGACGATCCTCGGGATCAAGACCATCAACACCAGCGCCCACACCGTGATCGAACGCTCCAGCGCCGGCCTCGAACTGGCGCTCGTGCTCGACAACACCGGATCCATGTCCGGGTCCGGCCTCACGAGCCTCAAGTCGTCCGCAAAGACGCTGGTGGACACGCTGTTCGGGAGCAACACGGTCGCGGAGAACCTCTACATCGGCATCGTGCCCTTCTCCCAGGCGGTGAACGTCGGAAAGGAACATTCCGGCTGGCTGAAATCCGGATCCGTCGCCGCCCTTGACTGGGGTACCACATCATGGGGCGGCTGCGTCGAGGCCCATGACGCTTCCGCAGACGACGTGTCGGACGTCGCGCCGTCGAGCAAGCCGCTTGCGCCATATTACTGGGAGGACAGCAGCGGCAACGACTGGATCACAGTGAAGGGCAACAGCGGGAAGAAGACGTACGATTCACCTCTCGATGAAACCAACGGGCCGAACAAATACTGCCCGGCCGAAGTCACGCGCCTCACCCCCGAGAAGGCGAAGATCGTCACCGCGATCAATTCGATGAAGGCGGTCGGCAACACCCATATCAACGTGGGGGCCGTCTGGGGATGGCGGATGCTGTCGCCGAAGTGGCGCGGCCTCTGGGGCGGGGACATGGCGAAGTACGAGCTCCCGCTGGATTACTTCACGCCCAAGATGAACAAGGCGGCCGTGATCATGACCGACGGCGAGAACACGATGTCGTCGAGCGTCTACACCGCCTACGGATGGCTCGCCGACAAGAAGCTCGGCACCTCGAACTCCTCGTCGGCCGTGAGCGGACTCGACAACCGCCTTGCCAAGGTGTGCAGGGAAATGAAGAACGCAGGCGTGATCATCTACACCATCGCATTCTCCAATCCGGACACCGCCACACAGAACCTGATGCGCGACTGCGCGAGCCAGAATGCGTTCTACTTCAACTCCCCGACCACGGCGGCGCTGCAGAGCGCATTCAAGAAGATCGGCAACTCGCTGTCGAACCTTCGCGTAAGCAAGTAAGGGGCGCCCGGTTGCAGGGGATTTTGACTACCAGGATCCATAGAATGTGAATCCTTTGAAGTGAAGCCGGCGCACCATGTTGCACTGCGCTGGATTTGACCAAATACTTTCATTACCAATGAGGGGACTGGTCAATGAATTGTATGAAACTTATAGCCTCGGGTTTGACGGCGGTGCTGCTGGCAACCTCGGCGAATGCCGGATCCGCGACTGCCGACATCATGTTCAGAGGCAGGCCCGGGATACTCAAGGTCGACGATGGGAACACCACTCCGCCGGTGGATCCTGCCGACCCCACGGATCCCGCTGACCCCACGGATCCCGCTGACCCGACGGATCCCACAGACCCGACAGACCCCACGGATCCTACCGATCCCGCCGAGGTTCCGTTCGTCATATCAGCATCCTCGCAGGATACGATCACGCTGTCTGTCGGCGACACCACGGCCCTAACCTTCTCAACGACGGGGGCGAAGGGAACGGTTTCCTATGGAGTGGTGGATCCGGACATAGCTCTCGGCGCGACCCTTGATTCCACGACGGGCATCCTGACGGTCACGCCTTCAGCCGCCGGCACGTACCAGGTGGTGGTCAGAGCCACGGATGCGGCGACAGGCAGGACAGCGGACAAGCAGATCCTGGTGACCGCCACCGCTGTGGTGGTCGCCACGCCCGATCCCGACATCATCGACATGGCTGGCAATTTCGCGCCCGGGAAGATCGGCGAGCCTGTGACCTTCACTCCCACTGTCCTCGACAAGGGAACCAGCAACGCCTACTCGGACACTGGTGCTTCGTTCTCGATCAACACGGATGTCGCCCCCTACGGCCTGGCCTTCGACACGACGACCGGAAGGATAACCGGGACGATCACACAGTCCGCCTATCTGCAGAACGTCGTGATCACGGTTACTTCGGCGCTTGGACATAGCGACAGCACATCCCCCTTCACGATGATCCTCGCCCCCGCTCAGGACATGGCGTTCGCCAGCGGCGTGACGGACATCGTCAAGATCACCCCGGCCACTGCCACGACGAAGAACCTTGCAGTTATGAACGCGCTTGGCCCGGTCACCTACTCGATCACCCAGCCGACCGCAGGGCTTTCCGTCTCCGTAGACAATCAGACCAGCGCCTACACGCTGTCTGCTGCTGGCGGCAACTACACGATGAACCTCCATGCCGTCGACGCCGTCGGCCGCACGGCGGACAAGGCTGTCGCCATCAATGTCGGCACGTTCTATGACCTCGACTTCATCGCCATAGCGAAATACAACGCCTGCGGCCTCAGCGTCGACGGCGCCCTCTACTGCTGGGGAACGGCGAACCCTGCGGCAAAGCAGAAGGTCCCGACGCTTGTTGCTGGTTTTGAAAGCGGCGTGACGACGATCGCGGTCGGCATCAACAACGTCTGCGTCATCAAGGGCGGTGCGCTCTACTGCGTCGGCGGCAACGCATTCGGCCAGATCGGCGACAACACCACGGTCGACAAGACGGTGTTCACGGCAGTCAGTGGCATGAGTTCGGGTGTGACGGACGTCGCGGTCGTCGGTGAGGTGACCGGCACCGGAACCGACACCTTCCACGTCTGTGCGGTCAAGACGGGACAGGTCTACTGCTGGGGTTCCAACGGCAGCAAGCAGATCGTAAACACCACCACGACCTCCTACAAGGTTCCGACGCTGGTTTCCGGAATCCCCGGCACCGCCACGAAGGTTGCGGTCGGCGCGACGGCGGGGTCGGCCTTTAGCTGCGCAGTCAGCAACGGCCAGCTCTACTGCTGGGGCAGCAACGACGTGGGCCAGCTCGGCGTCGGCGACTCCACTGCAAGGGCGACGCCGACCCTCGTTTCCGCCCTTGGTTCGACTGTGACGGACATCGACACCTCGATGCAGTTCGCCTGCGCGGTATCAGCCGGCAAGCCGTATTGCTGGGGCAACAACACACAGGGTCAGCTCGGCGACGGCACGAAGAGCCGCAGGCTTTCTCCGGTTGCCGTCTCCATGCCGTCCGCAAACCGCGTCGATGTCGGGCAGTACGGCGCATGCGCGGAAAATGGCAACCTCTGGAGTTGCTGGGGCGAAAACGTGGTCACACCGACGGTAGTCCAGGTTCCCTACGTCCTGCGCTATGTCTCGCTCGGCTACCAGAACACATGCGCGCTGAGCAACGACGGCGGCTACTGCTGGGGAACCAATAACAACTACGTGTTCGGTGACGGCACCACCGTGGGCAGCTCGACACCGAAGTCCATCCCCTACTACTGACAGGACGCTTGCCCGAGTTCTCAAGCGGAGCATTCGGGCAAGCGGTCACCGAGCGAGCGACCGCTTGAAAAGAAGAAGCCCGCCGACGTCATCGGCGGGCTTCTTGGTGGCTGGGAACAGGCTGGCTGATCAGCGCATGCCGCCCGCAGGCGCGAGGTCGTCATAGTCGACCCAAAGGACTTCGTTCCACTCGCCGGAATCGAGTTCTTCCTGAGTGATCGGCTGTTCGGCAAGGACATAGCCGATGCGGTTGACGTGATGGAACCCCGGAAGCAGATACTGGTTCTCGGTCTCGTCGCCCTCGACGATCGTCCAGACGGTGAGAGGATCGGCGGCCTCGACGGTTGCCAGTTCCTCGCCGAAGGTTTCGAAGAAGGTGGTTCCGCCGGAATGCGTTCGCGGCTCGCCGAAACGTTCGATCCATTCGTCTTCAGTGCGTGTGGTCATGATAGCTCCCTATGTGCCTGTTTCAGCATCCATATGAGCTCCCGCACCCGAAAGGGTCAACCTGGCGGGCGGGCGATATAGGATCGCTGCGCCCTGAAGACCATGTACTGGAGGATTGATCGGTTGCCGCGTTCCCTGTTGCATGGCTGGCATGAGAGCGCCAGGTTGTCGGGATGGTACCAGCCGCCCTCTGAACGGGGGATGACATGGTCGGCGCTGTAGTAGGAATTCGATCGGTGATCGCCGAGTTCATTCTGGCACCATACACAGAAGGGCAGATCTCGTGCGAAGACCTCTTCCCGAATTGCATCGCGCTCCGACCAGTAAAGGAAGTCCGATGTCGGCCTGAGACCCCCGGACGCAATCTTGCGCATCGCCGACTCAATCCTTCAAGCGACCTACGGCGTGACGGTCAGGACGACTTTGCCAACGTAGATCGGGGCCGTCGGGTTGTTGTTGACGGCATCGCATATGAAAACCACAGCGAACTTGCCCGTCACGAGAGGACGGATGAAGCGCTCCTGCTTCGAGCCGCTCGACATGTCGGGAACATACATCACGTCCGTCTTCTTGCTTCCCGAGGCGGAGTCCTTGATGTCGCAGAAGCCGTTCGGCAGCCAAGGGTTATCCCAACGCCCACCGTCTGCGCCGGAGAGGGACGTGGTCGCGGTCTTCACTGACACGTTCAGTCCGTCGGTAGCGTCATCGAAGAAGTAGGACTTGAAGGCGTATCCGCCGGACGGTGTCGATGGTGCCGTCGGGGCGGAAGGCTGCGCTTGGAATGCGTTCATCGGAAGGACGCCTGCCTTCAGCGAGATGGAAGGCGGGCGGATGACGATGATGGGGTCGTCCGCGGCAGCGGGTGAAGCGGCGACGATCAATGCCAGAAGTGCAGAAGCGCGAACCAGTTTCTTCAAGATGTCCCCCAAGGATTCAAAATTGAATCCCAGTATCCGTGGTCGCCTCTCCGCGCACAAGCGCCGTTTCAGGACCTGAAGCTCTCGTCCGAGAAGACCTTTCGAACTCTCGGCCGCGCGTGGCGTCGATGGATCCAGACGATCCCGCACAGCATGCCGAACCATGTCGCGTGGGCGGCGAAAGCCTGGGCAGAGTAGCGAAGCCCCTCCAGCTCAGTCGCCTCCTCGTAGGGGCCGCGCGACCGGGCGATGCGATAGTCCTCTTCGCCCCTGCCGACCCCGATGATGAAGAATGTGGTCCGGCTGGCGTCGTCGTCCACGGCGCCGTCCCAGACGAACGGCCGGGACACGTCGATGCCCTGGGAGGCTATGTCGGTGAGGGTTCGGAGGGCGAGCGGATCCACGTGCGACAGGTTGCCTGCAACGAGATCGTCGGCATCGACCGTTGCGCAGTCGAGACTGAGTATCCGGCACTGGCGTTCGAAGTCTCCTGACGGGCTCGACAGGGCCGCAGTGAGCGCCCTGCCCTCGGCAGCGGCCTCATGCTTGATGCCGACCATCAGGAATGTGTGGAAGAGCGAGAAGGTTGCGACGACGGATGCGGAGAACACGAGCACCAGCACCCTGTCGAAGCTCCTCCTGCCCCGCCGGAAGCTCGTCGCGGAAAGCGCGAGGAATGCCAGAAGGTAGGCCGTGAGCATCGCATACTGGGGGTTCACCTGTCCCGTTCCATGCCGACCGAATAGATCCCTGTAGGTATCGGACATGATGAGGATCGAATGCAGCCCGGAGATCAGCAGCCTGCCGTCATACATCGCCTCCCCCGCCGCAACGAGGATCGGGATCCAGATCAGCTCCAGCCGCCTCGAGAAGGCCATCACGGCCATGATGAGGATCCCGGTGTTGATGATCGTCTGATCCGCCCAGAGGAGGATGTCGCCGGCCGATTGCGCCCCGGAAAGATAGCTCTCGGCGTGCTCCCATATGGAGGATCCGAGTGCCACCAGGGCGACGACCGCTGCAATCTTGAAGAACTTGTCCATGCCCCATGAGACTGCCTGAGTCCCGGGTCGTCAATCCTTGCAGGCCGACCTATCGTGCGTGGCTCCCTTGCGCATTATTGGCGGCAGGTCGCCCGGGATTTCAGTTTGTCTTGCCGATAGGCTTGAGATCGCCCGCCAGGAGCCGCTCGATCTCCCAGCGGCGTCGCTCCATCAGACACGCCTTGCCCTGATCCGTCGAAGCTTGAACGACGGTGTCGTTGCCAAAGACATCCGGCAGCGCGTGGAAGCTCGACACCGTTACCTTGAGGATATTCATGAGCGGGCAATGCCTTGAAGAGCGGGCATGGCGACGACCTCGTAGGTTTTTGCGGCCTCGTTGAACGAGGCTACCTGGTTGCCGCGCTGTACCGTCTCGACTGCCCAGGCGAACATGGTGAGGGCGTTGTTGATGAGTTCCTCCTGCGTGCGGAATCCGCATGCCTGCATCAGATCGTGCATTCGTGCGGCGGGACTTGCCTGCTTGCGGACGTTCCTGTTCCCGGCGGCAAACTGAACGACGTTGGTCTGATCCATGCGGCACTCTCCTTCGCTGTTTACGCCACCCTAGACGAGCTCCCTTTGTTGTCAACAATTATGTCATTCTCGGCGCTTGGAACTTGTTCGGAACTGTGTTCTAGTCTCCGCATGAGTTCTTCGGTTCGAAGGCTCGTTTCCATAACATCGTCATCCCCGCACATGGAGGCCACCATGTCAGAGACCGCACACGTCTTCCAGAACGGCGTCGCCGCGATACGCGACTGGGCCGTCAACTGCGCGCGCACGGGAAGAACCCATTTCCTGGATCCGGAACTCGTGCTTGCCGTTCTCCACGAAATGGAAGAGCTGGAGAACCGTGTCGAGAAGCTCGAGGACACGCTCGGATTCTACGCGGACGAGGAGAACTGGTCGACGATGGGCCTTTCGGAATACCGCGCCAAGTACGGCCGCGAGCCGTCGTCGGAGGCGAAGGTGGGGCGCATGCGCCTCGTCGCGCCGGGCCGCGCCCTGCCCGCCGTGCTCAGGGATGTCGGAGAGCGGGCGAAGGTTGTCCTGCAGGCCGAAGTGCCTTCTGATGAGTGACGGCTTCGCCGTGACCCAACTGGAACCCGAAAGCAACGCCCCTGGTTGTTGCGCTGACCAGGGGCCTCTTCTGCCTTCATCGGCTCTGGATACATGCCGTGGCGGTCAGCCGACCTGACCGACCTCGGATTCGAGAACCGCGGCAAGCGCGTCGAAGGCACTCTGCTTATCGTCGTCGTATGCTTTCCAGGCGGCGTCGGATGCGATGCGAGCAGCGCCTTCCTTGAATTTGCCGTCTTCGGTGTCCCAGCCATCGGCTTCAGGGCCGCCGCTGACCGAGGCGACGTAGCGCTTTGCAGCAGCCTCGATCGCGCGGAGCTTGATAAGCTCCGGATTGTCCGCCATCGGCTGGTATCCGAGCTTCGCCAGAGCGGCGGCGCAGTCGAAATCGCCCTTCGGATCCTTTAGTTCCTCGGAACCGATGATGATGGCGACCATGACGGTTCCAGCATGCGCCTTCAGCTCCATCCAGTCCTTGCCGTTCTCGCCGTAGTGCTTGGCCGACTTCAGCCGCAGAACATCTCCGCTCATCGCGTTTCCTTTGCTTGAACCATTCAGGTGGTGTCGGTCACCGTATCCTTCGCCGCGGCGCGATGTCAACAAAGTGTTCAAGGATTCGCGCAGGCGAAACCTATGGCAAGCCCTGAGCGGGTAGTCCCTCGATCACCTGCGGGGCACGGCCGCGTCGATCTGCTGGAGATCGGCATCCTTCTCGCCGGAACGCTTGCGGATGGACGCTGTCACGGCGGCCAGATCCGGGGCGAGGTTGGCCTTGCTCACGTCCCCGGCGACTTCGGCATACTTCTCCGCTCGGCTGGCGATGACGTTCTGCGCCCGCTTCCTGAACTGGGCGACCGTCAGCGGCCGTCCATGGCTGTCGTGGAACATCGCCTTGTTGTAGCGCGCCGCGCGGGGAAGCAGCCCGCGTGCGGACGATCCCGGCTTGCGCTCGGATGCGGCGATGACGTCTTCCGCGGCATCCTCGCCGAGGAAGTGCGGCAGATAGAGATCCTCGTCCTTCATCACGGCGTCGATGCGGTCCTCGATCCGCTTGCGTGCGTCCTTCAGATCGAGTGCGGTCATCACGGCCGAGACATACGGATCGTCGCGGAGACCAAGCACCTCCTCGCGCAGCCGCGGATTGTCGATGTCGAAATACGTCTGGCCGCGCCTGTTCTTCTTCTGGACGATGGCCGACGCGACGTCCGCCAGGCCGTATTCCCCGCCATTGCGCTTCAGCGCCGAGAACCACGTCTGCTCGATGAACCCGAAGTATCCCTTGGCGCTCCCGACTTCCGCCGCCGAATTCGCCCTGAAGCTGCTCTCCTTCTCGGCGATCGCCATCAGGTAGTCCGCTGGGAAACCTGTCTCGTTGGCTGCGCGCACGATGGCCTTTGCGACGGCATGCGGCACCGCGTAGTCGCCATACTGGTGGATCGTACCGTTCTCGACCATTTCTGCGACATGGGCGGCCAGGAACGCGTCCGCCTCGCGTGGCAGCATGCTCTTCAGCATTTCCGGCGTTGGCTTCTCCCATGCGGGCGACGAAGCAACAGGGTGCGATGCGATGGGAGAAAACCGAACGTCCGCCGTGATTGGCTCGGCTGGAACGATGGCGACGAGCGCTGCGAGGCCCAGTCCTGCGACCATGCGGGACACGGATCCTCCCGGCCTGGCGGCGACCATGCCTCCATCCTGAAAGAACTCGCGTACTCTTGAACCGCTGCGCGCCATGCCAGTCTCCCGTCTACGGCTGCCGATGGCGCACGAAGACATCCTTTTCGATGACGATATTGGTTCGCTTGAAAGTCACAAGAAGAACGGTCGGGGCGGCCGACAGAAACGGCCAGATGAAGTCCGGCACCGGAACGTCGAAGGATGCGGAGCCGTAGTCGACGGCGCATCGGGAATCCTCTACGGAAATCGTGTCGGGAGCCTCCGGCATGCAGTGCGGCACCGACAGCATGAGGGATCCGGCCGCGTTGACCGCCCATTCCGACCTCTCCGCGATCTGGCGAGCTGCGATGGCATTCCGGAAGTCCATGACGAATCCTTCAAAAAATCTGGCGGACGGGTATTGAATCCTTTTCAGACACCGCCCAGATCTATGGTACGGAGGCCGACAAGGCTCCGGCAAGCGGCCGCTGTCCTTTGGGAGGCGGCATCGGATAACAGACAGTTGCTTAAGGAGAACTGCAACATGAACGCACGCATCGTTACCCCTTCCGCCCTCATCGGCTTCGACCGCATCCTCAAGCTCGCAACCGACACGATCGAGTCCCAGAAGGCCCAGAGCTACCCCCCGTACAACATCATCGAGCTTTCCAAGACCGAATTCCAGGTCGTGATCGCGCTCGCCGGCTTCACGCCTGAAGAGGTCGAGATCACCACGGAAGAAGGCGTCCTGACCATCAAGGCTGAGAAGAAGGCCGAAGACGAAGGCGTGAAGTACCTGCACCGTGGCATCGCCGTGCGCAGCTTCACCCGCACCTTTGGTCTCGCCGACTTCCTCGAAGTTCGCGGAGCCAAGTTCCAGAACGGCCTCCTGATCGTTGACCTCGAGCGCGTCGTTCCCGAGGCGCAGCAGAAGAAGGTCATCCCGATCAACGGCGTCGCGCCGGCAACGGTCGCTGAAGCCGCAGAATAAGGACGAAACCTCCCCCCAAGGTTTCATATCCTTGAAACCCCGCGTCGCTCATTCCCCGGCGACGCGGGGTTTTCTGTTTGGCAGGAATGCAGATAGCGTTCGGATGACAGGATGAGCGTGCGGTTATCCGAACGCTCCGATACTGAACCGATCAACTCGATATCAGGTCTTAAACCTCGATATCGAGTTGATCGACCGGATGTCAGGCTTCGGGGATGTAGGCCGGAGCCTCGTAGACGGACACCTGATCCGCCGGGATCTCGCCCTCGAGGAACAGCATGCCTTCAGGCAGCTTAGGGCTGTCCTGCTCGATGGTCACATCGCCATCGATCCGGAGCACGACGATCTCCGTGCCGTGTGCCCCGGCCCACCACTCGGCAGCATGTTCCGGAGTTTCAAATACCAGCGTGCGGCAAGGTTCGCCAGTTCGGACGTACCCGTAGCGATTGCGCGGATGCTCCTTGTCCATGAGGCTGTCCATCGAAAGGAAGCCGCATTGGAGATGATGTCCGGCGATGGATTTCATGGCGGGGTGATAATAGGTCATGGGGTCCTCGCCAGATCGACATCCTCGTCATCGCAGATATAGGGCGGCAGGCCGCGTGCGGTGGCGCGATCAATCAGCATATCGGCCACCGCCTGATCCTCATAGCCGTCGAAGAGTTGAGCGGCCAGTTCCAGAGTATATGCGTCATTGCTGTCGCGCTGCCAGATCAGGCCGCGGCCCCTGACCACCCGCTCCGCCATGCCTAGCTCGAAATCCTTCCCGTCGTAGTTTTCGGCCGAGAAGGGATGGAAGACCTCCTGGCCATCGATGAAGTCGTCGGCGTCGATCTCGAAGAGGTGAACCTCGACCGTGCCATGAGAAGCCCGTCCCTCGATGATAGAGGCGGCCTCCTCGCGGTCAGTTTCCTCGTCCCCGGATTCATAGGCGTTGAACGACTGGTCGGCCACACGGTAGACCCTGACGAACGCGCGGAAGACGTCCTTTTCGATCTCCAAGGCGAACTCGTCGACCACGCCGGCATAGGCCCGGCCGTTCCACTCCCTGTCGGGAGCATCCTCCGCGTCGAAGATGGCGTTCACCTCGCGCTGGGCCTTGTAGTAGATCTCGCTGCACTCGTCCTTGAGGTGATTGACGAACTCCGGCGACAGCCAGACGCCCTCGAGATCTGCCGAGGCGGATCCGCCATAGAGCGACATGCGGAGCTTTAGGGAGTCGGCCGCATCATTCTCGATTCCTGCAATGACAACGGGGTCGCTGGAGAAGCGTCGCGCGGCAGCGGCGATGTCCGGCGTCACGACGAGGTGCAGGCCGTCTCCCTGGACGATGCCGCCGCGATCGCCATGGATATCGAGGAGCTCGTATCCGGCATCGCGGAAGACGCGGGTGACGTGTTCTTTGACGAACAGGGACATGGTGTCGATCCTTCAGATGGCTAATTCATCGACTATCCGCGGTTCCGCCGCAAGCGGCAATCGCCCATGTCGACCGGCACTACTTGTATAGGCCTTCACGCTTCTCGCGGCTCATCTTCTTTCGGTCGGCATCCTTGCGTCGCGTCTCCGCTTCAGCCAGCCCCGCCTTGTGGCCGCCGAGTGCATAGGTTCCCTCGAAGACTTCGAGTGCAACGACGTTCTTCATGAGGATTTCACGCAGCATGAAGCCGGATGTCTCGCCGGTCGTCATCTCGAATCCATGTTTTTCCTCGGAAGTGTCCGTCACGATGCCAACATGTGTCTGGCGACGGGCAACTGTGCGGGCAAACCCCGAAAGATATGGCGAATGATCGGTGGTGACGCGCACCCATCGCTCGGCTTCGGGGCAAATGAGTTCAGTCGTGATCATCTTCACTCAATCCTTCTTTTATTGAATAGGATGATGGCGACCTAGGCTCCGGATTGTCAATCGAGTGGACGCGATTGCAGGATTCGATTGTCGGTTTCCCGCAAGCCAGGTTCAATGATCGCGAGGAGATCGCATCATGCCCGCATTCAATCCATCCGCCTCGCGCGCCTACATGAAGCATATCGGAGGCCCGGGAGCAGTACTCGACGGCCTCTCCCAGGATCTCATCGATGAGATCGAGACACTGCGCGAGGACATCCGGCGGGCGGAAGGTGGCGGTGGCATGTGCCATTTCGTCACCGAAGTCCTGCAGAACCGATACGGCTGGGAACGCCTTTTCGTCAGCTATCTCACAGCCAATGGCGAGATCATATGCGGCGGCGGCCACGTCGTGAACATCCTCCCCGACGGATCGGTGCTAGATCCGACCCGAGACCAGTTCGGAGAGGGGCATTCGGTGTCGCTCGTTCCGGCTGCCTCCGACGAGATCGGTCGATACAGGACAGAGTTCTACGAGGACTTCCATCCCCGGCATCCTGATGCAGGCGACCTGCTCGACGGGTGGGCTGACGCCTTCGACGGACGCACCGACGCCGAGGTTGAGGATGACATGCTGGCTGAACGGGGAGATGGATGGTGGCTCGCAGACAAGACCATGCTCCTTGCGTTCCAGGCGGACATGGCCCGCCATCGATCCATCTCGCCGGGATAGGCGGCGCTGCTTTGAAGACCAGATCGTTCCATGCAAGGACATCCGATAAGATGATGGCAGTTTGATACCATACGTGATATAAAGAAACCCAATTATATCAGGTGTAATATAAATGGAGTTTCGTGATGATTTTCTCGGCCTTGAAAGCCTTAAGGGATCTGCGCCGCTTTGCCGGGATGACTCAAGGTGAGCTTGCGTCCGTCGTGGGCACGTCGCAGGCGCATATCTCCTCACTGGAGGCAGGCAAGGGAAATCCGCAGATGTCGACGCTTCACGCGGTTGCCGACGCTCTGGACTGCGAGGTGGTGTTCGTTCCACGCAGAGTGCTGAGACCTGTCGTCGCCATGATCAACACGCATCTGTCTCCCGACAAGGAAAGTGGATCCGAGATGATCCGGTCGCCGATAGACGACATCTTCATCGGCGACGACGAGGAGCCAGAAGACGATGCGGACCATGTGGAAGGAATGAGGCGATGAGCAAGACCGGAAAGCTTGAACTTCTCGGGGTTTATCTGGAAACGGGGCATTCCTCGGTTCGCGTGGGAGATCTCGCCCGGTCACCCGAGGGAATGATGCAGTTCGTCGTCGACGAGAGCTACATCGCGCTGGGTCAGGATCGACCGGTTCTATCGTCATCGTTTCTTGCGGTTAACGACGAGGAGCGTACCGTGGAATTCCTGCGGCGCTCCACACTCATGCAGGGAGGCAGGCAGCTTCCGCCATGGTTCATGAACCTCCTTCCCGAAGGGGCGCTGCGTTCCCTCATCGAAACCGGGATGCCGACGGGCAAGACGGACGACTTCGAGATGCTGAAGTGGGTCGGGTCCGACCTTCCGGGAGCGGTTGTGGTGCGTGACGAGAACAACGAGGCTTTCAAGCCGCCAGTGCCGACCACCCCGTTGAAGGGTCCGCACATCCGCTTTTCTCTGGCAGGCGTCCAGATGAAGATGAGCATGCTGAAGAACGATGAGAGTCTGACGCTTCCCGCATTCGGTCTGAACGGCAACATCATTGCAAAGCTTCCCAGCGCGAAGATCCCGCATCTTCCGGAAGTCGAATACGCGTCGATGATGCTGGCGCGCGCGAGCGGCGTGTCCGTTCCTAACTGCGAACTGGTTCCCGTTGCAGACGTACATGGACTCCCGGGCAAGATCCTTGAGGATGGTGCAACGGTTCTGGCGGTTGATCGCTTTGACCGGACCCCAGACGGAATGCGAATCCACATGGAGGACTTCAACCAGATCATGGGTGTCGTCAGCGATCGCAAATACACTGCGGCAAACGATGAGACCATCATGAAGATCGCCAAGATCTACGGCGGCGGCCCGGCGGCCTTCCTCCAGGCGTCGCGTCGCGTGGCTGTCAACATCTTGATGGGGAACTCGGACGCGCATTTGAAGAACTGGGCGCTGTGGTATCCCGAACCTTCCAAGGGCGAGCTCAGCCCCGCGTACGACATCGTCGCCTACGCAGTGTACGATCATTCCGACGAGATGGCGCTTCGCTTCCGCAACACCCGCAATTCGGCACTGATGGATATCCAGAGGTTCCAGCGTGCGGCCGAGTTCGCGGGCATAAAGCCCGCCCGCGTCGTCAAGGAGATAAGGGAAACCGTCGAGGAGGCCGCCGACACATGGAAGATCCTTCTGCAGGATCTCCCCATGCCGGAGCACTATGCGGAGTACCTCATCGAAAGGACTCAGCGGCTGGCACTGACAAAAGACTTCGACGCGAACTTCGGCATAAGGGCATACGTCCCGTGATATATTTCGCAGTCGTTATACCATATGTAGTATGTTTTGGGAGCGAGTTCTAAGATGGCGGTCATCACCCTTTATCACGGCACCGCCCGTCCGTTCACCGAATTCGCATCCGACTACACCCTGCGAGGCAGCGAGCCGAACAGCGCGCTTGGCGTGCATCTGACGGAATCGCCTTCCATCGCCGCAGACTATGCGAGGCTGGCGGCGAAGGACGGGCACGCTGGCGAACCGAGGGTTCTGATCGTGAAGGCCGAAGTCTCGAAGGTTGGCCTGGTCGGAAGCGCTGCCGACTACCTCGGACGGGATCCGGAGATCTTCGACGTCGAGACCAACCGCACGCGCGTCGAGTTCGTCGAGCGGCGCCTCGAGCTGCAGGACATGGGCTTTGACGCGGTTGCCACCGAAGGGACGGAGCTGCTCGAGGTCTGCGGATGCTGGGCCGTGTTCGATCCCGGCAGCCTGTCGATCATTGGTCAAATGTCGGTGGAGGCCGCGGACGAGCTCGATGAACAGGAGATGGACTTCGAGGGAGTGGAGTTTGATCGCGTCGTCCTATTCGAGGATGAGCCGGAGGACGATCTGGCGCCGTAGCAGTCAGCTAGGGCTGGAGGGCCGCGCGCGCGGTCGCCGGGATCCAGTCGAGGATGGCTCTCGCTGCGATATCCGCGTTCCTGACGAGCTCCCACTTGTTCTTGCGGTTGTCAATCATCGGGCAAGGGCCGCAGGCTCCGATCGTCTCAAGCACGTATCTCGTGCGGAACGGGATGCCGTAGTAGGTGCAGCGTTCCGCTTCACGCCATGTCGGGTCGACCACCCTGCCCTCGGGGTCGACGAGCCAGGCGTGCAGTGTCGGACAAGGGGCGCTCTCGAAGCTCGCGCTCGCAATCCCCTCCACATAGACAAGACCGGCAGGGGTCTCGCGCCTGAGATCGTACTGGAGCATGTCCTGGCTGTTGGAGTAGCAGGCGCGTGGTCGGCCTCCGGCGAATTCCGGATCACACTCTGCAGCCTCCCATCGCCTGCCATACTTGAGGACGAAGCGGGCAAGAGCCTGTCGTCCGCTCTGCTGGCTCGAATTCAGGTGCAGGTAGCTGAAGATTTCGTCCAAGTCTCTCGACGTATCGCGCATTGCAGTTCCGGATGTGGTCGCGGGCCCTCGCCCGGCTAGACATTCCAGTCAATACAGGCTGCGCACGCATTCGACTATTCCGCGGATGCGCAAGAAACGGGTGGCGGCCGTGCGGCCCGCATGGGGTCATTGTCTCCAACAGGAGGAACGCCCATGACTAAAAAGGAAGAGACCATCGAGATCAGAGCCTGGCTGCGCACGCGACCGGAAATCCGATGCGGATTGATCACCTCGCCATTCGGCAACGCCCTCGTTTCAGCCGTGAACGGCAGGATTGCTGGCCTTTCCTTCTGCGATGACTGCGCTCGGGGTGTCGAGGATATGGAGGCGCAATGGCCGTCCGCCGACTTCATCGAGGATGCCGGGGTGGCCGCTGCATTTGCCAGCCGCATCTTCCGGAACGGCCGCATCGAGCTTCCTGAAGAGGGCGTTGTCCTGATCGGCACCGGGTTCCAGATTTCCGTCTGGAAGCGCGTTATGGCCATCCCAGCGTGTAGAGTTGTGACTTATTCCGACGTGGCGCGCGGTATCGATCGGCCGGAGGCTGTGAGAGCCGTCGCATCCGCGATCGGACGCAATCCCCTTGCGATCCTCGTTCCATGTCATAGGGTCGTACCAATGACTGGCGGCATCGGCCAATACCGATGGGGCAGCGAGAGGAAGCGCGACCTTCTGGCATGGGAGGTGGTAGACTCCGGTCAGGCCTCGATGCCGTAGTCTACCAGAGAAGCAAGGAACTGATCCGTGGTCGGAAGGTAGTCGGGGGCCGGGTTCCCGGTGTAGCTGATGCGCTGGATCACGTGGACGGCGCCGCCGCTGTCCTTCCAGCTCGACGGCATCTTCTCCGACAGATCCGGGAAGCCGGCCTTGTAGGGATTGAAGATCTCGCCGAATTCGAGGCTTTCCGCGAGATCGAGGACGTCGTCGCGTCCGATCCTGCCTTCTAGGACGACGGAGGCCTTCGCGGAGTGCCCGGCCATGTGGTCGACCAGCTTGTATTCGATGCGGGTGTTCTGCCCGGAGCCTTCGGCGTTGAACTCGAACCGTAGAACTGGTGAACCACCATTGCTGTCCGGCGTGGCGGCAACGTCGCGGTCGAATTCCAGGGCAGTCATATGGGTCTCCGTCGTGCGGCGGAATTGCCGCCTACAAGGATTAGGACCTACGGCGCGTCCCCATTCAACTGGAATCGTCAAGAAAAAGGGCGCGGTCTCCGCCTCCGAAGAGGATTCGCCGCGCCCATGCCGTTTCCAGTATGTGTTGCCTCCCTCTTGTTGGGTCTTTCGCCGCGGGAGGCCTGACTTCATTGCATCGAGTCCATGACATTGTAGAGACGGATCTTTCCGCAGCGCAACTGCCGAACCCCCAGGAATTAGTGGTCTTTCCAACATTTCCAACGGATCCGCGAAAGATTCGTGCAACAAATGTTGACATGGCAAGGATTCGACTTATGATCGACCCGACTACGGAGAAACGGGCATGCCGACCACGATCACAGCCGCGACCTACTATACCGCCAGCGCGAAAGCCGTCCGCACTCGGGCTGATTCCGTGCTGAAGCGCGAGGTCGGCGATGAGATCAAAGTCACCGCCGGGCAGTGGCTGGGACATGGCGACAGGTATCCGGCATGGAGCGAGCATGGCCCCGAGAAGTTCAACACGCTTGAGGACGCAAGGACCTGCGTCGAAGGCCTTTCGATGAAGACATGGGGATTCGACGTGGTTCCCGGAACCGTCGAGTTCTTCAAGGTCGAGACAGTGACGCACACAACCCATGAAACGGTGAAGATCGATGACTGACACGATGCTCGACATCAAGATGCGCTGGGATGCGAAGTACGGCCGCCTCGAAGCGGACGAACGTGCGGCGCTGATCAAGAAGGAATGCGATGCCGGACGCGAGCGACTGCGCGCTGCGGGCATCGTCCCGACCATGTCGGCCGACGAGCTTATGGCTCTGACCCGTGGAGACGAGTGATGACCGGAGATGCGGTGACGAGCGAAACGAAGGCTGGTGCGTCCGGCAGTGGCGTGAAGCTCACCAAGGCCACCCTGGGGATGCTGGGGCACCTCTGGGAAGCAGAGAACATGACCGCGCACTTCAATGACGTCTGGAAGGCGGCCGGGGTCACCTGCCGCGGCTTCTGGACCGTGCTTGACCGTGCCGAAGATGCGGGGCTTGTCCGGCGCAACAGCGTCCAGTACGCCTCCTTCACCCTGACACTCGCCGGGATGACGGCTCTGCGCGACCACTACGCGCGCCTCTACAACGACCGTCCATGCGAGGCCTACAGGCTGGAGCTGGAGAAATATTCACGCCTGCCAGAAGGAGTCCATGCGGCATGAGCAACGATCACGTCACGGCGGCCATCGCCAAGCTCACCTACAACGGTGCGGCGAATCTTGTCGGCACCCTCGAACACCCCTCCAAGCGGTTCCCCGACCTTCTGAACGGCGATCGTCGCTTGTATACGGGGCTTGGCAAGTACACGACGCTTTCGGCGACGGGCGTCACGAACCATCTGAAGAAGCTTGGTCTGGTCGAGGATCGGTATCTTCCGTGGAACGGCCCCGACAACGGCTCCATCAAGAACGGCTGGGAAAGCCCATGCCTCACGCCGCTCGGTCGCGAAGTCGCCGAATATGCGAAGGCGAACTGGGACGACATCGAATTTCGCGAAGGCGGGAAGCGATAGCCGTCGTCGCGCGGATTGAGCAGGCTTTTGAACGTGTGAGGACTTCGCATATGGATCGGACTGAGGGCGCGGAAAGGCACTCCGGAGGCACTGAAGTCTTCGAAGGGCGAGATCACATCGTGGTCGGCATCGGACGGGACGAGCTCGGGCCTTACTGGTCGACGCTCGGCCAGATGCTTGCTCCCGTCTCCCTGGAATCCGCCCTGAAGAGCCGGGAGTGGTATCGCGAGAACCATCCCGACTGGGACGTGAAGATCTATCGGATCGAGGAAGTGAAGTAGGGTCTCGACATGACAGAAGTTACCACCGAGAAATCAGCGAAGAGACGATCTGCCGGGACTTCCCGCAAGAGTCTTTCTTCCCCCAAGATCACCCTGCCCTTCAAAGACGGCAAGGAATATGTGGTCATCGGCCTGGGGAACTTTGCGAAAGGAATGCTTCCGCATTTGCGGGTGATGCCAGGCCCGGCGATCGAACTCAAGACCAAGACGCAGGCCAAGAGGGAGATCGAGTGGCATCGCAAGCACAATCCCGACTTCGATGTCGGGATCTTCCGGCTGGAGCCTGTTCCCTATCCGACGGAGGTATCATGACTGCGAAGAAGAACCGCTGGCGGCGCGACTGGGCGTACCGCAGCGAGCACGAATATTCGCCGAGGGACTGGCGCCGGAACCAGATCGCCCAGTTGCCCCGACGGCAGCGTCAGTTGAAATGGCTTCAGGAGGCCCGGGAGATCGGCATCACCCTGCAGGCGCAGGGCGGTGTCGGATACAACAAGGATCTGCGGGATCTCGTCGGACGTGGTCTGCTGCGGATGGTGCGCGCCTACTACGACGGCCTCCATCAGGAACTGTCGCGCGCACGCCTGCTGATCACGGATCGGGGCCTGCAGGCTCTGCTTCAGGGGAATATCTGACCTGCCTCCGTCTCCGAAATTCGGAGGCTGAGCCCTTTTCAGCGACTCTGGCGTGCCTTCAGCGCTTTCACGATGACCTCCGCTGACGGCGACTTGAAGGCGACTTGCCGATCGAGGCGTTCGGCAATGGCCGCGTCCATGGTCGGTTTTCCGCGAGCGCCTGCGGACAGCACGACGATGCCACCGTCTCGGCTGACGGCATCCATGTCCGCAAGCATCCTGTCGAGGGCTTCGCGGTCGCCTGCCGAAATCTTGCGGACTTCGACGTCCGGAAGCTCGGCATAGAAGACCTTGTCGCCATGGAGTGCAGAGTGGCCGTGTTTCATGATCAATCCCTGAGTTCGCTGACACCCTGCGCGCGCCTGACATGCCTGTCAACAATGAATGTCATCGATGCGACGTCGCGTCGGTCTCGTTGATGCAGGCCGCCGCCGACAATAGGATTGGTGATCGCCAATGCTGCACCGGAGTCCATGAATGAAGTCCTTCGCCAAGATAGCCAGCCTCGCCGTTGCGATGACCATGCTTGGATGCGGTCACGCCCTCGCCGAGAAGTGCTACGAGGAGCAGGCCCCGGCCCTGTCGCTCGAATGCGCGAACGGAGGTGGCAGGAGCGCCGACTTCACCGGATCGTGCCAGGACGCGCAGGAGGCGGTGATCGTCGAGGTCGACTGCCCGGCCAGATGGTACAGCGTCCCCCAGCTCAAGGCGGCGATGACCCAGAGCGCGTTCTGCGCAACGAAGGGCCTGTCCGCCGGGTCGATCGATGGAGCGATCTGCGCGTCGGTCGACAATCGTCCGCATCCATCGGAGCCGGGCGCCGCGGAGATCAACTACTGGTCCACCGACAAGCTCAGAAATGGCGTGAAGGGCGGCGGAACATCCACGGCGACCCGCCCTATCAGGCATCTCGGAGACGATGACGGCCCGGTTGTCGGCTACACCCGGTACTGCCTCAAGGGCGGGGAGGTGCAGCCCTACGACAACTTCCCGGATCTGCTCGTCGCCTGGGTGTGTCAGTAGGCTCGCTTCACCGATACATGAAACAACGAAGGCCCGGAGAATGCCGACTCTCCGGGCCTTCGTTGTTTGCTTCCTGTGCGGTTGCAGATGCTCAGAGGATTCCGTGCTCCGGCTCGGACGGGCCGAGAACGCCGTCCGCGAGATCGATGATCGCGAGCATCAGGTCCCGCCATTCGGTGGCCGCCTGCCCCACAATGATTGATCCGTCGCCAAGACGCACGCGATGAGGGCCATCATCCACGATGATCCCCGCCCTCATCGCGCTCCTTAAGCCATCGAGCGCGCGCCGCGCCCTGTCTTCGTCACCCGCGGCCTCCAAAGAGATCGGAGCTTCGTCGCCGGCTGAATCCCGGAGGTCGAGGATCGCATCGGCGAGCTGAGATTGGGTAAGCTTGCGCCAGCCCATGTTTCCGCCGATACCCACGAAGTTCTCGCCACCGTGGTTCCTGACGAGTTCCGCGGCCTCTTCGAAGGCCGCGTTCCTAGCTTCGGATAGTGATCGAGAATTGCTCATGTCGGTCATCTCCGTTCTCACGCGGCAGCGTCGGTCGGCTCAGGCGCCGCCTGCAGCGGACGCGGACGGATCGCCATGGCGTAGCGCGTCACCTCGTCCTCGAGATGCGTGATCATGTTCTCGAACATGGCGTAGGCGTCGGTGCGGTACTCGACGATCGGCTCGCGCTGGGCGTAGGTGCGCAGGCTGACGACGTTTTTAAGAGCCTCCAGTTCCGCAAGATGCGTGCGCCAGACCCTGTCGAAGGTCTCGAGGAGGACACGCTTCTGCGCGTAGTCGTAGATGCCCGGCTCGAACTGAGTCTTCATGTATGCGACCTTGCGCTCCGAGATGCGGCAGAGAGCCTCGAAGATGTCCTTTTCGGTCACTCCGTCCTCGCTTCGCCAGCCGTCGACCGGAAGGTCCTCGTTGAGCATGGTCTGGATGTCGACCTTCAGTCCTTCGAGATCCCATGTCTCGGCATAGGAGTTTTCAGGAATGCGCCTTGCGATCATCCGGTGGATTGCCTGCTCCCGCATGTCGGCGACGATCTCGGTCACGTCCTCCGTCCCCATGATCTCCTGGCGGAAGGTGTGCACGGTCTTGCGCTGCTCGTTGTTGATGTCATCGAACTTCAGGACGTCCTTGCGGATCTCGTAGTAGACGTTCTCGACCTGAGCCTGCGACTTCATCAGCACCTTCGAGATCATCGGATGGCGCAGCGCCTCGCCTTCCATGAGGTTCATCTTCGAGACGGTGTTCATGAGCAGCTTCGGCGCGTAGACGGTGACCAGCTCGTCCTCGAGCGAGACGAAGAACAAAGACCTGCCGGGGTCGCCCTGACGGCCCGAACGTCCGCGGAGCTGATTGTCGATGCGGCGGCTGTCGTGCCGCTCCGTGCCGATGACGAACAGGCCGCCAGCAGCGCGCACCTTCGCACGGGCCTCCTCGACCTCGGCGACGATCCTCGCCTTGGCGGCTTCCTTCTCCTCGCCCTCCTCCATCTCCGCAAGCTCGCGCTCGATCCGGAACTCGGCGTTGCCGCCGAGCTGGATGTCCGTGCCGCGTCCAGCCATGTTGGTGGCGATCGTGACGACACCCGGCATTCCGGCCTGCGCGACGATCTCGGCTTCCTTCTCGTGGTTGCGGGCGTTGAGGATCTGGAAGACCAGCTCGCCCTCCTTCATGTCGAGGAAGTCCTTCTCCTGATAACCCTCGCCGCGCAGGAACGCTGCCAGAGCCTCCGACTTCTCGACCGACGGCGTTCCGATCAGCACCGGCTGCTGCTTCTCGCGCGCGTCCTTGAGGACGGTGAGGATCGCCTTGTACTTCGAGCCGGTCGACACATGGATCTCGTCCTCCTCGTCGATGCGGATCACGGGCCGATGTGTCGGGATCGGCACGACGGGCAGATTGTAGATGTCGATGAACTCATCGGCCTCGGTCATGGCAGTGCCTGTCATGCCGGAGAGCTTCGAGTACATGCGGAAGAGGTTCTGGTAGGTGATCGACGACAGCGTCTGGGACTCGGCCTTGATCTCGACCCCTTCCTTGGCCTCCAGCGCCTGGTGGATGCTGTCGGAGAACCTGCGGCCGTCCATCATGCGTCCGGTCGACTGGTCGACGATCACGATCTCGCCGTTGCGGATCACGTAGTCCTTGTCGAGCGTGAAGAGGAAACGGGCCTTGAGCGCGGCGTTGACGTGATGGACCAGCTCGAGGTGTTCGCCGTCGTAGAGGTGGGCGCCCTCGGCCACCAGTCCTTCCGAACCTAGGATCTTCTCGAGCTTGGGTGCGCCCGTCTCCGTCAGGACGACGGTTCGCGCCTTCAGGTCGACGGAAACGTCGTTCTTCGCCGACAGGCGGCGGACGATCTGGTCGACCTTCACGTAGATTGCCGGATCCTCGGAAATCGGACCCGATATAATGAGAGGAGTCCTTGCATCGTCGATAAGGACTGAATCCACCTCGTCGATGATGGCGTAGTGGTGGCCGCGCTGGACGAGCTGTGACGCTTCGAAGCGGAGATTGTCGCGCAGGAAGTCGAACCCGAATTCACTGTTGGTGCCATAGGTCACGTCGCAGGAATAGGCGATCTTCCTCAGCGGGTCGACGAGGCCATGCTGGAGCACGCCGACGCTGAGGCCGAGCATCGCATGCACTCTGCCGACGATGTGCGCATCGCGCCGGGACAGGTAGTCGTTGACGGTGACGACATGCACGCCCTTGCCGAGCAGCGCATTGAGATAGGTCGGCATCAGCGCCACGAGCGTCTTGCCCTCGCCCGTGCGCATCTCGGCGATGCGGCCCTCATGCAGGACAAGTCCTGCCAAGAGCTGGACGTCGTACGGACGCTGTCCGAGGACGCGGAAGGCCGCCTCGCGCGCGGCTGCGAACGCCTCGACGATGATGTCGTCGGTGAACTCGGGTTTCTCCGCAAGGACTCCCTTCAGTCGCGCTGTGATCTCCCTGAGACCGTCCTCGTCGAGCTGCTTCATGGCAGGCTCGGCGGCGTTGATCCGGGCGACGAGCCGTGCGTAGTCCAGTTTCCTCGTCCGGCCGAAGAACGGAAGGGCGCGGAGAATCCTCTTGAGCATCTTAGAAGCCTTTGCGGTAAGCGGGTTTGAGTCCTGCGAAACAGGTCTCGTGATCATGGTGTCTCAGAAAAGGCTAGTCCGCGAATCCATCCCGTTCAACCGTGATGAACATGCCTGGCAAGGAGTTAACCGCGAATCCAACGGCAAGTCTTTATTTGAGACAGAACTAATCCTTGGAACAAAGCAAGAACGAATGCGAACATAGGAAGAAAAGCAAGGAATTTCATATTTTTGTCCACTTTTTTGGGAACTAAGTCCTTCGTCATGACATTTACCGAGTGCAAGACCAAGGAAACAGCACGCAGTCCTTCAGAGAAGAACCCGGGACGCGCGGCAATGTCCAAATAAGGAGAGTGAGATGAACATGATCACTGACACAAACAAGACCGAAGCAGAAACCAGCTTCGCACGTGCCTACGAGATCAACTCCCACACCATCGACGTCGTCAAGGCCGCGATCGCATCCGGCGCCGTTGGCGCCGACAAGGTCGCCGACCTGATCCGCTCGGTGCACAGCGCGTTCGCCGAAACCTACGCTGCGACAGGCCGCGTTGCAAGCATGACCGAAGCACTCGCTTCGAGCGTCGCTTCCAGCCTGACAGCTCCTGTCGCCGAGGTCGAGGCCGAGGTCGAACAGGAGGCGGTTGCAGAAGCCACTCCGGCACCCGAACCGACCAAGCTGGTCTCGATCTTCGCGGATCCGTACGACGCGGTCGAGCACGAAGTCGTGCGCTGCCTGATCGACGGCGTCGGCAAGAAGATGCTGAAGCGCTACGTCTTCGCCAAGTATAACTTGAAGTGGGACGAGTATCTGGCTGCCTTCGACCTGCCGGCCGACTACCCGAGCGTAGCTCCGAAGTACTCGGACTCGAAGAAGGCGGAAGCCATCGCCCTCGGCCTCGGCTCCACGGTCCCGAAGACCCCCCGCGCGCTCCGCGCCCTGCAGGAAGCTTCGACGCAAACGCCGCGCACGACCAGCGAGCGCCGCCGCCGCAACCGCGATCCGCAGAAGTCCGGCACGATGACGGCCTCCCGCGCCGCAGCGTAGTCCTTCGAGGACTGCCCGGCCCTGACAGACGACGACTACGAAAGCCCGCTCAGTGAGTTCGGGCTTTCGTGCTTTTTGGGCCATGGTGACATTCTGCCCTTCGGCTCACGATCCGGTGGTGACATTGGGAGGATTCGATGAAGTACGGCAGATACGAAGTCAGGAATGTGAAGAACTCGGTCGCGAATGCAGGGGATACGGCCTGCTTTTCCGCGACACTCTTCGTCGATGGCGAGAGATTCGCCACCGTGGCTAACGATGGATGGAACGGCGAGCACGACGTCGAGCCTATCGCCCCCTTCGGATGGGACGACATCCGCGAGGAAGGCCGCCGCATGGGCGAGGATCACTTCCTGATCGATCAGCCCTTCGAGAATTTCGATGCCGCCGTCCTCACGCTTCTGGAGCTTCATGCCGCCGGAGAGACGATCCAGCGCCACATGAAGACGAAGGTGGTGTTCATTGAGAACGACGAGTACCACACCGCCGGACGCGGCAGATCGGAACCCAGCGATACCGAGATCGCCCGCGTGAAGCAGGAGCATCCGGAAGCCATGATCCTCAACGGAATGGATCTTTCGGCAGCGGCCGTTCTCGCGGTCACGGCCGCGAGAGAGCTTGCCGACCGTCTGGCGGACGAGGAAGGATTGGGCATGCGCCGCTGATTCGGCGTTTGACTGCCGTTCGCGGCCGAGCCACCATGCAAAAACATCGCCCGCGAAAGCTAGCATCCCCTGGGTTCCGGTCCAGGGACTTTGGCCGCACCTTGGGATAATCTTCCCAAGGTGCGGAGGATCGGGAGTTTGTGAATATAATCTCAATGCCTGATGGTCATGGATTTTGCGCCGGCACCGAAGCGGCGTGACAATCGAATCCGGCGAACATTACGGGATTCACGATGACCGACATCGACTTCAGGCAAAAACTTCACGATGCACACCAGGCAATAGTCGATCTCGACAACGTTGAGGAACTATCGGGCGCGGATCTCGACAGGCTGTTCCTCGAACTCGGCGATGCCGCCGAAGGTCAGGGAGCCGATGTGTCCGTCGGAACCTCAGATGAGATACGAGCGCTCTTCCTTGCCGATGTCGACTGCCTTCACGGAAGCCTCCTGCCGATCGGGCCGTCCCTGAAACTTGCATGGAATGGCAAGGTCAGGAAGTACTGCCTTGGACTGGATCCCAAAAATGCGGAGGATGGCGCCGACGGCTGGAACCTGAAGCTCCTATCGTGGACGGGCACGTGGCCGGACATCGAATTCGACATGGATCTCGAGGTGGAGTCGATCGATGATTTCTTCGACGCGCTGGTCTGCGAGGTCGCCGTCATCCAGATGGAGGCGCAGACCGTCGCCAGGATCGTCGAGGGCGGCAAGCCCCGGCAGCCGGAAAGTCGGTTTCTCGAGAATGGCACCAGGGTCGGGAATTATCTGGCGCTGGCAGGTTTGCTTACATTCGCTGTTCCGCTGGCATTGTGGATTGTCGCAGCGCTTTCCCCGGACTACGGAAAGGTGGTCGTGGCCGGACTGTCCCTCGGAGGACTCTTCTTCCTCGCCTCCGGTTTCCATAACCTCAAGCACGCTGCGGAGACCTATGGGAAGGAAGTCAGGTACAGCGAGGCTCTCTGGCGCGTCGTGGTCGGCGCAGGACTGATCGCAATCCCGGCTCTTGCTGCCATGATGACAACCACGGTCTACATCAGCCCTGATTATGGATTCCCGCCTTCCAGCTTCTAATTGCGCACGCAGGGCGTCGTAGGCTAGTGTCCGCCGGACCTCAACAGGAGCGGACATGCTGAAGCAAAAGCCATCATTCCCCGATGAGATCGAGACGGCCGGCTGGCGGCATGTTCTGCAGATCGGCCATCCGGAGCCTCGAAGCGCGGTCTGGGAGAGAGCCGGAGTGCAGATTCAGTGGAACGCATTCGGACACAATTCCAACCGCTTCGGCACCCCGACCTACACGACGAAGCCCTATCTTGCGTACACTGGGGAGAAGGGGCCGCTGAAATCCGACTCAGGCCGGACACGGGTGTTCTCTTCGTTCTCGGACGCCTGCGAGGCGCTTGTGGTCGAACTCGGTGGCCTGCCCCCGCCAATCGAGCAGGGAAAGCCTCCGAAGATCGCGCTTCCGAATGGAGAAATGGTCAGCGGGTGACCAAGGGAGCCGGATTCGACAGTCCGATGGCGTCGGTGAGTATCGCATCTCCGGCATCGTAGCCCTGCAGACGCTCCCGAAGGTTGTCGGGAGCCTTCTCCCTGACCCATTCACCAACGGCCACGAAGGCCGCGACAAGCTTCTCGTTCCACTGGCCGTCCGTGAGCTTCGCCCCATATTCGGATGGCTCGGCTTCAAGCGCGCGTGCAACGGCCTTCTGAAGCCCCTCGGCGAACAGGTCATCGAACCCCGCGCGATCCTTGAAGACTTCCAGCCAGTCCGCGGCCGAACTGCTGACAGCCATGGACATCAGGATGTGATGCATGCTGGAGGCCCTGACGTAGCCGGGCATCTCGCCGCGCTCTTCAGCCTCGATCTCGGCCGCCACCCATTCCGCGTTCCCACGAGTGTGGCTCTCATCATATTCGAAGAGGCCGCCCCATTGCGCTCGGAAGGCCTCGATGTCTGCGTCGTCCCTGATGTAGACCGAGGTGGCGACGCTGCGATAATTGTTCGTCTGCCGCTCCAGCCAGTTCCACGGGCCGGACATGTTCTCGTCGAGCCACCGATAGACCGGATCGACGAGATTGTTGTCGTAGGGGGATCGGCCTTCCGGCGCCTTCAGGTCGAACTGGTGGTGGACGCCGCTGAAGAGGAAGATGCCGCCCGGCCCCCAGAGGTAGGTCTCTGCGACCTCTCCCCGACCCAGCGCCCGATCGCGGAACACGCGCCAAATGTAGTCCTCGTCCGACCTGGAGGGATCCCGGTCGAAATCATGAATCCTTGGCATCGGTCTTCCTCTCTGCCTGCTGTCGCCACCATCCTATTAGACCGACGCGCTGAAACTGTCGATCATATTCTTGAAGAAGCGCATCCCTTGCGTGTCCTTATTCTGTTGACAGGGTCCACGCGGGACGTAGGATTCATTCCCGAGCAAACCGAAAGGACTAGGACATGAACGCAGTAGCCGGAACGATCCCGGGAAAATCGTCGGGAACGCAGAATCCTCTGGAGGGAATTGACCAGGAGATGGCCAAGCGCCGCGGTGAGTCAAGGGATGTCATTGTCAAGGCCGCAGCCGAACTAGGGGACGATCCGGAGTACTATGTCTCCTACGGTCAACTCGACCAGGTAATGGCGACCCAGTTCTACGAGCAGTCGTGCGCGGAGAATTCTTCGACCGTCCGCACGCTCCTTATGGCGTTGGCCGCCGGTGGTGGCGCGCTATTGCTGGATATCCTCTACCTGAGATCAACCATGGGGGAACCGGCCCCGACTGGCCCCGTGAGCGCCTTTCCCTTCGTGCTCGTTCCCTTCCTCGCTCTCATCTCGTTTGGACTCCTGCTCGCGGCGATCTTCAAGGCCTTCCTGGACTGGGGCAGCCCGGCGGACTACGTGAAGCTCTTTGCGGACAAGGCCGCTGTGACATGGGGTGTCGGATCAAAGGCGATCTACGCCATGTCCGGCGGCAAGCTCCAGGTCGTTCGTCTGGACGCTGTCGGATCGGTCGAGCTTCAGGATGACGGCAAGCTCGTGGTGTCGTCGCGGTTCGGCGACAGTTCGGTGTCGTTCAGGGAGGCCCGCGCTGGCCAGATGTCCGCGGAGGAGATCGCCGAAGACCTGCGCCGCAGGATTCAGTGAGCAATACCGCGCAACAATTGTTGACATTAGATCGAGTCCTTGCTACCAACAACGAAAGTGTAGCGAGGACTCCATGAACGACGAAATCAAGGCCGGAAGCGAACTCTACAAGGTCTACAACGACAGCCGCGCCGGGCGAAACGGCACCGTTGTCGTCAAGTCCGTCGGCCCGAAGTGGATCACGATGGACGGCTTCCGCGGCGAGCGTTTCGACAAGGCGACGCTCCGCGCCGAGGGCGGTAGCTCGCGGCTGTATCTCTCCAAGGACATTCACGACGCGGAAGTCGCTCGCTCAAGCGCATGGGAGCGTCTGCGCCGCATCCTCGACCGCCACACTCCGCCCGAAGACCTAAGCACCGAAGCGATGCTGCAGGCCATCGACCTTCTGACCGCGAAGAAGCAGGCGGAGACCGGGGGCAATTCATGAGCCAGCCCGCCGACTGGATCGTGGCCTATCAGGAGGCCTTCCGCGCTGCGAACCCGCATCACGAGAAACCCATCCGCGTCCAGCTCTGGTCGCCGGGCTGGTACCGTATCGCGATGCCCGGTCAGGGTTTCGACAGCCGCAAATACCGCCGCAGCCAGATCGATGAATTCGCGGTTCGGCTGCGGACGCAGGTGGCCGAAGCCGCCGCGCCGAAACAGGGAGACAAGTGATGAGCTTTCCATGGACGACCGCGGCCCAGCGCCGCAAGCAGAAGCAGGACGAGGACTTCGCTCTCCGCGCCGTCGCCGAGCTGTCGATCCGGCTGCATTGCGGCCCGCAGGCCAAAGGGGCGATCTCCGAGATCGACCGGGACGGAATGGCGGAGATCCTGAGGAAGCAGGGCGAAGTGAACGTGCTGCGCCCTGCCCGCCGTTCCCGTACGCTGATCATCGGCCGAACAGGCACCGGACGCTCGACGCTTGCAGAGCTTTTCAAGACAGGAGTTGCGAAACATGACTGACAGTCCCCGCGCCTATACGAGCGACGAACTCCGTGACAAATTCCTCCACGAGGTCAGGACGATCGCAGCCTACTGGGCGGGATTGCCGGATCACGACCGTGCGACTGGAAAGGCAATGACCGTTCGCGACAGATGCGATGGCGTCGCCTTCTCGATTCTGGCACTGTTGGATGGAACAACTCTCGATATTCCCGGCATCGATCTTGTCTTTCAGCCAGACGAGGAGGACAAGGAATACTACATCCAGAACGGTGAGAACTGGATCGAACCCGGCACAGTCGTGTCGACCACGCTCCGCCATCATTTCAGCAGTCCCACGCAGCAGACGGCCGACGAAACACAGGGATGAGGCAGATGACACAGGCAGATAACTTGATCGATCGCATCCTCGGCCCGCGCAACTTCGCGTCTGCGATGGCCGCCATTCGGAACTGGGATCGACGGCCGGGCTCCATGCCTCTGCTGTCGGAACAAATCGCCGCCATGAAGGACGGGCCGATGTCGTGGTCCACCACACATTCGTGGCCGTCCGTCCGGGGTGCACTGGTCTCTGCTGGACTCGTGCGCGAACTTGAGCCTGACCACTTCAACGGGTGGAGGGTCCCGATGACTGAAATAACGGATCTCGGTCGCGAGGTTCGCGACGCACTGGTGGCAAAGACCCGCGCCGAGGACGTGTCGCCATGATCGGACGTGACTACGACATCGATTGCACCGCCAACCTGGCAAGGGAGAAATAGCATGGCTCGACAGACTGACTTCCACTACACCGTCCGCGGCTCGTGGCCGTTTCCGCTAGACATGCTGCGCCGCGACTGCTCGCGCGCTGCCTCGCCCGAGGATCAGGCGATCATCGACCGCCTGTCGAAGGACTATGCCGAAGACCGCGACACGCTGCGCAACTCGGTGACCGTCAACCTGGTCATTCCGGATGCGGATCGGAACATGCGCCCCCTCACCGCCCGCTGGCAGAGCTTCGGCTGGGACGTGCCTGACGACGAGGAGTATCGCCAGCTCGCCGCCGACCGTGCCAAGCGCTCCCGCATGGACAAGCTCTTCGCCTCCGCCATGGCGAAGCTCACCCCGGAAGAGATCGAGGCGGTGAACTGGTTCCGCCCGGAGCCTCGTCATTGAGCGTCTCCGTGTTGAAGCGCCGGGCGGTCATTGGAGGGTTTGCGGCGCTCATTCTTCCCGCTCCGGCAATCGCCCGGGGCATGTACTGCTCCCGTCATCCTGACCGCTGCGAGGAGCGTCGCGAACGGTGGGCGAAGATGACGGACGAGCAGCGAGTGGCCGAAAACACACGTGTCAGCGCGTTTCTCGAAGCCGCCGAAGCCAAGAGGCAGCGAGAACTCTTCATGGGGTTTGGCGCCATCGGAGGCTTCGCCGTGGTGCTTGGCGGCGCCCTATGGGCCGCAATCGCGTGGCCAATGAAGACCTGATTTCCTCAGTCCAGAGCTGTTTCCACGATTCCGCCGAAGGCTTACCCTTGGATGACAGCCATTCATGGAGGGATAGACAGTGGACCACCCCGAACAGGAACTCATCGACGCAATTCTGGACAGGATTCGCGCTGCCATCGCCTCGCTGCCGGAAGGCTCAATCCTCGCCTCCAGCGAAGCCTTCACCCTCGCAAACGAAGTGATCGACAGACATGTCGCCGAGCGCGCGCTCGTCATGACCGACGTCGAGGCCAGGAGGTGGTCGAGGGACATCCACTACGCCGCCTACCAGCCGGCCCGGTTGATGATCGCCGCCCAGTTGCGCGGGCTGACCCTTCAGGATCTGATCTCGGTCACGGAAAAGGGCGCTGCACGCTTCCTCGACAGGGCGGAGCTGAAGGTCATGCCGAAGCCGACGAAGGCCTTCAGCGGATACTGCGAGCCTCACGATCCGTGGAACCTCCTGTCAAACGCGTTCCATGCCGAACGGGCCGCCCGCGAGACCGACCGGAGTTCCATGACGGCCGATGACATCCGGCTGATGGAGGACCTGAAGAGATCCCAGCAGTTGCTCTTCCTGCTGAGCCAGCAGGATGTGCTGGCGGAGGACATCGACGGGAAGCCGTATGACGGCACCGTCCGCGAGCCGCAGTTCCTTCCTGCATCGAGACGGCCTCCGTCCGAGGTGGCAGCCTCCGCATGATCTTTCGCCGCCCGTCGACAGTTGCCTGGCGGGATGCGATGTTGCCTGACACAGGAGTACCAGGATGACCGCAGTTCACTCGCAGGAGACCACGCCATATCACGACGCTGTCGCCGCAGTCCGTGTCGAGCAGGCCGAGCACCAGACCCGCTTCAACGAGAGCCGGGGAGCCTATGATCGGTTCTACGATCTCGCATCGCGGATAGGGGACAGGGCCGCGCGCGATGCTCTTCCGGATGAGGCGGAGATCGTCGACGCACTCGAAGTCTCCACCGCCGACCGCGGCCGACAGATCGACATGGTGAGAGACGCTCTCTTCCTATCCCTCGAAGCGGAGATGCGCAGCATTGCCAGAGCCTCCCTCACGGCTGAAGGCTCCATCATCGGCCGCCTCCGGGCCGATCTGAACCAACTGGTGCGCTACCGCTTGGAACACCTGGACGGCGTCGACGGCAAGTTCTGGGATGTCCTGAGGCAGGGGCTCGGAGATTTCAAGAAGGAGCGCGGCCGGATGATCTTTCGGATTCTGGCGACTTGGTGCGATGTCTACGAGATAGCGCCGCAGACGATGATCGACGCTGCGACAACCATCAACATCATGCCGGACAGCTACATTGCCGGGGCGCAATGGGACATGACCTCGGCAGCGGTTACCGAGAGATGGCAGAGATACCCGTTCGATCTCGTGGCCGACCTCGAGGAAGTGAGGGGCTGGGAGGAGCGGGATCCTGAGGCTGTGGAAGCCCTCCTGCTGCACCTGCAGCATACCAGAGACCTCTCCCGATAGGTCCCTGGTTGCTCCGCGGGCCGACTCGTGCGATCGGAAGTGCATGATGGCTCCGCCCAAAGTCCTGATTGCCGCCCGCAACCTGCTCGGACTGAAGCAGGTCGAGGCTGCCGAAATTGCGGGCATATCGAGACGGACGATCCAGCGCCTTGAACTGGGAGAGCTTGATCGAACGCACGCATCGATCCTGCTCCAGTGCTCCTATGAAGATCAGGGGATAGTTTTCGTCCGGCCAAAGGACGGGCAAGGCTGGGGCCTGATCGACAATTCGCAGGCGCTCAAGTCGGGCCCCGAGAAGCCTGCAGGCAGCCCATAGTCCGGCTTCCCGCCTTTTCGATGGTGTCATTCGACCAGCAGGGATATCGTCGGGGCAACGAATATCGGAGTTCATCGAATGCCATCCTACATGCTCAAGCAGCCTGACGGCCTCATTGCGATCTTCAGCTCGGTCGTCGATGACTTCACCCACATGAACATGTCCGAGGAGCAGGCGCTCGCCGTCGGCACTCAGGAGTGGGGCGAGCGAACCGCCCGTGAAAAGCTCGGGCGGGCCCTCGCCGACGAAAGTGTCTGGCCGGGCGACGCCGACTTTGTGTCCGACGGTCTCGGACGTTGGCGCGAGGCTTGTGGGGACATTGCGTTTCAGCACGGCGTGAAGCACCTGCGAACGATGCTCGATGACATGGAATGCAACGATTTCGAGATCCCGGAATGCGCGAAAGAGCGCGCGCGGGACATGGAGGAGATGCTTCAGGAAGATGGCGTCTCGATCGCCAATCGATACTGAGCACGACGCTCCGAGATCTGCGGTACCGCAGTCGCTTGTCATCCGGCGCAAATCAGCGCACCTTGCCTGAATGACCGAGATCGCTGGACCCGCAGTCTCTCAAGATCATCCGGATAGACACATCCTTTGCCAGGATGCGATGCACTCCGCCATCAGGAGCGTGATTGCCGCGGCCATCGCGGTTGGATGGCAAGAGCGTGAAGCCGTCTGCGCGATCATCGAACTTGCCGACAACCACATGCTTTCCCTATCAGCCAACGACGATACGGATGCCCTCATCCAGTTGCTGAGGCGAATGACGTAGCCCAGTTGCTGACGTCGGCTTTCCATGTTCTTCTTTCAGGAACGGAACCGGAGAATGCAGATGAGCGGCTACATGAACAGGGCGGCAGCGGATAGCTGGATCGAGGCAGGCCCGTCGATCAAGGCGCGGCTCGAGCAGATCTTCGCTGAAAGCGGCCAGCCTCTTGGTACCGTCGACAGGTGGACGAAGGACATCGTGCGCAACACCTGCGAGACCGCGCCGTCGCATGCCTCCCCGCTCCCAGTCGTCTCCGAGGCCTGCGAATGAAGCCGACCGTCTATGCTCTGATCTCGGAAACGTCCGGCAACTGCATCGCCATCTGCGCGAACATCGAGGATGCGTGGACGCTCCAGGATCACTACGACCAGCGCGGCCGACACCGGGATCCCCCGATGACATACGAGGTCAAGCCAGTCTCGCGCGAGGAGGGCGAAGAGCTTCTCCGCCGCCAGTGGGTCGACATGTCGACGGCAATCGAGATCACCTTGAACAAGGATGCCTGATCGGGCCTCCTAGTCGAGGAACGCCGAACTCGCGAGTTGAACGTCCGCAGCCCGCCTTCTGCCATTGACGGATCCGAGCAGGAACTCGACTGCGGGTTCGCTTCGCTCGTAGGTCCAGCCGCGCGATCCCGAGGGGTGCGGGATGTGAGCCGCCAGCGCGTTGAACGTCCCGGCGTATGTCAGCTCGTGAGCCTCGAAGGTCCGCCCTGCGGCCGCATATGCATCAGGAAACGCGACGTCGAAAGGCTTCTTGCGCCATAGTTCCGTTCCGCAGACCAGGACGACTTCGACCTCCTTCTCTTTCACAGTCCGTCGCAGATCTTCATGCGCCCGTCCCTCCCACATCCATGGAGCCGGGCGATCCTTCGGCTTCCGGCCGGCGATCACGGGCACGAAGTTCTGGAAGATGACGGAGGACCAGATGGCTTCGGCGGACGGAGCCTGAGTCTTTTGCCCCCGGCCTGTCAGAAGCCGTTCGACCCGCCGGAAGAAGAGGGCCTTTCTCCCGAGCCTTCCAGCGAGAAGAGAGGCGACGACGTCCTTAGTGAGATCCGGGAAATATTCGCCGACCGGATGATGTTCGCTGTAGTGGGCTTCGCCGAGGATCATGATGCGGGCGCCGCCGAAGATGTTGTCCGGCTGCGCGTAGTTCATTCCGATGTAGGGTTCCGACACTTGAGGCTCCATTTGCGTTGTGACGCACTAGAAACCCTCGAGGCTGCCAACTGAACCCTTCGATCGAAAATAATTCCTGGAAGCTGCCCGGAAATCCCGCCAGCGGATCATCGCCGTCCGGAGGAAATATCAAATTCCATTGCTGTTCTGCCCATCTGGCCGCCGATGGCATTGTCTGATGCGCATCGAGGCCAATAAGATAACTCCAGAAAACGCCGGAGCGGAGACCGAGATGACCAAGCCTTACGATCATGCCGTCCTATTCCCAGACGACTTGCTGGTCGATTACGCAAACCGTCTGCTCGACGATGCGGGATCACGGCTGGTGGTCGAGCGGGTGAAGAGCCGCGGCGAGCGCTATGTGCAGTTTGCAGCGACTGGGCCGAGAGGCGGTCACGTCGATGTCGTCGCTCCGTTTGGATCGGCGAAGGTGGGCACCCTGTTCTTCCGGTCTCTTCTCAAGATTTCCAAGGGCGCACAGGATCCCGTCTGGATGATAAACGGCCAGGGTGGAGTGGGAACCAGCGAGATCGCGTTCCTCGGCGAAGAAGGACCGTGGCTCTCCACGTCGCTTTCGAACGTCCGGGAATACTATGCGGCAAGCAGGGAGCACATCCGCCAGGATGGACTCGCGAAGTTCGACGCATGGCTCGAAACCACGATGCGGGAAGTCGAGGACGAAGGACTGGTCTCCGAAGAGGCCCTAATCCTGGCATGGGGCGACAACGCTGAGCGCACGCCCCTCAAAACCGCCAGCGCTCCCGCGATTTCGTGAACCCTGAGGAGACTTCCATGGAACTGCAATCGTTCGACCACTACTACGACAACTACGTGTCGAAGCTGTCCGACATCCCGATCCATAACAACTTCCGCAAGGTGCTCGACTGGGTGAAGGACAAGCCGGGCCACATCACCAGCATCAGCGAGCTGGCCAGCGTGATCTCTGGCGATGAAGTCCCCGACGACGACGCCGTGAGGGATGCCATCGGCGTAACGGGCATTCTGACGGCATGGCCGGAAGCGCTCGGCGACATCTTCTTCGAAGTGAAGTCGCAGGATGGCGGGCTGTATCCGGTGGACAGAGTTCCTCAGGAGGCCGTGGACGGCACCGCGCCCTACGTTCTCGAGGCAACCGGCGAGACGATCGAGGATTTTCCGTCGAACGCACTGGTGCGGATTCGCATTGCCGACTTCGAGCCGTCTCTTGATCGGACCTTCGCGCGATAGCATCCGCCAGAATTACGGAAATGCTCCCAGCGATGCCGGAATGAAATCGCGGCCGAAGTCCTGCGCCAGAGCCAGTTTCTGGGTCCGTTGGATCAGGTAGTGCGCATGCTGTTCCGGCATGGGCAGGCCGCGAAGCATCGGCCCCCATGTGTCGGCGGCGTTCTCCACGACATATCCGACCTCGGCGCGGACGGCCGCAGGGTCGTGCCCGGCAAAGGCGGCCGCGCGCTCGAACCTTGCCAAGTCCATGATCGCGGCGTTGCGAGTGCGGCGAAAACGCAGGGCCATTTCATCGGAATGGTCAAAGACGGCACCGGCCACGATGTCGTAGGCAGGGCTCAGCCTTCCTTTGGACGGATCCGGATACCAGATCGACCAGTTCTTGAGATGCGCGTCCGTGTTGCCAACCAGGATGTTCACCGCCGCGCGGCGGCACGCCTGCAGGAAGCAATCCTCTGCACCTCCGAACAGACCCGCAAGCTTGAGGACGGTCTCGTCGTTCGCGGCTGCGTACTTGCGGTCGGTGGCCACGCCGAGGATCTGGTTGAAGTCCTCGATGTGAATCCTGTCTCCCGCTAGCGTGCGGTCGAAGCGCTCGATCGCAAGCGCGGCGCCGGAATGATCCATGAGCTCGTCAGGAATGCCCTGCAGCTTGTCGAGCGGCACCAGCTCGACGTAAGCCGTATCGACCCCGACCGAAGCCGCAAGGAGCATGCTGGAGTATTCGACCTCAGGCAGGCATGGGATCTTTGCGTTCGGGAGCTTCACAACGGTGTCTCCGCCGATGCCCGCATCAAGCATCTTGAATCCATCCGCCGTCCTGATCATCGACAGCTTGCCCTGCACGCCCGCCAGCGAGAAGCGCAGCCCGCGAGTGGATTCGGCGCCACCTTGGCGGCCACTCTCGTCAGTCACGACGACGGCTCCAGGCAGATCACATCCGAGACGGCGCAGCATGTCGAAGTCATGCATGCGTCCCTGCCCGGCCTCGATATAGGACCGCAGCGCCCCTTCGGGCAGAAGGTTTTCGAACCATGCGGGGATTCCGCGGCCGCCCCTGAGGTGGGTCGAATCCCTGAGCAGTCGGGTCGTGGCCTCATCGTCGCCGGGGCGCAGGAGAGACGACGACAGGATCGGCCTGTCCGTCATCGAGATGTAGGCTTCATCGACCCTGAAGTTCGAAATTCCTTCGGCACCGCGGACAAGTTCGCCGACGCGCACGATTTCCTCGCCTGACTGCAGGTGTACGCCAAGGACTTCGGAGGATGCATGCACGCCCATTGCGACTCCTCGGCGTTGTGCTCGGCAACGGATCCAGTGGGATCCTGTCAGGTAGTGTTGGAGATTGTCGTCCACCGAAGAATCCTGTGTTGGATTCCCCGTGTCAACCGAGAAAGCCGCAAAGCAAGATGAATCAACAGGTTGTGCGCCTGCATGAGGTGGTGCGATGTCAGTCTCTCGTGAAATGTCGGCGAAAGCTCGTGGTTCACGGGAAGACGCGGGCTTGCTGGCTTGCGGTGAATAGATTCAGTCGCCGCGCGACTGCCCCACTCGCAGACATGCGATGCGCATTTTCGGCCACGGCACCTTCTTCCACCGACCGGACCGTATCTCCAGCCTGTCAACAAGGAGATCCGACAGCGGATGCGGTCCGGAGAGCACGAGATCCCGCTTCCGTGCGGCCTCGTATGGGTATCCGCCGGAAGATCTCTCCTCGCCGCTCTCGTCGTAGTAGATCCGGTAGTCCTTGAACAGCTTGTGCGGCTGAAGCGCCGCCAGCCAGAAGCTTCCGTCCCGGCGGTCGAACATCCATGTCCCGGCGCTTCCGTGCATGCGGTACAGCCAGACCTCGAACGGCTTCGGAGTGTACCCGCTCATCGTCCAGCCGGCCTCGGTCTTGTGGCCCTTGTCCCAGACGACGTCGGACAGGAACGGTATCCAGCACTGCCTGATGCCCACGCGGGCGTAGGAGGCGACGCGCTCGGCGATGTGTCTCGGATCGATCGATGCGTGCTGCAGCTCGAAGGCAACCATGGAACCACCAGGAGTCCAGACCATGACGTCAGCCCTGCGGTCTCCCGGCATCGTGTCAACGATGAACTCGGTCTCGACGCGGACGCCCCGGCGCTCGAACTCGTCGCGCATGAGATCCTTGGCTCCAAGATGGGCGCTAGTCTCTCCCCTCGCCCAGTCGCAGAGCTTCTCCGCCTTGTGCTTGAAGTGAGCCGCAATGATCATCCCCCGATGCAGGACGACAGGATCCCTGCAGCCGGGGCAGATGTGCGGGTCGCCCCTGACAGCTTGCCGGGCGTCCACGCGCATTCCATTGAGCTGGGCCATCAGCATCGGTTGAATCGCTCCATGAGCGGGCGATACTGCGCGGACCTCCTCGCAAGTGCAAGCGATCGACGAGGCCTAGAGCTTCGAGATGACCCGGCGAGCGAGGGCGATGACCTTGACTGAGCCACCCTCGGACAGGTTTGCCAGATGGAGTGGCGGGATCTTGGTCCTCTTCGCCGTCTCGCATGACAGGGTGACCCCTGCGCCATCCCACTTCACAGTGCGCAGCGTCCATTCGAACATGTTAAGCGCCACCTGCTGCTTGACCACCACGAGCGCGCCATCGGGAATAGCCGCCTTCTTGGAACCCTTGATGTCCTTGAGCAGGACGGCCGCAACGAGATCCCCGGGGATGATCGGGCGAAGCTTGTGGCCATCCATGCACGGGCCATCGACCTGATAGACCCGGAGATCGGCATGCGGATAGTCGGGATCCGGCTCGATCTGGTATGGCGCGTCCTCGTGCGCGGTGGCTGAGCGTCCAACACCGGCTGCGAGTTTCTCCGCGAGCCGTGGGCCGCTGACCTGCATGCGGTCGAGTTCGAGGCCGGGCGGGTTGCTCTTGAACATGCGCGCGGCAAGGATCGCCTCCACCATGGTCAGAGGACGGCGACCGGACGCAGCCTTGGAAACCGTGGCCCGGTCAGTGCCCCAGAGGCGCGCGAGCTCCGCCTTCTGCCCCTTGCGGTCGAAGTTTTTGGCGAACCATCGGCCGTAGAGAAGATCGATGTCCTGATCGTCCGGGCGAGACACGATCGTCACGCCGGGAGGCTGGATGCCCAGATAGTCATATGCCTGGAAGGCGTTGACGACGAGCAGGCGTCGCACTCCCGAGAGCACCTTGCTGACCGCGGTGCGTTCAAGCCCCCAGGCCGCCGCAAGACCGGTGTTGTCGTAGCCTTGACGGTTGAGGCCCTGCTTGAGCCAATCCCTGTACGCCATGTCGACATCGCTTGCGTTCATCGGGCGCCCTCCTTTGATTTCGGTGAATAAATGGCACATGGCGCACACTTCTGTCAACAATGCCGCGATTTCAAAAGCATTTCTCGTAGCTGCATCGTGGCAAACACGAATCCCCGATCCCTGCGGGCGGTTGGCTGCAGTGGATCCGATGAAATTATTTCCGGATTCTTCGAAAGCCGCTGAAAAGCCACCTGGTGGGTCGCGAAGGTGCGGGGATTCCCTCATGGGATTCAAAAACAGGACATCTTTGCTTCAAATATGCGCATGAAGTCGAATTTCGCGTGCATTTACAAAATCATATCGGTCAGCGTAGATCCGTATTATATGTTGACATCGTAGAAAATGGGCTCACATATGCACGAACTCTAAGCCGGAGGCGCGCACATGATCATCGATGATGCCCTGCAGCATTCAGTTGTCAGTCGAATTCTTTCGCCCGCCGATCTCGCGAAGCTGAAGGCTGTCCGGCACACTGTCAGGCGCTTCGTGTTCGACGAGGACGCCTCGATCAAGGCGGGGCGGTTTGCGACGGAATGCACCGACATCGTCTGCGAGAACGCAGAATTCGCGCTCGCTCCGTTTCCGAACACCTATCTGGAGATCGACTTCGCCGCGGCCATCGCCGCCTCCTCGCGCGGCATCATCTTCGATGACGTGGCTCCCCGCATGGGCTTCCTTTTTCTCGAGACAGGCGAGGTCTACGTCTGCTCCGGAGAGGACGGAAACGCCTCGTTCGTTCCCTTCGTCTATCGGCGCAAGGACGAGCGCGATCCCGAGACGGAGGAGCGACAGATGTTCCTGAAGGAGTTCCTGATCGGCGAGGTCTCGGAGGAGCTGACCCCGCGCGTCGACCAGTTCTCACACCGCATGACCGACATCTGGGGCGTGGACTATCTGGCCCCCGACCTGTCCGACGAGCTCCGCGCAGTGATCCTGAACGAAGCCCGCGGCGAATTCAAACGTGCGCTCGCCGCTCTCCTGCTTCTGAACCAGAAGCGCGACGCCCGGCTGGTCGATGTTTCCGGCGGGCGCACCATCAGGAAGGGCAAGCTGCGCCCCTATATGGCGCACACAGTCGTGTCGATCGACCTCTCCGGCGGCTCGGTGCGCGGCCTGTTCCGCGTCGACGATCGCGCCAGCCCCCGACGACACGAGGTTCGGGCGCACTACGTGCACTATGGAATCTTCGAAGGGTGCTCCCACGAGTGGACTGCCTACTCCACTCCGGAGACGGAGAAGAAGGATACGGCCAAGCTGGGTCGGATCGTCCCCCGGTGGAGATGCGTCAACTGCCAGGGAATCCGCGTCCGGCGCCAGAAGTTCGACCGCGGCGATGCCGGCAAAGGCTGGGTCAGCAAGGAATACAAGGTGAAGGACAGCCGGTCTTCCTGAATCGGCGAGACCAGGATAGCTTCCCGATCCTGCTTCGGAGTTGATCGATGGGTTCTGGAAAGGCATGCCTCGGGGATCTTTGGCCTGATGACGGCGGGATGATCCTCGTCGGCGAGGATGCCGCTGATGGTGCCATCCGCCACATAGATGAGGTCACCAAGGGGCTGGAATGCGGATGCGTCTGCATGGGCTGCGGCAGGAAGCTCGTCGCGAAGAAGGGCGAAGCCCGGCGGCAGACGCACCATTTCGCCCACCACGCAGACGGCTCTCCGGACTGCGCCGCATCGGGTGAAAGCCTCCTGCACATCTACGCCAAGCGGGTCATAGAGCGGCAGCGGATGATCACCCTCCCTCCGGTCACGCTGACGGATCACAGGGGGATGCCGAGGACTGCCTGCGGCGAGCGTGTCATAGTGCTTCATGACATAAGTCTCGAAACGCGGGATGGCGAGGTCGTGCCGGACATCGTGGCCGCCCAGCCAGACGGAAGGCGCTTGTTCATCGAGGTGTGCAACTTCCATCGGTGCCCTCCTGAGAAGATCAGGAAGCTCAGGGAGATGGATGTCGACGTTCTCGAGATCTATGTATCAGGCCATCGCTCCACGCTTCTATCAGAACTCGACGAGGCGATCATTCACTCGGCGCCGCGCACGATGCTCCAGTGCCGCATCGCAGACGACCTTCAGGGGAGGCTCGACCACGAGAGGGACGCGGAAGAGGCCCGGCGGCAGAAGAGGGCCGAGCATCTCGTCGCCGCATACAGGGACAACAGGAATCATTCGCATGTGACTGCGGCCAGGATTGCGGATGAATTCGTGGGATATGGCTTCGCCGAACATCTCGATCTCGACGACACGCTGCCCTCGGCATTCATCGTGTTCCGTGCAGCATCTTTCCTGAATTCAGGGCGAGGAACTCGCCGCTTCCCATTTCCTTCGCGAATAGCCGGGCCGACGCGAAAGGCCTGTCCTTCGACACAGAAGGATGCCATGTGCGGGCACAGACGGCAGCGGAGAGCTTGTCATCGATGCGGAAGTGCCAGTCCTCCAGTCGCAGCACGATTGTTGTCAGGAGCTGGGTGAAGTAGTCGAGCGAACTGGGATCGCTCCTTGCCTTGTCCATCCAGTGGAGATCGCCCGACCCCACGACCATGGAGATCCCGAACGCCCTCGCCCGTGCGAACATGAGCGCCATGCCCCGCGACAGATAGTATGGGCCGTTGTCGAGGATGCAGAGGAAGGGCATTTCCTTGCTGCCGCCGCCCATGTGCTGGGAAGGACTGCGCGACGTGCCGTAGAGGGGATCGGCCAAGGCTGCGTCGATGGCGGCGGCCACGAACCGGGCGCGTGCGTTCACGCTGTCGCCGCGTCGCTCGAGCGGCGGGAGAAGGACGAGCAGATATTTCCGCTCTGCGCGGATCGCGGTGATGTCGATGTCGGATCTCCCTGCGGAGAAGACCGCTCCGTTTTCCCAGACGGTGCAGCCGAGCTTGGAGGCAAGGATGACCTGAAGGTATTGAAGGGTGTCCGAGGTGATGGATTCGAGAAAGACAGAGAGGCGCGCGCGGACGTCGTCGGGAAGATCGCTCCTCGTCGCCAGTGCATCCAGGCGGTCCCGCTGGACGGTCTCGAGTATACTGTCTCCGTCGAGATATTCGCCCCTGTTGTCCCGGAGCCAGCAGAGTGCCTCGGCGACGCATTCCACGCATTCCGCGAGGGTGCGGACAAAGTAGCCGTCCGGTTCGACCGTGCGGTGGATGATGTCCACGATCCGGTGCGGCGATGCGAATTCGAAGGGATTGAAGGCTCCGGTGGTCAGCGATGGCTCGACGGCGTCGTCCCGCAGGTCAATGATGTGCAGATCGCCTGCATGCCCCGATTTGGCGGCCATGGCACGGATGCGTCCTGCCACGTCGGGGTCGGCACCCGTTTCGACATAGATCCCGCCGCTGCCGGCCGCGAATGCCTTCTGCATGAGGGAGAGCTGGAACTCCGCCCGGTCGTCGCTTGAAGTGCCAAGCACGAGCATGTGCTGCCGGAGCGAGCTTCCGTCCAGATGAATCCCGCTTCCCTTGGGATCACGTCCTAGACGGATGACGGATTCCGGTGTCTCGCCGAGGAATTCAGGCTTGCGTTTCAGGATCGACAGAACCATGGCGGAATTTCCAAGGAGGTTAGTGTTTCGCGTTCTCGCGCGCCATTCTCTCGCGCTCCCGTGCATAGGACTGGCGATAGCGTTCGCCAGCCTTTTCAGGGATCGGACGGCCCACTTCGGCATCCCATGCGCCCATCATGGCAGCCGCGAGGCAGTCCGTCGCAAACGCGCTTTCGCTGCAGTATTCGCCGGGAGCTCGATACTCGCGTGGCTCTGTCGTGGAGTGGAGGATCGGCTTTCCGCCCGACATCATGTTGAGCAGCACGTAGCTGTCTTCGGGATCCGCGTGGTTGGCTTCGAAATAGTTCTTCAGGTACTCGGCGTCGATGGTCATTTCAGTCTCCTACTGTGTCTGGTCTGCCAGCGCTTCGTGTGTCATTCGGCGGGTCTCGGCATTCTCATGGAAACGGAAGCGCGAGCGGACGTATTTCTTCGCGCCCCTGACGTTCTTCGCCATGCCGCGGCTGCCATCAGTGAAGTCGTTGGCGATCGAAGCGCCAAACGTCCTGTCGGCGAGAACCGATTTGCGGCCCCAGCCGTGCAGGGACTTGTCCAGGTAGCCCCATGGCTTGCCGTTGCGCGGACGGTATCCGTTGTGCAGCGGCACCGCGGATTCAAGCGTGGTGAACGCCTCGGGTTCGCGATTGGGCATGGCCGTCACGAATTCCTTGTCAGCCAGCTTCGGGTAGCGCTTCCTGCGAGTCCCGCGGCGATGGTTGTGTTCCGTCATTGAGAGCTGCTCCCATTTGCTGGAACAATGGTATTCGGCTTTCCGTCCGAGGCAAACGGCGAATGCGTCGCCGTGGCACTACGAAACGGATATGGGTGCTGGAAAATGGATCCAATCCCAGCACGCATCGCAGCGTTTCCGCCTTGCCAGCGGCTCGGAATCCTGTAGAAATCCTGAAATGTGGCCGTCTTGCGGTCGTTTTTCAAAGGACTCGGAATGACAACTGTTTCTGATATCGCGGCCGAGCAAGCAAAGCGTCGAGGAGTATCCCCTGTCCCTTCGTCGAGCCTCTATCCGGTCGAAGGAAGCGATAGGGACATATTCGAGGTTGCCAACCAGCTCGGCGGATACGTTGATCCCGGCACGGAGAAGCGTCTCGCCCGCTTCCTGATCCGCGAGGCGGAAGAGGCCTCCAAGCTTGCCTACGAGATCGTCCGGCTCCGCACAGAACTCTCGCCTCCGCAGTTGGACATGAGCGATTTTCAGCTTCTGGAGCGCATCAGGCGGGAGAACGTCGCCGGCGGGCCGCGTCACGTCGTGGAAGGAAACAAGGAACTGTGGAAGCAGGCATTCAGGCTTTCCGACGAAGGTCTGCTGGCAATCGAGCAGCACGCCCTCGGCGGAGTTCTCCACATCACACGCAGGGGCCTGAAGCTCCTGGCATCCATCGGCGACACGTGAGACCGTCGGCTTCGCGCTACTTGCTGAGAAGGTGATCGAGATACTGCCTGTCGGTCATTCCGGTCACGTTCGAAGTCTTGCCGCGCTCGGCTTCGTTGGCAATGCGAGTGAGCCGCTCGCGGGCCGCCTGCCACGCATGGAGCGGATTGCTCTTCTCTCCCGATGCCACGAAGGAGGTTGCGCCGAACGCCGCGGCAAACTGCGCGGGCGAAACCGTCGCCTTCGGCTTCGGCGCAACGATGTTAATCCTACCCTTTGCCTTGGGTGCCGTATTCATTTCCGCTGTCTCCTATTCCGCCACGATTACCGTCGATCCGGTCTGCACGAGTTCATACAGCTCGATGACATCCTCGTTGTACATGCGGTAGCAGCCCGAGCTCTTGGCGAAGCCGATGGAGGATTCGTCATTGTTGCCATGTATCCGGAGATAGCCCTCATCGAGATAGAGCGCCCGCGCGCCAAGAGGATTGCCAGGGCCGCCCTTGACGAATTCCGGCAGCTTGGGGTTCTTCGCCCTCATCGAGGCCGTCGGACGCCAGTCCGGATCCTTCGCCTTGCGGACGACTCTCGTCGTGCCTATCCACTGCGCTCCCTCCTTGCCGACGGCGATCGGATACGAGCGAGCCTCGCCCGGCGCCGTCACGAGATAGAGCCTTCTCTGCCCGGTCAGGATGATGATCGTGCCGGGTTCCTGTTCGCCCTTCCAGGTGACGGGGTGTCCGGCCGCCAGGGCGGAGCCGGAAAATCCAGCGAAGCTCACTGCGGCTCCAAGAAGGGTTCTACGACTGATCAAAATGAGTTCTCCGAAATGCTGCTGTCCGATATTGTCCAAGGATACGTTCCATCGACTCCTTGGACAATATCGGACATTCACCGGACGGGCTCACTTGTGCGTTTCCAGCAAGAAGCTCAATGTCGACTGAAATCAAAGAGGCAGGTGAACTATGAAGCAGCCGATCAAGGTCATGAATTCTCTCGATGACATTGAGATCCAGTTCTTCGACGAGGATCCCGATGGTGCCGAAGACCGGGCGGGTGACGGCTACTATTACCGCATTCTCGGAGAGGATGGCTGGAGCGGATGCTGGCACAGCGAGGACGAGGCGATGGACGAAGCCCTCGATGACCTGCGAAGGCAGGAGCGGAAAGCGATCGCCGAGGAGGCGATGGAGGATGGCTGCCTGTGCGTCAGGAATGACGAGACGATCTTGGAGTTCGTCAACAAGATCGATGATCGCTGGTTCACAATACTCGTGAACATGGAGCACTATCACGTCCGCGCGATGGAAGTTTTTCCGAGCGGCGGCCGCACGAAGCTCCTGGACACGGACGACGAGCGCGTCCTTCCGGAGCGCATGGAGGGCGAGGAGGAGTTCGGCCACCTCCAGGGTGCTGTGCGCGTCGCTCTCGAGAGGATCGGCGAACACGTCAGCCCGACCATGAGCATGTGAGGGCCTTCATGGCCCACTACGCCAGCGCGTCCATCTCGATTTCAGCGTGTGGATCAGGTCCATCACACCACCGTAGACGAATATCGAGGTGAATGCGCCCAGCGCGGTCAGTATGACGTACAGGATAAGCTCCGTCAGCCAGTGATGTGTCAGCGCGTCAACGAGCAGCACCGCAAGTGCGATGACGGCGAGAGCTGCCAGAGGATCGAGGATTGACATGCCGAGTCCTTCGCGTATTCGCGTTCCATGATAGAGCGCCGCCTCGAGATCGGCAACGATCCATCCGTCATGTAAGATTCATTTCCGCTCGAAGGATTCGTGATTGACGGATCAGACTTCTCGTTCTATCCCTTCTGCAGGTCGTCGGAACCGCGGCAGCTTCCGCCATTTGGCACGCTAAACCCCGGCACTTGAATTCTTCGTGTTCCCTGTTCTTTACCGGAGAGCGCGAGGCTGATGGAAGCACCTCGCAGATTCCGGGCAGAGGACAGAAATGACTGGCGCGTACGTCAACCACGAAGACATTCGGCAGCTTCTCTCAAATCTCGGAAAGGTCGAGCTTCCGGACCGAAGGTACATTATCTGGGCGCTTGAGCATGTCGGGAGATGCATCGGACTTCCCTTTTCGGTGCTTCACTATCGATGCAAGGCACCCGGTCCGAGATCCGAGGTCGGCATTCCGATGACGTCGGAGACGCTGTTTGCGCTCGGCGAAGCAGTGGTGGCCAACGACTTCACACGTCTCAGGAACACCGAGCGCCTAGCCCTTGTCGCCGGAGCCTTCGGATGGAAGCCGGATGCGTTCATGCACCAGCTCAAGTCGACCACCAGCGGTCTGGGCCGAAATGAAACTCTTTCTCTGGACTACGAGGCGCTGCCTGCGCTGACGATCCGGAACCTCGACAGTGGTCCGAGTGTGTGGATGATGCTGGATTCCATCAGCCGACGCTCGGACGGCCTCTACCTGTTCTCGGGGCCTGCGGGATCGGGGAGATCTACAACTCTGGAGATGACGGTCGGAAGCATTCGCGGTGACAAGACCGTGACGATCATCGGGCCGGAGCCTGGATCCGCACGCCTTCACGCGCATCGAATTGTTGAGATGTCTCCCGCATTGAAGCGGTCTCCGCCGGACTTTCTCGTGTTGAGCGAGATCCTGGATGCGGTTTCGGCGAGGTTCGCGCTGGAGATGGCGAAGCACACGGTCGTTCTGGCCACCATACATGGCGTATCTCCAATGGCGACGGTGAAGAGGCTTGCCCTGCTCGCCGAAGGCTTACCAGTGGACGGCGTGAGAGGAGTCTTTTCTCAGCGTCTCGTTGGAGCAGCGACGGGGCATCCCCGGCTTCGACTGCCTGTCTGCTACTTCAGGTCTTTCCAGCGGGGCGAGGCAAACACCATAGCCATGGAACCGCTGCCAGAAGGTCACATGGATTGGTTGTACGCCGATGCGGAGATGAAGAGCAGGATGGGAGAGACGACCATCGAGAACGTCTGCGCAGAGTTCGGCAGCGAGTTCACCGCATATATGGCGAAACAGGATGCTGCTCGGGCGAGCAGAGCCAAGACAACGGTTGTGAGGGAAATCGTCCGCAATGATCTCGTTCCATTCGGAAAACTGAAATTCAGCGCCGAGTGGCCTATCGAGGAATACTCCGCGCCATCCCGGAAAGATCCATAGAGAAAGGAACGTAAATGCCTGCAAGGTTCGTTAACCAGCCGGACGGCCGACTTGCCGTCTTCAGCTCCGTCTGCGACGACTTCACCCACTACGACTTATCCGACGAGGAAGCGCTCGAATATGGCACCGAGCAATGGGGACGGTTCACGGCCGAGTCGAAGATCGAGGCCGCCCGCGCTGACAGGCTCGAGCATGGTCCGGGGCCGGGCGATGGGCTTGGTCGGTGGCGGGAGGCTCTGACGGCCATTGCCGCCCAGCACGGCATGGAAGGACTCAAGACCACCCTCGCCGACATTGGATACTCGGATACCGAGATTCCGCAGTCCGTCCACCGCCTCCTCGCTCAGATCGAGGAGGACCGCGCGGCCGAAGAGGCTGAAGATGACTAGGAACACGTGCATGTTCATTGCGTCCTCCCGCCGTATCATTCGCTGAAGAGGAGAACGCAATGAACCGCGAAGAACTGATCGAACATGGTAGGGATGCTCTCGCTATGGCGCGGGAGGCTTGCTTCCTGAACCCGGACACGCTCTCCCATCCGGATCGTATCTCGTGGGCCGAGGAGCTGTTCGACGGCCTGTCCGAGCGGCTGTCGAACGACTATGTGCCGCCGAACCCCGACTTCAGGAACCAGGACGAGCTGGCCGCGGCCATGATCGTCCTCGCTTCCTATGATCAGGAGACCTACCGATCAATCTTCCAGTTCTGCTTCGAGGAGTTTCACGGCGACCTGTCGACCGTTCACGGCCTCAGCAATCTGGACACGATCCTGAGACTGCTTTCGGACGATCATAACCTCTGTCTCAATCTCGACGGCCCGACGCCCGTGCTCGGCAATGAGGCATATTTCCCCGGCTTCGTCCGCGGCGCATCTCCCGTTCCCGTTCTGGAGGCGATCCGGCCGTACGCGGAGGCGGCGCTCGCTCCGTCTGTATCGCCCAGATAGTTATCGAGTTGCTTGTTGCGTGGCCGCATGGCGTGATTTTTCGACAACGGGGAAATACGCCATGACGATATCGCTCAACGGATCCAAGCGCCCGCCGCTGAACTTGAATGGAAGCGAGAAAAGCGCGCGCGCTATCGCCCACGCAAAAATGGATCGGGAAAGAATTCTGGTCAGCGACCGCATCACATCGCCTCCAAAGGATCAGTATCCCCGTAGCGGGTATGGGATGATCCCTCCAAAGGTCTATGAAACATTGGCCAATGATGTCTCGCGCACTCGCGAACTTATCCTGTCTGGAAAGCTTCAGGCCACAGTTGATACGCACATCCGGGATCTGAAGAACGTCGCCAAGATCTTTGATCGTGCACAGGGGGCGCGTTCTGCAGACTGGTTCAGGCAATCGGCCAGCATCGGGCATCCTTCCCACCTGCTCGCCCGCCGCATCACCGAAGCACTCTCCTCTCTGCATTTGAATCTGGTCAACGACGATCAGGTCAAGGCGAGATCCGACCTCGATTTCCTGCATGACGAGGCCGTCACCGAAATGCTCGAGAACTGGATCACCGCATTCAAAGGCGAAAGGGTTCCGACCGAGCGTGGATGGGCATATCTCTCATGGAAGAGTGATCACATCTGCTCGCTCATACCCGGAGCCGATGACGGCTCGATGAAGGAGATTCTGGAGAGCCTTGCCGTTAGGTTTGCCCGACGGGAGGACAACTACGGACTTGTGGCTGCGTGGCTGGTACATGATCCGCAACTCGCCACGGAAACGTTCCGCGAACTCTTCGCCGGGTATCCGGACAGGAACGGCGCATATTCGTTGGATATGGGCAAGATGTCCAGCGTGATGGAGGCAGCATTGCTGGCATCAGACAACCTGGTTCTCTCGCCCTGGCACGTGGAAGATGAGCATGCATTCGAACGTCTCGGCGTGCTCATCCCGGAGGCAACCGATGAATCCTTCGATGAAGATTTCGAGCCTGCCGTGTTCGTCCGCTGATCATCGAAGAGACTAGGCGGTCGGCAGGTGTTCGACGTTTTTCGACGTAGAGTTTCCGGCAAATGCGGCATCCTGCTTCGCCCGGACGTCCAGTAGCGCTTCCCGCTGGGAAGCACCCTTTCCGATCCGGATGGTGAAGTAGCCCAGGGTATCGGTGCGTATCCGCAGGTGACACTCCCAGTTGCCACGGGCTCCCTTGAAGCGCGTCGTCAGATGCGGATAGTCCGCGCGCAGCCGTCTCCGCTCGTCGCTGAGCGTCATCTGATCAGGCTCCCTTTCAGTGGATGACGAGATAGCCGGCCGAGCGCGCGGCATCGGACAGCTTGTCAAAGAAACTGTCGTCGGCATCATCGCCGTAGGTCGGCCATCCCTCGCCGACGAGCTCGCGGGCGAGGCTGTCCGCGATCATGCCGCGGATCACGGTGTCGACCTCCTGGAATTCGATGATGTCTTCCATGATCCCTGAACGGCGAAGCAGGGCGCGCATCTGTGGCCGGGTCAGCTCGATGCAGGTCTGATCGGCCGTATCATCGATCGCGGCACTGATCGCGTCCCACGGGCCTTGTTTCGATGGCTCGGACACCTCGCGCGTCTCCGGCCAGTTGAACAGCATCTCTTCCCGCTTGCCGTCGGCATGGACGAGCACGGCGATGAATGGAGGCGTTCCTGGTGTCGACAGAAGGTTCTTCAATACATTCGAGTCCATCAGCGCATCCCCGATTCGACCGTGGGCACGGTCATGTTTCCGCATTTCGTGAAGTAGAGGTAGCGAGGCTCCAACCGGGCGGCGGCCTGAACCTTTCCTTCGCCATCGGTGATGCGCCAGACGCGGCAGCCATCGACCTCGGCGACCGCAGCGGCATTCTCCGGAACATCGCCCCGAACCGGGGCAGGAGCTTCGGACGTGTCCGTGGATGCGCTGCATTTGGTGAAATAGATCGTGCGGCCTTCGAGGCGAGCATACTTCTGCCCCTGGCCGAGGTCGTCAGTGACGCGCCATGTCCGGCAGGAGTCGACTTCCGCGATCAGCTTGGCGTTTCCGGTCTGCAGCGGCACCGGGTTGGCCATCAGCGACCCGATCGCCGCCATGGCGCCGCCAATGCCGAGGACTAACGGGCTGGCGGCCTTCAGGGACTTCTTCATTCGACTTCCTCGCAGTTTCGCACGACAACCCATATGTCGAGCCTGTGGCGGTGTCGCCGCCTTGTCAACGGCGACGCCGGAGTGCTTCAGGCCAACCGATCGACCTTAGTCTTCATTTTCCCGAAGAACCTGCCCATCCAGGAATCGATTCTTGAAACCTGAGACGATGCGATTGTCATCGTGTCCGCGTCGGTGAACCGGAGGAACGCGTCGGGGTCGTAGTTATCGGTGTGCATGATGTCGAGAAGTGCATTCCCGGCATCCGTCAGTCCCACCCTCTCATCGGTTTCAAGGTCGACCAGCCCAAGCGGCATGCCGTCGGTCAAAGCCCAGCCGATCTGCTCTTGCAGATTGATCCCAGCGTACTTGCCGCTGCCCGACCAGACACCGCTCCGGACGTGTCCGCCAAAGGTCATCTGAGGCCCATCGGGATCTCTGTGCGGCCAGCTTGCGAAGAACTGGAACAGCCCGGCACGTTCTGCATCGCTCGCATTGCGCAACGCGAACAGCGTCTGAAGACCGACCGGGTCGGTGAGGAAGGTATTACGGTACTTGAAATATCCCGCCTGCCTGTTCGGCAGTTCCTCTGCATTCATCCGATCGCGGTAGGGCATGCCATCGATGATCGGCTTTGGCTTGGGAAGCGAGGAATATCTGGCGATCACGTGGTCGATGGCCTTGCATCCGATGGCTTCGAAATTGAGCGTGTAGTTGTGATGGTATCGATGCCATCCAGCCGACTGGTCCGACAGAATGGAAGGATCCATTTCGATGAAGTCGACGGTGCCACGGAACCGGATCCAGAATGGCTTGCCCTGTCCCACCTGCTCATGCAGCCGTGCGACGAAGAAGCGTTTCTCGACGACGTACTTGTGCGGGAAGTCTGTCTCGGGTGAAGCCTCGTCATAAACGAATGCCGCCTGCTCGCGCATCAGTCCGCGGAGGTCGGCGACTGTCATTCGGATCTGTTCCCACTTGCGCGGCATCCTGCGGCGATACCCGAGAAATTCGTTCTCGCTCGGGAACTCAGGGTTCTGCAGGACCGGGAAATCCGCCCATTTCAATCCATGGCTCCTGCGAGGAAGGATGTTGCTCACCTGGATATTGATGATCTGATCCTGGGTGCCATCGAATCCGGGAATCCCCGAGAGCTTCCGAGGAGTGTCCCAGCCGAGCTGGAACCGGAGAAACCCTGCGGCGGCCTGCGTCACGCCGTGCTTCATCATCTCGGCGCCATCGCCGAGCGTTGCATTCATCATCGTCCGTACCCCATGGGTTACTGTGGGAGGTGGTGTGGATGACGGAGGATCCGCCTGTGAATAGGCCTACCAAGCCGAAACTGCGCGGTCAACAGGATTCGATCCTTCTCATCAAGGAATCGGCCTACCGGAAAGTGGCGTGAATCTCTGATTGTTGACAACGTTGGTCGACGTTCGCGTCGAGTGGCGTGAAACGGAGCCGAAAACTTTCGAGGACGCGGAGAGCGGATACACTTTTCATGGAGACGGAAGCGCCCGCGCTGCGCCTGGCCGACTCCGAGTTTGTCACGGCCGGGAAAGTGGCCGCATAGCGTCAGTCAGTCTTCTGAACGGTGCCTGACATTCCAAGCAGGGCGACCGTGGCGAGAACATCTCCCTCGCCCGTAACGCAGACGACGGTGCCGTCCTTCGTGCCGTGGACGAGGAGATCGAATGGAAGATCTGCCTCGTAGACGGTCTTCTCGACCTCGTCGTAGCTCATGCCGAGTATCCGGACGGTCGTTTCGCTCATGACAACTTCCTTCTGCCTGCGGAATCCGCGCGGCGCTTCAATTCTTCAAGACGATGGACGAGCTGGTCGCCGCCGTCGGTTGTCTTCGTGCCGCCATCGAAGACGGTGTTCCTGAGAATCCAGGATTCGACACATTGGTACTGACGGTCGAGGGCTCCCAGACGGCGCACCTCGTTCTCCAGATGGCGGACTAGCGCCAGCACCTGCCGGAGCGCGGCGGGATTGCAGTTCTCCAGATGGCGTCCGACGGGGGCGTAGGGGTCGGTTCCAGCCTCGCGGTGTGCGGCGAGCGCAGCATGGTCTTCGGCCTCGAACAGTCCGGCGCGGGCGTTCGCGACGAAGCCGATGGTCTCTCCCCTGTCGTCGAGGTTCCTGAGCGTGCCCCAGTCGTCGTCCCGTCGAGGCCGATACGACCAGTTTCCTTCGGGCAGTCCGTGGAGGCCGCTCATGATGCGGTCGAGCGTGCGAAGCGCCTCGCGCTTGTCCTCGTCGTGATAGATGTCGCGGCGTGTGTCGTCCATCTCTGCCTGGTAGAGGGCGTCGGCCATTTCCAGCAGGCGCACGGCGTCGATGCTCAGTCCGCGGTCGCGCGCCTCGCCGATCTCGTTGCAGAACTTGATCGCGAGCTCCTCCTGATCGGGCGACATCACGTCGAACTTTGCCTCGTAGCGGTCGGCGTGCCTGCGGCCGCCCAGCGTCAGGCCATGCTTCAGAACCTGGTCGATGGCCCAGATCTCGTAGTCGCGGACCGGCCAGGATCGCGTGGCGATCTCGGGGTCACCCTCCTCGTCGTAGCCGAAGACATCCTCCGGCTGGGAGGCAATGAAGTCACGCGTCCCGCCAAGACCCAGTTCAAGGGCGTCCAGCCGGGAAAGCAGGAAGGCGACGTCGCGGGGTTCGGCGGGCTGGTTGCTTCCGGTTGCCATGCGAACACGGTCAACGATGTCCTGGATCGATCGGTCTGCGGCCGGGGTGGCCTTCTCGGGTGTCGGCGCCTTCGGCATCAGTTGCTCCTCCGCGTGTCATCGATGATCGTTCTCATCAGGTCATATGTCGCCGGAGCCGATTTTCCCTTCCCCCATGCGATGCCGACCTCGTCCTCCATGGACGATGACAGTTCGTCCCACTGGGCCACGAGAGAGCGCCAGTACGGATCCAGCGCAGCCAGTTCCGACAGGCGCGTATTCCATTCGGGCATCAGCTCCAGAAGACGAAGGCAGCGGCCGAGATCTGCGGGGTCGTGCGGGTGATTGATGTCGTCGCCGAGATCGATGCCGAGCATGAACGCCCAGATCGTCTTCGAGGACAGACCCGTGTCGCCACTGACGAACCAGGCGTTCACCCTTTCGTCGAACGACATGGAGGCGTAGTTCGCCTTCAGCTCGTTCCAGTCGGGCGACGGCTGGTTCGACCGCGCCATCATGGCCGTGATCCTCATCAGCATCCTGTCCTCGTCGCCCGTGGGCTGACGCACGATCTTCAGGATGCCGGCGGGATCCTTATTCAGATCATCCCAGGCGGCGACGATCTGCGCCCACTCGGTCGACAGGGCCGCCATTTCCGGAATGCGGCTTTCCCACTCGGGGACAGCCTGCAGGAGGTCGATCACACGCCTGAAGTCGCCCTTGTCGTGGGGATGGTCGATGAAGAAGTCCTTCACGCCCATCATGTGCGCCCAGACGGTGTACGTGCCGGTGCCGTACCCGGTTGCGATCCACGTCCTCGCCCGTGTTGTGATGTCGGTCATGCGGGTCTCCGTGCGTTGTGCAGAGCATTTCTCATCATTGCGTATGTGCGGGGTGCCCGTTTGCCTCGTTCGCCGAAGAACCCCACCTCGGCATCCAGGAGCGAGGTGATCTCGTCCCATCGGCCGACGAGCGCCTTCCACTCGGGCGAAAGCGCCGCAAGCTCATGAACACGGGGCTTCCATTCCGGAACCAGCTCGAGAAGCCGGAGAATGCGACCGAGGTCGGAGGGGTCGAGCGGATGATCGACCTCGAAGGATTTCAGACTCATCATGTGCGACCAGACAGTCACGGACGACAGTCCTGTGTCGTATCCTTTCCGCCATCCGCGGGTTCTTTCCTCGACGGTGTCAAGCGAGACTGATCTTCCGACCGAATCCTTCCAGTAGAGCGCCCGCTCCGTCATGCCCATCGGCTCGAACATCAGGCGACCCCCTTGAGGGTCTTCTCCGAGATGTGGCTTCCTGTCGGCGCACATACGAAGTCGCCAAGCGACATGAACGGCAGGTCGCTGAGACTATCGCCGAAGGCGAGTACCGGGCGGCGGTCGAGACCTTCGATCTTGGACAGGACGTATTCGCTCGCCCGCTTCTTCGACACCGGCCCCGCGGTGAGCGCGAGCGTGCCCGCGTTGTGATGGACGTGGATCCTGTCGGTGATGCCTGTTCGAAGGCGGTCGGCAATGCCCGCGAGATAGCTTTCTTCCCGGCCTTCGCACGAGAACAGGACACAGTGCTCATGACCGTGCTCGGCATAGCGCTTGACGACGAACTCAAACCCCGCTTCGCGGATGCGCCATGCCGCGGCATCGTGCATGGCCTGAAGGATGTCGGCATAGGCGATCAGCTCGCTGCACATGATCCCGGCCCATTCCTCGTCGACCGCGCCATCCGGATTGATCACGACCGCGCCGTTGCCCGCGATCTTCCAGCCGTCGCCGAAGGAAAGGTTGATCTTGCGGAAAGCCTCCAGGCTGCGCGCGGTTACGGGGATGATGTCACACGTGCTGCCGATCCACTGGAAGAAGGCCGCCTGTCGCTGAGTCATGACGCTGATGCGGTCGCCCGTGTCAGTGACGACTTCGACGGAGCCGTCCAGTTCGCCTTCGGGGATCTTCTTCACGTTGCGGAAGATCGTGTCATCGAGATCGGTGAGGACGAGCGGGCGAATGGCTCCTTCCGCTGCGTTCGGGCGGAACATGTTCATCAGGCTGCGTCCTTCTTGTCGATGGCGTTGGCCTTGGTCTTCTTGCTGGCGGCAAGGCGGTCCGCCATTAGATCCCGTTCTCGGTGATAGCCGTCATCGACCATCCCCGACCAGTAGCTGTCGGCCTTGGCGGCCTGCGCGACAGCCTTGAGCCGTCCGGCGAGAACCATCGCGCCCTTGTAGGATCCATCGAACCCGGAAACTGCCTCGATGACCGCCTTGGAGAGGCCTTCGCGCCCAAGGGCTTCCCCTGCCTTCTTCAGGTCGTTCGCCATTGTCATCGCGTTCATTCGGTCTTGGTTCCTTTCGGCACGCAGAAGGCATCGGCTGTCAGGTGCCTTTTCATGATCTGCGCGACCGCGTTCTTGCAGGCGCCCTCGTCGTAGAATTCCTGGAACCCCGGCGGCTGGATTGTCCTGCCGTAGCCGCCATAGGTGATCATGATGAGAATGAAGGCTGTCTTCACGAGTTGCCGTCCGATTTCTGCCTCGGAAGCTCGGTGTCGCGTACTTCTCCGACCACCTCGATGTCATCGAGTTCATGTGTGGACAGCACGCCGAGACGATCCAGGGCGGCCTCGATCGCCTGATCTTTCAGGGCGTCGTCGCCATTGTCATCGAAGCTCACGGTCAGGGCGATGCGGATGTCGGCGTACTTCTTCATGTCAGTCCTGACTTCTTTTCAATGCCGCGCGAATCCTGGCGACGCGCTTTTCCTGCGTGTCGATGTCGAAGGCCACATGGAAGGCTGCGACGGCGCTCGGCATGGTCGGATGATGGCCGGGGCTTTCCTCGCCGACGGTGTAGCGCAGGTACGGGCTGATGTAGTCGGCCGCCTTGCGGAGACGCTCGATCTCGGCCTGCCAGTGCTGCCGCTCGGCATTGAGCACATGTGCGATTTCAGGGTTGTCGCCGAGTGCCGTCGCGATTTCCACGATGTCCTCGGCAAGGCCTTCGTATCCTTCAGGCGGCACACGCACGGTCTCGGATGCCGCGACTTCAGCGTCGGCGGCCTTGCCGTCGTTGAGATAGGTCAGCCAGATCGGCGAAAAGCCACCGACAGTGTCATAGACCTTTTCGGCAACGCGGAGAGGCTTCGGAAGGTCGAAGAGGTACGAGTAGGTGTCATACATCTTCCCGAGCAGCTTCGTCAGATCCATTTCCGCCTGCGCGTGAATGTCGAAGGTCGTCTGCGTCTGCTTGTACGCCATCTCGGGACGGAACCCCGGGATCGAATGGAGATATTCGCGGATCGGCGACCGGACTTCGACGGGCATCGTCGGGAACTTCGAGGGGTCGTTGAGGTCGATCAGCGTCTTCAGGTTGAAGTGATCCCGCAGTTCGGCGAAATCGAACTCGGCGAGTCCTTCATCCGCCTTCCAGTAGAGCGCATCGGCGGCCACGGTGAAGAGACGTGCCGCGACGGCGACGTTTTCGCTGCTGGAGCAGACATCCTCGAGGAGGCTCGACACCATGCTCGTAAGAGTCTCCGGCGCCCGCTGTCTGTAGGGATTCGCTTCCACTGCGGATGTCTCCTTCTGCCGCTGAGGCGTGCCGCCGTAGTGACCGTTGTCACGATCCCTGTTGTCGGTATTGATGCCGTACTTCTCGAAGACGAGCGAGCGGCCGGTCGGCCACTTCTTGTAGATCGGCACGCCGTTCATGAAGATGATCCAGTCGCCGAAGGGGCTGATGCTCTTGTGGATCAGGGTCATGTCAGATCCATCCGCCGAAGATCTTCCAGAAGCGACGACGGGTGGTCTGCATGCCCTCGGAATTGTTGAAGGCCTCGACGCGGTTGCCGACAGCGTCAACACGGCCGTTGAACGCTTCCGCCTGTTCGCGGGCGGCCTGCGCGGCAGCTTCGACGCGGTCGGCGATTTTCTTCCGGATGCGGCGAACGCCGAGCCAGACGCCGAATACGGCAAAAGCCCAGATGATGGTGCCGATGATGCGCGTCCAGTTCGTGACCGTCATTCCCGGTTCCCACTTGATCACGCCGAGCGCGTTGTGGAACCACGAGAAGAACTGGTTTCGCCATCCGAAGGACTTGATCCATCCGAACTGGCCCTTGAGTTCGGCGGCCGAACCCTGGAGGTCCGCGGTGTCGAACTTGAAATAGGGAGTGCGCAGGTCAAACCCGGTGTCTTCGTTCACGAGGGTGAACTTGTACTTCTCCTCGGAGCCGTTGCCGTAGACCTTCGGAACCATCTCGCCCGTGGCCGGATCCTTCTCGAGGTAGGCGAGTGTCGTGTAGATCATTTCGACGTCGCGCGTCGGGCCGGTCGAGGCCGTCGTCTTGCGCTGGTAGTTGCCGTCCTCGTCGAAGCGGCGGGTTCCCGTGTCGATGAACTTCACGAAGGTGTAGTTCGGGAGCGAGTGATCGATGCCCGCATAGGAGCCAAGAATGGCGATGGCTGCGACCGTGAGCTTGATGCGCTTAGCGTAGGTGCCGAGCATAAGGTCTCCGTGGAGTTCGTGATGCGGATCAGTGGATGCGGATGGACATGTTGTTTGCGATCATCATGGTGACGATGATGATCATCGGGATGCCGAAGACGAACAGCCACAGCTTGAGGCCGAAAGAGCGCTGGCTCGACTTCACCTTCAGTTCGACTTCCTGTTCGGTGGTGCCCTCAGGCAGTTCGCGGCGAATGGAATGGCGAGCGATCGGACGACGGATCCATGTCAGCAGCGAGATGACGGCGGCCAGCAGCGCTGCGATGCCGAAGAGCCGGAACAGGAACATCCCGAGAGTTATCACACCTGCAAACATCCGACGTTCCCTGCCTTTCGCGAGTTATCATTTCTGCCCTCTATGTGATCAATCCTGAAGGACTCGTCAAGCGAAACCGACAGGATCCGATGTCGAATCCATCGAATCCCGGCTTGCGTGGCAATATTGTTTACATGAACCGGGCATCCAAGGCTCGACATCGGCGTTCTTGCTTGCCCGCCGCCGCGCTACGGTGGTAGGCAGTGACAGCAATAGGGAACACGCCGATGTCGAGAGAGATCCACAACGAGAAGGTCAAGAAGGTCGGCATGACCCTGCCCGGCCGCGACGACGAGAGCACCGACGTTTCGCGGGGATATGTCGGCTGGGGGCCTGGAGAGGACGCGACCTGCGATCAGGGCCGCACGGTCGAACATCCCGACTGGCCTTCTGCGCATGCGGCGATGCAGAACCCGGCTCGCGAGATCCACGACTTCTACTTCAACATCAACACCCCGAGCGAGCGTTGCGAATGCTGCGCGGGATCCGGCATCAACAAGGACTACGCCGAGCTGGCGGAAGGCTTCTACCGCTTCGGCGGCGGACGCTGGGCAGGATGGGGTGACGGCAGGCTCCATCAGGACGAAGTCGACGCACTCGTTGACGAGCGTCGCCTCGGGCGCGACGCAGTGAAGGGCGAAGTCACTCCGGAGAACGTCGGCAAGTTCCTTGGGCGGATGGGCCATGACGCCATCAACCGCTGGATCCTGACCCCGATCCGCGCCAAGCATCTCGGGATCGACTGCAACGAGTGCTTCGACTGCGTCGGCACGGGTTGGATCGCCACGGCGCCGACGAGGATCAGCCTCTACATCTGGACCGTTGACCCCATGTCCGGCACCACCCGCGTCGACACGGCGGAGGATGTGCGGACGGACGAGATCGACGAGATCAGGGAGTACCTGAACGAGGTCGGATGGGAGGGGGTCAAGCGCCGCTTCGGATGGCCGTCCGGCGACAACATGCATGCGAACATCCGCTATGAGGAGAATTTCAAACGGGATCCGAGCCGGCCATTCCAGAAGAAGGGCTGGTGGAGCAGCTCCCAGCGGTTCGCGTCGCTCGATCACTTCAAGAGGGAGTGGGGAATGGGAGGCGACACCGACCTGAACCTGATCTTCGACTACCGGATCATCACGGACGACGCCCATTTCGAGGACAACGCCTTCGCTTCGTCGGAGCTGCCGGACACCTTCGATCTGCAGCTTATCATGACACACCCCCGGAAGGGCGCCGACAGAACCCTGCTGATCGAAAACTGCACCGCGGAGGACGGCGAGGAGATCAAGGAATGGCTGCGCAGGAGCTACGAGGTCCACGGTCGCCACTTCGCCTGGGCTGCCGGCCGCGAGTTTGGAAACGAGAAGGAACGCGATGAGGAACCCGAGCAGGAAACGGCCTACGATGCCATGAAGTTCTTCACGGGGCGCTGACCATGGAGCCGAGGATCATCAAGGCGGAGACGAAGAGCGACACCTTCAAGGGATTCTTTGAGACCGCCCGCTGGGACGTGATCCTCGGCGACGAGACCATCGGGCAGGTCTGGCGCGCCAACGACAACCGCGGCCGCACCTGCTGGATGGTGGCCAGCTCCCTTCTGCCTCAGTCCATGCCCCAGTCTTCGGTCATCGGCGGCTATGGGCGGACGACGAAGGGCATGGCGATCCAGGAAGTCGTGGACTGGCACGAGAACCGGCACCGCTCCTTCCGGATGGGTGATATCTGGCTGCATTGCTCCACGCATAGGTCGGCGTTCGGCGTCGTCTCGACGGCCTACCTCGCGGAGCACGACGACGGCGAGCGCGTACGCTGGGTCAACACGAAGAACGTGCTCGAGCCAAAACCCCACATGGGGGCGCAGAGCGCGGTCGGCTGGTATGCGAGCGCCCATCGCGGCGGGCGGGGCATCCTGTCCTACTACTGCGCCGACGAGAAGGAAGCCATCGGGCTTGTGATCGACGAGGCGTTCCTGCCGCCCACGCCCGAGGAGAAGCGCGCGCCGCTCATCGGATACTACACGACGCGTTTCTACGGCTCGCTAGCCCCGAATGAAGTCACTCCCGCAGGCGCTTGATCAGGATTCGTCGCCGCCTTCGTGATCCAGTCCATCCAGGATCTCGATCGCATCGCGAACCGACCGCGCGGTCACGCCAAAGAGTCCCTCCTCCTCCACCACGGTTGCGGGCAGGATCGTTACGGGATCGGCCGGGCTGATGATGATCGTCTCTGCCATGGAATCTCCCTCGACCTTCAGGATCATGAAGCTGTCCTGATCCATCAGGGCGCTCTGGATCGCGGGCCGCGGAATACGCTGGATCCTATTGAGCTTGACCGCGAGCGCGCTGATGAAGCCGTCGTGGAAGCGGATCACGTGCACATGCTCTCCGACGATGCGGTAATAGCCGAACACCACGCCGTCGTTTCCGGGGCGCGTGGGCGCGCGGCGGGTTTTCAGCCACGGCGCATGAGTGAAGTCGGCGACGCCCGTCAGAGCGCGCACGAGCATGTCCTCCTCGTCCAGCAGATGGATCGCCAGTTCGGCGCGGGCGTGACCCTTGCTGTCGTATGGGCCGGACCAGCCCTTCCCGCAGCCCTTGTCGAAGTGCCAGCCCGTCTCCGCCACAAGCGAGGTGTTGAAGTTGCGGACAGCGACATGATCGAGGCTTACCACACCGTGCCGGGTAAACAGGGAGTTCTCGATGCGGCCTTCGAGTTCAGTCTTCCAGTACATGATCAATTCCAGTCCTTTGTATCGTGATCCACGCGTATGGATTCGCTGTCGAATTGTCAACATTAATTGCGATGCCGCCGTTCCGCTTGAAGGAACACGGGCTTGAATGCATCTCCTTCTCGGAAGATGATCGATGATCATCGCTATCTCAAGGATCCGCACATGGCGCTAAAATCTTCCGACCTCCGCCCTATCGAGCTCGTGCGTGAGGCGTTCGCCGTCGCGAAGGATTCGTGGAAGCACGTCATCTTCTCCGCTGGCGTTTTCGCACTGCTGGCGGCGCTGATCGCCATCTTCACGGGCGGAGCATCGAAGCCGCTGGACCAGGTCGGACAGATGGCGGTTATGTTCACGATGTTCCTTGCGACCATCACGGCGGCGCTTGTGACCTCGTCCCGCGCGCTCGGCATCGAGGTGCCGACCCTCGCCTCGGCCCTCGTGAACGACCGCCAGTTCTGGCGCTATGTCTGGGGCGGCGTGGTCTGCCTGTTTCTAATGGGCCTCGTGGTTCTCGCGATATTCATCGCAGGCCTGTCGATGGTGCCTAACCTTCCTCTGCCGGGAGTGAAGAATGTGAGCGAAATTGACATGAGGCCACTTTATGCAGCCGCCGTCGTGGGCGCTGTCCTTTCGGCGCTGCTGTCCGTGCGCCTCTCGCTAGTCCTTCCGGCGGTCATCGCAGGCGAGAAGGTGTCTGTCGTAGCCTCATGGAAACGCACCCGCGGGATCACGGTGAAGCTCACCGTCGCCGCCGTGGTGGCCCTCGGTGGCTTCTACGTCCTTGGTCTCGTGGTCAAGTATGCCGGGGCATACGGGATGGATGGATCGCCGATGGTGGAGGTGCTCTCCGCTGTGATCCGCATCGCGCGCAGCTCCGTGGAAGGAGCACTTGCCGGCATCGTGATGGCGAAGATCCTCGATGACGAAGCTATCAGTCAGCCCGCCTGAGGCGCCAGGGCAACACCCGCACGCACAGCCCGAAATGCAAGCGCTTTCAAGGGTGAATTCTTTGTTCGCGCATTGCCGCCGTCATGGCCGACACCTATCATTGGACAGCTAAATCTGGGGTCCAATGATGTTCCGCAAGTTCACCTCGGCAATCCTTTCCCTCGCGATAGGACTGTCACCGCTCTCAGCCTCCGCTGAAGGATTCGTGTTCCGGTACAAGATGCCTGAGGCGGCGAAATCAGATCCGGTCAGCCCCGAGGATCCGGATTTCGGCCTGGGCAACGACATCCAGGCATGGTTCGTCGCACCCGTCGGCTATCCCTTCCGCAAGGAAATCCCGGTCGCCACGGACGACGTGACGGCGTGGCAGAGGAGTTCGGGGTCGATTCCGTCGGGCATCGATCTGGATACGGCTACCGGTGTCCTGTCGGGATCGGCCACCCGTGAGCAGGAGACCGATACGACGTGGTACGGCAGCGATGACGGAGGAAAGCGCATCGCCCGCGCAGAGATGCACTTCTCGGCGTTCCAGCCTGTGGGTCAGGTCACCGAGGTCAACTGGTACACCCAAACGGGCGAATATTTCTACAGCCAGATTCCCGCTCCTGCAGGCATCGACGTCGTCCGCTGGGATTCGATCACCGATCTTCCAAAGGGAATGACCATCCGCAACGGCGCTCTCGAAGGCCGCCCGGAGAAGGCTGCATCCTATGGCATGGCATGGCGCGGCTACGACTATCTCGACCGCGAGGTGGCGTTCACGTACGGCGAGTTCCTCGTGCAGGACCAACCCAAGGTCGAGAAGATCGCCGACCAGGTCGTCAACAAGCTGAAATACGAGAAATTCTCCGTCAACCCGGTCGTGAAGCATTCGATCGGAACGCTGACCTATGCCCTCAAGCCGGTCGCCGCACGTCCTGCCGGGCTGTCGTTCTCATCGACAGACGGCATCGTCCGCGGTGTCTTCGATGACTTCAACACGACTGCGAAGTTCGTCATCGAAGCGCGGGACAGCGGCTCCGGCCGCATCGGCCGTTCGAACGAGTTCTCTCTGACCACCCTTCCGGAGCCGATCGATCTGTCGAACATCCCCGATCTCGTTGGATCGGTGGGCATCTATTACTACGCGCAGATAGCCAGCACCTATTCGGCCGCTTCCTATGACGTCATCGAAGGCGAACTTCCTGACGGCCTCGAGCTCAACCGAGAAACCGGAGTCATCTCCGGCGTGCCCACGCAGCCGGAAACGCAGGAAGGAATTCGCATCGCAGTTAGCGGTGATGGCGTTGTTCCGACGACGAGCAATTCGTTCAAGTTCCGAATCGTCACCTCCACTTTCGATGTGGCGCTTGATCCGGTCCATGTCCGCATCGACGATCCCTTCACGTCAGTCACGCCAGTCCCCGTGCATGGCGCCGAAGCTCCGTACACCTACCAGGTCACTTCGCAGCTTCCTGCCGGGATATCGTTCGACGCCGCTCTCGGACAGTTCCACTCCGACGGTATTTCGGTTCCCGGTCTCTACGACCGCGGGGTCGCCGTCACGAACGGATCCGGTCTTTCTGTAAACCGCACGCAGATCATCAGGGTCTACGACCATCCGACCCTCGCCTACAATGCACAGGAAGTCGGCAGCCGGTTTACGCCAGTCTTCATCAAGCCGCAGCTCAAGGCCGACAGCGTCAGGGAACCCGCGAAGTACAGCCTGGTGCAGGGTGCTCTGCCGTCGTTCCTCAAGCTCGACGCGGCAACGGGCGTTATCTCGGGGACGACGCGCGAGGCTGCCGACATCGGTGACTATGGCCCGTTCGTCGTTTCGCTCGTGGACGCCTTCAACGAGGCTCCCGTCAGCTCCAATGCATTCACCATCCGCATCGAGGAGCGCAAGCCTCTTGATATCACCCAGACGCTCGACAAGGCGCAACGCTGGGTGGCCAACCAGAAGAAGGCCTTCGACACGGCCAACGTCATCGAGGGTGTGACCTACACGCTCAAGAGCCGCTCCACCATGCCGTCGACCCTCGACGTGACCCCCGACGGCCGCCTGCTTGGAACCACCACCGATCCGGTCGGCACCGTCTACTCGGGCGTTGTCGTGGAAGCCGTGGACGGCACCGGGTTCAAGGACGACATCTCGGTCGATTTCGCCGTCGTACAGCCGGATGACATCGCCAGCCTCGATGGCAATTTCGACCGGACGTTCACCTGGACCGTAGGACGTGATTTCATTGGCCTGAGCCTGCCGCGCGTCGCCAACACCTACGGAGCGGTCGACTACCAGATCGGTGCCAACTCCCTCGGCCTGCAGCTCAATCAGTCAACTCTCGCGCTCTCCGGAAACGCCCCGACGACCGGAACCTTCACGGTGCCCTACACCATCGAGGACGAGACGGGCCGACCTCCGGCATCAGCTACGCTCACTTTCGTGATCCAGCCAGACATGACGGTCGCGCAGAACGACATCGAGGCACATCGTGGAAGCCAGATTTCGGTTGCCCCCAATCTCAGCAACGGCATTGGCCCATTTGAGTGGAAGATCGTATCCGGCGCGCTGCCCGGAACTGGTCTCTACCCGGCGATGACGTTCAACGTGGCGACTGGTGCGATCACTGGCAAGCCGCGCGAGGAAGGCGAGTTTCCGCTCACGCTCGAAGTGGTCGACAGGACCCAGGAGACGAAGCGCGTCTCCTTCACGCTCAAGGTTCTTCCCCCGGCGCCGTTCAGCTTCAACTACGGCGACGGCGCGATGCTGCTCAATATCACCACGTCCGTTTCCCCGCAGTTCGCGAACAGGTCGGAGGCCGTGTCATGGGCCCTCGTCTCGGGAGATCTGCCGACGGGCGTTCGCTTCTACGAGACGGGGTCTCGGGCCGGCTCGTTCTATGGCACTCCCTCCGATGACGGCCTGTTTGACGACATCATCATCAAGGGCATCGACCAGGGCACGGGCGAGGAGTGGACCGAAACCACCGCGCTCCGCGTCGCAAGGACTGGAGCCGTTTCCCTGCCATCCGCCACGCTGAAGCATCGCGCCGGGAACCGTCCAGGCAGCTTTGCCTTCAGTGCCGGGAACATCACCGAGCCAGCCGTCTACGAGATCGCAGGCAACCCCTATCCGTCGAACGTATCCATCGATGCCGCAACCGGAGAACTGACGGCATCGTTCGCGTTGCCGGGCAAATACGCCGTGCCCGTGAAGGTGACCGATCTGTTCGGCCGCGTTGGAACCGCGCAGGCGACCTTCGACGTCGTCGGGGATTTGTCCATCAGCGCACCGGATCCGGCACAGTTCAAGCGCTTCAAGAGCAGCAGCGTGCCGCTGACGGTGAAGAACCTCATCGGCACCGGCTCCTATGTGGCCTCGGGCCTTCCCTCCACGCTTTCTGTATCGAACGGCGCAATCTCCGGCACGCCTGAAGTCGTGGAGACCATATCGGGAGCCACGGTGACGGTCACCGACAGCTATGACGGCGTAGCGATGTCCAGCAATCCGTTCACCGTCGCGGTCGCCGAGAGGGATGCTCTCGCGATCACAGCTCCCGACTATCAGACGAACCAGTATAAGACCGTGGATTACAAGCCGTCGGTCGCCAATGCCGTCGGAGCAGTCGCGTGGGCCATCTCCCCGTCTCTGCCGCAGGAACTCAGCTTCGACGTGTCGAGCGGCCGCATCACCGGATCGATGGATGACACCTTCGAGCAAGCCTACACACTGACCGCCACGGACAGCAAGGGCGCACCGCTCGGAGAAGCCGTCAAGACCTTCACGCTGAAGATCATCGAACGCGAGAAGCCGACGCTGGTCGCCTCCACGCTGGCGGCCATCCTCGACAGGCCGTACCTCATCACCCTGTCAGCGAAGAACATCCTCGGAACCGCGGTCTGGGATCATGTCTCCGGTGCGCTGCCGGAAGGATTGAGCTTCGATCCCGTGACACACGAGATCAGCGGCACGCCGACAGCATTCGGCAAGGTATCCAACATCCTGATCAGGGTGACGGACACCTACAACGGCATCCAGACCGTGGGCGACACCCTCGTCTCGATCGAGGTCCAGCAGGATGGCACGCCCATCGTGCTCCAGATCGACGGCGTGATCCCGTTCCGCCTCGGTGAAGCCAGCCAGTCGGCAGCTCCCGTGGCGGCAAACACCGTCGGAAACGTCACCTGGACAGCGTCCGGGCTCGAGGGTTCGGGTCTTGCGATAGACCCGGCTACGGGCGTGATTGGCGGAACGCCGACGAAGGACGGCGATCTGAGCACCATCGTCGGAATTTCCGACGTGACGGGGCGCGGCCAGAGCCAGCAGGTCACGCTGCGCATCGTTCGCCCCCTGGAGATCGACTTCCCGTCCCAGAACGCGCTTCTGTACAACTACACGTTCGCGAAGCTGGCACAGCAAGGTTCGGCCTCGCGCGCGGCAGCCTCCGTGGCGAAGGGAGTACAGCCTCAGGGAAGCAACATCTATGGCGGAGCGACATGGACGATCTCCCCGGCATCAGGACTGCCCGCGGGGCTCACACTCGATGCCGCGACTGGAAAGTTCGTTGGCAAGCCTCTGCAGATCGGCGAGTTCGGGCCGTTCACGCTTTCGCTCAAGGACGCACTCCCCGGTGAAGCCATCATGCCGGGCATCATGCTGTCCGTGACCATGAACGACGATCCGATCGATCTGTCACTGGACGACTACGTCACGAAGATCGGATACCCGATCCTCACCGATGCTCCTGTATACGACAACGCGCTTGGCGATGTGCGGTTCTTCCCGGAGAACAACGATCTCGGCGGCACGAACCTCTCCCTCAACACGGATACGGGCGTTCTGACAGGATCGTTCTCGAGCCCGCAGGATCGCAACATCAACGTCGCCATCGCCGACCAGTACACGAGCCGCGTGACATCGCGTCCGCTGCATCTGAAAGTCCTGCCGAAGCTGGTGCTGACCGGGTCCGCGCTTGCGTCCCTCGAGGCACAGGCGCCGATCACTCCGGTCAAGATCACTCCGACAAACGTCGCCGGAACGCTCGTCTGGAAGGAACTAGACGCGTCCCAGAAGGCCCTGCTGCCATCCGGCATCACCTTCGACACGGCGAGCGGATCCTTCGTGGGGCAGAGCGACACCCTTGGGATATACGGCCCGTTCAGGATCACGGCAGAGGATCAGTTCCACGGTCATGTCGATGTGGCTATCTCGAACGACATCATGCTCGAGGTGAAGGCGGGCGCGATCTATCTGAAGCTGAACGGTGGCGCGCTGGCAGCCGGGCAGAAGCTCAAGGCGTACGATGTCGACGTCAGGCCGAGGCTGGCGATGACGGGCGTCGACATCGGCGAAGTAGGCTGGAGTGCGACTGCAGCCAAGGAAGGGCAGTCGTGGCCGCCAGGGTTGAGCATCAACGGCGCGACAGGCCACATCTACGGCACGCCCGGGCAAGCTGGCGACTTCATCTTCGAGGTGACGGCGACAGGCAAGGGCAGGTCATCGACGGCGGTCATGACCCTCCATGTCGACCCCCCCGTGTTCGACCTGGAACTCAAGGATCCGGGCAACTTCACCGCGGTGTCGTGGGAGACCAAGACCTTCGACCTCAAGGGCTTGATCAGCTACAAGACCGCGAACATAAATGAGAATAGCATCACATTCTCCGCGACCCTGAACCCTGTTCCGACGCGGGTGAGCGTCTTCTCGCAGTCGATGTATGGCACCTTCACCCATGCCGGCGAGCACGTCTTCACAATCAAGGGGACATATACATCGGGATCGGATGTCGTCACCGCCTCGACGGATGTGACCGTGCGTGTGACCGACCCGGCGGAGCAGGCGTGGAGGTACTGGACGATCCGCTTCACTGGCAACGTCGCCGGGGCATTCGAGTACACGGGATCACCGACCGATGCGCAGGTCGCCGAGGTCCAGCTTTTCGACGCTGCGGGCAACGTGGTCTCTCCTGTGGATGCCTACACCTACTACCACAACAAACCTGTTCAGAAGACGATCGACGGCAAGCTGATAAGCACATGGACTGGCGATGAAGTCGCGAAGAACGCCTGGGATGGCAATCCGTCTACTTTTCTTACGGACGGCCTCGGTAGCGCTATCATCTTCGAGTTCGCCTCGCCGACCGTCGTCAGGAAAGTCAGGATGACCATGACCGGAACGCCGCAAGACGTGATCAGCATCCAGTCGATGCGCAGCAACGACGTGGGCTGGTGCGGCAATTGCGGATGGCTGACGCACTCGTCCGATTACCAGCCGCTTCCGAAGCCCGCCTCAGGTGGCACATCCTACGCTGCTGGCGAGGTGATCGAGTTCAACCTGTACCCTGGCATGCCGTAGGGCAGCGCTGTCAGGATGAACTGTACTGACCGAACCGGAGGACATCGACTTCCGGTTCGGCGTCGCAGCCATACCCGCGCTGTGCATTGATCTTGTCCCAGAGGGACAGATAGCGCTCGCGCCGAGCGCCCGTGCGCCAGCTTCCATCTGCTAAGATTTCATGCGGGAGCTGATCCGCAAGGGAGATGCCTTCCGCCACCGCCCCGGCATCATCGACAGCGAGGAGCGGTTCGCGCAGTCTTTCGGCAAGCGTGAGGTTGATGCGGCTGGCCTCCCGTGGCATGAAGCGGGGAAGCTTGGCTCCGAGCTTGCCCATGACGAGGCGGTCTGGCCACTGGACGATGACTCCGTCGCAGGGGCAGCGCGTGAGGTATCGGATGCGCGCCCGACGATCGGCCGCCATCCATTCGAGAACCTCGAATCCTTCCTTGACCCACAGGATATCCCCAGGCAGAGCCTTGGACAGAGGACTCGTGTCGGAGGCCAGCCTGCGCGTCTCGGTCTTCAGGCCGTCGAGGATCGCCTCGATCATCGTGGTCGAGAAGGCGATCCCGAAATGCCTGACGCCGCGGGAGTTCATCCTAGGTCCGCCGTGCGGCCGAAGGCGATAGTGATCTCGTGCTGCAGGACGTCGACTCCTGTCTCTCGGATCTGCTCCATGAGACCGACCACGGCCTCGGCGACCGCGTCGGCGGGAATGTCGGGCGTACAGACGGTCGTCTCATAGAGTTCGACATCCGGCAGGCGGCAGGTCGCCGTCACCGTGACCAGGTCGCGTGGCTCACCGCGGTTGCGTTCGTTCGTCGGCTCGTCCGATCCAAGATTCATCAGGATAGAGAGATCCTTGGAGAGCTTGCTCGGATAGCTGTCGTCCTTGTTCGCCATGGGAATGCCCTCAGTTGTCGAAGCAGAAGACGATGCGGTCCGCACCAGCTTCCTTCAGACGGTTCAGTTCCGTGAAATACCACTCGCCGAGAAACTCGCGGAGTGTCTGCGGCTTGCCCTCGCCCGGTTCGCACGTCTCGCCGCCGGAGAAGACATTCGGGGCGATCTGCCGCGAGCAGCGCCGGTCCTCGACGGTCTGGTCGTAGTCGACGTCGAGCAGCTCCTGCACGCTGAACCAGGAACGGGAATGATAGTCCATCGCGTATTCGAAGCCTTCGCGGAACTCGTGCTCCGGCGAATGGAAGTCGTCCGGGATGCCGCGCGGCGCGGACAGCGGCGGAATGGCGGAATAGTTCCGCACGCCGACCCAGAATCCGAACAGGCCGTAGCTGCGGCAGTCGAAGAAGCTGTCCTCGATGTCCTCGTACGTGGCCGCGCCGTCTGCCCATACGGGTGTGCCAGCTTCGTTGTTCAGCTTCCGCTGTGCGATGAGGTGGATGTCGCAACCCATGTTCAGTCCTTCTGCTGTTCGCTGCTGTTCCAGATGCCGTCGGTGGGCATCTCCATGTCGTCGAAAAGGAAGTTGATCGGCTCCGAGTATTCGACAGTCGCCCCGGACGTGTCGCGGTGCACCATCATGTATTCCATAAACTGACTGAAGCGGCCGGGCGCAATGCGCGCGTTCGGATCACCCGACGGCGGCGGAGGTGGTCGTGCAGGGATATCCGCCAAGGTGAGCCAGCGGTCGTTGGAATCTTCGTCCTTCATGAGTTTTGCTCGATGGTTGGCAGGGTTGTTCTGAGGAATTGGATGAAGCCGAGATGGTAGGCGGCGACCTTGAAGATCTCCGCCTCGCGCTCGGTCATCTCATCGACGCGGCAGGGAAGCAGCATCGGCCTGGCGAAATGCCGATCGATCCAGTCCGCGATCTGCGCCGGCGTGGCTTCAGTCTTTTCGGCATCCGGCGAGATCGGCAGACGCGCCATCAGGCAGCAGCCGCGGTCTGGGAGCGGTACACGTCCAGCGCATCCATGAGCTTCGCGAACTGCTCGCGGTCCTTCACCAGCTTGCGGATCTCAAGCGCAGCCTTCGGGGCGACGACCTTGGCGAGCGTGAGGTTCAGGACGGCCTCGGGAGGAAGCGGAGCCAAGGAAGCATCCGCATTCTCGACGCGGTCGACCGGGCGCCACTCGCCGTCGAAGTCACTGTCACAGACGAAGCCGCCGAACTTGCGGGCGAGTGCTTCCATGATCTCGATGGAGCCGCCCCACATGCCTAGCGAGCACAGCGTGGCCTTGCCTTCGTGGACGTTCGCATAGTCGCCCTCGCAGTCGAGGTGGACGTTGAGCTGGCGTGCCTTGGTCTGATCCTCGGTGTCGGGGAAGGTCATGATGAAATAGGTTGGATCCTCGTCATTGCCGAAGCCCAGTCGGATATCCGGCTCGAAGCCGAAGGCTTCGGTGACCGCCTGGGCGATTTCGGTTGCGTTCGGCTTGCCAAACAGGATGCTCTTCGTGTCCACGCCCATGGTACCTGCCTCTTTTTGCTGTCGTTGGAACGAGGTATAAGGTATCCCTGCGCAATGTCAACAATTATTGCCAGAGCGAAGGATCGAATCCTTTGGAAGCGTATCGAGGCCGCTGAAGGACTCCTCGCCGGGGGCAGTCGCATTATCCGGATAGCTACTGCCGCCTTATCCTCCGTCGGCGATAAGGTGCGGAGATCCCGAGGTTGCCAATCGGCTCGGGACCTATACTCTCCGCGCACGCCGTCGCGATGAAGATTGATTCGGTTTCAAAAGGAGGGTCGGAATGAAGTTTTCGAAGTCCGCCATGCGAGCACGCCACGTCCGTGTTGCACACCTGACGCAGATGCAGCTTGCATCGCCACCCATGGATGAACGCCCGCCCGGCAGGCCACGCACCTTCTCGACCGACCGCGCAGGCAGCGTCATCAACGGTGTCATCGTTCCGGAGCAGCTTCGTCAGCGGATCGAGGGTGCCTTTGCCAGGCCGGAACCGGAACCCGTGGAGAAGCCGAAGCCGTCGTTCACGGGCTGGGGATTCTTCTGAGACAGGCGATCAGGGGCGCACTTCGGCGTTCGCTCTCTCGGCGCAGAACACATCAACCCGCTCGGTCTGGAGCACCAGCCTGAGGAGAGAACTGGTCTCCAGAAGAAAGCGCCTCCCCCTGCCTGCGTAGTCGGCCGTCGGCGGATCAGCGATCTCGAGGCGGCTGATGAGGCTCTGCATTTCCGCAGCCCCATTATTGCATGCGTGGATTAGCTGGGTAACGGACTTTTCCCCAGGTTCGTGGCGGCAGCAATTGATGGCCTCGCCGAGAGTATGTCCACGAAACTGGGGGATGGGGTCGAGGGTGTCCGCGATGCGTGTTTCGAGCGCAGCGAGCGTATCACCAAGACAGATCTCGCCATGCTGACGGAAGGCAGTCTCGAGAATGTCATACCACATGTCCTGCAGCATCTCCCGCGCCACCGCCAGACTGATGACCTCTGCAAGATTGCCGTCGACATGCGTCGTCAGGATTCCGGGATATGCAGAGGCATAGGATGGGAAGTCCTCTGCAGCGAATTCGAAAGCCTCGCGCAGGTGATTGAAGGCTGCCGTTCGGGCTTCCTCCTGCGTGACCGCCATGGCCCTCGAGCCGCGGTCGCCCGTGAAGCGTCCCTCACGGCATCGCAGGATCAACTCATTCACCTTGGAAAGGGCGCCGTTCTTCAACGCGTCGAGATCGAACATTTCGGAAACTCCACAAGGGCGATCGGGGACTGAACGCCTGTCTTCTTCAGTATCCAATAGCGCGCCGAGATGGACAAGATCGGCCGCCGGGCTGATCCTGTCCTGCGCCTGACGGGAATGCCCGTGTCCCCGCCGCCTTAGATGAGTTCGGCGTCGAGCCTCGCCAGCTCGTCCAGTGCTTCGGACAGCGTCTCCTCGCAGCCTTCGAGATCGCGGCGCGCCTCGTCCACCTTCTCCTGTGCGTCATCGACTTTCTTCTGGAGACCCCAGCGCTTGGCAGCGGCGACCGGGTCGGCCTCGTCCAGGATGCTGGCGGGGAAGATGTACTCGCCGGACTGCAGGCAGCCGCGCGTGGAATAGGTCGTATTGATCTCGATGGTGTCCTTGTGGAAGGAGATGCCGTCGATGGTTTCGTACTCGAGATTGCCGAGACCGGCCGCCTTGACGATATCGTTCAGACGGTTCCGTGCCTCGGGGATCGAGGGATGCTTGTAGGTGTCGATCGCGTAGGAGGCTTCCTCGACGATTTCGCGCAGGGTCTTGTCAGGCATGGGATGTCTCCTTAGCAGGGGAACTGGGCTTCTGCGGCCAGCGGGCGGCGATCTCGTCCGACACCAGCGTGCGGAACCGAGCGGGATCAGTCTTGCTGAGGCCGTAGTAGTTCTTCGTGCGCTCCGTAAGCTCCCGCAGGAGCGCACGTCCGATGCCAGCGCCGTTCAACGACGACCAGTCCAACGTCTGGTCGTTCATCGCGGGGTTGAAGAGCTCCTCCATCCGGAATGCGAAGCTCCCCACGTCGAAGTCATCGGGGATCTGGCCCTCGTATTCGAAGCGGGCGAGCAGCCGCCTGATGGACTCTGCACCTTTCCGCATGTCGCGGGAGCTTCGGACGATGACGATCTTCTCGGCAGCGTCGGCGCAGCGCTCCATCGTGGTCAGGAAATCGCCCTCTGCCCACCGGAAGCAGTGATCGGCGACGACGACGCCGTGGAGCGAGCGGATGTGGGTCGCGACGGTGAAGAGAACCGCGTCCACCAGCTTTGTCACATTGAACGTCGGAAGCTGCAGTTGAGCGGTCCTCGGATCGTCGGCCATGAGCCTGAGGATTTCGGAATAGCCGACCTCGCGGATCAGGATCATGATGCGCTCATCGAACGCCCCGAGCGCCCCCTGCAGGGTGTTAACCGTATAGGCAGCCGCATTAAGGCGAATGGCGTCCATAGCCTTCGCGCCGATATCGGACACGAGATTATCGAAGGTGCTGTACTGTTCCTGGTCGTTCACTTGCGCCTGTCTCCGATGATATGGCCCGGTGCGGGGCGAGCCGGATGCTGGGCGAGGATGCCGTAGAAGGCGTCGTCGTCCGTTCCTGCGAGGTTCGCGGCCATCCTGACATCCTCGGGCTTCTCGGGAAGCTTGACGTTGAAGTCCTCGTCGGCCAGCCAGTTGGCGAAGTCGAAATCGAAGTCCTCGGTGACTGCATCCCTGCCCCGCCTGCCGAACAGGCTGCGGATGGTGTCGATGCGGTCGTTGTCGAGGGTCATCCGGATAGACGGCCTGTTCTTCAGTCTGGCGATCGCGACACTGCGCCTATCCACCAGCTCGAA